>Ga0075419_10001342_pt1 | contig 15880 bp, 21 predicted proteins | sample SoiMetdeltSBSDD3_FD_76900 | JGI IMG/M metagenome (GOLD analysis project Ga0075419, IMG submission 76900) | Bulk soil microbial communities from a Populus tree surrounding site in Tennessee, USA - Soil MetaG P. deltoides SBSDD3 | ecosystem: Environmental > Terrestrial > Soil > Tree plantation... | reverse complement strand
GAAATCAATTTAATACAAGAATCGTGCAAACAGCATTTAGACACAGCACCTGTCAATAAAATCCTGTAACCTGTCTGAATTTAGCGGTGTCTTAAGCGTAAAAATTAAAAAATGAGGGGCCTTTTTGTTGACGCGGTTGGTAAGACATCCAAGATGAATGCAGGTGAATGGAAGAAGTTTAAAAGAAAGAAATTGGCTGGATAACCCGTTTAATAGTCAGAATACTCAGTTGGATACAAAAAGCTAATATCAATATGCGAAACATTGTGCTGGTATTCGGGCATCGACGATAGTTTTTTCCAATATGGATCATTTCCAAATGCCTTCCAATTCGCATCCCTTGCTGGTTTGTTTTCATGACAGGTCATATACATCAGGTTAGGCATTTTACCTCCGGCAATTACTTCGCCGTAAAAGCTTGCATTAAAGTTTAAGCGCCGGAATAAGCCGATCTCATCACCCTCATTGAACATCTTCACCTTGTTTTGAAAAATTTTTTCTGTTGCACTTTCATAGCTGCGTAATTCATAGATCCGCTCCTTTCTTGCCCCACTCAATTTCGGTAATTGAAGTTTTGGTGCCAGGGCAAAAGCCTGAAGGATGATCGTTTCCATTCGACTATAGGGTGGTGTATTGTAACCGGCATTGATATATTCGGCGCCATTTGAATTATATTGTTTATCGTTATTCAGTTTTGAATTTATTTTCACCATCTCATCAGCTGCTTGCATTGGAATAAGGACTAATAACAATTTATCAGCAATAGTATCATTTGAATGACTTTTGAAAACCCCGATATTCCTGCTATTCATTTTATGCAAAGCCGGAAGCAACGCATTTTGTAGGTAGTTGTCCAGCATTTTTTCCTGTGAAGCATTGCCAAAATGATAAATCGTGAGTTGGTAAAACTCTCTTTGTGGTTTATTATTTTGAACCCAGGATTGAAACATCAACCCACCCGTGGTTATCGTGATCACTATCAGTACTGATCTTATTATTTTGGTCATGAGTATTTAGATTTTGAAAATTTGTTTATCGTCTTATTGAGTCACACATCGCATATCGGCATCCCGGAGATCTGTGAAAAAAACCAAAGCCAATGCCGATCCGCCGGCTGCACTGGCCCAGGATACCTTCATGAGCATTTTTTTCTTCCCGGGAATTATCAATTCATAAAAGTAAAATCCAACTGTATTGGATATATCGCAACTTTTGATCATTGTTGCGGTATATTTTTTACCGGGAAAAAGGTCTTCGATCTTTGATTTTATTTTTATCTGAGGGTGTGTCGGACTCACGATGTTAAATTGTGTAAAACCCATTCTTGCCCCATATAAGATCAATGACCAGGGGCATGGCTCCTTACCACCATTACACTTGAGGGATGAATCTTTGATCGTCATGATCGCTTGTGCCTTCTTCATTGTTTTGTTATTAGTAAACTCTGGAGCGTCTGTTTTCCACTTAAAAGCAGACCTTTTATCTGAGCCGATGTTCCAGTCATAGGCGCCGGGGTAAATATCGCCCTTTACACTATCGGGTGCATACAATTTTACTACATCATATAACTCTATTTTTTTAGGATACTGTGCAAGAACAAAAAATGTAAAAAGATTACAAACAATGGAAGTGAAGATCTTTCTCATTGGTTCATGATGGTTGGGTTTTCAAGGTACAACTTTTTAAAAAGTTAAGACAAATAAAAAAGGGACTTAATAAGTCCCTTGTCAAATAATGTTGTTACAATGTTACTGAACCCTTCCATCTTTTTTGTCCATGGTTCTTCCGATTACATAACCACCACCTGCACCCAACACACCACCGATAACGGCGCCAACGGCCCTGTTACGTTTGTTGACGACTGCCCCGATCACAGCACCACCTGCCGCACCGATCGCAGTTCCTTTTGCGGCTTTACTCCAACCTTTCTTTCGGGTTGTTTTAGCGGCATTCTGAGATTCAGAAACCATTTTCGGGCTTTGATAACTTGTAGTACGTTTTGCTGTGGATCGTTTAGTTGTTGTTGCTTTAGGGGCTACATAACTAGCCTGAACAGCTTGTGAAGCCAATAAAGCTTCTGCAGCTTTCGCATCTTTCCATGCTTCAAATTGTGCCAATTCAGTAGCATCAACTTTTTTGCTATTTGAATTCTTTGTTAAACCTACCACTGCTACAGATGTTACTGCAGCTATGGCAATGAAGAGTAAAACTTGTTTCATAACTGAGTTGTTTAAGATGATCAAATTGTTTTTCATAATCACAGTATATAGTAGAAAAACAGTGCCAGAGATTTTCTATATGTTAAAGGAATTGCTAAATGGTATTTAAGCTATGCTTTCAGAGCCGGTTATAAACATGGACTTTTAACAATCATGAAAATGAAATAAAAGAATAAAAAAAATAACCCGCATTATGCGGGCTACTTACTGTTTATTGATGATAGTTTTATTTAATTAGCGACAATAGCACGAAGACGATCTATATCCTGTATACCTTCGTATTTGATAGGAACTTCTTTGTTAAAACCTGCCTTACGAACTTTAGCAAATCCTTCAATTCTTATTAACGCTCTTTTCTTTTGAAATATTTCCCTATGATTTTTTATCGCACTGATGTTGTCCATTTTTATGATAGCGGGAACAATGAACTCATCATGTTTACGAACCGATACCTTGTCCTCAATAGTAAAACGGCCGAAAAATTCATTATCGATGTAGACGTCACCTCTTGCATCGGCTAACTGAACACCAAAATTGTTGGGATTGTAATAAACCATGTCAAGACCTGCAGTGGTTTGCAGCAACCCGACATTCTTGATCCGTACATCGCGGATCTCACGATACTCAGGTTCCCTGATATTATCGGATTTGCAGGAAGCTAAAAGAAAAATGGCCGGAGCCAGCATGAGTAGTATTTTTTTCATAATGGTTGTTTTTAAATTAATGAATAGAAAACACACTAATAATCAAACAACCGAGCCATTTTACGTTAAGATTATGTGAAGCGGCGCTCTTAACATGATTTTAGAATTATTTACAGATTGTGCGCTATTTTACATTCCTATATTGATATGAAACACTGGACAAAAAAAATATTGGTAATCCTGCCTGTTATTATTGTGAGTCTTTTCTATCTCAGGATCTTGTACCAGGAAACCTATAGTAATTCCAGCACGAAGAGGGTAGCAGGATTTGTTTTAAGCATTGCGCTTTTGTATGGCTGGATCCTGTTCGTTATCATTCGGAGAAAGCAGGATCATTTTTTACAAATTGTTATACAATCGAGTTTTTTTGTTTATGTATTTGCTGTATTACAACTAACCGGCTATTTTATTCTGTTCAGGGAAATTTCATCGCACGATTGGTGGGACAAGATGGACCACCGGATCGAGACCCGTGATCACGTGAATTTTACTCCTTTTAAAACGATCAATATCTACGATAAGTCCGATAAGCAGGTGCTTGGAAATTTGGTGATGTTGCTCCCGCTTGGTATTTATCTCCCGCTGCTGTACAGGCCACTCAGGAAATTCTCAGGTTTTTTTGCTGTACTGTTTATCTCCTTACTCGTTTCAGTAGCGATTGAATTATTGCAACTCGCCACCAGCTATCGCAGTACCGATGTCGACGATGTGATACTTAACACAGTGGGTGCCTGTACAGGATTTTTGATCTATTTATCTCTTAAGTTGTTAGTGGGAGGAAAAACTGGCGCTTAATACACCTATTCACTGATGACATCCCAGGGAGTTATGGTCTTGTTATCTTTTTCGGCATCCTTGGGTCTTTCTTTATCCTCCTTAATCTCGAGTGGTTGTTGTGCTTCATCAGTTGGTAAAGATGGATCGATCTTCAGATTTCTTAAATCATCATCAGTTATTTTATCATTCTTATTATTCAAATGACGTTTTACAATTTCGCGTGATGTTTTGGGGTCGGACACTGATCTTTTACCATTCGTATTATTACTCTTCAAAACACCGGTGTTGCGCTTGTTTGATTTGGCCATATAAATATTTTAAGGAATTGCCTGAAAAATATATGCCATGATATCCGATTTTCGATGGCATCCTTTTTGCCAACCTTCTATAATGACATTGATGTTGAGATGTTATTCAACAGAATATTTTTAATTACTAAAACCTTCTATGTATGAAAAAGCTTATTAACAAATCATGGGTATTCATCACTACTACTTTTCTTTTTTGTTGCGTTAGCCTATTGACGTTTGCCCAGGATAAAGGTGTAGATGTAGATATAAGTGTGAAAAAGGAATCACAATGGTATCAAAATCCGATTGTATGGGTAATAGGAGGTGCTGTATTTATTTTACTCTTAGTAGCATTATTAAGAGGCGGTGAGAAAAAAAGTGCTTAGTATCACATAGCGTTGAGGTGGATAGTAATGAAAGGTCGGGTTTTCCCGACCTTTCATGTTTATTGCCTTTAGTGTGGTAAAAATGCCCCACGATTTATTCTATCCATTGTAAATCTGTGTAGTTATGCAATGGTACAGACTTTGTCCTTGTATAATAAATAATAAAATCAAAAGTATTATGAAAACGATATGTTTATTAATAGTTAGCTGTCTAACAGCGATATCCGTATTAGCACAAACTATAAGCACTGTAACTATCAATGTGAGGGGAAATGCTACCGAATCGATAGTGATTGATGGCAAAACTTATAGTGTTACCAGTGATTATAATACGAATACCAATACGCCGATCGTTGTTTCAAATTTGCAGGCAGGGCAACATACCCTGCAAATTCAACGATCCAATGAAGCTAATCCTTCATCAACCGTATTTACAACAAGAACAGGATATGATCTGCAAATTGTTATCTCAGCAAATGGAAGCGTTCAATTAAGAGAAACGAAATGGACTTCTGATAACACGACACCAGGGATGGCGGCCATGACTACTACAGATTTTAATGATTTGTATAGTGAGATACGCAGTCAATGGAGATCTTCAAGAAGAACAACGATGGTGAATGACGCAATTGCAAATACCAGTAATTATTTCACTACAGCGCAGGCAAAGCAACTTATAGAATTGGTAACTAATCAAAGCACCCGTTTCAATTTAGCTAAGGCAATATATCCAAGGATCACTGACCCTGTTAATTTTACGCAGATGTATGATGTATTCACCAGTCAGTCACACCGGGAGCAGTTAGCAGATTATGTGAGCACTTACAATGCAGGCAGTTCGTCAACTGCAATGAATAGAGCAAATTTTAATAATATATACAGAACGGCACAAAGACAGGCGACGATCAATTCAAAGCTCTCCTATATCAATAATGCTTTTACAAACACGGATAATTACTTTACAGTGGCACAGGCAAGACAATTGATACAGCTCGTTTCAAGCGATGAGAACAGGCTTTACTTAGCCAAAATCTCTTACCGTAGTATCATTGATAAAAGTAATTTTTCTCAAATGACTACGCTGCTTACCAGCCAGGCAAGCAGGAATGATCTGAATACGTTTGTGAGTACCTATGATGGAAGTAGTCCTGTGTACACAAAAGTGGCCATGAAGGAAGCAGATTACAATGTGCTCTATCGTGATGTACAAAATCGTTTTGGTCTTGGCGCAAAGATGTCTGCTCTGGAAAATATATTCGCCAACAGCAGTTACTATTTTACTACTGCCCAGGCTGAACAGCTGATTCGTTTAGTGAGTTCTGAAAGCAACAGGCTTGACCTTGCTAAAGCATCTTATGACAATATAATCGACCCGAACAATTTTGACCAATTGTATGATATGTTTTCAAGTACAACAAGCCGGACTGACCTGGACGATTATATAAGAAGCTCTGGCGGATCGCCAACAACACCAGTACTGACAAGAACTCCGATGTCAAGCAGCAGCTTCACCACATTGTACAATGGGGTTAAAAGCACCTGGGGTATTGGAGCCAAGATGTCCGAGTTGACCAATATTTTTAATAATGAAAGTTATTATTTCACTGTTGCACAGGCAAAACAACTGATTGCCCTGGTGAGTTCGGAAGGTAACCGATTGCAGCTAGCGAAATCAGCCTATGGTAATATTACCGATCCTGAAAATTTCAACCAGATGTACGAGTTGCTTTCATCTCAAACCAGCAGAAATGAATTGTCAGCATACGTAAACTCATATTCTTTAAACCGGTAAGTTTAAATTTCGTTTTCAAAGACCCGGCCTTCCTCATGTTGTCATGTTAAGGGAAGGCTGGGTTTATTTTTACACCTCCAGGACAAAATTTGTTTGCTGCTTTATCTTATTAAAACCAATATGCTCATAAAACTGGTGCGCTTCGATCCTTACTACATTGCACCTAAGACTTATTTTATTATTCCCTTTTTCCTTTGCCCACTGTTTCACTCTTTCGATCAGCAATTTTCCAACTCCTTTTCCGCGATAATTTTCATCGATCACTAACCCATTTATTTCACAATGCGGCATTACTTCGAGCATGATCGTATGGGCGGCGCCGATCCATCCCACCATTTTATTTTTATCCAAAGCTGCAAAGGCAGTATGGTCTTTGCTTTTGATAACCTCCTCGATATTTTGCAATGTTTGCTCAATTGTAAGCGGGTAGCCAAGCTGTCGGGATAATGTATTTACCTCTTCAGCATCTTCGCTTGTGATCTCCCTTATTATTATTTCCATTTATTGAAGGTACATGATACCGAATAAACCCGAAGGCCATTCTCCGATTTTCTCATTCATCCGAATACGTCCTGATCGCTGCCATGACAGGCCTTTGCAAAATTTACTTTAGCTTTAAGAAAATAAAAATTATGAATACCCCGGTGTTAGTTGCGGTTGGTGTCATGGCGTTATTGTTCATCATATTCCTGGTCATCAAAAATCAAAAGGATAAAAAAGAGGTGATAGATCAAATGAACAAGGACTACCCGCACAGAGAAGCTGGCGATGCCGGTGATGAAGATATAAATACCGAGAACAAAATATAAATGCCCCGGCTTCTACCAGGGCATTTACTTTTTACATGAGCGTATTGCTTATCCGTTTGCCGGTTTTTCCATTTCTTTCTTTTTCCTGTCAATTAGTTCCTTGTACTTGGTTTGTTGCTCGGGGGTTAAGAATTCAAAAAGCTTTGCTTCTTTCTCTTTCTTCAACGCCATCTTTTTTTCCTTTTGTGCATCCTTATCCAGGTTAGCATCTTGTGCAATTGCATTGAACTTATCTTCATATTCCTTATTCAATGCCTCATACTTTGCGATCTGATCAGCGTTCAGTTTTAATTCTTCTTTTACTTTATTGTCCCACTCTGCTTTTTCTTTTTTATAATCCTTCTGTTCGAGTTGTGCCATTGCAGCAGTACCCACGAAAGCGAACGCCATCATCAATAAGATTGTTTTTTTCATACAGATGAAAATTTTTGAAGTGAATAAATATGTAAAACGGTAAGAGACTGAATGAAAGAAAAAATGGTGCCATTGAAGAAAATGGTGGAAAACTTATAACAGAACTATCTTTTTACTTGTATAAAAGGCAATAATCGTTGATGAGAAGTTTTGTTCAAACGTTGATCCAAGCTTACCAGGCGCTGTCAATTGTTACGGCTTCATTCAGCAAACGGATTATGGGTCTTTCTTTTATTTCTTCCGGCCGCTGAAAAATCTTGTAATAGATCTGCTTGTTAGTTCCATGAGTAAGATAATTAGCATCATCTTTTAGTCGGTTGCCATACCAGAAGCCAAGCAGCACGCCTTGCTTAATGCCACCGCGTGGCACAGTGGCCGGCCAAATAATACAAATACCTTTTCTGCCATAAAAGAAAGGAACATTATAAGATATCTTCTCCCTGTATGTGGCGGGTAAATTATCTTTTATTAAATGACGCAACACATCGGTAATGATGCGTTCGTCGTCAGGCAATAGTTCATATAGTTGAACGAGTGATTTGATCTTTGGAAAAGACCCCATCCGGAAAAATTAATCTATTTCCGACCGTTTAAAAAGTTTTTTAAAATAGTAATGGTATGCCGTTGTTCCTCGTTGGGTACTTGTGCCGTCATCGGCCATCGGAAACGCGTTTACCAGCGTCCAACCCTGTGCACCCATAAAATTCAGCCCATCAATTACTGAGTTGAATTGTTTTGGCTTGCCGGTTTTTTCATCTCTGAGCCGGTAATCTTTCAGCCATTTTCTTTCAACATCGCCAAAATCAAGTTCAATATGGAGTTTGTTAGAGAACATTTTTCCGGTAGCTGTGAGTTTGCAGTATTGCTCTACCATGGTGGTGTCCTGGGCCCTGGCTGAGAATATAATTGCTGAGAGAAATAAAAAGGTAAAGTTGATCTTTTTCATATGTAAAGAGTTTAGTGAATCCAAATTTCAAAAAGGCAATGCAGGAAAAGAGTCAATGAAATGTGAAGAAACATTCCTTTAGAAAATTCTTTAAAATATAATTTCAGGTATCTTCATTTATGATTCTGAGAAAAATTATTCCGATCGTTGTTTTGATTTGCTTATCTGGCTTTGTTGCCGCGCAGGATACCATCCCGGGTTATGTTATTACAACAGGGAAACTTCCTCAACTTGCCTACAGCGCCGGTGAAGATCGCCTTGGCAGCGCCAAAATGGGTTATATCGATACATTCATCGTGATGAAAGTCCTTGATACGGTACAGAATTTATACAAGGTTCAACTGTCTTCCCTGCATTATGCATTTATTGAAAGGATATATACACTCCCTTATCATGACACCGCGCTATCAACGGCCTTATGCGAAAGCGGGAGAGTAAAAGGCGGTGATAAATATGATTCGGTAAATTTTTCACTGAGCGGGAGAGTGCCTTACAAAAGTTGGATGGAAATAAATCCTTCGCGAATAAAGATCGAGCTATATAATGTGCAGAGCAATACAAACTGGATAACCCAATTATCATCAGCAAAGGCTGTAAAAAATATTTGGTATGAGCAAACCGAAAGCGATGTAATGCAGATCACCATTGAATTGGTAAAGCAACAACATTATGGATACAGCATTGGTTATAACGGAAGATCATTGCAATTGATAATAAGAAGAGTTCCGGCAGTCGCCAATATTAAGAATATGACCATCGCAATTGATGCGGGACATGGCGGGACGAATCTTGGCGCGAGCGGAACATCGTCAGGTATACTTGAAAAAGATTATACACTGCTTTTTGCAAAAGAACTGCAAAAGATATTAAAGAAGCAAAAAGCAAACGTAATAATGGTTAGGGAAGAAGATACAACCATTGAAAATAAAGATCGAGTATTATGGGCACAGCAAAACGATCCGGACGTTTATATTTCGTTCCATTTAAATTCATCGGGGCGCAATGTGGTAAAAGGTGTATCCACATATTATAAGCATATCGGTTATCGTTCCTTTACCCAAAATCTTTTAAAAAGGTTATTAGAGATTAAAGGGCTTGAAGAGTTTGGGAACATTGGTAGTTTTAATTTTCAACCGATACAGCCAACAAATTATCCAAGTTGTCTTGTTGAAATCGCTTTCTTAAGTAATCCTGATGATGAAAAGATGATCCGTGATCAAAAGTTCCGGTATAAGGTTGCCTACCAGGTTTACCTCGGAATTAAAGATTGGATGAAAGAATGGAGATGAGTGACAAAAAAGGGCCGAGATAAATATCCCTGCCCGCATAGAAATTCATAATCAATGAACACCTTGAAGCGCAAATTCAAAAATCTCTTAAAAACGAGCATGCAATCCCGCTTAATGAATTGCATGCCCAATAAACCAACACTTAACTATTAGAATTTTCCACAAGGCCCGGCTAATTTTAAAACCAAAACTAAAATAGAGGCGCAAATCCTGTGCTAAGCCTTTTTTGCTATAAAACTGGATGATTAACGCCAAAAATTGTGGATGTTTTTCTACGTTACAACTTGAAATGCCCATATAAATACCATGTTCTTTGCCTTAACAGTGGCATTCGTCTTGTTCTACTGACCTCAAAAAGATAATGAAACAATTCCTTGTTGTCCTGTTGCTAAGCAAACTGGTTTCCTGCAATAATGGTGAACAAACCACAGAGAGCACCAATAATTCTTTGGATTCGGGTGCGGCCAAACCTCCAGCGATTGAAAACAACCGGGCTGAAAATGTAAGCGGATGCTATATGAAGATCCTGGGTAGGGACACTGCGATCCTGATGCTTGATCAAAAAGGCGCGGAATTAACCGGTAAGCTTTTATACGACAATTTTGAGAAGGATGGTAGCAGTGGCATCGTAAAAGGAAAGGAAGAAGATCAGATATTAAAGCTTTGGTATGATTTCCAGTCAGAAGGCATGCATTCGGTAATGGAAGTATATTTTAAAAAAGACAGTGGAAGGCTTTTGAGAGGCATAGGAACTATGAATGTCAAATCCGATACAACTTATTTTACAACCGGGGTCAATTATTCAGAAAAGGAAGCCTTCAATAAAATAGAATGTGACCTTATAAAATGGAAATTCGAATAAGCATCGGTTTTCCATTCAAATAATATATGCCTGCATCACAGGATCATACATAATTCTTGTTGCAGGCGACCGATGGTGCCAACTTAATTTAATTTCTTTGCAGCACCACCGTTCCAAATTTTCTTCGCAGCCATTTTTTCAATAAATGCCCTTTCCATAAATAAAATCCTGAAAGAACAATGACAGGTAAAAAGACAAAGCGGACTGCATTGGCGGCTTCTGGTATTTGTGCTACGGGCCCGTAGATATACCCGATAATGGGAATACTCAAGATTATGTGTATCCAGCGGATGATCTTTCTTTCAGTTGATGCTTTCATGGCTGAGATTTAAGAATCAAAAAAATTAAGACAGCAAATTGCAATTAACGGCGAACAATATGAAAGAGCTTTAGGTGAATGGGGGAGAATTGTCGGTGAAGTTTCCGAACAACTGTGATGAAAGGATATTTCTATAAAAAATACCAAGTGAAAATAGTTTGCTCCTACGGAGTTTTCGGCCTGTTGCTGGCATGATATTTAACTTAATAGTGCTGAATCAAAATCAACCCAATGAAGACAATCACCCCGGTAATTATGATGTTAAGCGTGGTTTTAATTATTCTGTTTATTTCGTGTAAAAAGGAAGAAGATGTAATAACGCAAAAGACAATGTTGCTTTGTCAGGGAGAATGGAAATTTGAAGCACATGGACTGGATGAAAACAATAATGGCGTTATTGAAGCATCCGAGAATCGGATGCTCCCCTGTGAAGCGGATGATATTTTTTCATTCAGTCAGAATTGCACAGGTGTTTTTACAGGTGGCGCAATGCCCTGCAGCGTAGACGAACCCCCAGCAATAAATTTCTATTGGCGTTTTATCGATCATGGTACACAGTTAGCCGTATTCGCTGCGCCTGAAATGATCAACAGGCTTGATGAAAATATTCTTGAAGTTTATTATATGGATGAAGACACACTCGGAAACCCGGCAAAATATATCAGGCGATTTACGCATTGATGGAAATGACCGCCTGTTCCGTATAACATCGGGCACTACCGCATAAAATCCCTGAAAACTACGCAGTGAAAAAAGGCGTTGTATCGGGTTTTTCGGCGAGGTAATGGCATGATATTTTAAGCTATAATGGAACTAAAAAAAACCCAAACCCGAATGAAAACTATCAATCTTAAGCTAATTGTAATAGGTCTGTTTGCTATTACGATATGCGGTTCCTGCAGCAAGGACAACGAGTCAGTTAGCCCCAACACCATGTTATTAATTGAAAAAGGCTGGAAGTTCGAGGTCTATGGATTGGATGAAAATAATAATGGTATAATTGAGGATACGGAGAATGATATGCAGGCATGCGAAACCGATGACGTTTTTACGTTTAACCCTAACGGAACCGGCTCGCTGGCCCATGGCACAACGGCTTGTAGTGTTGAAGAACCTGCCACGATCAACTTCAACTGGAGCTTTTCAAACAATGAAACCGAGCTTGCTGTTTTTGCTGCCCCTGAAAAGATCAGCACGTTAAATGGAACGACACTCGAAGTTTACTATATGGATCAGAATCTACAGGGCCAGCCAGTGAAATATATCAGGAGATTCAAACATTAATATTTGGATTTATAAAAGTTGGCCCCGGCTTAAAGCCAGGGCCAATCCTTTTTGTGTTATCTATCACAAATCAAATGACAGATCAGTTTTTCTATGGTTCCTTACTTCCTGCTATCAATGTACCGTTCCCGGTTTGATCGCCTACAGTTAATTTATAGATCATCGAAAACCTGCTTAACGAAGGAATTTTATAATTGACAGATCGTTGAGCTCCCGACTGTACATTCCCAAGATTTATAGATTTTACCAATCTTCCGGACAGATCATATAATTCCAGTTTTCCAATCCCCGATTGCGGAGAAATAAAACGGAAATTCACCTCGTCAGTATATGGGTTGGGGTATGCATAAACCTCCAACTTATTCAATGAAACTGGCGGCTGTTTCGGTTGCCTGTTGAGTGCTGTATTTTTTTCATCTTCTGTCACTACAGGTTTAGTTTCCTCAACTACATTGGTAGTAGGTGCTACTCGTGCTCCATTACAGTTTAATGTACTGATATTACCACTTTCATCAATAGCTGTCCATACACCATTACTTAAAAAGATCAATATGTTCGCTGGTGAGCTGCAGTTATCCGTTGCAGTTGCCGGAGCACCTGCATGACAAGTTATAACCGGAGGAGTGTTATCGGCAACGTAAATATTTTGTACACATGTCGCTGTTTGTCCGCAACCATCAGTTGCTGTCCATTTGCGCTTTATCAGCTTTGCACAGTTTCTAGTAGTGGTTTGATCACTTGAAGAAACCGTTGGAGAACATCCACCATTTGCAACAGCAACTCCTGTAACCGCCGTAGAAGTGTTTGCATCACTGCATTGAAGTTGCACGTCTGCTGGGCACGTTATCGTAAGAGCCACGGCACCAGTCCAGTTTGCAGTTCGTGAGATAGTGGATGTGTTACCGCAGGCGTCTCTCGCCGTCCACGTTCTGGTCTGCGACCGGCTACATCCATTGCTCGCCACGGGACCATCACTTTGAGTGATCGTTGGAGTGCTGCAGGCGTCACTCGCACTTGCCGTGCCAAGGGCGGCAGTGATCGCTGCACCTGATGGGTTACAACCCAATGCAGCATTATTACCCCCTGCTGTGAGCGAAGGTGCAGCGAGATCCGCAACCCACACGGCCGTTCTTGCTGCAGTGGTAACATTACCACATGCGTCGATTGCTGTCCATGTACGTGTCTTTGAACGATTGCATCCGCTGCTTTGCACGTTACCATCAGCTGAAGTTAATGTCTGTGTGCCGCAATTGTCAGTAGCAGTAGCTGATCCTAGAGCGCCTTCAATTGCACCATTTGTTGGATTGCAACCAAGAGTTAATGAATTGCCTGATGGGGTAATTCCAGGAGCAGTATTATCAAAACATGGATTGATCTGGAAAGGAGCAATAAAATCTTTCAGGTCAGCAGTTGGTGAGGCAGAAGATTTTGTTTTTATAAAAAGTGACTTGAATGGCAAACCGGAACATTGATTCGGAGTACCCCCACCGAGTATGGCAGTGACATCAATAGCTGCTTCAATAAATTGCAAAGCCTCGTATGTTGTGTTTCCAAAAGCTCCGTATGGAACATTTACGCTACCCGCATTTGCAGCAACATAAGCCGAGTTCGCGGGTGGTGTTAGCGGCAAATAATCATATCCGCCGCCTTCAGCTTTCGGTGCCCATTGAAGGAAAGAAATAGTCGCCACCGATCCACCACCTACGTATGATAGAGTAACATCAAGGTCGCCAACTGTTCGTCCACCATGCGGGCCATTAGTTTCGAAGCCACCAGTGCCTCCAACAACCGGAGGTTGGCCAGGTGTTCCATTATTTTGGAAAATGGCAGCCTGGTAAAACTCCATATCAAGGTAGCTGGTACCGTTAGTTGATAGCCTGTCGCCTGATACAAGTACCCATATATGACCTGTCCCTGGGTCCTGGGTAATAAATACCATGGAATGATTTATATCATCTTTACCAGGAGGCTTGCCCGATCTCCATCCCCACACATTAGGATCATCATCAAGTTTGTTTCCCCCATCAAAGATCTCATCATTGGTTTGATCGCTGTAGAGATCAACTTTATGAAAGATCTTACCTGGTGATGCAAGTGCAACTGTACCATCATCATTGAAAAGGAAAGTACCGGCACCATTCAGTGGGGCAGTGCCCTTAAGCCAATCGCCAATTCCCACAGATTGTCTTTGAAGGAAACCATCGATTTTGAATCCGGTTGTAGGCGGGAGAACTGGCGCAGTTCCTGCCTGTGAAAAAATGTTTTCAGCAATAAATAATGAGATTGCAAGGAAAAATGTCGCTGATAGCTTTACATGTTTTGTGAAACCTGTGCACCATTTCTCAAAACAGTGATAATGGTAGATTGTCAATTTTTTCATAATCCATTTTTTTAATGATTAAATAAATTTTGTTCTGACAGGGGCGGGTTGTAATCAGTTGGCAAAATCAATTGCCAGATCAGATTTTGATCTCAATAAGGAGGGGTAAAATTGTTTGACAGAGAACGGGATTAAATAACTAATACAGACAAATAAAACAATGACCAGGACGCAGTCAATTACAGAACCTGGTTGGTTCATTGAATTGTTCTGGCCAATCAGACCTTTAGTTGGTTAAATCGAAATGGGTTGGTTAATCAAACTTGTAAAGCGAAGGATTTTAACGTTTCCTGGGTAGGTTGGGAATACGAATTTGTGAATTGATTGGAAAAATAAATACTTTTTATTGATCCGGCAAAATCATTTTAAGAATCGTAAAACCCCGTACCCAACACGCTATCACACAGATATGCAAGTTCGTCAGGGCCTGTTCGGTTAATTAATTTATTTATCTAAACATGTTAACCATTTCTTGCACAGTCTTTGACAGGAGAGGGGCAAATCGATGTCTTATGTTCTATGAAAAAATATACAAGTCTGTATTATTCGAGCAGGTGACAGAACAAACCAGGAAGTTCATTAAGATCTTGCTCAGAGGCGAAAAATACCCGGGTGAATATCAAAATTGTAAAGACTCATTGGAGATGATTCAGAAACAATTGCTGCTCGAAGAGAAAAGATCAGAATATAATATTTCTGTTAGCGCTCCTCCGAAGTTGTCGATCAATATAAACAGGTTATAGTCTCAATAGGGTTATTCCTTATAGAGCCTTTGACATATTGCTTGAAAATTATTTAATAGCAAACTTCGGGTCAGGTTTAAAGCCAAAGAATTTTTGCCAAAGTTTGGAATCAAATCCGGCTTCAAGGGTGATCCAATCTTTTTTATAAAATGTAAATTCCCATCTCTTAATCAGGGCATACAATGTTTTTTTTGAAGGCTTCTCTACAAATAATTCAACGTGCAGGTCGTAATAACCGAACTTGATCCCTGAGGCAGGGTCAATAGCACCGTTCGCATAATATATAAATCCATGGTCCCATTTATTAAAAGGTTTTTTGTTACTGACATACTCACTAAAAAAATATTGCGGTTTGCCTGAACTATCGGTTGATTCAAATATAACAAGACAAATTTTCGCCTCGTCCCCAAAGCCATCCTTCCTGTGAACCCACGCAAGCACTTCGTAAACCTTTTTCCGGAGGCTCTCTCCTTCATCCCAGTTTTGAGGAAAACTTGTATCGGCAACCGGACCATTTGATCCTCTTTGTGCAAAGAGGTCGATGGAAAAAATCAACAGTACAATCAGGAAGTGGTTTCGTTTCATACGTTAAACTATAACGAAAAAACAATGATTGGCATTGCGACAGCCGTATATCAATTAGATTCTACATATGGCGCTATTTTT
>Ga0075419_10001338_pt1 | contig 15933 bp, 15 predicted proteins | sample SoiMetdeltSBSDD3_FD_76900 | JGI IMG/M metagenome (GOLD analysis project Ga0075419, IMG submission 76900) | Bulk soil microbial communities from a Populus tree surrounding site in Tennessee, USA - Soil MetaG P. deltoides SBSDD3 | ecosystem: Environmental > Terrestrial > Soil > Tree plantation... | reverse complement strand
TTCTCCGGCGGTGGCGGCGCCGGAACCGGGACCGGCTCCGGCGCCGGTGGTTCCATCAGCCGCGCGATGAGCGGCGGCAGGGTCGCGGCACGCCGCGCGGTGTCGACGAGATTCGGGAATGAAAAAAGGACGAGGGCGTGCAGCGCGAGCGACGCGCCAATCGCGTAATGGAACGCGCGGTTATCGCTCACGCAGCGCGCGCCACACCTTTTCGGCCGTGAGCGGCATTTCGAGGTGCGCGACGCCGATCGCGTCGAGCACCGCGTGCACTACTGCCGGCACGGCGCCGATCGTGCCGAGCTCGCCACAGCCTTTCACGCCGAGCAGGTTCGTCTTGCACGGCACGCTTTCGTCAAACGTCGCCTGCATCGACGGCAGCTGGTCGGCGCGCGGCACGCAGTAGTCCATGAGCGATCCCGAGAGCAGCTGGCCGCTTCCAGCCTCGTAGCGCACCTCTTCCCACAACGCCTGGCCCGCGCCTTGCGCCATGCCGCCGTGGATCTGGCCTTCGACGATCGTGTGATTGATGATGCGGCCGATGTCGTCGCAACTCGTGAGCGCGACGAGCGCCACCTCCCCGGTGTCCGGGTCGACTTCGACCTCGGCGACCTGCGCGCCGTTCGGCCACGACGGTGTCGACGGCGTCTGCGTCGCGGAAACGCGGATCGACCTCTTCCCAGCCAGCTCGGCAAAGGTGACCGAGCGGTCCGTTCCGGCAATGCGCATTCGGCCCTCGCGCAGCTCGATGTCGGCGGGAGCCGCCTCGAGCGCTTCGGCCGCAAGCTCTTTCAGCTTGAGCACCATGCTGCGCCCAGCCGCCACCACCGCGGAGCCGCCGACGAACGCGGAGCGCGAACCGACGCTGCCGACGCCATTCGCGCGGTCAGTGTCGCCCTGCACGATGCGAACCTTTTCCGGCCGCACGCCGAGCACTTCCTCGACGAGCTGCGTATAGGTCGTCTCCAGTCCCTGCCCCATCGCCTGCGTGCCCGAGAACACCGTGACGGTGCCCTCGGCGTCGATCTCGATATCCACGGTCTCGGTCGGTAACGCGCCGGTCCATTCAAGGTAGACCGACACGGCGCGGCCGCGCAGCTTGCCGCGCGCATCCTCCTTTCGTTTGGCGAAACCGTTCCAGTCGGCGGCGCGCAACGCCGCGTCGAGCATGCGCTCGAACTCGCCGCTGTCGTACGTCTCGCCGACATGCGTCCTGTACGGGAGCTCATGGGGCTTGAGAAGGTTACGCCTGCGCAGCTCCACGCGATCGATGCGCATCTCGCGCGATGCCTTCTCGAGCAGACGCTCGATCAGGTAGTTGCCCTCGGGACGTCCGGCGCCGCGATAAGCGCCCGTCGCCATGGTGTTCGTAAGCACGCCCTTGATGCGGTAGTCGACCGCCGGCACGCGGTACGCGGAGGTCGCCACTTTCGCGACCATTGCGAGCGGAATCATCGCCGACGAGCCGACCGGCACGGCGCCGATATTGGCGAGCATCTCCATGCGCAGCGCGAGGATGCGGCCATCCCGGTCGAGAGCGAGCGCCGCGCGGTAGTGCTGGTCGCGCGCCATGTGCGCGGCGAGGAACTCTTCGGCGCGGTCGGCGCGCCATTTGACCGGCCGCCCGAGCTTGCGCGCGGCGTAGCAGACGAGCGCGTCCTCGGGCGTAAGGCCGGTCTTCATGCCGAAGCCGCCGCCAATATCGCCGTTCAGCAGCCGGAAGTTGGCCGGCGGCTCCCCGAACACCGCGCCGAGCAGGTCGCGCGCCGCCGTCGGCGTCTGGTTCTGCGTGTAGAGCGTCGTGCGCCCGCCTTCATGCACGGCGATCGCGCAGCGCGGCTCCATCGCGACCGCATTGAGGCGCTGATTGTGCAATTCCACTTCAGTGACATGCGCGGCGGTACGGAACAGCTCTCCGACCTTTTCCGGATTCCCGTATGCCGCTTCCGCGGCGATGTTGCCAGGGGCGGCCTGCCACAGAAGCGGCGCACCCGCAGCCACCGCGCTGCGCGAGTCGACCACGGATGGCAGGTCCTCATAATCGATGACGACCGCTTCGGCGGCGTCCTGCGCGGCGGCGCGCGTCTCGGCGACGATGGCGACCACCGGCTGACCGACGTAAAACACCTTCCCCTCGGCAAGCGGCGTGCGCGGCGGCGCGGCCATCGGCGAGCCGTCGGCGCGCTTGAAAAGCGGCGGAAACGGAATGTGCTTTACGCCGTCGGCGCGCAAGTGCGCCATGGAATAAACCGCAATAACGCCGGGCGCGCTGCCGGCTTCGATTTTCTTGATCAAGGCATGCGCGTGCGGGGAGCGCACGAGCACCATCCAGGCGGCGTCGGCAAACTCCCGATCGTCGCTGAAGACGCCCTTGCCGAGAAGCAGGCGATCGTCCTCGAGGCGCTTCTGCGAGCGCGACGCGCCGAAGCGCGCGGACGCCGGGTCGAACTGGACCTGCAGTGGAACGGCGCTCAACCTACTTCGCTCGCCAGCCGCCGTCGACCACGAGGCTGTGGCCGTTGATGTACGAAGCCTCCGGTGAGGCAAGGAAGCACACGGCGCCAGCGATATCGTCGACCTTGCCGCGCACGCCCGCCGGCACCAGCGCGCGCACCTGATCGTCGTTAACGGCGACGCCCCGAGCGCTCATGTCCGGTACCCCGGGTCCAAGAATCGCCTGCGAGTGCGGCCGCAGCCCGGTTGGGATCGCGCCGGGACACACACAGTTGACCGTGATACCGCGCGCGCCATAGGCGACCGCCATCTGGCGAGTGAGGCCGACTACGCCGTGTTTCGCCGCGATGTAGGCGGCGCCGCCGCCCGTGCCGTTCAGTCCGGCGACCGACGCCATGTTGATGATGCGGCCGCGCGCGCGCGGCAGCATCTCGTGCAGCACGCGCTTCGTGACGAGAAAGACGCCCGTGAGATCGATATCGATCACCTTGCGCCACACCGCCTCGTCCATCTCTTCGGCGTTGAAGTAGCCGTCGAGGATCCCGGCGTTGTTCACCAGGACCTCGACAGGCCCGAAGTCCGCGACCGCAGCGCTCACCGCGGCGTCGACCTGCGCGCTCAAGCTCACGTCGGCGCGATAGGCGCGCGCACCGGGAATGTCGCGCGCGGTTTCGCGCGCGCTCGCTTCGTCGATGTCAATCGCGGCGACGGCGAAACCGCGCTTACCGAGCGCGCTGGCGCAGGCGCGCCCGATACCTGAGCCAGCTCCGGTGACGATGGCGAGTGCTTTGGTCACTTAGAAAGGTGGCGGAGAGAGAGGGATTCGAACCCCCGGTACGGTAAACCGTACAACAGATTTCGAGTCTGCCGCATTCGACCACTCTGCCATCTCTCCGCGGTCGAACAAGCAGCGATTTTATCAGGGGAGCGTGAGGCGCTCGCGCCCGCCCATGTAACCGCGCAGCGCGCCGGGCACGCTCACGGACCCGTCGGCCTCTTGGTAGTTCTCGAGGATCGCGACGAGCGTGCGCCCGACGGCGAGCCCTGAGCCGTTCAGCGTATGGATGAGGTCGGGCTTGCCGTTCTCCGCGCGGTAGCGCGCCTGCATGCGCCGCGCCTGGAACGCTTCGAAGTTCGAGCATGAGGAGATCTCGCGGTAGGTGTTCTGCGAGGGCAGCCACACCTCGATGTCGTAGGTCTTCGCCGACGAGAACCCCATGTCGCCGGTGCAGAGTGTTACCACGCGATACGGAAGCTCGAGGCGCTTCAGGATCGACTCGGCATGCCCGGTGAGCTCCTCGAGTGCTTCATAGGAGCGCGCGGGATGGACCATCTGCACGAGCTCCACCTTGTCGAACTGGTGATTGCGAATCATGCCGCGCGTGTCCTTGCCGGCCGATCCGGCTTCGGAGCGAAAACACGGTGAATGGCACACGTACTTGAGCGGCAGCTTCTCGAGCGCAATGATCTCGTCGCGCACGAAGTTGGTGACCGGGTACTCCGCGGTCGGGATGAGGTAGAGGTCGCGGCCTTCGATCTTGAATAGATCTTCCCTGAACTTGGAAAGGCTCGACACCCCGTTCGCGCATGCTCCGCTCACCATGTACGGAACGTAGGTCTCGGTGTAGCCATGCTCGCGCGTGTGCACGTCGAGCATGAATTGCGCGAGCGCGCGATGCAGGCGCGCCACCTCGCCCTTCATCACCACGAAGCGGCTGCCGGCGATCTTGGCTGCGGTCTCGAAATCGAGGCCGCCGAGGTCGACGTGGTCTTTCGGCGCGAAGTCGAACTTGCGCGGTTCGCCCCAGCGCCGCTGCTCCGGGTTGTCCTCTGACGACGCGCCGACCGGAACCGACTCGTGCGGGATATTGGGGATGCGCTCGAGAAGGTCCTGGAATCCCGACTGCAGCTTCTCGAGCTGCGCTTCGGATTGCTCGAGCAGCGACTTGAGCTTCTCTCCCTGCTGCATCAGCTCCGCGACGTCCTGACCGCGCGCCTTCGCCTGGCCTATGTCCTTCGCGATGCGGTTCCTCGAGGCCTGCGCCTGCTGCACGGCGGCCTGCAACTCCTTGCGCGTGGTCTCGAAGCGCTCGAACTGCGACACATCGAAGGCGCCCGGCCCGCGGGTCGCCAGGCGTTTCGCGACGTCCTGGGGGTTCCTGCGCAAAAGCTGGATGTCGATCATTTCTTGGTCTTCAATTCTTCCATGCGGTTGCGGATCTTCTCTTCGAGGCCGCGCGTGGTCGGCTTGTACCACTCGACCGCCGGCATGCCCTCCGGCAGATAGGTCTGACCCGCGGAATGGGCGTCCGGCTCGTCATGCGCGTAGCGATAACCCTTGCCGTAGCCGAGATTTTTCATGAGCGAGGTCGGCGCGTTGCGGATGTGGAGCGGAACGGGGCGCGTACCGTCGGCGCGGATGAAATCGCGCGCGGAATTATAGGCTTCGTATACTGCGTTTGATTTCGCCGCCACCGCCAGGTAAAGCGCCGCTTCCGCCAGCGCGAGCTCGCCCTCGGGGCTGCCGAGCCGTTCGTACGTTTCGCAGGCATCGAGGGCAAGGCGCAGCGCGCGCGGGTCGGCGAGGCCGATATCCTCGACCGCCATGCGCACCAGGCGCCGCCCGACGTAGCGCGGATCGGCGCCGCCATCCAGCATGCGCAGGAGCCAGTAGAGCGAGGCGTCGGCGTCGGAGCCACGCACGGCCTTGTGAAGCGCGGAGATCTGATCGTAGAACTGCTCGCCGCCCTTGTCGAAGCGCCGCAGGTTCTTCGCCAGGGTCTGCTCGAGGAATTCGGCGTCGATCTTCTGCGCGCCGGTGTTCTTGAGGATCTCCACCGCGTTCAGCAGGCGGCGCGCGTCGCCGTCGGCGAAGCCGATCAGCCTCGCCTTGGCCTGCTCGTCGACGGAAATGGAAGCGCGCGCGAGCAGCGTCTCCATATCTTCAGCCGAGAGTGGCTCGAGCACGTAAACCGCTGCGCGCGAAAGAAGCGCGCTATTGACCTCGAACGACGGGTTCTCGGTGGTAGCGCCGACGAACGTGAAGAGCCCGCGCTCGACGTAGGGCAGGAAGGCGTCCTGCTGCGCCTTGTTGAAGCGGTGCACTTCGTCAACGAAGAGGATCGTGCCTCTGCCGCTCGCGGCGAGGGTGTGCTCGGCTTTTTGCACCGCTTCGCGGATGTCCTTCACCCCCGAGAACACCGCCGACAGCGCGATGAACTCGGCGTCGAACGCTTTCGCCATCAGCCGGGCGATGGTCGTCTTACCCGAGCCGGGCGGACCCCACAGGATCATCGAATGCGGCTTGCCCGACTCGAAGGCGAGGCGCAGCGGCTTTCCCGGCCCGAGAAGATGACGCTGGCCGACCACCTCGTCGAGCGACTGCGGCCGCAGGACCTCGGCAAGCGGAGCCGCCGGTTCCCGCTTGCCGAACAGATCGCTCACTTTTCCCCTAGGACGTCGGCGCCTTTTGGAGGCTCGAAGCGGAACTCGGACTTATCGACCTTCGGGTTACGCCGCAGGTTGGAAAACTGAAGGCGCGTGGTCTGGCCGAAATGGTCGAGAAGTTCCATCGCACGCAGGTTCTCCGCATCGAATCCCATGCGCACGCGCTCGAACCCGGCCTCGCGCTCGCGCGGTCTTGCCTCGAGCCACTCCAGGCCATCCTTCGCGCCGGCATCCGAGAGCTCGAACGCCTTTTCGATGTCGGCGGACCCGGCGAGCAGCGCCGCCGGCGTGGAGCCGAGCGCATTCGAGAGTTTCCGCACCGTCACCTGGTTGAGATCGCGGTCGTAAATCCACACGCGCTGGCCGTCGCCGACGATGAGCTGGTCGACCGGCTTGGCGTAGACCCAGCGGAACAGGCCCGGGCGCTGAAAGACGAAACTGCCCTTCGCCTCCTGCGTGAGCTTGCCGCCGCGGTCGTAGACTTTCTGCTCGAAGTCGGCGCGCGCGGACTGTGTGCCGCGCACGAACGACTTGAAGCGCTCGATCGCCGCCGCTTCCACCGATGCGGAAATGGCGAACAACGCTGCCAGGAGGATTTTCTTCAAACCCTAATCCGCCTTGGCGGGAACCAGGACCTCTCGGTTGCCGTTTGACTGCATGGGCGACACCATGCCGGCGCGCTCCATGTCCTCGATCAGGCGCGCGGCGCGGTTGTAGCCAATGCGCAGGTGCCGCTGCACGAGCGAGATGGAAGGACGCCGTGTGCGCAGCACGATCTCCACAGCCTGATCGTAAAGCGGATCCTTCTCGCCCGCGGGCACGCCGTCGAGCGTCATTTCCTCCGGTTCTTCGGGCTGCAGGACCTCCGAAAGGTACTCGGGCTTGGCGAGCGCCCTCAGGTATTCGACCACCTTGTGAACCTCGTGATCGGCGACGAAGGCGCCGTGCACGCGTTGGGGCAACCCGGTGCCCGGCGGGAGATACAGCATGTCGCCCGCGCCGAGAAGCGCCTCGGCGCCGGACTGGTCGAGGATCGTGCGCGAGTCGACCTTCGAGGAAACCTGGAAGGCGATGCGCGTCGGAATGTTGGCCTTGATGAGCCCGGTGATGACATCCACCGAGGGCCGCTGCGTGGCGAGCACGAGATGGATCCCGGCGGCGCGCGCCTTGCCGGCGAGCCGGGCGATGAGCTCCTCTACTTTCTTGCCGACGACCATCATGAGATCGGCGAGCTCGTCGATCACCACGACGATGTGCGGCATCGGCTGAAGCTGCTGCGGCTTTTCCGGGTCCGGGGAGAACGGATCATCCACCTTGCGATCGGCCACCTTGTGGTTGAAGCCTGAGAGATTGCGCGCGCCGATCCAGTTCATGAGCTTGTAGCGGCGATCCATCTCCGCCACGCACCAGCTGAGCGCGTTGGTCGCCTGTTTCATGTCGGTGACGACCGGCGCGAGCAGGTGCGGGATGTCCTGATAGACCGAAAGCTCGAGCATCTTCGGGTCGATGAGGATAAGGCGCACCGCGCGCGGCTCCGACTTGTAGAGGAGCGAGAGGATCATCGCGTTTAGGGCGACCGATTTGCCCGAGCCGGTAGTACCGGCGACGAGGAGGTGCGGCATGCGCGCGAGGTCGGTGACGATCGGATGGCCGGCGATGTCCTTGCCGAGGGCGAGCGCGAGCGCCGAATGCATGCCGTGATAGGCCTCGGAGCCGAGAATTTCGGTAAGACGGACAGTCTGGCGGTGCGGGTTCGGGATCTCCAGGCCCATGCAGGACTTGCCCGGAATGGTCTCCACCACGCGGATCGATACGACGGACAGAGCGCGCGCCAGATCCTTCACCAGATTGACGATTTGGCTGCCTTTCACGCCGACCGCCGGCTCGACCTCGTAGCGCGTAATGACCGGGCCCGGGTACGCGGCGAGCACCTTCACCGCCACGCCGAAATCCGAAAGCTTCTTCTCGATGAGGCGCGAGGTGAATTCGAGCGTCTCGGGCGCGATGCTCACGCCGCCGCCCGAGGCTTCGTCCAGGAGCTTGAGCGGCGGCAGCGGCGTGTCGGGCAGGTTCTCGAAGAGCGGCGCCTGCTTCTCCTTCTGCGCGCGCTCGGATTTCTTGATCTCGGCGAGCGCCGGCTCGATGCGCAGCGGCGCATGCTCCTCCTCGCGGCGCTTTTCGATCTGGACCACCGCCTCGCGCTCTTCGCGCGCGCGTGTTCCGAGCTTGCGGTCGGTACGCCGATCCCAGACGCCGCGCGCGGCGAAATACGTTTTCTCCAGCAAGAGGCCCATGCCCTCGAACATCGCGAGCCACGACACGCCGATGAAAAGGCTGAAGCCGATCGCGGCGAACGTGAGGAGAAGCAGCGTCGCTCCCGTGAAGCCGAGGGCGGCCGACAGGTTGGCCGCCAGCACTTCGCCGAGAAGGCCGCCCGGCGCGAACGGCAGCTCGGCGGCGAGGCTATGGAAGCGCAGGCGCTCGAGCGCTGCGCTCGAAAGCAGAAGCAGCGCGAAGCCGCCCAAGGCAATGCCCAACCGCAGCGAATCCATGCGGCGGAATCCCCAAACCACGACGTAGGCGCAGAGCGCCGCCAACCAGTAGGCTGACACGCCGAAGACATACAGGAGGAGGTCGGCAAGCCAGGCGCCGAACGCACCGCCGGCATTGCGCACCACCGCGTCGGTCGCGCTATGGGACCAGCCCGGATCGGCGCGCTGGTAGGTGGCGACGATGAGGACGAGGTACAGCCCGAGCGCGATCAGCAGCAGCCACTTTGCCTCGCGCAGCACGCCGGCGAGCTTCGCCGGCAGGGGCGCCGCTTTGCGCGCCGCCTTGCTTACCGCGGCCAGGGTTTGGCCCTTGCTACTCGGGGAGCATGATCGTGTCGCGCAGCACGATCTGGGAGCCCCGCATTTCGATGTACCCGCCCGTCTGCAGGTCCTTCATCACGCGGCTCACCATCTCGCGCGAGGCGCCGATCATCTTCGCAATGTCCTGCTTGGGCAGCCGCTTGGTCACGACCTTCTCGCCATCGACGTTCTCAGCCATGTCGAGGAGCAGGCGCGCCACGCGGCCGTAAACGTCCAGCAGAGCCAGGCTGCCGATCTTCCGGTCGGCCTCGCGCAGGCGCTTCACCAGGCCGCGCATGACCGCCATCGTCATGTCGAAGTTCTCCTGCAGGCACTTCTTGAAGTCGCGCTTCGAGATCGAAAGGAGCTCGCACGGCTCGATGCTGATCACCGTGGCGGAGCGCGGCTCGTCGTCGATCAGGCCCATCTCGCCGAAGATCTCGCCAGGACCGAGGATGGCAAGGATCACTTCCTTGCCTTCGGAGTCGCTCATCATGACCTTGAGCCGGCCGGAGAGGATGATGTAGAGGGAATCGGTCGGATCGCCTCCCGCCATGATGGTGGTGGAGCGCGGCGCGCTTTTGCGCGTCACGACCGTGGTTAGCATGCGCAGCTGCTCTTCTGGGCAGCTCGCGAACAGCGGCACCGTCTTGAGGACGGCGGTCGATACCGTAGTCGCCATGGGCGGGATGTTAGCATTTCCACGAATGGCGACACGACATGCGCGCCTCCTCATCCTCGGGTCGGGTCCGGCGGGATACACGGCGGCGGTCTACGCGGCGCGGGCGAACCTCAAGCCGGTGCTGATTGCCGGGCTTGCGCAGGGCGGGCAGCTGATGACGACGACCGACGTGGACAACTGGCCGGCCGACGCGGACGGCGTGCAGGGCCCGGACCTCATGCAGCGCTTCCAGCGCCACGCCGAGCGCTTCGAGACCGAGGTGATTTCGGACCAGATCCACACCGCGCGCCTCGGCAAGCGGCCGATCGTGCTGGAGGGCGACGCCGGCACCTATACCTGCGACGCGCTCGTCATCGCGACCGGGGCCACCGCCAAGTACCTCGGCCTGCCGTCCGAGCAGAAATACATGGGCCGGGGCGTCTCGGCCTGCGCCACCTGCGACGGCTTCTTCTTCAAGGCTCAGGAGGTCGTCGTAGTCGGCGGCGGCAATACCGCGGTGGAGGAAGCGCTCTATCTCGCCAACATCTGCTCCGGTGTGGTTCTGGTCCACCGCCGCGACAAGTTCCGCGCCGAGAAAATAATGGTCGACAAGCTCATGAAGCGGGTCGCCGAGGGCAAGATCCGCCTCGAGCTCAACGCGGTTGTCGAGGAGGTGCTCGGCGACGCGCGCGGGGTGGCCGGAGTGCGTGTCAGGAACTTGAAAACCGGCGAATCCAAGGTGATTGCGGCCAAGGGCTTTTTTGTCGCCATCGGGCACACGCCGAACACCGGCATCTTTGCCGGCCAGCTCGAGATGCAGGACGGCTACATCGTCACGCGCGGCGGACGCGACGGTTTCGCCACCGCGACCAGCGCGCCCGGCGTCTTTGCCGCCGGCGACGTGCAGGACCATGTGTACCGCCAGGCGGTGACCAGCGCCGCGAGCGGCTGTATGGCGGCCCTCGACGCCGAGAAATTTCTCGATGCCGGCGCCTGACGAGGAGGACTGGCGGAACGGCGTAGAGCCGCTCGCCGAGCCGCGCCGCGTGACGCGCACCCGCGTGCGGCCTGCGCCCGTGCCGCGCGAGACCTGGCGCGATGAGCGGGCGGCGCTCGCCGAGTCGCTCGGGCCGATTTCAGCCGAGCAGTCCCTCGAGTCCGGAGAGGAACTCGCCTTCGTGCGCAACGGCTACTCGCCGGCGATGCTGCGCAAGCTGCGGCGCGGGCACTGGGTGGTGGAGGACAGCGTCGACCTGCACGGGCTGAATCGCGCGCAGGCCGCAACCGCGGTGCGCGAGTTCCTGCGAAGCGCGCGCGCGCGACGTCTTGGCTGCGTGCGCATCGTCCACGGCAAGGGACTCGGCTCACGAAACCGCGAGCCGGTCCTGAAAAAGAAGGTCTACCACTGGCTCAAGCTGCGCGACGAAGTGCTCGCCTTCGCGCAAGCTCCGGCCGCGCACGGGGGCGCGGGGGCGCTTCTCGTCCTGCTGAAGACCTAGACCGCCGCCTCGTTGGTCTCGCCTGTGCGGATGCGCACCACGTGCTCGACCGAGGTGACGAAGATCTTGCCGTCGCCGATTTTCCCGGTGCGCGCCGATTTGACGATCGCGTCGATCGCGCTCTCGACTTGGTTCTCGGCGACCACGACCTCGATCTTCACCTTCGGCAGGAAGTCGACGACGTACTCGGCGCCACGGTAGAGCTCGGTGTGGCCCTTTTGGCGGCCGAATCCCTTGACCTCCGTCACGGTAAGGCCGGTGACACCAACCTCCGAAAGCGCTTCGCGCACTTCATCGAGCTTGAACGGCTTCACGATCGCTTCGATCTTCTTCATGGCCGGGGTCCTCCGCGAGGCGGTCATTGTACAGCGTAGAATCAAGCGGATGGCGCTGCGCGAACCCCTGCGCCCGTCGCTTCTCTTCTGGTACGGGCAGTTCCTAATGCTTCTTAAGCGCCACTCGCGGGCGCTGGAGGTATTCCGCGCCGTGGCGCGCGAGAACCCACGCCACCACCAGGCATGGACCTGCGTCGCCTTCCTGCTCGCCGAGCGAGAGGAGTTTCCGGCGGCGATCGACGCCTTTGAGCGCGCGCTCGCCCTCAACCCGGCCGATGCGCCCGCGCACTTCAACGTAGCGTTTATCCTGCAGCGCACCGGACGCCACGAGGCGGCGGTGCCGCGCTTCGAGCGCGCCATCGAAATTGACCCGCGCGTCGACCGCGCCTGGTATGGGCTGGGGCTTTCCCTTGCGCACCTCGGCCGGCTGGAAGAGGCCGCGGCGAAATTCCAGGAAGCGGCCCGGCTGCAGCCGTTCAATCCGTACGCCGGCTACCAGCTCGCCGGCGTCTGGCACAGGCTGGACCGGCGCGACAAGCTGCGCGCCGAGTACGAGCGCATCAAGGGCTTCGATCCCAAGGTGGCCGAGAGGATCCGCGTCGAGTTTGGAGTCCGTTAGCGTAGTCGACTCGCTGCGCGGCGTGGACGCCGCGGAATGGAACGCGCTCGCCGGCCCGCGGCCCTTCGTGCGGCATGAGTTTCTCTCCGCGCTCATCGACACCGGCTGCGCCTCGGCGCAAACCGGCTGGCTGCCGCAATTCCTCCTGGTCCGCCGCGCCGGCGCGCTGATCGGGGCGATGCCACTTTTCGCGAAGTCGCATTCGTATGGCGAGTACGTGTTCGACTGGGCTTGGGCGGACGCGCACGAGCGCCACGGTCTCGATTACTACCCGAAGCTTCTCAGCGCCGTACCTTTTACCCCCGTTCGCGGACCGCGCCTGCTTGGCGCCGAGAAAGAGCTTTTGCTCGATGCTGCGCTCGAGCTCGCGCAAGACAGCTCCTCGCTGCATGTGCTATTCCCGGCGGAGGAGGAGCTCGCGCACTTCGTGAGACGCGGCATGCTGATCCGGCGCGCGGTACAGTTTCACTGGCGCAACGCCGGCTACAGCGATTTCGAAGACTTCCTCACGCGCATGACGCGCGAGCGGCGCAAGAAAATCCGCCAGGAGCGCCGGCGCGTAGCCGAGGCAGGCGTGCGCTGCCGGTGGTACGAGGCACACGCCATCGAACGCCGGCATTGGGAATTTTTCAACCGCTGCTATCGCAAGACCTACGCCGAGCATCGCTCGAGCCCGTACCTCAGCCTCGATTTCTTTTTGCGGCTTGGCGCCGCGATGCCGCAGTATGTCGCCATGGTGGTCGCTGAGCGAGACGGCCGGCCGATCGCCGCTTCCCTTTTCCTGCACGACGAGCACGCGCTCTACGGACGCTACTGGGGCGCGATCGAACACGTGCCGCTCCTGCACTTCGAGTGCTGCTACTACCAGGCAATCGAGTTCGCCATTGCCAAACGCCTCCAGGTGTTCGAAGGCGGTGCCCAGGGCGAGCACAAGCTCTGGCGCGGCCTGCTTCCGGTCGAGGCGCCCTCCGTGCACTGGCTCGCGCACCCGAAGTTCGCGCGCGCGGTCGAGCAGTTTTTGGAGCGCGAGGGCGCGGGGATTACCCGTTACGTCGACGAGCTATGCGAACATAGTCCTTTTCGAGATAAGCCATGCGCCTAAAGGGAAAGTTGGCCATCGTCACCGGGGCCGGGTCGGGCTTCGGCGCGGGCATCGCGAAGCGCTTCGCCGAGGAAGGCGCGCATGTCATCGTCAACGACATCAATCAGGATGCGGGCGAGCGCGTGGCAAAGGAGACCAAAGGCACGTTCGTCCAGGCCGACGTCACGAAAAGCGACGACTGGGCGAAGCTCGTCCGCGCGGCGGGCGCAGAGCTCGATATTGTAGTGAACAACGCCGGCTGGACGCATCGCAACAAGCCGTACCTGGAAGTCACCGAGGCCGAATTCGACCGCGTCTACGCAGTCAACGTGAAGAGCGTCTACCTCTCCGCCATCCATGCCGTGCCGGTATTCCAAAAGCGCGGCGGCGGCTCGTTCGTCAACATCGCATCCACCGCGGGCATCCGGCCGCGTCCCGGGCTCACGGTCTACAACAGCTCCAAGGGCGCGGTGATCACCATGTCGAAGTCGATGGCGGGCGAGTTCGGCAAGGACCGCATCCGCGTGAACTGCGTGAATCCCGTATTCAGCCCGCAGACCGCGCTTTCCGCGGACTTCGCGGGTGGCAGCGTGAGCGAAGAGGCAAAAGCGCGCTTCCTCGCGACCATTCCGCTCGGCCGCTTCTCGACGCCGCTCGACGTCGCAAACGCCTGCCTCTACCTCGCATCCGACGAAGCGAGCCTGGTTAGCGGCGTCTGCATCGAAGTCGACGGCGCGCGCTGCGTCTAGTCTAGGAAGCTTTTTTCAATCCGCCGAGAAGTGCCGCGAGTTGCGGCCGTTTACGCTTGGCTTGCCGTGCTTCTTGATTTGCTGCAGGGATCGGGGTTGCGGCGGGGGCGGCGGGCTCGTAAGGCTTCGAGAAGATCGGGTCAACCTGCCGTTTCGGCCCCGATGACGGCGAGCGCCGTCGCTCCCGGTCCTTGTGCGACGGCTGATCGCCCATCATCGTGGCGACGCTCGGTCCGCTCGGACCGAAGTTCGGGATGAGCACGCGCTCGATACGCTTCTTGATCAGCCGCTCGATCGCCGCGACGGCGTCGTGGTCCTGCGGAGAGACGAGCGAGATCGCTTCGCCGGTCATCCCCGCGCGCCCGGTTCGTCCGATACGGTGCACGTAGTCCTCGGGCGAATGCGGCACGTCGAAGTTGATGACCTGGGGCAAGCCTTCGATGTCGAGGCCGCGCGAGGCCACGTCGGTGGCCACCAGCACGGTGGTCTTGCCGGACTTGAACTCGGCCAGCGCAACCTCGCGCTCGGCCTGCGACTTGTCGCCGTGTATTGCATCGGCGTGGATATGATCGCGGCGCAACTGGTGCGCGAGGCGGTTCGCGCCGATGCGCGTGCCGGTGAAGACGAGCACCTGGCGCAGGCCGCGCGTCTGAATCAGGTAGGAAAGGAGCTCGCGCTTCTTCTCGCGCGCGACCGGATGCATCACGTGCGTCACTAGGTCGGCGGCCGCATTGCGCGCCGCGACCTGGACCTCGGCCGGGTTGCGCAAGAGAGTCTTCGCGAGCGTGCGGATCTCGTCGGGAAAAGTGGCGGAAAACAGCAGGTTCTGCCGCTCGCGCGGGAGGAGCGCGATGATGCGCTTGATGTCCGGCAGAAAACCCATGTCGAGCATGCGGTCGGCTTCGTCGAGCACCAGCACCGAAAGCTGATTGAACATCACCGTCTTGTTCTGCACGTGGTCGAGGAGACGCCCGGGCGTGGCCACCACGACCTCGACGCCCTTCCGCAGCTGATCGATCTGCGCGTTCATGTCGACACCGCCATAGATCACGGTGCTACGCAACGGAAGCTTGGCGCCGTAATCGCGGAAACTCTCCGCGACCTGAACGGCGAGCTCGCGCGTAGGCGTTAGGACGAGGGCGCGCACCGGGTGACGCGCGGGCGACGCCGATGGGCTGGCGAACGGCGCGAGGCGCTGCAGGATCGGCAGCGCGAACGCGGCGGTCTTGCCCGTGCCGGTCTGGGCGCCGGCCATGAGATCGCGCCCGGACAGGACCAGCGGAATCGCCTGCTCCTGGACCGGGGTGGGTTTGCTGTAACCGAGCTCCGCGACCGTCGCGACGAGCGGCGGGATCAGGCCGAGTTGTTCAAAAGCCGAAGAAATAACCTGCAATTATAGGTCAGTTCAGCGTGCGTACCCGCTCGGCCGCGGCACCCTCCTGCGGTTCGGTGCCGGGCAGCTTCAACTCCATGTCCCAGTCGCTCTTCTTCACCGCCGATTGCAGCAGCCGGCACAGCGAATGCAGTAAGACGGAGTCGAAAGTGAGCGTAATACCCTGGCCATCGGCCGGGTGTAGCGCGACCACGGGCTGACCGTTGCGGTCATGCCCCGTCTGAATGCGGGCAAGGAGCAGCGGTAGCTCGCCGAGCGGGCGCTCGCTGCCCGCCGCGTCGTAGGGCTTGGAGAAGTCAGCCTTCGAGACGGCGTGCTCATGCTCCATGCCGAGCAGCGCCTTGCGCGCTTCCGGGTTGGCCTGCGTACGGATACGAGGGCTGGCTTCCTCGGCAAGCTTGACGAGCAGCGGCCAAAGCAGCTTCACGAAGCGCCGTGTGAGCGAGAGCCTGAGCTCGACCGATTCGTTCGTCGCCACGAGCATCAACAGCCGGTCCTGCTCGGCGTCATAATCGACCTTCAGCTGGTGCAGCCGCATGGAGGAATAGTATATGGGCCGCCCCGTCCCAGCCACCGCCGCCGCGCAGCTCGCGCGGGTTCGCGAGCTCTTTGCCGAGTACGCTCGCCTCGTGGACGAGCCTTGCTGCTTCGCAGATTTCGAGGCGGAGCTCGCTTCTCTCCCCGGCCCCTATCAGCTTTTCCTGGCTGATGACGCCGGCTGCGTCGCGGTACGCTTTCTGGATGGAGAAACGGCGGAGATGAAGCGGCTGTACGTGCGTGCCGCGCAGCGCGGCCGAGGTCTCGGCCGCGTGCTCGCCGAGACTGCGGTCGGCGCGGCGCGGGCCG
>Ga0075419_10001333_pt1 | contig 15951 bp, 13 predicted proteins | sample SoiMetdeltSBSDD3_FD_76900 | JGI IMG/M metagenome (GOLD analysis project Ga0075419, IMG submission 76900) | Bulk soil microbial communities from a Populus tree surrounding site in Tennessee, USA - Soil MetaG P. deltoides SBSDD3 | ecosystem: Environmental > Terrestrial > Soil > Tree plantation... | reverse complement strand
TACCAGGCGTCGAGCCGGTAGTACACGCGGCCGTCGAGGTAGCCGACCATCCGCTGCAGGTGATGTGCGTTGGCACGGAGGCGTTCCGGCGGTACGCCGAGGCGGCGGTACGCGTCGGTGAAGATGACGCGGTAGAACTCCCGGGCCACCGTGTAGGTGAGCGCGCTGGACACTCCCGGATAGCTCTCGGTGATGTTGTGGTTGCTCCACTCCACCGGCGGTACCGGCAGGACAATCGGCCGGCTCTGCACGATGTACAGCCCACCGTCGGCGGTGAACGCGCCCTCGATGTCCTGCGGGGCGCCGAACTGCGCCTCGATGCGCTCGGCGACGGACACGATCCGTTGCAGGTCGGCGTCGTCGAGCACGGGTCCTTTGTGGACGATTTCGGCTCGGGTACCGTCCGGGCCGACGAAGAAGTGGTCGATGTCGGCGCGCTCCTGCACGACACCTTCACCGACGCCGTACGCGGCGGCGATCACGTGCACCGGCGAGCCGTCGCGTGGATCGCGCGTGAACGCGACGAACGAACGCGCGGCGGGCACCATGCACTGCACGCCGACGGCGACTCGGGCGGCCAGCGGGTCACCGCCGCGCCGCAGCCGGTACAGCACCGCCTCGGGGTTGAAAGCCGATGCCCAGCACGCCACCACCCGGGCCAGCACGTCGTCGCGCGGTACGAACAGGAAGCTGTCGCTGAGGCCGGCGAACGGGTCGGCGGCACTGTCCTCGCCGGGCTGCCCGTGCGCCGGTACCACGCAGGCGCGTACCGCGGCCTGACCGGACCGGCCCATCGTCTCGTCGAACGCCTCGAGGATCGCGGTCGCCAGCTCGTCCGGTACCACCACGTCCGCCCAGCACCGGCGCGCGGTTTCGGCCCAGTCCCGCACAGCCATCGGATCGTCCGGCGGCGGTACGGGTGGCAGGCCGGCGCGCAGGTCTTCGGATACCTCGTCGAAGGCGGCCGCGGCCACCGCGAACAGCGCCGGTACCGGGATGCCGGCGCGGCGCATCGCCTCCAGGCACGCGAACTTGTGCCCGACGACGTTCGCGTCGAGCAGCCCGGCGCCGCGCACGAGGGGGGTCATGGCCGCCAGCCGTTCAGGTACAGGACCTGCTCCAGCGGGCGGCGTGGCGCCGGCGCGAAAGTCGCCTTGCGGCTGCGCGCGGTGGGCAGCAGCCCGCCCTGGTGTACGCCCGGCGGCAGACCGAGCAGTTCGGCCACCTCGCGTTCACGGTCCAGGTGGACGCTCGTCCAGGCACACGCCAGTCCCCGGCTGCGCGCCGCGAGCATGTAGCTCCACGCGGCCGGCAGCAGCGAACCCCACAAACCGGCCTGGTTGCCCGTCGGCAAACGGGCGGTGCCCAGCTCGAGGCAGGGCAGCACGAGTACCGGTACCCGATGCAGGTGCTCGGCGAGGTAGGCGCCGCCGGAGAGCATCCGGTTGCCCGGATCGCGGCGCAGCGCCGCGGCGTTGCGCTCGTGGAACGCCCGCCGGTACACCTTCGCCACGGCGGCACGCGGTTCGGGGTCGGTGAGCACGAGCCAGCGCCAGTGCTGGCGGTTGGCGCCGTTGGGCGCCTGCAGCGCCAGCCGCAGGCAGTCCTTGATGACCTCTACGTCGACGGGCGCATCGAGGTCGAGCGCGCGGCGCACGGTCCGGGTGGTGGACAGCAACTCGTCGCAGGACAGCTTGGCGTCGGGCATGGTCACCACACCCCGGGCACGAGACGGGGCCGGCCGTGCGCATAGGCGCGGTAGGCGGGCAGCACGAGTAGCTCGCGCTCCTCGACCAGAATCCGCCAGCCGATCGCGGCCGCGAGCGCGATCAGCAGCAGCACGCTGGCCCAGTTGAGGAAGAACAGCACCAGCCCGACGTGTCCGACGAGCATTCCGGCGTAGGCGGGGTGGCGCACCACGCGGTACGGGCCGCTGCGCACGACCGCGCGGTCGTCGCGGCGCACCACGTAGTGGGAGTAGAACCGGCCGAGGGTACGGATGGCGGTCAGCCGCAGCGAAACGCCCGCGGCGAACAGCGCTACGGACACCAGCAGCGGCCAGCCCGGGTGCGTCCATGCGATCGGGCCCAGTACGGCGGCGGCGACGGTACCGACGCGAGCCAGTGCGTACGCGACGAGCGTGGCGATCTCGCTCGGCGGCGCGTCCAGCGGCCGTACCGATACCGGCGCCTCGAGCAGCAGCCAGGCGAGGTTGGCCACGACGAAGGCCGCGGCGGCCAGGTGCAGCGGATTACCGGCGGCGTTCAGGTGCACGGCCAGCCCGGCGAGATTGGCGGCCACACCCGCGGCGAGCAGGCCCGGTGTGAGCCACCGCCGCCAGGTCACCGCGCTCGCCCGCGCAGGCGATCGTACGCGGCCGGCGTGGCGTAAGTGACCACATAGGACAGTGTGCCGACGGTAGCGCCGGAGCCATGCGCGACGACGGTGTAGTCGAACACCGCGGTGTTGCCACGCGGCGGGGTCACCGGCCAGTGCAGCGCGAGCGGTTCCTGACGGATCGCGCCGGTCGGCAGGTCCGCGGTCAGCACCCGCCACAGCATCCGGTCCTCGGGCCGGTCGTGGGCCAGCGCGCCGGCCGCCGTCAGCAGCTGCCGGCCGGATTCGACGATCTCCTCGATGCCGTAGCGCTCGTCGCCGTGGCGCAGCAGGAAGTGTCCAGCCGGCGGGGTGACCAGCGGCACCTCGTAGGACTCGGTGGCCACGGTCGGCTCGGCCACCACGACGTTGTGCCGGTCGGCGCGGTGCACGAGGCCCTGTTCGATCGGGGCCACCTCGTCCTTCTGCGCCGGCTCGCGCAGCGGCGGCATGCCGTGCTCGACGAGCTCGACCGAGCCCGCACAGACGGTGTGCCCGTCCTGGGTGGCACGAACCTTCCAGATGTCGCCGGGCTCGGCGGTGAGAAGTACCTCGGCATCCAGCTCGCAGATGCGGGCGAACTCGAACGACAGCCGCACCCGGCCGTTGCGGCCATTCCGGCCACCGAGGTACGGGTCGGCGCTGGCCCGCACGAGGTCGAGCAGGCCGGTGATCAGCAGAATGCCGGACACGTGGTCGAGCGGGTGGTCGAAGAAGAACGGGTGGTGCTGGTCTACCACGAGCGTCGTACCGCGCTGCCCGCCGTGTTCGGTTATCGGACCGATGACGGCTTCGCTCATGTCACCCACCCCCATGTATCGAGTTCTCTCGACACACTAGGTGCGGCAAGGGTTCGCGGTCGTCTTCCAACGTGCTGGAGAGCCGCAACTGACCACTATGGACGAAGCCTTTGCGGACAGAAGTTGTCGGAGGTCGTGCATACGCTGCTGGTCATGCCGTACCGCTGGGCACGTTTCGCCGCCGCCGCACCGGCCATCGCCGCCGCCGCGGAGCGGTTGTTCCGGGCGTTCACGATCGGTTATCTGGCGACGGTGCGCCGCGACGGCGCCCCTCGCGTGCACCCCGTGACGGTCACGTTGGCCGGTGATGGCCTCTACGTGCTGGTGTTGCGCCACACCCCGAAGGCCGGTGACCTACGGCGGGACGGGCGGTTTGCGTTGCATGCCTTCCCGCACTCTCCTACCGCCGACGGCTGGCACGACGAGGAGGTGATGATCGGTGGAACGGCTGCCCTGGTAACAGATCGCGAAGTGCGCGAGCGCGTCGAGCGGGTGCACAACGACACCGCTCCGCCGGACGCGTTGCTGTTCGAGCTGAGCGTCGACCGGGCGGTCCACAAGTTCCGCCGCGAAGGCGGTCAGGCCGACGTGGTGACCTTCTCGATCGCCGCGAGCACCTCGGGCGCCTCGGGATCTACCCGCGGGTGAAACCGCGCCACCACAGTGCCGTCGGCGGCGACGAGAAACTTCTCGAAGTTCCACCGGATGTCGCCGGAGTAGCCTTCGGTGTCCGCCTGGTCGACCAGTGCGGCGTACAGGGGATGCCGCCCTGGACCGTTCACCTCGACCTTCTCGGTCAGCGGGAAGTCGACGCCGTACGTCGTCGAGCAGAACTCGGCGATTTCGTCCGGGCTGCCCGGTTCCTGCCCGCCGAACTGGTTGCACGGGACGCCGATGACCGTCAGCGCCGGGTGGGTTTCGGCGAGCCGTTGCAGGCCGTTGTACTGCGGCGTCAATCCGCACCGCGACGCGACGTTCACGATGAGTGCCGGCTTGCCGCGGTGCCGGCCGAGTTCGGCCGGCTCTCCCGCGAGACCCGCGATCTCGATATCGAAGACGGACATGGCGATGAGGCTACCGCGCCCCCGCGCCGATCAGCTCTGCCGTAGCGCCGGCATGGGAATCGGTACCGACAGAGCCGTTGCCCCGGCGCCCATCCCTCCTTCGCAGGTGTTCGGCGGTTGCGTGGTGACACCGCGGGTGGACGGGCGCTCGGCGGCCCAGAACATGTAACCGAGCATCCCGGCGGTCGTACCGGCGCCATTGGGCGCGACCGACTGGACGAACGCCGACGTGGACTTCTGCAGCGAGTTGGCGTAGTTGGTGCACTCCGGACGGACCTTGTTGCCCTCGGCGACGTACAGGCCGCCGGTGAACTTCGCCGGGGCCAGTGGCGGGTACGGCGGCGCGAACTGCGGCTTGCCGTCCACGTGTTCCTGCCAGTTGGCCTGCGCCGAGGACATCGACGGTTGCCGCGCCGGCACCATCGCGTTCGCGTAGTCGAGCACCGGTGCGGAGGTACGCAGCCAGTCCGCCGTGGCCTTGCGGCCGATGTCGATGAGCCACCGGTCGCCCGCGGCCAGGTCGATCGTCAGCCGGGCGGCCGGGTTGGCGCCGCTGGCGTCGTACGGCAGCAGCGCCCGGTACGCCGAGATGAAGCTCTGCAGTCCCACGAGGTTGGCGCCGGAGTTCTCCTCGTAGTCGATTTCGATGCCGACGCCGAGCTGTACCGCGACGGCGGCCGCGTTGCGACCGAGCTGTGCGGCATCCTCGGCGAGCGCCTGGTTCCACGGATCCACGTAGGTGATGCCGCCGATCGAGAGCATCACCCGGATGCCACGGCTGGTGAAGTAGTTGACGATCTCCGGGGTCATGCCGCGCGGCACACCGTCCACTGTGGTCGCGTCGGTCGTGCGGCGCAGCAGCTTGACCGGGTGGAGGAAGCTGAGCACGACGATGTTCACCGAAGGCCGCCCGTCGCCGCGGTCCACCAGCCAGTGGTTCATCGCGTCGAACTCGGCGGCCGTGCGGACCCGGCCCCAGATGCAGGCGTCGTCGGCACAATGCCAGGCGCCGTAGATCTGGATCGGTGTGACCGCTGCGCTGGCGGCGCGCGGATCCACCACGAGGAACGCCACAAGAGTCAATACGAGTGCCAGCAGCCGCTTCATTGAAGAAGGTTAACAGTTCAATTCGAGAGATGACAGAGCCGTGACCTCGTCGCTCATCCGCGCGCTCAGCTCCAGCAGCAGTTGGCGTACCGTCGGGACGGTCCATTGGTATCCGCCGATGCGGTCGGCCACATCGAACATCGGCCCGGCGATGCGGTCGCGGGTGGTCTCGTAGCCGGCCAGGGCGGTCGCCTCGTCCGCGCCCGCCAGCACCGCACCGGCGGCGCTCGCCAGCAGCTCGGCATCGCGGAAGGCGTCGGTCATGCCGTGGGTGGTCAGCGGGTCGAGGTAGTGGCCGGCGTCGCCGACCAGCGCCCAGCCCGCCCCCCACGGCCGTCGGGTGTAGCCGGGACGGCCCGGAAACGCCCGCAGCCGGCTCGGCGCGTCATCGGACGGCAGGCGGCCGCCGACCGTCTCCTTCAACAGCCGCAGGTACCCGTTGCGCAGGTCGCCGGCGACCTCCCGCTGGAACCGCTCGGTCGAGGTACCGGCGAAGACGCACACCTCGCCGTCGTTGGTCGGGATCAGTCCTGCCGTCGCCTCCGGCAGGTAGTACCACTCGAAGCCGGTGACGTCGAGCCCGGCCCAGTGCCCGTACACCACGGCACCCGAGCCCACACCCGCGCGCAGTACCGCCGCACCGGCCTCGCGCGCCACCAGCGACCGGGCGCCGTCCGCGCCGACCGTCAGCCGGGCGCGGACCCTCAGGCCGTCGCGCCCGACCACACCGACGACCCGTCCGTCCGCGTCGCGGTCGAGGCCGGTGACGCTGACGCCGAACCGCACCTCCGCACCGGCTGCGATGGCGGCGCGGACGAGGATCCGGTCGAGCACGGTACGCCGGGGTGCGTAGAGCGCGTCCACGCCACCGGTCGGCTCGAGGTTCAGGCTCGTGGTTTCGTCGCCGTACTGGAACCGGGTCTGCCGGATCGGCGGTGTCCCGGCGGCGACGATCTGCTCGAGCAGGCCCCACCGTCGCAATTGGACAACGCCGCCCCGCATGAGGGCGTGGGTGGACAGCGTGTCCGAGCCTTCGTGCGCCCGGTCGAGGACGAGGACCCGGTGGCCCCGGCGGGCGAGCAGCAACGCCGTGGCCGCTCCGGCGCAGCGGGCGCCGACGACGACCACGTCGACCTGTTCCGGCGTACTCATGACGCTCCTTCCGTGGCGATGGGCCGCCCGACCGTGAGGGCCTGTTGGAGCTCGGGCTCGACGGACGCGCGGTACTGGTGGTCGGGCCGGGTGCCGACCGCGTCGAGCACCGTGCTGAAGAAGCATCGTGCGGCCGCCGCGAGCGCGACATCGAAGATCTCGACGTCCGAGAGACCGTGCCGGCGCAGCGTTTCGACGTCGTCTTCGGTGACCGCTGCGGCGTCGGTAGCGACCTTCGCGGCGTAGTCCATGATGGACACATCCGCCGCGTCGAGTCCGGCACTGCGATGGTCGATGGCGATCCGGTACACGGTCGCCGTGTCGTGGAACCGATCCCGCAACTGCGTGGCGTGCGCCAGCGAGCAGTAGCTCGACCGCAGCGCCCGCGCCGCGGCGAGGGTGGCCAGCTCGTAGCGGCGCAGGTCCATGCCGCCCTTGATGGTCGTGTTGAGCCGGGCCCAGGCATCGAAGACACCTGGGCGCAGCGCGAACACCTTGGTGTAGTTGGCGACGTAGCCCTGCCGGGTCCGGTCGGCCTCGAAGAGCCGCAGGACGTCGGGCTGGGCCTCGTCGGGTGTGTCCACGTAGGACATCAGCTCGTCTCCACCTCGATGGTGACCGGCACCTGATTGGTGAGGAGGTCGAACACGGCCGAACGGGCGCGGGACTGCTCGACGATGGCCCGCAGCTTCTCGGCCGGGGCGTCGCCCTTGACCGTGAACCGCACGCTGATGCTCTGGTAGCCGTTGCGGACATTGGGATCGAGGCCCAGGATGCCGTTGAGGTCGATGTCACCGGCCACTGTGGACCGCACCTCGGTGAGGCGCACCCCCCGGGCCGCGGCGATGTTGGCCAGACCGGCGGTCAGGCACGTGGCGAGCGCGTGCAGCACGTACTCGACCGGGGTCGGGCCGTTGTCCCGGCCGACGAGGATCGCCGGATGGTCGGCGTCGAACTGGAACGTGTGTTCGTGGGTACGCTCCTCGCCGACCCCGAAGTAGCCGTGGATCGTGCTGCGGCTGTGCGTACCGGTGAGCCACTCGTTCTCGGTACGGAACTGGAACTTGGCCGCTTCCGGAGCGGCCTTGACCGCGTCGATGGTGGCGAAGAGGGTCGCGACGTCGACGCCGTTGCTGTCTAGAAACTCCATACCGAAGGTGTACGTCGTGGCGGTAGTGCCCCGGATCCGTGCCGGCTACGTAGGTCGGGGTCGGGGACTACGTATGTCGGGTGGACAATCCGGGGATGGACCGGCCGATCCTCGAGCGTGAGCGGGAACTCGCGGAGCTCGCCGCCGCCGCACGGGAGGCGCAGGGCGGCGACGGTTCGATCGTCCTGATCGTGGGCGAGGCCGGCATCGGTAAGTCGAGCCTCATCCACGCCGTGCGATCGGTGCTGCCCGTCGAGGGACGACTGCTCGTGGGGTACTGCGACGACCTCGCCACGCCACGGGTACTCGGGCCGCTGCGCGACCTGACGGTCGGCGACGCGCTCACCCGCGCGCTCGAGTCCGGCGACCGGAGCGGGGTACTCGACGCGCTGCGCGCCGAGTTGGACTGGCCGGGACATCCGACCGTCCTCGTCGTGGAGGACGTTCACTGGGCCGACGAGGCAACCCTCGACGTGCTGCGATTCCTCGTCCGCCGGATCACGGAGCTGCCCGCGGTGCTCGTGCTGACGTACCGCGACGACGAGGTGACCCGCGACCACCCGTTGCAACAGCTGCTCGGCGTCGCCTCGGGCGTGCGCCGGGTGCGCCGGCTGAAGCTGGACCGGCTGTCGGTGGACGCGGTACGCCGGCTGGGCGCGGACACCGGGCTGGACGCCGAGCGGGTGTACGCGGTGACCTCCGGCAACCCCTTCTTCGTGACCGAGGTCCTCGCCTCGGGTGACGTGGGCGGCGTACCACCCACGATCGTCGAGGCGGTCGGCGCGCGGCTGCGGGACCTCGACGAACGCGATCGGGACGCGTTGGAACGGCTGGCGGTCGTACCGTCCGCTGTGGAGAGATGGTTGGTGGAGGCGGTCGTACCGGGCGGTCTCGCCTCGCTCGCGGCGGCCGACCGGCGTGGCGTGCTGACCGTCGCGCGGAGCCGGATCATGTTCCGGCACGAGCTGATGCGACGGGCCATTGTGGACTCGATGCCGGCCGTCCGGAAGATGCTGTGCAACCAGGCCGTCCTGGCCGCGCTGCTGGCCCGGCCCGGCGGCGTCGACGTGTCGCGGATCCTGCATCACGCCGCCGAGGTCGGCGACGAAGAGGTCGTCGTCCACTATGGACCGAAGGCGGCCGCCGAGGCGGTGGCTGCGGAGTCGCACCGGGAGGCGGTCGCCCACTACCGGCTGGTCCTGGAGCACCGTTCGGCGTTCCCGCTGGGCGAGCAGGCCGACCTCCTCGAGGGGTACGCGGTCGAGTGCTACACCACCGGCCTGGCCGACTTCGTCGTGCAGGCGCAGGCCGACGCGGTTGCCGCGCGCCGCGAGCTGGGTGACCCGCGGGCGCTCGGGCTGAGCCTGCGGTGGCTGTCCCGGATGTACTGGTGGGCCGGCGACCGGCCCGATGCGGAGCAGACCGGTACCGAGGCGATCGCGGTGCTGGAGGACACCGGCGATCCGCATGCCCTCGCGGTCGCCCTGAGCAACCAGGCGCAGTTGCATGTGCTGGCGGGCCGCCGAGCCGACGCGATCGCGGTGGGGGAGCGGGCGATCGCCATGGCGCGGGAGGTCGGCGACGCCGGCCTGCTGTCGCACGCGCTGAACAACGTCGGCTTCGCGTACTGGGACGATGCCGACCCGCGAGGACGGAAGCTGCTCGAGGAGAGCCTCGCGGTGGCGCTCGCCGCCAAGGAGGTCGAGCACGCCAGCCGCGCGTACGTGAACATCGTGTGGCACCTCATCGATGAGTTGCGGCTCGAGGAGGCGGGCCGCTTCATCGGGCCGGCCATCGAGCTGGCGGAGGAGGCGGAGTTCCTCGGTTTCCTGCGGTACCTGCACGTCACCAAGGGCATCCACGACCTCGCCCGGGGCGAGTGGGACTCGGCGGAGCGCGAGGCCGAGTGGGCCGTCAACGCACAGCTCACCCACCGCTGCCCGGCGCTCGTCGTACGCGGCCGGGTGCGGGTCAGGCGCGGTCAGGATGGCGGCGAGAACCTCCTCGCCGAGGCGTGGGAGATCGCCCAGCGGCTCGACGAGCCCCAGCGCATCGGCCCGGCAGGGGCGGCCCTCGTCGAGGCGGCCTGGCTACGGGGCGACACGTCCGCGGTGGCGTCGGTGGTCGCGTCCGCCTACGAGAAGACCAGCCAGCTCGGCTCGCGCGCGTTCGCGGCCGAGCTGGGGTACTGGGTTCGGGCGGCCGGGGTACCGGTCGAGATGGTCGAGTCGACGCACCCGTACGCGTTGCTCGCGGCGGGCCAGTGGCGGGAAGCGGCGCGGTTGTGGCAGCGCGGCGGATTCCCGTACGAGTACGCGCTCGCGATGGCGCACAGTACCGAGCCGGACGACGTGCTCGCGGCGCTCGCGACAACCGACGCGCTGGGTGCCGAACCACTCGCCCGCCGGCTCCGGCTGCGCCTGCGGGAACTCGGCGTCACCCGCATCCCGCGCGGCCCCGTACCGTCCACACGCGACAATCCGGCGGGGCTGACCGAGCGACAGGTCGAGATCGTCCGGTTGCTCGCCGAAGGACTGAGCAACGCGGAGATCGCCGCGCGGCTCGTGCTCTCGGTCCGTACCGTCGACACCCACGTGAGCGCGGTCCTGACCAAGCTCGACGCCCGGACCCGCCGCGACGCCGCGACGCGGGCTCGGGCATTGGGTCTCGTCTAGCCGGAAACCCGTTATGCCACAAGGCGTTTGCTTGTCATTATGGTTAGGTGCGCCCCGAGACGTTGCTGCCTGTCGTGCTGAACGTCGACGACTCCGACTCCCCTCGTGATGTCGTCGACGCTCTCGCGCTGGCCGCGTTCGTCGCCGGCCACCAGCCGTACGCCACGACCAAGGACCTCGTCAACGTGCGCGATGACGCGACGCTGCTGCCGGAGGGCGCGCAGGTGCTGCGCGAGACCGCGTACGAGACCGAGCGGTCCCGGTTGGCCGTCGGCGACGGCTGGACACTGCACACGGTGCACTGGCCGCGGCCGAAGACCGCCATGGTGCGCGTGACCGCGGTGACCCCCGAGCTGAGCGCCGCGATCGTGGCGAAGGCGATCGACGGGATGACCGAGGAGCCGCCGCCGGTGGACGAGGCCGTCTCGATGGGCTTCTGGTACATCGCGTCGCACGGGCCGCAGCGCAACCCGCGGCCCATCACGGCGCAGCCGTGGGCCGAGATCCGGGGCAACTACGCGCGTAGCGCCGCGACCCGGTTCGACCGGCTCGCGCGGGTCGACCGCGACTCGGTACGCGGCCGGCTGCTGTTGCTGTACGGGCCACCGGGCACCGGCAAGACCACCGTGCTCCGGGCGCTGGCCCGCGAATGGCGGGAGTGGTGCGAGTTCGACTGTGTCCTGGACCCGGAGGTGTTGTTCAGCAGCCCGGCGTACCTGATGCAGGTCGCGCTCGACAGCGCCGGCGACTGCTCGTGCCCGGACAAGAAGCACGAGAAGTGGCGGCTGCTCCTGCTGGAGGACTGCGATGAGCTGATCCGCGGTGAGGCCAAGCAGTACACCGGGCAGGCGCTGTCCCGCTTGCTGAACCTGACCGACGGTCTGCTCGGCCAGGGTCGCAAGGTGCTCGTGGCGATCACGACGAACGAGGACCTGGCGAAGCTGCACCCGGCCGTGGTCCGGCCGGGCCGTTGCCTGGCCCGGATCGAGGTACCGGCGTTGCCGTTCGGCGAGGCCGAGACGTGGCTCGGCACCTCGGTCGGAATTCCCGCCGACGGGGCTACGCTCGCCGAGCTGTACGCGCTGCGCGACGGCCTCGACGTCGACCGGGTACCGGTCCTGGACGGGCAGTACCTGTGAGGTACGGCGCGGTGGACGTGCACTACCCCGCGTCCGGGGGAGCGCGGGCGGCCCTCGTGGTCGCCCGCGACAGCACGTTCACCACGCTCGCCGAGGAGCACGTGGCCTGGCTGCCGACCGCTGAGCCGTACCTGCCCGGCAGCTTCTTCACCCGGGAGCTGCCGGCGATCCAGGCCGTGCTGGCCCGTACCGCCGTGCCGGATCTGCTGGTCGTGGACGGGTACGTCGACCTCGATCCGGCTGGCCGGCCGGGGCTGGGCATGCACGTCCACCGGTACACCGGTCGCGTGGTCGTCGGCGTCGCGAAGACCGCCTTCCGTACCGCCACCCACGCCGTCGCCGTACATCGTGGACAGTCGACGCGCCCGCTGTACGTCACCGCGGCCGGCATCGACGTCGACCGGGCGGCGGCGTTCGTGGCGGCGATGGCGGGCGCCGGACGGATACCCGACGCGCTGCGCCACGTGGATCGACTGGCGCGCCTAAATGTGTTGAGGGATCCCGGTACCTGAGCGAGTCTGAAGACCCGCCAACCTCCTCCCGGGAGCCTTCCCGATGCACCTGCTCCGCGATCTGTGGACCACGTCACCGCGCCGTACCGCGGTCGTGGCCCTGCTGATCGTGCTCGGTACGGCTGGTATGGCGGGCTCGGCGGCGCTGGCCGGACCGGTCCTGCTGTACCACTCCCGGTCGCTGTTCACCCTGCTGGCCGCGGCGCTCGTGGTCGCCGTACTCAGCGATCTGGCCGTCGGCCTGATCACAGCCGGGCTGACCGCCGACTGGGCCGCCGACGTACGCCGGCGGCTCTGCAAGGTCGCACTCGGGCAGGATCTGCCCACATTGGACAATACGCCGGTCGGTGAGCTGCTGGACCGCATCGACGGCGACGTGTACCAGGTCGCCGCCGAGCTGCGTGGGCCAGGCGTGCGGATCGCCCAGTCCCTGATGATCACGGTGCTGTCGATCGTCACCGCGATGTTCGTCTGGTGGCCGGCCGGCGTGGTGATGCTGATCCTGAGCGCGGTGCTCGCGGGCAGTCTGAGCGGTCCGACGCGGCGGATCTCCCCGGCGCGGATGGCGGAGGAGGAAGCCTGGTCGGACCTTGCCGCCGTGATGGAGGAGTCGATCCACGGCCAGGACGACGTCCGTACCAGTCTTGCCAGGCCGTACGTCCTGCGGTTGTACGCCAAGCGGGCCAGCCAGGTGCTGGCCCGCGGTCGTGTGGTCTGGACGATGTCGTCCAGGGTCACCACGGCGGCTACCGGCGTGACCAGCCTGGGCATCGTCGCGGTCGTCCTCGGCGGCACCTGGGCTCTGGTCAACCACCAGATCGACGGCGCCCGGCTGACCGCCATCTGGTTGCTGGCTCTCGGATTCGGTTCGACCATCGAGCACGTCAGCCGGATGGTGCCGGAACTGCAGTACGCGCTCGGCGCCTGGGGCCGGGTGCAGTTGTTGCGGGCCGCCCCGCAGGAGCCGTCCGGCGGCGCGGCGCCGACCGATGGCGAGATCGTCATCCGGGGCCTGACCTTCCGCTACCAGACCGTGGACGGCGCCCGGCCGCCGGCCCTGACCGACGTCGATCTCACGTTCGCGCGCGGCCGGTCGTACGCGCTGATCGGGCGTACCGGATCCGGCAAGTCCACATTGGCCAAGGTGCTCACCCGGTCCGTCGACGTCCCGCGCGAAACGGTGTTCCTCGCCGGCACCGACCTGATGGACCTCGACGTCGAGGACCTGCGCCGGTGGATCGCGGTCGTCCCGCAGCGCACCGAGATCATGGCCGGTACCCTCGCCGAGAACATCGCGCTGTTCGACCCCGAACTGCTCGAGCCGGCCGCCAAGGCCGTACAGGAGCTGGGCCTGAGCTCCTGGGTCGCCGACCTGCCCGACGGCATGCAGACCAAGCTCGGCGACGGCGGGTACGTGTTGTCCGCCGGTCAGGAGCAGTTGGTCGCGTTCGCCCGGATCCTCGTCCGCGATCCACACGTGGTGATCCTCGACGAGGCGACCGCCCGGATGGATCCGGTCACCGAGGCCCGGGTGCAGCGGGCCACCGAACGGTTGCTGCGCGACCGGATCGGCATCGTCATCGCACACCGGCTGTCGTCGGTACGCCGGTGCGACGAGGTCGTGGTGCTGGCCGATGGCGCGGTGGTGGAGGCCGGGCCGCTGCGGGAGTCCGAGCGGTTCGCCCAACTGCTGGCGAGCAGCAATGCGGGCACAGGAAACGGAAACAGGCCGGCCCAGGCCGTCGAGACCGAACTGGCCGCGCCGCTGATGGCCGATCCGCCTCCGGTACCGGACCCGCCGCGCGCACGGACCATGCGGGAGATCTACCGGCTGATGACGAACGATCCGCGCTTCGGCATCGGCGCGGTGGGCCTGTTCATCATCGTGGTACTGGTAGGCCTCGACGGCTCGGTCTTGCCGTGGTTGTGGGCCGACCTCGTGGACGGTAGCGGCGGTGTATTCTGGCCGGCCGCCGCGATCGCGGCGTGCCTGCTGGTGACCGTGCCGATCCCGTACTACACCGGCCGGTGGTTCCCCGAGTGGTGGGTGCGCCAGATGCTGCGGATCAGCCAGCGGCTGGTACACGGTCAGACCGGGCCGCGTCGGGTCAGCTCGCACACGCCGGCGGAGGTTGTTGCCCAGGGCGGGGACACCGAACGCGTGGTGATACTCGCCGACAACCTGATCGACCAGTTCATCTCCGCCATCGTGCTGGTCGGGATGACTGTGGTGTCGGGTTCCGTCATACCCGCGCTGTTCTTCGCCGGAACGATGCTGGTGTCCGGATTGGCGGCGACCGTGTTCGGGCCTTTCCTGAAGCGGTCGGCGCGCAATACGGTCGCGGCGCGCGCGGCCTTTGCCACGGCCTTGGTGTCGTCGCTGTCGTCGGCGCGGACGGTCAAGCTGGCCGGGGCGACCAAGCCGGTTCTGGCCCACCTGGCCAAGCTCGACCGCCAGCGCAGCGACCGTCAGCGGCGGGAGATCTCGGTACAGGTGTGGGCCCGGTCCACGCCCGCGATGCTCAGTGGACTGCTGCCGATCGCGGTTTGGGCGCTGTACCTGTCCGGCGGCCTGTCGCCCGGTGCGGCCTTGGTGGCAGTGTCCACATTGGGCGCCGCCCGGTGGTTCGCGTGGACGACGGCGTCGCTGGTCTCCCAGCTGCCCTCGGCGCGGGTCTGGACGCGCCGGACCGTCGCGATGGCTGGAGTCGACTCCTACTCGGCGTCCGTACCGGGGGTGGACCTTTCGGAAGGTACCGCGCCCGCACCGGCGGTGGCGCCTCGGCACCCGCTGCGCAAGCTGGAGCTGACCCGGTTCAGCGCGGTCCACGAGAACGGCATCGTCGGCGTACGCGACCTCGACCTGACTGTCGAACGTGGACAGTTGGTGCTCGTGGTCGGACCAGTGGGCTCGGGCAAGTCGTCATTGCTGCGCGCGCTGGCCGGCATCGTCCATCACACCGGGGCGTTGCGGTGGAACGCGCAGTCGGTCACCCAACCGGAGATGTTCCTGCGCCCGAACCAGGTCGGGTACGTGGCCCAGCTACCGCGGGTCCTGTCCGGCACGATCGCCGACAACATCCTGCTCGGCCACGAGGTGGATGCCGCCAGCGCGGTGTCGACCGCTCAGCTCGACCACGACCTCGAGGTAGCCGGGGGCGGGCTCGGGCTGGTGATCGGGCACAAGGGCACCCGGCTGTCGGGTGGCCAGTTACAGCGGCTCGCGCTGGCCCGCGCGCTGGCTCCGCGTACCGAGTTGCTGATCGCCGACGACATATCTTCCGCACTCGATGTCACGACCGAGCTGGAGTTGTGGCGGGCGTTGCGCGAGCACGGCGTGACCGTCGTAGGTTCGACGTCGAAGCGGGCGGCCCTGGCCCAGGCGAACCACGTCGTCGTCCTGGTCGGCGGCGAGGCTGTGGCCCAGGGAACGTGGCGCGAGCTCGAGGACCGCTGGGGTCACCTAGCGGGCTAACTCAACTTCTTGACGACGTCCCCCGGGCGCACCACGCCGGGCTGCACCACGCGGGCGTTGACGCCACGTAGGTTCAGCGCGTAGCCCACCTCGGAGTTCACGAACCGCAGTGCGTCGAGCCCGAATCGGGCCGCGTACTTCTTGCAGCCGCGGTGCGGTGGCTCGGTGACCTCGAGGATCGCCGAGCCGACCTCGAGCCGCGTGCCGGGTGGCGTGTTCTCGTCGCTGAGGTCGAAGTCGACGTACAGCTGGTCGCCGGCGAGCGCCCACCGGTCGCGGGACTGGGCCACCAGAGCGACCGCCCGCGCGTTCGCCACGGTGATCTGGCGCTCGGGGTCGGCGCCCCGGTTGATCCAGTCGTCGCCGACCAGACCGTCGGCCGGGTCGAGGTGCCCCTCGTCGAGGACCTCGCGCTCGTCCACCGTCGGTCGCCGGACGATCAGCTCGAGCGTGCCGTCGTCGATGGGTGCGCGGCGGATCTCGTCGAGGCCGGCTTCCAGT
>Ga0075419_10001332_pt1 | contig 15953 bp, 16 predicted proteins | sample SoiMetdeltSBSDD3_FD_76900 | JGI IMG/M metagenome (GOLD analysis project Ga0075419, IMG submission 76900) | Bulk soil microbial communities from a Populus tree surrounding site in Tennessee, USA - Soil MetaG P. deltoides SBSDD3 | ecosystem: Environmental > Terrestrial > Soil > Tree plantation... | reverse complement strand
TCCATGCCGGATGCTGCAGGGGCTGGGGTTGGGTTGGTTTCGGTTGACATAATGTTGAGTTTTGATATCTGAAAGTTATTCAAAGTCCTCGTATAATAAATATTTTTTTCGCACAGTTTTGAATTCACTCAACTTGGGTTCCCAGCTTTTTCTTATTTCTGATTCGCTCTTGCCTTCTTTCAGTTGTTGTTTTAATTGGTCAGTACCTGCACGCAATTCAAATGAATTTCCTTTTAGAAAAAAACTGTCTTTATTAGGAAAAAGCCTGTATGCTTCCATCAACCATTTTAATTGGATCTTTCCATCTACCTGCTTTAATATTTCTTCCGGCGTACCCTGTATGTACCAGCCATAGCAAACCTTTCCAAAATTCTTTGAACTCTTTGAGGCAGCATTCGGATTCGGAGTAAAGGAGTATAAATTCTTTGGCAGATCAGGATGACCAAATACCTGGAATTGTTTATCCGTCCCTCTTCCTTCACTCAATGATGTGCCTTCGAACAAACAAGTAGATGGATAAAGGTAAACAGATTGCATATTGGGTAAATTAGGTGAGGGAGGTACCGGCAATGCATATTTACTTTTATGTGTATAACCTTCATTTTTTATAAACTGTACGTGAAATGGTGTGTCTGTGGTTGGCTTCGTGGTGATATTATAAGCATTGATCTCATTAGCCTTTGGCGACAACATTTTTTCGCCCAACAACATATTTGCATACTCGGCCATCGTCATTCCATAGTTGATAGGTATAGGCTGCATGCCGATAAAACTTTTATATTTCATGTCGAGCACCGGTCCGTCTACAAAGTAACCATTTGGGTTGGGGCGGTCAAGAATGATGAGTGGCTTATGATTTTCAAGAGCAACTTCCATAAACTCCTGCATGGAAGATATATAAGTATAAAATCTTGTGCCTACATCCTGAATGTCGAACATGAGCACATCAACATCTGTTATATCTTCAGGCGTGGGCCTTCTTTTACTGCCATAAAGTGATATAACTTTTACCCCTGTTTTTTCATCTTTATAATCACTGATTTTGATACCATCCGGTGTGTCGCCGCGGAAGCCATGTTCTGGTCCGAAAGCAACGACTACATTCACGCCTAGTTTTAATAAGGTATCAACTAAATGACTCCTGCCAACTGTAGAAGTATGATTGGCAAAAATGCCGACTCTTTTTCCTTTGATCAATGGCAGGTAAACATTGATTCGTTCGGCGGCGGGCTTAATTGTTGAATTGTCGGCCCGATAAGTATCGGGATGTGGAATTGTTAAATTGTTAGTCTTCTTTGTGCGGGTTTGAGAGCAGGCAATCAAGCCATTTAACAATGCAGCAATCGTTATAAATAGTAAGCTTTTCATAGATTCAAATTTCAGGAAAATTATCAGTAAGACATCGAATTATATTTGAAAGGTTGCATTGGTCTTTTTCAATTAACTTGCAAGCTCTTATTCTTTTTATCTTCTTATTTGCTCCGCAGCATTACAGCAGTATAAAAGTGCGACGCAAGGGACGGTGATTAGGATTTTCCCGATAGCTATGGGGATTGACCACATAAAAATATTTAACATGCAACAAGCAAAAAACGGCGACAAAGTAAAAGTGCATTACCATGGTCGTCTGACAACAGGAGAAACATTTGATTCGTCAGCAGGTCGTGAGCCACTCGAATTCGAGATTGGAAGCGGAATGGTGATCAAGGGATTTGATGATGGAGTAACAGGAATGGAGGTAGGCGAGAAAAAGACAATTAACATTTCTGCCGAAGATGCTTATGGTGAAAAAAATCCGGAAATGATCATCGAATACCCGAAGGCGCAGTTCCCGTCACATATTGAATTGAAAACTGGAGAAGAATTGGTAATGAGCAGTGCCTCGGGCCAGCAGTTCCAGGTAAAAATTGCAGAGATAAAAGATGATGTTGTTTTACTCGATGCCAATCATCCACTGGCAGGTGAAGATTTGACATTTGATATCGAGTTGGTAGAAATTGTTGAAAGTAAGCCGTTGATCATAATGCCTTAATTGAGTCATGAGTTCAGAGTCGGGAGTCAGGATCACTCTGAACTCATAACTCAGTACTCAATGCTATTTTCTGTTGAGCCACCATCCAAGCCAAAGCCCGCAAAGTCCCCATGAAATAATAGCATCTATTAAATGGGTTGTGGCTCCGGGGTTTTGAAACCAAATATGGCCCGAATATGGAATATAAAGATATCCGGCTACTCCAATTAACAATGAGCTTATAAATGTTGTTCCAAAAGTTGAAGTCTGTTTCATCAACACCCAGCACACGAAGAGTGCTGCAATGATCGCTACAATCAGGCCGCGGACGATATTCATGACATTATTAACATCGTAAGACTTGTGATAATTGACAACGGCCCACGGTTTACCTTCCATGCTTTTTTGAAAATCTTCCATTTCTTTTGCTGATGCGTTTTCGTTTACACGCGGAATCATATATTGCCCCTCTTCAAGTTGGCCAAGCGAAGCAATGACGGCTTCCTGGTTGGGTGCCTGCTTGTATTCTGCTCCATGCAAGTTTAGCAATGTCCAAGAAAGTGATTGCCATACAAAAACGAGGATGCCTCCAACAAGACCTCCAACAATTAGTTTTTTCATAATAGTTAGTTTTGGTTTGAGGGATAAAAGGTAGAAACTTATTTCATGTTTTGCAACTGGAGTTGTCAACCGGTGTGATGAATGGCAGTACAATTTTTAATAATCAATAATTATTAATTAATAATGATTGATTATTGATCCGGAACCTGAACAAGGAACTCAACAGTCTTCTTCGTATATTCGTTGCCCAATTTTTACAAGCTATGTTTGAAAACTACAGGTTCACCGCGGCAGAGAGATTTTTACGTTATGTCCGGATAGATACGCAAAGTGACCCGCAATCGCAATCATTCCCTTCCACAGAAAAACAAAAAGAGCTGAGCCGGTTATTGGCCGGAGAATTAAAGCAAATAGGTTTGACTGATGCTCATATGGACGACTGGGGCTATGTATATGCCACCATTCCTTCAAATAGCGATAAAAAAGTACCTGTGATATGTTTTTGTGCACATGTTGATACGGCACCGGATTGCAGCGGAACCGATGTAAAGCCAATCGTTCATAATAACTACCAGGGACAGGACATTGTTTTACCAGATGATACTACACAGGTTTTACGAATTTCAGAATATCCCTACTTAAAAACACAGATAGGTAATGATATCATTACTGCATCAGGAAAAACGCTGTTAGGAGGTGACGATAAAGCAGGTGTTGCAGCGATCATGGACCTCGCAAATTTTTTAGTCACGAACAACGACATCAAACATGGCGAGATAAAAATTCTTTTTACTCCCGATGAGGAAGTTGGAAAAGGAACAGAGAAAGTTGACCTGAAAAAATTAGGAGCAGATGTGGCGTATACATTAGATGGAGGTGATGCGGGAAGTTTGGAAGACGAAACGTTTAGTGCAGATGCAGTGCAGGTGATCATACATGGAGTAAGTGCGCATCCCGGTTATGCAAAAGGTAAAATGATCAATGCGATGAAGATCGCTGGTGAGATACTTGCAGCGCTTCCAAAAAATCGTTTGTCACCTGAATCTACAGAAAGTAAGCGTGGATTTATCCATCCTGTACGGATCGATGGCATCGCAGAAAAATGCACGATCGATTTTATTATTCGTGATTTTGAAACAAAAGGATTGCAAAAAAAAGAAGATTACCTGCGTACACAGATCGAAGAGTTGATGCGTCTCTATCCAAAAGCTTCGTTTGAGTACAAAGTGACGGAGCAATACCGCAATATGAAAGAAATATTACTGCTTCATCCCCAGGTGGTGGACTTTGCAAAAGAGGCTATCAAAAGAGCGGGGCTAAAAGTGAAAACGGAAAGTATTCGTGGCGGTACCGATGGCAGTCGCTTATCATTCATGGGCCTGCCGTGTCCCAATTTATTTGCAGGCGAGCAGGCAATTCATTCCAAACTTGAGTTTATTAGTATCCAGGATATGAATAAAGCAGTAGAAACAATGGTGCATTTAGTAAAGATTTGGGAGGAGAGCTCCTAATGTTATAGGCTCTCGTTCCAAACCCGCATATACCAGTAAATAGGATAACCTACAATACCTGCAAATAAAAACACGAGTATCCAGATCACTCTTTCGGTTCCTTCCATACTTTTATTCCGCACCAAATGCATGATAAAAAATACAAGCAAGCCGAGTGAAAGCAATCCCATGACCATTCCAAGAATGAACATTGGAGCAAAAACGCTGAACATTTCCTGCGGAGTCGGATCATGTTTTTCCCATTCAAAAAAACTGGGAAAAGTGGTGAGAAACATCGCAAAGATGATAACCAATAGAATGATCGGGAGAAAGCTGAGAAAACCAATAAACATTTTTGTGTTGTGTGACATGGCAAATTCTTTGTATAAAGTTAAATTAATCTTCAGCAATGTCAGATGATATTAATTCCCGGCTGTCAATAAATTTCTTGGTACATTAGCGCATTCAAAAAATTTTATATGGAAGAGTTCTGGACAAACTATTGGTGGACAATAGTTCTTTTCTTTCTTTTAGTGGGCTCATTTTTTACCATCAACCAGGGTTTTATCGGGGTGGTGACGATGTTTGGCAAATACCGGCGAATAGCTCGCCCGGGCCTGAGGCTAAAGATCCCTTTTTTAGAATCTGTACATAAAAAAATATCGATACAAAACCGGTCAGTTGAATTGGAGTTCCAGGCAGTAACGCAGGACCAGGCTAATGTGTATTTCAAAAGCATGCTTTTATATTCGGTGCAGAATGAAGATGAAGAGACGATAAAAAAAGTGGCATTTAAATTTATTGCGGATAGAGACCTGATGCAGGCACTGATCAGAACCATTGAAGGGAATATCCGGTCTTTTGTTGCAACAAAAAAGCAGGCAGAGGTGCTGGGTCTTCGCAAAGAAATAGTAGAATATGTAAAAGATGAGGTGGATCATTCATTGGAAGCCTGGGGTTATCATTTACAGGATCTCCAGATCAATGATATCACTTTTGATAAACTGATATTGGATTCAATGAGCAAAGTAGTGGCAAGTAATAATTTAAAAGCTGCTGCAGAAAATGAAGGACAGGCATTGTTGATCACAAAAACAAAATCAGCCGAAGCAGAAGGGAATGCAATAAAAATTTCTGCAGAAGCCGAAAAAGAAGCTGCCAGGTTACGTGGACAGGGAGTTGCGTTGTTCCGTATGGAAGTAGCACAAGGGATGACCGAAGCCGCAGAACAAATGAAACAGGCAAACCTTGATACCAATGTAATTCTTTTCAGCATGTGGACCGAAGCCATAAAGAACTTTGCAGAGTTTGGTAAAGGAAACGTTATCTTTCTTGACGGTAGTGCAGAGGGTATGGAGAAAACGATGAAGCAAATACAGGCCATGATGATGAAGCCTGTCGGGACTTCACACAAGTGAGAATTCAGAAGTCAGAAGTCGGGCGAAATTCTAACTGATAAAATTACCAGCAATGTAACGGCTAATTTATATTTCAGCTCGTAATGAATACTAGTAAAAAGCATAAGATTTTTCTGGATACATCAACTCTGAAATATGAGTCTTCAATCCCCAGACTTCAGCCCTCATACTTCAGACCTCCTCCTTGTTAAAGAACTCCAAAACTTGACCCCCTTATACAACGTGGCACCATTTTTCACGTTCTTCCACAGTTGTTGACAATTTATTCATGGTAGGTCTTTCACGGGCACTTACTTTTACGAACCAAAGAAACAGATAATGATTACTCTTCTACAGGTTGCTGATACAGCTAAGCAAATTGCTGCAAATGTCAATAGTGCGATCTCACAGGCGGATACCAATCATGATGGTAGCCTGAGTCCGTGGGAATTGATCAACATGGGTGGCTGGCTCATGTACCCGCTTTTTGGGTTATTGTTCCTGGCTATTTTCTTTTTTGCTGAACGTTTGATAGCGATCCGCAAGGCAGGTAGTATCGATCCTAATTTCATGCATCATATCCGCGATCACATTGTGAATGGTAATCTGTCCGCCGCAAGAAGCTTCGCAAAGAATACAAATAATCCTGTAGCAAGAATCATTGATAAAGGCATCCAGCGTATCGGTAAACCGATCGATATTATCGAAGACAGTATGGAGAATGTCGGTAAGCTGGAATTGTATAGTCTTGAACGAAACCTTTCTGTTCTTTCATTGGTGTATGGTATCGCACCAATGCTCGGGTTCCTTGGTACGATCATCGGTATGCTTCAATTGTTTTATAGTATCAGTGCAACAGGTGAATTTACCCCAGCTTCTATTGCAGGCGGTATTTATACAAAAATGATCACATCTGCTGCTGGTCTTATTATTGGTATGCTCGCTTATATCGGTTATAATTTTTTGAATTCCCAGATCGCAAAAGTTACCAACAAGATGGAAGCCAGTGCAGCCGAATTCATGGATATCTTACAGGAGCCAACTAGATAAAAATTAATAATTAAAATTATTAATTAATAATGCTGAATGAACATAAAAAAAAGATATAAATCTCAACCGGAGTTGCATGCAGGCGCATTGAACGACATCCTTTTTATTTTGTTATTCTTCTTCCTCATCGTTTCAACATTGGCAAACCCGAATGTCATTCCACTCACCGTCCCAAAATCAAAGGGAGAGTCAAAAAAAAGGCAGTCGGTCATTGTCAACATAAAACCTAACGGCGAATATATTCTCAATGGAAAGCAAATTCCTTATGATCAACTAAAGGCCGCCATCGAGCCGATCATTCTAAAAGATACTGCAAATGCAATGATTGGTATTAATGCAGATAAGTCGGTACCAGTAGATAATGTAGTGGCCGTTATGCGGATCGCCCTGGAGCTGAATGCCAAGAGCGCCATCCTTGTTGATCCTAAAGGTCAGCAATAACCTATTTTCTTATTGCACGGATCATTCTATCTTTCCCCTGCATATCTTTTCTCAATTCAATATTGATAAGGCCTTTTTCTTTGAAGAGGTTTATTATGGACTCGCCCAGGGCTTCATTTATTTCAACAAATAGGCTGCCGCCGGGCCTCAAGTGTTGCAAAGAAAAATCTGCCAGCTTTTTATAAAATAACCAGGCATCAGTATCGGGAACAAATAGGGCGAGATGTGGTTCAAAATTTTTTACCCGGGTATGCATTGTATTTACTTCGCTTTGCCTTACATAAGGCGGGTTGCTGATTATGACATCATATTGTCCGAGTTCTTTCCATTTTTCTTCATCAAGAAAATCAAGCAGCATAAGATCAACTTCCGCGTCCAGGGCAATGGCATTTTCAGTGGCTGTAAATAATGCCTCGCTGCAAACATCAATTGCAGATACCTTAGCTTCCGGCAATTTCTTTTTTAAAGTAATTGGAATACAACCGCTCCCTGTCCCGATATCAATTATTGCCAATTGCCTGGTGTCAATTGCGTATTGTTTTACTACCCAATCCACCAACTCTTCCGTTTCCGGTCTCGGTATCAGTACATGCTTATTTACTTTGAATTTCATTCCGGCAAACCAGGCTTCGCCCAATACGTATTGAACAGGTTCATTTTGTCTAAGTCGTTCCGTGATGGTGTCAAGGTCTTCTAGCTGTGTGCAGGTGAGATAAGGTATCTTATTTCTAACTTGTTCAATTCTCGGTAAACCTGTGATATGTTCCAGGACAAGATCGATAATGTTTTTTAATTCTTCATTTTCGTAAATGCTTTTCAATTCTTTTGCCAAAACCGTCCTGGCTTCGTTCAGAGTCATTAGCAAACTTACGATGGGAATGGTGAATGGTCAATGGTCAATGGTGAATTTGAATCGGTCATAACATAATCTTTATTTTTGTATCTATTCACCATTCACAATTGACCATTCACGAAAAATACATGCATCGCTGTATTGAGCTTGCGCAAAAAGGCGCAGGCTATGTTGCTCCAAATCCTATGGTTGGGGCTGTGTTGGTTCATGAGGAAAGAATAATTGGGGAAGGTTATCACCGGCAATACGGACAAGCTCATGCCGAAGTGAATTGCATAAATTCTGTTGAAATAGATGACCAGGATAAAATTTCTCAGGCTGTTTTATATGTTTCTCTTGAACCTTGTGCACATTTTGGAAAAACGCCCCCATGTGCTGACCTGATCATTGCAAACAAAATCCCACAAGTAGTTATTGGATCCCGTGATCCATTTAAAGAAGTTGCCGGGAAAGGAATTGAAAAATTGAAAACTGCAGGCATCGCTGTAACCAGTGGAATTCTTGAAAAAGATTGCCAGGTTCTTAATAAACGTTTTTTTACTTTTCATACAAAGCATCGTCCGTATATTATTCTGAAATGGGCACAGACTGCGGATAAGAAAATTGCAGGCGATAAGGCCAGCCGCATATATATTTCAAATGAACAAACAAACCGTCTTGTTCATAGATGGAGAAGTGAGGAAGCTTCAATACTTGTCGGCACAAATACAGCCTTATCTGATGATCCCGAATTGACTACGAGATACTGGAATGGGCCATCACCAATGAGATTGGTCGTAGACATGGATCTAAGCCTCCCGTCTTCATTAAAGATCTTTAATGCGAAACAGAGAACAATTATTTTTAATACGATAAAACATGAGGACAATGATCACTTGAGTTATTACCAGGTTACAGATGAGGTAAGCCTCGTTCATCAAATTGTAAATGCGCTTTATCAAATGAAAATTCAAAGTGTAATGGTGGAAGGTGGCGCAAGATTGCTGCAGTCTTTTATTAATGATAACATGTGGGATGAAGCAAGAATAATAACCAATATGCAATTGGCAATTGGCAATGGATTGGCTGCTCCTGAATTAGAATTGAATGGCACAAAGTCGGAGTTCACGATCCAAAGCGATTCAATAAAAATTTATACAAAAATGGAGTCGAACTAAGGTGGCAAATGCTGACACTAATTTCTACCAAACAATAGAGAAGGAATCCACAGCCGAGTTTAAGGACAGGGGCAGCCGATTCATTGCGTATGCATTTCCTGTATTATCCGCCGAAGATTTTAAGAAGCGATTAAAGGAATTGAAAGAAGAACATCCAAAAGCAGCGCATCATTGTTTTGCTTACCGTATTGGCACTGAGGGAAACAATTATCGCAGCAGTGATGATGGTGAGCCATCCGGAACTGCAGGTCGGCCTATCCTGGGGCAAATGGATAGCAAATCCTTAACTAACGTAGCCATAGTTGTTGTTCGCTATTTTGGCGGCACTTTGCTTGGTGTCCCCGGTTTGATCAATGCTTATAAAACTGCATCTTCATCTGCATTACAAGCTGGTACTGTCGTTAAAAAACCTGTTTTTGTAAATTACCGGTTGCAATTCGATTATACAGTACTGAACGATGTTATGCGGATCGCAAAAAGGCATGAATGCCTTGTATTAAAGCAGGAACTTCAGTTGTTTTGTATGATGGAACTCGCTGTTCCAAAAGCAAATGCCGGATCCTGTATTCCACAGTTAAAAGATCTAAAGAGCATGGAATTGTCAGCGATCTGAAAAATTACTTTTCGGCGGCATTTTCACTCTGAAAATATTTTACCTTCATTGTTCAATCTAATACTTTACGATATGCTTGCAAGAATCATATTTCCAGTTCTGTTCTTTATTGTAAACATTGCTGACTCTTTTTCCCAGGTATCGGTGATCCCCGAACCTGTTTCGCTTCGGCAAAAGGATGGTTGGTACCATTTTGAAAACAAGATCGCTATCGGTGTACCTGCGTCAAATGCATCACTTAAAACAATTGCCGATTGGCTAAAAGGAGAATTGTCGGTAACCGGATTACCAGTGTCAATTGTTGGCGCAAATGAAAAAGCAGATATAAACTTTGTGCTGAATAGCAATGCTAACAATACAATTGGTAAAGAAGGATATGAAATGATCGTGACGCCTGATCATGGAGTTCATATTAAAGCCAATGAAGGTGCAGGTTTGTTTTATGGTGCCCAAACGCTGTTACAGCTCTTGCCCCCCGCTATTGAAGGTAAACCAGCAGTAAAGAGTACAGCCTGGTCGGTACCTTCCGTTGAGATCATTGATTATCCCCGTTTTGGCTGGAGAGGTCTGATGTTTGATGTATCACGTCATTTTTTTGGCGTAAAAGATGTGAAAGAGTTCATTGACGATATGGCTGCCTATAAATACAACCTGCTTCACATGCATCTTACCGATGACCAGGGCTGGCGCATCGAAATAAAAAGCTATCCAAAGCTTACAAGTGTAGGAGCATGGCGGGTTGATAAGACGGGAACCTTCGGAACCTTTTCAAACCCTGAGCCAAATGAACCGCGTACCTATGGCGGCTTCTTTACACAGGAAGATATTAAAGAGATCGTTCGCTATGCAAAAGACAGGTTCATCAATGTGATGCCGGAGATAGATATTCCTGGACATAGTCTTGCAGCGATTGCCGCCTATCCTGAATTGACATGCACTCCGGGCAGTTACCAGGTGAATTCCGGCGAACGTTTTATGGTATGGCCGCCGAGCGGACATTTTTATGGATTACTGGATAATACACTTTGTCCTGCCAATGAAAAAGTTTACCAGTTTTTAGATAAAGTGTTTACCGAGGTAGCGCAGTTATTTCCTTTTGAATATATACATATGGGTGGCGATGAAACAGCAAGGAATTTTTGGGAGAAGACAGATGCGATTAAGGCATTGATGAAAAAAGAGAATCTCAAGAATCTTGATGAGGTGCAAAGCTATTTTGTAAAACGTGTTGAGAAAATAATCAATTCAAAAGGAAAGAAAATGATCGGGTGGGATGAGATACTGGACGGAGGTCTGGCGCCTAATGCAGCAGTAATGAGCTGGCGTGGAATGAAGGGAGGGATTGAAGCAGCCAAGCTTGGCCATGAAGTAGTGATGAGCCCTACCACATTCGCCTATCTTGATTATATGCAGGGAGATGTTATGCTTGAGCCACCTGTATATGCGACGCTTCGTTTAAGCAAGTCGTATGAATTTGAGCCGATACCTGAAGGTGTTGATCCGAAGTATATAAAAGGCGGACAAGCTAATTTATGGACAGAACAGATTTATAATATGCGTCATCTTCGTTATATGCTTTGGCCAAGAGCTTTTGCAATTTCAGAAGCATTATGGAGCCCGAAAAATAAAAAGAACTGGAATAATTTTTATAAGAAAGTCGAAAATCATTTTACCAGGTTTGATTTCGCACAAAAAAAATATGCACCAAGCATGTATGATCCGGAATTTAAGTTCACAAAAAATGATAAGAATGAGATAACTGTTGAAATGAAAGCAGAAGTGCCGGATATCACGGTTCATTATTCATTTGATAACTCTTTTCCTGATAATTTTTACCCTCAGTATTCAAAACCGGTGATGGTACCAAAAGATGCAGCAACGATGAAAGTTGTTACCTACCGTGGCGATAAACCCATGGGACGATTGGTTGTTTTCCCGATCGCCGAAATGAAAAAGAGGGCAGGAGTGAAGGATAAAATGTAGCCATACGACCGGCCTCCGCAATGACGCGGACAGGTAGTTGTCGGATCATTGTAAAAGGAATTTGGGTGAGATTTATTCAGCGTTTTCGGTGTCACACTTTATCACCTTAGTAGAAGATAATCGTAAATATCAATCTACCTTATTACCTAATTCAATTTTGAATAATTGATAAAATAAGGTAACTAAAACAACAATAAATAAAAAAAAGCCCGGAAATTCTGCCGGGCTCTTAAACCTAATACGAACTCTATTACAACAAGTCATCCTCTTTAAAATCATACTGCGTTTTTATTTTCCGCATCACTTCATCCATGCTTGCCCATGATCCTGCGGTTTCCATTCGCCACGTTCCCATTTGTCAAGCTCCTTATCGATATTCTTTTGCTGAAGCTGCGTAAGTTTTTCTGCTAACTGGTCGTTCATTTCTTTTTGTTTTTCGCGGAATACTTTTCTTCTTTCAAATCTTTCGTTCCTGTCTTTTCTTATCTCGCCTTCCTCATTGGCCATATGCAATAGTTCTTCTTTTGCTAAAGCAATGTCATAAGGCCCGAGTGGCATGATAAGCTTCGACAATACCGGCCCGATCTCAATCAAAATGATCAGCATAGAGATCAGCAAGCTTGCCCAGAACACACTTGCTTCTTCGTTAGAAAGATCTGACAACGCTTTATTACGTTCAAGAAAGCCCATATTGGCAATTGCATTTTTCTCAAACTCTTTTCTCTTGTCTTCCATAGAACCTTTTGCATTGCTCATGATGTTGTCCTGGTCTCTTATATCTTGTTCAAGTAAAGACAATTCAGGAGTAAAATGATTTTTCGATTGATTAAATGCATCCTGTTTTAACCTCGTGATATTCTCGATACCTCTTTGCCTGCTGCCACCGGTACCATCTGCTTCCTGCAAGTAAGCTGTTTGCAATTGGTGCAGCGTATCCTCGATCGCCAGCTTACGACCGAGGAGTCGCTGTCTTTCACTTTCTGCATTTGCAAGTTGATTTTTATACTCCATTGCCAAAAGACTATCATTAAGCCGGATCTTTTCATGGAGATTCTCGGTCATTTTAACATTGATCTCTTTGTCAAAAATTTTCATTTCAAGAGGACGTGCGATCACAACACCGATGAGTAATGCAAGAGCAATACGTGGAATCGCCATCATAATTTGTTTGCGACGTGAAATCCCGTATTTACGCATCGTTGAAACAAGAAAACGGTCGAAATTAAAAATGATCAGGCCCCAGATAATCGCAAAGCCGATAGTCCAAAGCCAGTTTCCAAACACAGTGTAAATAGCATAGCCGGCAGAAAGGGTTGCCAGTACAAATGTGGCGAGCAACACGGCTCCCAGGCCCGAATATTTGCTATGTTCTGACGGAAATTGCCTTAACAATTTTTGATGGGCGCCGGCGCACCACCAAAGAAAGTTGTTGTCTGGTCCCGGTTGTCTTTTTTCACCAAACGAATCGTAGGTGTACAATGGCTCCTGGTAATTCCCAGGATGGCCATCCTTAGTTTCAGCCATAGTAGGTGTTTTTCAGTAAAAAAATTATAAATGAAAATGCCCGGTTAGAAGTTGGATTTTTTTAAAACGGTGATAGCTGCTGCTAATTTCAAATAGCTTGTTAATAAAAGAATAAAGAAATGATGTAACAAGCATTAGTACCTTGATTGATCATTCCTTGCAGAGTTTATCCTGACACCGAGCATAGTGAGATGGAAGGACACTCTTGCGCTACAACAAGCCGAAGCAATCTAAAAACATTCTTCTTAACTTTAACAGTGACTTAGCTATGAAGATTTATTCCCTGATATTTCTGTTCTTGTTGCCGGTTTGCTTTTATGCTCAATCAAGGCAGGGTAATTTCTTTGAGATCGATCGAAAAATTCAATCCGTTCCATTTGCAAAGACAGATGAATTAGCAAAACAGCTTGCGGCACTTGGCCAAACGGATCGCGAAAAAGTGAGGGCTATCTTTCGCTGGATAACGGAGAACATAGATTATAACGCCAGAATTTTTAACAAGAATAAAAGCACAGGCAGCCTGTTTTATGAAGAACCGGATGACAGCAATGCTACGCTTCCATCATTGAATGAGAGAATAGCAGCAAAGGTTTTGGCAAAACGGATTGCATTCTGTGATGGTTATTCACGGCTCTTTAAAACCTTATGTGATCATGCAGGCATCCATGCCGAGATCATTACCGGATACGCAAGAACAAGTAACAGCCGCAGGTTTGGTGTCAACCATACCTGGAATGCTGTTTATATCGACAGCGCCTGGCATTTACTGGATGTAACATGGGCAAGCGGTTTTATTTCTTATTCTAATTTCTTTATCAGGGACTATAACGATTCGTATTTTCTTACACCACCTGACCAGTTCATTCGTGATCATTACCCGGAAGATCTGAGATGGACATTATTAGATGATCCTCCTTTTTATCGTGAATACAATCAAAGCCCGTTTCGTTATGAAGGTTACGTGAAGACTTTGATCAGTAATCATTTTCCTGCCAAAGGTGTGATCGATGTCGCTCCCGGGGATTCAGTGCTTATTGAATTAAAAGCAAGAAGAGAGATCAAGAACCTTTACGTGTCACAATCACCTGTTATTGATAGTGCACAGGTGAAGATATTTTCTCCCGCAAGAGCTGACGAAAAATTGTCATTTAAGGTCAGTATAGCAGCACCGGTGAGCCAGTGGCTTTATGTTTTTTGCAATGACGAGCTTGTGATGCGATACAGATTGAACATAAAAAAAGACGCTGCAAATGTTCAGCAACATAATTGATACAGCCTTCTGAAACCGGACTTAATGAATGTTTCTTTTACTCAATTAGTATTTTTTCTTTTAGCCGGCATCGCTTCCATCATTTTGCTTTCTGTAAGATTCAGGGTGCATCCTTTTTTCGCGCTTGTCATCGCTTGCTTTGTTACCGGTTTGGGCGTTCAAATCCCATTCCTTGAAATTCTAACCCTTATTAAAAATGGGTTCAGTGATATCATGGCGAAGCTTGCGCTGATCATCGTGCTGGGAACAACGATCGGCGTGTTGCTGGAAAAAAATGGTAGTACACACGTAATGGCCAATTCAATCTTAAAATTAGTCGGGCAAAAAAATTCTTCACTCGCATTATCGTTTACAGGTTTTATCGTTGGGCTTCCCATCTTTTGCGATTCGGGTTATATCGTTTTAAATGGCATCAACAGATCATTGATAAAACGGACGGGTATTGCGGTTGCCACCATGAGCATTTCACTGGCTTCAGGATTGTATGCTGTGCATTGTTTGCTGCCACCCCATCCCGGCGCTACCGCAGCAGCCGGTGCGCTCAACGTTGATTTTGGAAAACTGATCCTGTATGGGATCGTGATTGCGATACCGGCAATGCTGATCGGCCATTGGTGGGCAGTACGTACAGGCAGGAAATCCGGAACCGAAATTAAACATGACGCGGGAGAAGAAGAAGAAAGCTCATCAAAACCAAAAGTGATCACTTCATTTCTTCCCGTTATCATTCCGATCCTTCTAATGGCGCTACGGTCCATCGTCACTCTTGAAAAAAATAAAACCGGGTTGTTGGGTGATGTATTTACCGTTATTGGTGATCCGGCCGTTGCGTTGGCTATAGGAGTTTTGCTTGCAATGCTTAACGGCAAGAATTCAAAACATTCGCTGAGTCTTCATTTGTCTTCTGCGGTGGAGAAGGCTGGCGGTATCCTGGTTATTATCGGTGCAGGTGGTGCTTTTGGCGCAGTGCTGGCCGCCACCAATATCGGTTCGCATTTCAGCGAGCTGTTCAACTTAAGGGTGGCCGGACTGTGGTTCCCGTTTTTATTAACTGCACTTATTAAAACAGCGCAGGGATCTTCAACCGTTGCGATCATTACTGCGTCATCAATTGTACTGCCGCTATTAGAGCCGCTCGGTCTTCACTCAGAAAATGGAAAGCTGCTTACAGTACTTGCTATGGGCGCCGGTTCCATGATGATCTCGCATTCCAACGATGCTTATTTCTGGGTGATATCAAAATTTTCCGAAATTGATATACGTACCATGCTAAGGGTCCATTCAGTGGCTTCCGTTTTAATGGGCTTGGTAACAATGATCTTCGTATGGCTTTTATCATTATTTATTTTATAAACGCTTATGCATATACTGATCGCTCCAAATGCATTTAAAAATAGTCTTGATGCAACAAAAGCTGCAGAAGCGATCAGTAGCGGATTACATAAAAGCAAACTATCCTGTAGCACTACGATGTTCCCTGTTGCCGATGGCGGTGATGGCACGGCTGGTCTGCTCATCGATCATTTGAATGCTGAGTACGTTGCTGCGACAGTGGCCGATCCTTTGGGACGAAAAATAAATTCTTCATTTGGATGGAGTGAAC
>Ga0075419_10001331_pt1 | contig 15959 bp, 12 predicted proteins | sample SoiMetdeltSBSDD3_FD_76900 | JGI IMG/M metagenome (GOLD analysis project Ga0075419, IMG submission 76900) | Bulk soil microbial communities from a Populus tree surrounding site in Tennessee, USA - Soil MetaG P. deltoides SBSDD3 | ecosystem: Environmental > Terrestrial > Soil > Tree plantation... | reverse complement strand
GGCGACGCCCGAGATCGCCGAGCGTGCCGCCCGCGCGATGGCGGAGGCCGGCGTCCGCCTGGTCGAGATCACGCTGACCGTGCCCGACGCCTACGAGCTGATCGCGAAGCTCGCGACCGATGACGTGTTCGGCAAGCAGGGCGCGATCGTCGGCGCCGGCACCGTCCTGTCGGGCGCGCAGGCCGAGGATTCGGTGCTCGCGGGCGCGCGCTTCCTCGTCAGTCCCGCCCTCATCCCTGAGATGCTCGAAGTGGGACGCGCACGCGACGTCATGACCATGCCCGGGACGATGACACCCAGCGAGATGGTGAAGGCTGCGGAGCTCGGTGCGGACTTCATCAAGATCTTCCCCATCGCGACCATCGGCGGCCCGGACTTCGTCACGAACGTGCGACGCGCGCTCGCGCACCTACCGCTCGTCGCCACCGGGAATGTCGAGTACGACGAGATACCGGCCTACTTCAAGGCAGGCGTCGTGGGCTTCGGCATCGGCGGACCGCTGATCCGGGGCGACCTTCTCGAGCGCGGCGACCATGCCGGCATCGTGGCGAACGCGAAGCGCTTCCTCGCGGCGACACGCAGGGCCTGATTTGCCTCGCGACCTGCCGCTGGGCAACGGCGATTTCCTCGTCACCTTCGACAGCCGCTATCAGCTGCGCGACATCTACTACCCGCATGTCGGTCAGGAGAACCACACCGTCGGCTCGCCCTGCCGCTTCGGTGTCTGGGCCGACGGTCGGTTCAGCTGGGTCGGCGGCGACGACTGGGAGTGCCACATCGCATACGAGCACGAGACGCTGGTGGGCGACACGACGCTCTACAACGCGGCGCTGGGCCTGCGCTTCCGCTGTCGCGACGCGGTCGATTTCGATCGGAACATCTACTTCAAAGAGGTCACAGTCGAGGACGAGCTCGGGCGGGAGCGCGAGATCCGCGTCTTCCAGCACTTCGACGCGCATCTGTTCGGCAACGAGGTCGGCGACTCGGCCTTCTACGACCCGCGGTCGCAGGCGATCGTTCATTACAAGGGGCGGCGCGCGTTCCTGATATCGGGGACCGCGGGAGGACACTCGTTCGGGCTGACCTCGTTCGCGATCGGTCAGAAGGACGCCCCTGGCAAGGAAGGCACCTGGCGCGATGCCGAGGACGGTGTGCTGTCGCGCAACCCGGTGGCGCAGGGCTCGATCGACAGCGTCGGGATGCTCGGCTTCCGCGTCCCGCCGAGCGGCAGCTCCACGGTCGTCTTCTGGATCGCCGCGGGACTGTCGTACGACGAGGTCCGCGAGCTCGACAAGCTCGTGCGCGAGCGCCGGCCGGCGTCGTTCCTCGCGCGTACCAAAGATTACTGGCGCCTATGGGCGAACAAGGACGAGTCGATCGCGGATCACCTGCCCGTGGAGATCGCGCGGCTCTACAAGCGCTCGACCCTGATCATCCGCACGCAGGTCGACAACCGCGGCGCGATCATCGCGGGGAACGACTCTGACGTCCTTCGCTTCAACCGCGACACGTATTCGTATCTCTGGCCGCGCGACGGCGCGCTGGTCGCGGATGCCCTCGATCTCGCCGGCTACGGCGAAGTGACGCGGCGTTTCTTCTTCCTCTGCGGCGACCTCATGACGCGCGAGGGCTACCTGCTTCACAAGTACAACCCCGACGGCTCGCTCGGATCGTCGTGGCACGCGTGGTCCACACCCGAGGGGCGGCTCGAGCTGCCCATCCAGGAGGACGAGACCGGCCTGCCGATCTGGGCGCTGTGGCAGCACTACGAGCGCGACCGTGACATCGAATTCATCCGGCCGCTCTACCGCAAGCTCGTACGCACCGGCGCCGATTTCATGGCGACGTTCCGCGAGGTCCACACCAAGCTTCCCGCGCCGTCGTTCGACCTCTGGGAGGAGCGCCGCGGGATCCACGCTTTCACCACCGCGGCGGTATGGGCCGGGCTCACGGCCGGGCGCAACTTCGCGGTCGCCTTTGGTCAGCACGAGCTCGCGAAGCGCTACGCCGTCGCCGCCCAGGAGATCCGGGAGGCCGCGCTCACGCACCTGTGGGACGCCGATCGCGGACGCTTCGTGCGCACCATCGCGGTCCTGCCGGACGGGATGATCGTCAAGGACGCGACGATCGACATATCGCTCGCCGGCATCTTCCTCTTCGGCATGCTGCCGGCGGCCGATCCGCGCGTGGTCGCGACGATGAAGGCGATCGAGCAGCGCCTCACGGTGCGCACGCCCGTTGGCGGCATCGCGCGCTACGAGAACGACTACTACTTCCAGGTCACGCAGGACGTCGCGAGCGTTCCCGGGAACCCCTGGTTCGTGAGCACGCTCTGGCTGACCGAGTGGTACATCGCGACCGCGGCGACGCTCGACGATCTCGAGCGGCCGCTCGCGCTCCTGCGGTGGTGCGCGAGCAAAGCGCTGCCCTCGGGAGTCCTCGCCGAGCAGGTCCATCCATACACCGGTGAGCCGCTCTCGGTGTCACCGCTCACCTGGTCGCACGCCGCCTTCGTGAGCGCCGTCCAACGCTACGCGCGTGTGTCGGCTCGCATCCAAGGACGCGCTCAGCCGATCCGATCCGGCGAAGTGATCGCGTGACATCGGCGAGACCAGCGACGAGTCGCCACCGAGGGCCCAGGCGCGGCCCCCGTCACGAAGGGACGGGGTTCACGCGTTGAGAGGGTTTCGGTGGCGACTCGTCGCCGTCGTCGTCTCGCTCGCACTTCTCCTCGCTGCGTGTGGATCGAATCCGAACCCGCCCGTTTCGAGCGCGTCGGTCGCGCCAGGAGTTGGTTTGCAGGCGAGCTTCATACTCGCCAATCCCGGTGGGCTGCTCGCGCTCGACAACACCGCGCGCACGCTCGGGCGCATCGTGGACCTGCCGCCGCAGAGCGCGCCATCCGCGCCGTCGGTCAATCCGAACGGAAAGTCGATCGTCTTCGCGCTCACACCCCAGGCGGACCCGAAACGCGGGTTCGGTTCCGACCTGTACATCGTGAACGTCGATGGCACCGGCCTCCGACCCCTTGTGCAGCACGAATCCGACAACGTCTTCTATGCGAGCCCGCGCTTCGACACGACGGGCAACTTCGTCTACTTCCATCGCCGCGCCGCGATCATCCAGAACGGCTCCTTCACCGGCAACGACGACGGACTCGAGCGACTCGATCTGCGCACCGGCGAGCGCAAGCGCCTCGTGAGGGACGGCGCGGATCCGACGATGAGCTCCGACGGCAAGGCCATCGTCTACGTTCATCTAAAGGATGGCCAGGTCGACGCGCTGTGGCGCGCCGACATCGATGGCGCGAATGCCCGTCCCCTGCTGCGGACACGCGACACCTTCTGGTATCTGCAGGCTCCGCGCTTCTCGCCGACGGACTGCGTCGTCGCATTTTCCGCGGCCGGTCACACCGTCACACGCGTGCGCGGCGGGAAGCTCGCGCATCTGGGCGTGCCGTCGGACCTCTTTCTGGTCCCGTGCGACGGCTCCAGCGTGAAGTCGGTCGGGCAGACGGGCGATGACGTCGTGCCGGCTTGGTCGCCCGACGGAACGAAGATCGCCTACGTGGGACAGGGTGGGTTCTTCGTGCTGGACGTGAAGTCGGGCGTCGCGCGTACCGTCGCGCAGGGTCAGGACTTCTTCTTCGGCGATCTGATCTGGCTCAAGTGACCCACGCGCGACCCGACAACGCCACCCTGGCGGCGTACGCGGCGATGATCGTTATCGCTGGGAGCAACTTCGTGGCCGTGCGCTTCAGCAACCAGGAGCTGCCGCCGTTCTGGGGAGCCACGCTGCGGTTCTCGTTCGCATGCGCGCTGTTCTTCTTCGTCATGCGCTGGCGGGGCGCCGCCCTACCACGCCGGCGGGCGCTCGCGGGCGTGGCGCTCTACGGAGCGCTCGGCTTCGGCGCGTTCTACGCGCTCATGTATTGGGCGTTGGTCTCGGTCCCGGCGGGACTGGCGGCCGTGCTCGTCGCACTCGTGCCGCTCCTCACGTTCTTGCTCGCGATCGCACACGGCCTCGAGCGCTTCCGGTTGCGCGGTCTGGTGGGCGCGCTCATCGCGGTCGCGGGCATTGCCGTCGTGTTCGCCGAGCAGCTCGGGGGCGCCGTGGACGTCGCGGCGCTCCTCGCATGTATCGCCGCTGCGGGCTGCGCCGCGGAGTCAGCCGTCGTGGCCAAGCTCTTCCCGCGCGTGGACCCGGCGGCGACGAACGCCGTCGGCATTCTCGCCGGGCTGGCGATCCTGGCGCCGCTCTCGCTAGCGGCCGGCGAGACTTGGACGTTGCCGCAGCGGATCGACACGATCACGGCAGTGGTGTACCTCGTCACGATCGGCTCGGTGGGTCTGTTCGCGTTGTTCCTCTACGTGCTGCGGCGCTGGACCGCGACAGCGACGTCGTATCTTCTCGTCGTCTCACCGCTCGTGACGGTCGCCGTCGCGGCGCTGCTTGCGGGGGAGCAGATCACTCCGCAGTTCGTGCTCGGTGGCGCGTTGGTGGCCGCCGGCGTCTACGTCGGGGCGCTGTCCGCGTAAGCGCCCTTTCGCCCAAGCGGCGCTCGACCGAGGGACGTATCCCCTGAGTTCTCGACCCTGCTGTGGCAATGTCGGTCTGCCCGCATGGGGCGTTGGGAAGGGGACAGCTCGTGAGACGGCTATCGCGCGGCCTCTGCATGGCCGCTCTGCTCCTGGCGTTCTTCGCGCAGTCGACCGCCGCCGCGGAACCGCAACAGGACGCGCTCCTCGCCGCCGTGAACGCGTACCGGGCTTCACGTGGTCTCGCGACCGTGGTCGTGAGTCCAACACTTCAGGCGGCAGCGCAGTTCATGGCCGACGACATCGCGCGGCACGGCTCTCCGGCCGTCCCGCACCGTTCGACCGACGGGCGCACGGCGAGACAGCGCATGGCCGACGCGGGCTATCCCGTCAGCGAAGCTTTCACCAGCGAGATCATCGCCTGGGGCGCCCCGACCGCTGACGGCGCGATGCGGCTCTGGCTCAACTCGCCGCCACACTGGGCGGAGCTCAATGACGGGCGGTATCGCGCCGCGGGATTCGGCGTCGCGTGCGGCGGAGCGATGCCATGCGCCTGGGTCGTCACCTTCGGATCGCTTGTCGATCGCGCCTCGGTGCCGCAGTACCAAACGACCTTCTACACGCAGTCCGCGTATCCGGCGGTCGCGCCCGGCCAGACCGCCGAGTGGGTGATCGCCCTCACGAACACGGGGACGACGGGCTGGGACCTGGGCCAGGCGACAGCGGTGCGGTTGGGAACCTGGAGTCCCCAGGACGCGCCGAGCATCCTGGCGTCACCCGCGTGGATCGCCCCGAATCGTCCCGCGCAGCAGACGACGACATGGGTCGGTCCGGGCCAGCAGGCCTGGTTCCGCGTGCACCTCCAGGCGCCGACCGCGCCCGGTGTCTATCGCCTTTACGTCCGACCGGTGATCGATGGCGTGTTATGGCTCGAGAACGTCGGGGCGTATGTGGACGTGAGCGTGCGTTAGGCCGCTAGTCCCAGGGAAGCCTTACTCCCGGATCTCCAGCTGCGCCGGATCCCACGTGTCTCGCTTGATGACGTTCAGCGGATTGGTGTCGACCACGAGCTCGCCGGTCGTTTGCTGGGTGATGTGGAAGAGGTCGAGTGGTCGCGGCGCCGGTGTGCGGAGAACAGCGGCGGTGTGCTTGTCGTACCGCGAGCCGTGGCACGGACACTCGAATTGATCACCCGCGACCGAGAACGGAACGGTGCAGCCGAGATGGGTGCACTTGCGGTAGGCCGCGATGATGCCGCCCGGCGCATGGAGCAGGAAGAAGCGGCCCTCACGGAAGAGGATCGGGCGATCGTTGGTCGAGGCGAACTGCGCGAGGATCTCCGCCGCCGTGCCAACGGTGACCGGCGCGCCAAGACCGGTGATGCGCGTGACGCGCAGGAACGGCGCGATGGCCGCCGCGAGCTCCACGACGATGAGCGTCACGATCCCGGCGAACCCAACGCGCAGGAGCTGGCGCCGCTGCAGGCGCGTCTTGTCGATGGCCGAATGTCGGATCATGCGGCGATTCTAGTTGGCTCTTATGTGCGGCAGTCCAATACCAACTCGGAATGACCGCGATGCGCTAAGCGCTCGGCGGCAGCCGATATCCCGCGAGCGCCGGCTCCCCTCGAAGCTTCGCGAAGCCAGGCTTGATCGTGCCGTAGATGTGCGTGAGGCGCTCGTCGTGACCGATGAAGGCGCTCTTCATCGCGTTCATGGTGAGCGTCTCGACGTCAGCCAGCGTGAGGGCGAATGCGCGCGACAGGCGCCGGAACTCCTCGGAGAGCGTGACGTCCGACATGAGCCGGTTGTCGGTGTTCACGGTCACGCGGAACCGCTGCGCCATGAAGTGACGAATGGGATGTTCCTCGAGCGTCGGAACCGCGCCGGTGTCGACGTTGCTCGATGGACACAGCTCGAGCGGGATGCGCTTGTCGCGGATGTACGCCGCGAGCTGGCCAAGCTTCACGACGGTGGCCGCGCCCCCAGATCCGGCGTCGGCGATCGCCATGTCCTCGATGAGCCGCACACCGTGTCCGATGCGGTGCGCGCCGCAGTACTGCAGCGCCTGCCAGATCGATCGCGGCCCAAAGGCTTCGCCCGCGTGGATGGTGATCGAGAAGTTCTCGCGGCGGCAGAGCTGGAACGCCTCGAGGTGTGCTTTCGGCGGATGGCCAGCCTCCTCACCGGCGATGTCGAAGCCGACCACGCCCTGCTCGCGGTGGGCGACCGCGAGCTCGGCCATCTCGAGCGAGTCGGTGCGATCGCGCATCGCGCAGATGATCTGGCGCAGCGTGATCGGGTAGCGAGCCTCGGCACGTTCGAAGCCGCGCACGACGGCGGTGACGACCTGCTCGAGATTCAGGCCGCTCTGCGTGCTGAAGACCGGCGCATAACGGACCTCGGCGTACACGATCCCGTCACGCGCCAGATCCTCGCCGCATTCGTACGCGACGCGCTCGATCGCCTCGACGGTCTGCATGACCGCGATCGTGTGCGCGAAGCCGCGAAGGTAGAGCGACAGAGATCCGCTGGCCGCGCTCGCGTGGAACCAGCTTGCGAGCTCGCCGGGATCGGTGGTCGGCAGGCCCGCGTACTTCTGGTCGCGCGCGAGCTCGACGATCGTGTCGGGACGCAGCCCTCCGTCGAGATGGTCGTGAAGGAGCACCTTTGGCGCGGCGCGAAGCGTCTCGAGGGACAGCATCGCCGTGAATGATGCGCGGGCGGGCAACGGGTCGTACTACCGCCGCGGGTCCTGCCGCGGCTCGGCTCGCCGCGTCACCCGCGGCGGCATGCAACCGCCGTTATCACGCGCGCACCGCTCCACGCGGATCCTCGCCCGGCACCACGCTCCAGCCTGAGTGCGACGATGCTTCGAACACGATGTCGTCCGGGCGCACCGGGACACGCTCGAGCGCGCGGCCCGTCGCGGCGCGGATCGCCGCGACGATCGCGGGCGTGCTCGAGATCGTCGGCGGCTCGCCGACACCCTTCGCACCGTACGGCGCGTCCGGATGCGGGAATTCGATGAGATCGCACACGACCGGCGGCATGTCGAGCATCGTCGGCAGCAGGTAGTCGGTGAACGACGCGTTGCGCACCGCGCCGTCCTTTAATTGGACCTCCTCCATCACGGCCAGGCCGAGGCCTTGGGCGATGCCACCTTCCAGCTGCCCGATGACCGCGAGCGGATTGATCGCCTTGCCGACATCCTGCGCGGTCGCGATCTGCACCACCTTCACCAGACCGGTGTCCACGTCGACGTCGACGACCGCGCGGTGCGCGGCGAAGAGGAACGCGACGTGTCCGTCGTTCTGGGTGGTGTCGTTGCGCCCCTCCGTCGGGCGGTGACGGTGCGTGACGAGACGTTCGACCGGCGTGTCCAGGAGCTCGCCGATATCGACCTGATCGACGCGAAGACCGCGACGGCCCGCGCGGTTCGCGAGCTCGACCTTGACCTCGCGACACGCGGCGAGCACCGCGCCGCCTGTCATCCATGTCTGCCGTGACGCCGAGGATGAACCGGCGGAGCCGATCGTCGTGTCCGGCGTCTCGACGATCACGCGCTGGACGCCGAGCTCGGTGCGCGCGATCTGCTCGCAGACGAGCACGATCCCCTGCCCCACCTCGGATGCGGCGGTGTGCACGCGCGCGACAATTCGATCCCCCTCGCGCGCGACGCGGACGCGCGCGGTCGAGAAGTCGTCGAAGGCGTGCGAGTAGCAGACGTTCTTCATCCCGACCGCGAAGCCGACGCCGCGTCGCACGCCTTCGCCGCGCGTGAGGTTGCCGGTGCCGCCCGGCAGCTCCAGCGGATCGTTAGACGGCCGATCGGGGGGCATCGGCAGCGCCGCACAGCGGCTGATCACCTCGGCGACGGGCGCGGAGCCTTCCACGGGCTGATCCGTCACGATGCGGTCACCGTTCGCGAGCGCGTTGCGCTCCCGCAGGTCGACCGGATCGATGCCCAGCGCGGCTGCGAGCTTATCCATCTGCGCTTCGTACGCGAAGCACGACTGCACCGCGCCGAACCCGCGCATCGCGCCGGTCGGCGGATTGTTCGTGTACGCGCCGACGGCGTGGATGAGGGCGTTCGGAACGCGGTACGGCCCGGCGCCGAAGCACGCGGCGTTCGCGACGACGGCGAAGGTCGACGACGCGTACGCGCCGCCGTCGAGCACGATCGTGGCGCGCACGAACACGAGCTTGCCGTGGCGTGTCGCTCCGTGCCGGTACCACATGCGCGCGGGATGCCGATGCACGTGCCCGTAGAAGGATTCCTCGCGGCCGTACGTCATCCGCACCGCGCGCTTGGTGGCGAGCGCGAGAAGGCAGACGTGGATCTGCAGCGTGACATCCTCACGCGCGCCGAACGCGCCACCGACGCCCGCCAGCACGAGCCGCACCTTCTCCTCCGGGAGACCCAGGCAGGGGGCGATCTGGCGCAGATCTTCATGCAGCCACTGCGTCGCGATGTGGAGCGTCACGCCGCCGTCCTGCCCGGGTATGGCCAGGCCCGCTTCGGGCCCGAGCGCGGCCTGGTCCTGCATCGCGACCTCGTACTCGCCCTCGACGACCACGTCCGCTTGCGCGTCCGGGTCGCCGTGCACGACGCGTACGTCCTCGATCACGTTGCCGTCCTTCGGATCGTGGAGCTTCGGGGCATCGGGCTGCAACGCCGCGACGACGTCGGTGACCGCGGGCAGCAGCTCGTACTCGACGCGGATCGCCTTCGTCGCGAGACGCGCTTGCTCGGGATCGTCTGCCGCGACGACCGCCACCGCCTCACCGACGTACCGCACCACGCGCGTCGCGAGGACCGGCTGGTCCGATCGCATGAGCCCGAACTTCTCCTGCGTCGGAAGGTCGTCCGACGTGATCACCACCCGCACGCCGGGCATGCGGCGCGCGGCCGCGACATCGATCGCAACGATGCGCGCATGCGCGTGCGGACTGCGCAGCGTCGCGCCGTAGAGCATGCCCTCGCGCGAGAGGTCGCTTCCGTACAGGAACTCGCCTTTGACCTTGGGCGGCGCGTCGACCCGCGGCGCGGATTCACCGACGACGCCACGCAGCCGCGGCTTCGCGGGAGCCAGCGTCATCTTCGCGCCTCGCGTCGCATCGCAATGAGGCCATCGCCTAGGCGCGCACGCAGGTGGAGCGGCAGAGCTTCCGCAGTGATCAGTCGGAAACCTGCCCGTCCATAGAACGACTCAAGGTACGACCAGGCTACGCAGTAGCACTCGCGGTTGCCGATGGCTCGCGAAGCTCGCTGCAACAAGCGAGCGCCGATGCCGCGCCGCTGCGAGCCTTCAGCGACCACCATGGTCCTCAGCACCAGTACACCGTCCTCGGACACGAGGCGCACCGCTGCCACCAGGTTCGCGCCGTCACGCTCAAGTACGAGCTCTTCATCCGCGCCGAGCGATACTTCGCGACCAAGCTCGCGCCGGTAGAACGCGATCGCATCCTCACGATCAGCCGTGGTACATCTCCGCGGCCACGCTTCGCACGGCTTCGAGGATCTTGCCGTATCCCGTGCAGCGGCAGATGTTCCCTGACAGCGCCTCGCGGATCTCGGCGTCGGTCGGCTCGGGATTGTCGCGCAGGAGGGCGGCGGTCGCGACGACGAAGCCGGGAGTGCAGAAACCGCACTGCACCGCGCCGGCGTCGACGAACGCGCGCTGCACCGGATGCATGTGCTCGCCGTCGGCGAGGTCCTCGACCGTACGAACGTCGCGGCCCTCCGCGGCGCCGGCCAGCACCAGGCACGCGCAGACCAGCTGTCCGTCCATCAGCACCGAGCACGATCCGCACTCGCCCTGCTCGCAGGCGTTCTTGCTGCCCCAGAGACCGAGACGCTCGCGCAGCACGGTGAGCAAGCTCTCGTGCTCGCGCGCCTCGGCCTCGCGCTCGCCGCCGTTGATCTGAAGCTTCAGCCTCACGCGACTCTCCACACGCGCGCGAGCGCGCGTGCGCCCATGACGGCGAGCACGTGTCGCCGGTATGCGGCGGTGCCGCGCTGGTCATCGATCGGGCGCGCGGCGGTGGCCACAAGCCGGCCGAACTCGCCGAGCTCCGAGTCGCTCGGCGTTCCGCGGGGCTCCCACGCGTGCGTCTCGAGCAGCCCCGCTGCGAATCCTTCCGCCTCCCTGGCGCGCAGGATCGTCGGCCCGCACGAGCCGAGTCCGACGCCGACGCGGCGCCGCGTGCGGTCGATCACGAGCGCAAGGCCGGCCACCGCTATCACCATCGCGTTGCGGGTGCCGACCTTCATGAAGGTCTGCGCCGGGCCGGCGTCGTCCCACTCGGCGCCGACGACGACCTCGTCGGCTCGGCGGACGTTCTTCTTCGGGCCGGTGATGAACTCGGTGAATCTCACACGCCGATCGCCGGCTTGTGAGCGCAGGATGACGGTCGCATCGAGCGCAGCGAGCACCGGCAGCGTGTCGCCGGCCGGCGAGCTCGTCGCGATGTTCCCGCCGAGCGTCCCCGCGTTGCGGATCTGCGGAGAGCCCACGGTCCTTGCGGCCTCGCGGAGCGCGGCCGAACCGATGTCTTCCGCGAGCATTCGGGTGTACGTGACGCCCGCGCCCATCCGCACGCGGCCGTTGCGTTCGAGATGCGCAAGCTCCGCTACGCGGTCGATGGCGACCACGCGCTCCGGACGCTTTCGGCCGAAGTTCAGGTCGACCATCAGGTCGGTGCCGCCGGCGAGAAGTGTCACCTCGGTGGCGCTGGAAAGGTGATCCAGTACGTCGTCCAGGTCGCGCGCGACATGGATTCTCACGGGGCGGATTATCCCTTTCGCACCGGCGAAAGCCTCACTACGACTGCCGCCGGCTGGGTACTCGTCGCCGCCGTCGCGGTCCTTGTTGTTGACGGTGATCGTTGCTGGCGAGCTCGCGGCGCAGAATTCGCAGCAGCGCTTCCACCGCGCCGCGTTCGACGCGACGGCCGGACACGCGCGACGACCATGCGCTGCGAGCGGTCGGGTACTGCGCAGGCGACGCTCGTCCGCATCGGCTTCGTCCGTCGAGTCAGAAGGCGTGGGCGAGGTCGTGCTCAATGGGTACTCTCGGCCCGTGGCCGCCTTCAGCGTTATCGCCCTGAAGGCGCTCGTGCGCCCCGCGATCGACTAGGCGCGGAGCGCACGCCCGCCGCGTCTTAGCCCGCTTGCCAACGGTCCACCAGGCAAGCAGGCGCACGGCGTTGTGAGATCGCTGCTATCTATTCACCGGATGAAGGTCCATCATCGGTTGGTGAGAAGTCACACCCCGCCACAGCGAGTGCTGGTCGTCGAGGACGTCGCGGACCTCCGAGACTTCTACGCGATCCTCCTGCGCGACGAGGGCTACGAGGTGGCGTGCGCGTGCGACGGCAGCGACGCACTCCGCTGGCTGTCCTGGGGTCCCGACGTGATCCTTCTCGATCTCATGATGCCGGTCATGGACGGCTATGAGTTCTACTCCAAGCTGCGCAAGATCCCGGGCGAGCATCCTCCGGTGATCGTTGTGTCGGCGGTCGCTCCGATGCGGAGCGCGCTGCCCGGCATCCATGCGACGCTGCCCAAGCCATTCGACTTCACGCAGCTGCTGCACCGCGTCCAGGCGGCCGTGACGCACGGCCCGAGCGCGACCGCCAGCTCGGGCTAGGCGACCTTCGCGCGCCCGAGCAGGGCGGGTAACGCCTCGGCGGCTTTCGCACGGACCTCGGCCGGATCGAAGAGCAGTGGCGCGCCGCCTCGCACGATGAACGTTCCGTCGATCAGCACATCGCGCACACCGCGCGAGCCACCGCCGAAGACGATCCGCGCGACCGGGTCCCCACCCGGTCCCGCCAGCCGCTCGCCGTCGATCACCAGAATGTCGGCGCGGCGTCCCGCGACGAGCGAGCCGGTCTCCTCCTCCAGGTGCAGCGCGCGGGCACCGTCGCGCGTCGCCATGATCAGCGCGTCCGTCGCCGTGAACGCGCCCTGCCCACGCAGCGTGCGCGCGAGCAGCGTGGCGAGGCGCACCTCCTGGAATCCATCGAGCTCGTTATTGCAGGCCGCGCCGTCGGCGCCGATCCCGACGGTGATCCGCGCCTGTCGCAGGCGGACCACGTCCGCGACGCCGGAGCCGAGCTTGAGATTCGACGACGGACAGTGGGTAACGGCGCTCCCGCTCTCGCGCAGGGTCGTCAGCTCCTCATCGTCGATGTGCACGCCGTGCGCGATGATCGTCCGCGGCGTCGCGATCCCGACCTGCGCGAGGTAGCCGATCGGCGACATGCCGGTGACGCCCTGCACGGCCGCGCGTTCCTCCACGCTTTCGTTCGAGTGCGTGTGCACCAGCGTCTCGCTCATCTTGGCGAGCATCCCGACGGCTTCGAGGAGCTCGCGTGTGCACGAGAGCGCGAAGCGCGGCGCGTACGCGTAGCCGATACGTCCTGCGCCCGCCTTGCTCCAGCGCTTCAGGAGCTCCGCGCTCGCGTCGAGCGCCGCGCGCGTGTTCTGGACCAGGTCCGCCGGCACGTGCTCGCCGGTATCCATCATCGCCTGGCCGAACCGCGCACGGATCCCCGAGCGCACCAGCTCTTCGGCGACGACGTCGCCCCAGCGTGTCGTGCCCATGTCGAGGATCGTCGTCGTCCCGGTGGTGATGAGCTCGCCCAGGCCGAGCCGGACGCACGCGCGGACCGATGCCTCGTCGTGGGCGGCCTCGAGCGGCCAGATGAAGCGGCGCAGCCAGTCGAGGAGGCCGAGGTCCTCAGCGAGACCGCGAAACATCGTCTGCACCAGGTGCACGTGCGTTTGCACGAGGCCGGGCATCAGGTAGCAGCCAGAGCAATCCACGACCTCGGTGTCGGGCGGCGTCTGCAGGTCGGTTCCGATCTGACCGATACGCGCGCCACTCACGAGGATGTCGGCGCTGATCGGACGCGCGCCGTCGCCCATCGGGAGCAGCGTTCCGCCACGCAGCAGGATGGCCATTTAGGAGTACGCCAGCTCGCGAAGCGCGGTCGCGAGCGCTCGCGTTCCGAGGATCACATCCTCGGCCGCCGTGGCTTCCTCCGGGCAGTGCGAGCGGCCTCCGATGCTCGGGACGAAGATCATCGCCGCGTGCGAGGCCGCGCTCAGCACCTGCGCGTCGTGGCCGGCGCCGCTCGTCATGTCACGGGGCGTGATCCCGCAGGCGGCGCAGGCGCGGCGGGCGACGTCGCTGACGCGCTCGTTCAGCTGGACCGGTGGCCGGTCGCGAAGCGTGCGCACGTCGACCGCGAGGTCGCGCTCGCGACCGGTCACCTTGCAGACCTTGGTGATCTCCGCGACCAGCGCAAGGCGCTGCGCGTTGTCGCTGTGACGCGCGTCGACGGTGAAGCGCGCCACACCCGGCACGACGTTCACCTGTGCGGGCTCGACGCTGATGGTCCCGACCGTCGCCACGGCGGGCGGTCCCATCTCCCTCGCGGCTTCGGCGACCCTCAGCGTCATCGCAGCCGCACCGAGGAGGGCGTCACGTCTCCGGTCCATCGCCGCGGCCCCGGCGTGGTCGGGCTGACCGCGGACGGTCACTTCGAGATGCGCGGTCCCGACGATCGTTCGCACCACGCCGAGACGCGGACCCTCTCCCTCGAGGATCGGCCCCTGCTCGATATGTAGCTCGATGAACGTATCGATGTCGCGCCGGATCGCCTGCGCGACGTTGGCGGGATCGAGACCGACCACGCGCATCGCGTCTCCCAGTGTGATGCCGTCGGCGTCACGCACGCGCGTGACCTCATCGGGCTCGACGCGATCGGCGATCGAGCGAGCGCCCCAGAAGTTGGTGTTGAAGCGGCTGCCCTCCTCCTCGCAGATCGCGACGGCTTCGAGGATGCGGGTCGGCCGGCCGAACTCGGACACGAGACTGGCGACCGCCTCGACCGCGGCGACGACGCCAAGTGCTCCATCGAGCGCGCCGCCGCCGCGCACCGTGTCGATGTGCGATCCGGTGACGATGACGCGGCCACCGCGTGAACCTTCGACGCGTCCCCAGACATTTCCGACGGCGTCGCGGCGCACCAGCAGTCCTGCTTCCTTCATCCAGCCCGAGACGAGCTCGGTCGCCGACACCCACGACGGCGTGTAGAGCGCGCGGTAGAGACCGCCGCCCGGGAGAGCACCGCGTTGTGCGAGCTCATCGAGGCGCCGAAGCAGGCGCCGCTCGTCGATCGCCACGCCCACCGCGGTCTTCACGATGCCATTCTCCTCACGAGGCGACCGAACCGGCCGGGGCGTTTCTCCTCTACGAAATCGCCACCGTCGAAGACCGTCACGCCGCGGACCAGCGTGCGCACGACCGCTCCGCGGAACGACTGCCCGACGTACGGGCTGAGGCCGCTCCGCGCCTGCAGCTGCTCGGCCTCGAAGGTCCACTCCCGATCGAGCGCGACGAGCGCGACATCCGCGTCCGCCCCACGCTGGATCGCGCCCTTTTGTGGCCAGAGCCCAAGGAGCCGCGCGGGCGCACCGGCGACGAGACGCGCGAGCGCGGCGAGGCGCAGGCCCCGCCGGTGAACGCCCTCGCTGAGCATCACCGGAAGCAGCGACTGGACGCCGGTGACGCCGCCCCACGCTTCCCAGATGTCGTTGTCGCCCCGCGCTTTCGCCTCGGCGGTGCACGGCGAGTGGTCGGAGGCGACGAGATCGATGTCGCCGTCGAGCACGTGCTGCCAGAGCCGCTCGCGGGACGAGGCGTCGCGGATCGGCGGTGCGCACTTCAGCGCCGGCCCGATGCGATCGACGTCCTCCGCGCTGAACAGCAGGTAGTGCGGGCACGTCTCCACCGTGACATCCGCGCCGCGCTCGCGCGCGCGAACGACCGCGGTCACCGCGGCGGAGCTCGACGCATGAACGACATGCACCCGCGCACCGGTCTCGCGCGCGGCCTCAGCGAGGCGCTCGATCGCGCGCCGCTCCGCGGCCGGCGGCCGGGACTCGAGCCACGCCGCGCGGTCGCGTCGATTCATGGTGTGCAGCTGCTCGGTCCCCTTCGCGACCAGCGCCTCATCCTCGGCGTGCACGGCGACGAGATGGCCGGCGACCGTGGCCGCGGCGAGGGCGGCGGTGAGCGTCTCGGCATCGAGATGCGGGAACTCCGGAACGCCACTGGGGCAGAGGAATGCCTTCAGCCCCACGACGCCAGACGTCTTCAGCTCGAGGAGTGGGGCGAGATCCGCGCTGACCAGTCCTCCCCAGAGCGCGTAGTCGACGATCGCGGAACGGCCGCCGAGGGCCGCCTTGCGCAGGAACGCCTCCTGGTCGAGCGTCGGTGGGATCGAATTGAGGGGCATGTCGGCGAGTGTTGTCACGCCTCCGGCCGCGGCGCCGCGCGTTGCCGCGCTCCAGCCCTCCCACTCCGCGCGACCTGGCTCGTTCACGTGTGCGTGCGCGTCGACG
>Ga0075419_10001330_pt1 | contig 15984 bp, 12 predicted proteins | sample SoiMetdeltSBSDD3_FD_76900 | JGI IMG/M metagenome (GOLD analysis project Ga0075419, IMG submission 76900) | Bulk soil microbial communities from a Populus tree surrounding site in Tennessee, USA - Soil MetaG P. deltoides SBSDD3 | ecosystem: Environmental > Terrestrial > Soil > Tree plantation... | reverse complement strand
CAACTGTTCAATGTATTGCGCGGAGAGATGAGTCTTGTTGGTCCACGGCCTACTTCCTTTGGCGCTGAGACTTATAAACTTTGGCACACCTCTCGATTAGATGTCATGCCGGGGCTTACAGGTTTTTGGCAAATCATTGGTCGTGCTCAATTGGAATTCGATGACCGTCTGCGTCTTGATATTGCATATATAGAACGGGCTAGCCTCTGGCTGGATATTAATATCCTGCTTCGTACGGTGATGGCAGTATTCGAGAGTCGTGGTGCGCACTAGGCTCTTTGAGATGAAACTCCCTCTTCGAAAAGAAAACAATAATCTTTTTTGGAACATCAACGAAAGTTGTTGCAATACCTTGATCATTGATCTCTCAACTCGATTTGGGGGCGCCAATACCCGGGTCTTAAGCTTAATGCAGAAGATGGATCGTGAACATATTGCTTTAGCTGCCCTAGAAAATAGCCCCGTTGCTATCGAAGCAGCACGTGCTGGATTGCGCGTTTTTATTGTGGGCAAAAATAAATTCAGTTTTCGAATTATTCTCAACCTTGTGAAAATAATTCGCCGAGAGAGAATTCAAGTGTTGGATACCCAAAATCCCCAGTCAAAACTTTGGGGAACGATTGTCGCAAAAATAATGGGAATAGCATTGGTTTCTACGTTAAATAGCTGGTATGCCAGCGAGCATGGCGAGACCAGCTTAAAAGGTCGCCTTTATACAATGCTTGAACTCAATACAAATTTTGCGCTGGATCGTTATGTGGTTGTATCCAGGTCTATTTATGATGCGCTAATTGGCCATGGGATTGATTCGGGCCAGATAGATTTAATCCAAAATGCAGTGGAAATAAATGATAATCAGAAACTCGATGATGGAAAATTTACGCTTTCCTCATTGAATTTACCATCTGGAGCTATCGTATTGGTCGCAGCTGGCAGGTTAGCGTGGGCAAAGGGATATGAGGATTTGATCAGTGCATTGGAGATAATTATCAAGGAAGATCAACGCGTATATTGCTTAATCGCCGGGGAAGGCGAGCTTCATGAAACCCTTGATGCGCAAATTAAAAAGTTGGGATTAGCGGAACACGTCTTCCTTATAGGATATTTGCCCAGGAAAGAGGTCTTATCTCTTATAAAAGAGAGTAATATTTTTGTCATGCCATCGCGATCGGAAGGTACACCAATTGCTTTACTAGAGGCGGCAGCTTTACGAAAGCCAATTCTGGCAACTTCTGTCGGGGGTATTCCTGACTTATTGGAAAATGGAGAGGAATGCTTATTAGTTCCGCCCTCTGATTTATTGGAATTAGTAAAGGGTATTCGAATCCTGATCGGCGACAGGTTTTTGGCCAATCGAGTGGCAGAAAATGCGTACCGTCGGGTAATGCGGGATTTTAATGTGAGTGCCCAAGCGCTCTCCACAATTCAGTCTTATAATAAAGCCTGGAAGACAAAAAACGAGAGATTGTGGAGCACGTCATAGTTTTATGACGCTTTTGTATTTTTGCTGGAGCTGATTTTCTTCCCAGTAAAAATTCCCAGATAGATTTATCAAGAGAGGTTGTTATGGAAATTAATATTTACTTGCGTACACTTCAACGCGGATGGTGGATTATAGTTCTGGTTATGCTAGCGGCAATGAATTTTTCGCTGTTGATTTCATACTTCACTCCGCCAGTATATGAAACTTCTTCGCGTTTTGTTGTAAGTCCTAATGCTGCGGTTTATTCAAATTCATGGGATATCGTTTCCAGCTTGGATACACTTGATAGACGCTCGATCATCAATACGTATAAGGAACTTCTTGCGAGCCCGGCTGTATACGCGACGAGTCCTGAAATTCAACAAATCACTGCCGCGGAATTGGCGCAATACAAGATTGTTGTAGTAGTAGTACCAGATACAAATATTCTCAGACTCACTGTGGATGGCCCTGATCCTAAAATAGTCGTTCTTATTGCTCAGGCAATAGGAAGTCAGGCCCTTGATTACATAAATAAATTATATCCCGTCTACAATTTCAGCGTCCTTGATCAGCCCGAATTGCCCACAAAGCCTATTCGACCTGAACCCGTTAAGAATGCCGGTCTTGCTCTGCTCGTTGGAGCGATTTTGGGGATGGGCCTAGCATTTTCAAGAGAGCAGTTGCAATTTTCATTTGAAAGGCTCCGAGAACGCTCAAACATCGATTCTGTTTCTTCTGCTTATAACCGTGCTTATTTTGAACGGAAGCTTCGTGAGGAGGTCACTCAAAACCCAGATACAAATCTATCGTTGGGTATCATTAACCTCAGGGGTATTGAGGAGCGGTTGAATCTTTTTCCACAAGCTACCATTGATAGAGTAATAAATAAAGTTACTCAGACACTGAAAAGCGAGTTGCGGGGCCGCGATATTGTGGGAAGATGGGATCGCACTCAATTATCCGTAATGTTGCCATCAGCACCCAGCTCTGCTGTTGAAAGCACCTTTAAGCGAATTCAAAAGTATTTGGAGGAACCAATTCAGTTAAATGAAACTGGAGATATTGTCCGACCGGATCCTCGTATTGGAGTTGTATCGCGCAACCAATTCGAATCAAGCGACGCGCTGATGGAGCGTGCAAAATCGGCCGTCGAGCAGGCATCTTCTTTTGGGTCCCCCGGTATGGTCTATCTTTCGACACCGTTCATATTCGATGAGAGTATGGAAAAGGCATAACTTCATGTTGTTCTATGTGATGCTCTTTTTATTTACTGGTAAGCGTACACTTTAGTTAGAGGTATTCAAGATGAAGAAACTTATTCCATTACTAATACTACTTAGCATTCTGTTCTTTGGGACCTTTACCACCCCGGCTCATGCCAGTGACCGTACTATAGGATCTGTACAGCTGCAACTATCCGAGCTTGAGAACACATTCTCATTCCAGCGGCTCGGGTATTCAGAAAAATTGTTAACCGGTCCATTCGATTCAACAAATTTATTTTTCAGTTTACCGGCAAATATCAAACTTGCTCCGGGGAGTTCGCTTTTCCTTAAGTATGCTCTAGCCTGGAGTGGAGGTTCGTCTGAAGTGCCTTTGAACGCCGGGGTCAGCGGAACGTTACTTGTCTATTTTAATGATGAGTTAATTGACACAATTATTCTTAGCAGTGATAGCCCTCTGGAGAAAGAAATTACAATTCCAGAATCGGCTCTGAATGCGGTTGAAAAAGATGGTCGTTATCGCTTGAGACTTTTTCTTAATGCCGATGTTAATTGCAAATATGATAATGTTCATACTACATTGCTGATTAGCAAAAATTCCCAATTCAACCTTCAATATTCCCAAGTCACTCCAATCACAGACCTTACACTGCTCCCGCGTCCAATTTATCAACCCGATTCAATTTTGCCAAATTCGGCTCTAGTTGTAGTGCCAGATGATCCTGAAGCCTTTGAGCTGCAAGCCGCACTAACTGCATTGACGGGTCTTGGATCTATCACAAATGGCCAACTAAACGCCAGCCTTGTCACGAATAGCAAGTTGACTCCGGAATTGGCAGCTTCTAATCAATTAATTTTTGTTGGTCTGGCCAAAAAATTTCCAATCCTGCAGATTGTTAATTTGCCAATTGCGATTTCACCCACTGGCTTAGCAGTTGATCAAGCACATAATGCAGATGGAGTTATCGAGATCAGTGTTTCTCCCTGGAGTTCAGCAAATATTGTCTTGTTTGTTGGAGGCAATACACAAGAAGCTGTGATTAAGGCAAGTCAAGCATTCAGCACAGGAGATATCATCGCGGTTGAGAAGCCGAATGTATCATTGGTTGCAACAGTGAATCCGTCGAACGAAGAAACGGTTTATTTGGAAGATCAGACGTTTAAGGACCTGGGATATGAATCGCAAACCTTGGGGTCATTTGGAGAAAACTATTTTTCCTACACATTCTATGCATCACCAGAGCAAGCAGCTTCTGCTGGTGCATATATTGATCTGGTTGTAAGCCATTCCGATCTTATAGACTATAACAGTACTGGTTTAACGGTTCTTTTGAATGGGGAGGCAGTGGGTGGATTGCAACTAACAAAAGAAACTCCTATCACGACACAGATCAAGTTTGTTCCTGGTATTCTCCGTCGAGGTATTAATCGACTTGAGATCATCTCTGATATTGTGCCTTACTACAACTGTTATTCAACGGATCTTTTAAGCACTTGGATCACGGTGAATGATACATCTAATATCCACTTACCGATTTCAGATCAGAAACTTAATTTAGGCGACGTAGCGAATTTGCGCGATTTTCCATATATGTTCCTTGAAAATAGGAACTTAAGCGATTTGGCTTTTGTGCTGGCACAGAATGATCCTAGCTCTTGGGACAATGCAGCACGGGTAGCCTATTATATCGGTGCGAAAGGAAGTGTACCGCTCGTCAATTTGTATGCGACCTATGCCGATGATATCTCTGAGGAGACCCTCAAAAAATATAATCTGCTGGCTTTTGGGCAAGCAAGTACGTTGCCGTTTATAGCAAAAATCAATGATGTCTTGCCTGCACCTTTCAAGTCCGGGAGTGATGAGGCCGTTCAACCATCCATGTTGGTGAACTACAGCTTGTTGCCAAATACAAGCGTTGGCTATTTACAACTCCTAACTTCGCCATGGAATCCAGATCATGTAATCCTAGCCGTGCTAGGTAACACGGCGGATGGTGTACCTATGGCCAGTGCCACATTGACCAAAGATGATCTAATTGCCCGTTTGGCAGGTAATTTTGCTGTTTTATATACGGACCAGGTGGTAACGACAGATACACGACTTGGTGTAAGCAAGGAGAGTATCATCGCTCAATTGCCGGTCGCTGTGACTGTTACGCCAACGTCTCAAGTCGGGATACCTATAGCAGCTCCAATAGAAGTTGAGGCACGACCCCAATGGATTTTGCCGGCGTTTGGCTTGGTTACATTTGTAATTTTAGGATTTCTTGTATTCATGTTGCGAAAAGAATCAAGCCTAAGGTCTACTCCGAAAGATAGTCGCAGTTCCGATGACGCGGCAGATGCAGTTTCCAAGACATCATAGAGTCTCTAGAGATCATGCTAGCTGCCCTATTCTGGTTATCCATTTTTCTTGTAGTCTATACCTATATCGGCTATCCCGTGCTATTAGCACTGCTTGTTAAATTTAAGGATCGACAGCAGCCATTTCCAACTTCAGATCCTTCAGTCACTCTACTTGTAACTGCCTACAACGAAGAGACAGTAATTGCGAAAAAGATTGAAAACTGTCTCAGTTTAGATTATCCGCGTGATAAGCTGCAGATCATTGTTGCGGCAGATGGATCATCAGATCAGACTCCAGAGATTGTTAAAGAATTCCAGGAACAAGGGGTGGAACTGAATTATATTCCCCAACGCAATGGCAAAATGGCTGCTATCAATCGTGCAATTCCACAAGCGCGTGGTGATGTTATCGTCTTTTCAGATGCGAATAATATGTACGAGGCGGACACAATTCAAAAACTTGTTGCCCCGATCAATGATCTATCGATTGGTGCCACAACGGGTGCGAAGCTCATCGTTCAAGATGGCAGTGACTTAAGTGCAGCAGAGGGATTTTATTGGAAGTACGAATCTTGGATCAAGAAAAAGGAGACGGCTTTAAGCACATGTACGAGTTCAGTAGGCGAAATTCTGGCAATTCGACGTGAACTGTATTTACCTCCGCCTAATGATATTATTAATGATGATTATTATATTGTGCTTGATTTGATCAAACGCGGTTTTCGTGTGTACTATGTACCGGAAGCGCGGTCTTTTGAATATGTTTCAGCCACGACACACGATGAAATGGCACGTCGTTCTCGAATGAACACTGGTAAATACCAGGCGATTTTTCTGTCTTACAGATTATTGCCTTTTAATCGCCCACTGGTGCTCTGGCAGATCATATCTCATAAATATTGTCGGGCGTTTTTACCATTTGGCTTTATCGGCGCCTTGGGAACAAATCTGCTCATTGTTCTGTTGCAAAAAGATATGGCTTTGCCCTTGCTTCATTCATCGGCCCCATATGCATGGATAATTTTGTCCATACAACTACTCTTTTACGCAATGGCTGGCCTGGGGAGTCTATTGAAGTTCCCTGGATTCCTTGGAAAATTGTTTTATTTGCCTGCTTATCTTGTTAGATCCAATCTTGCGATATTACGCGGTTTTTATGGGTTTGTAACACGAAAGCAAACGAATATCTGGGAACGCGTTCGTCGTAGTAATGTTTGAAAGTTAGCGCGCGTTTCACTATGACGAATCTAAATGATCGACGTCTCACGAAGGTAGACCGTAGCTTAGTAATTATGCATCGAATTGGAATATTCGATTTCAAGCGCAGCATCTCTCCAAACTTTCTCACCGTATTAAATTATCATAGGATCGACGATCCTTCTCACGAGAAATTTGATACATTTCTCCCCAACATTAGCGCAACGCCTTCAGATTTTGCTCTGCAAATGGACCATGTATCCCAACACTACAATGTCATCTCCGGTGCAGACCTGGTGGCCTTCATTAAAGGAAAACGAAAACTACCTGCTCATGCGGCTATCATCACATTCGATGATGGCTATCGTGATAATTACACAAAAGCTTTTCCCATCTTGAAGGCCCGGAATCTCCCTGCAATTATCTTTCTGACAACCAATTTTATCGGCACAGGTAAGCCTTTCTATTGGGACTTAATTGCGTATTGTTTTCATCATACTACATTGGAAAAAGTGGAACTTCCTTATCTTGGCTCACGAGGTTGGGTAGATCAGGCAACGCGCACTGAAGTTATGCACGATTGGATCGGGATTCTGAAGAAAATAAGCGAATCTGAAAAGCAAAAAATTGTAGAGCAATTGCCTGAGATGATGAATGTAAGAGTTCGAGACGATACCTTTAGAAATATAATGATGTCATGGTCCAATGCCAGGGAAATGAGTGAAAATGGTATTGAGATGGCTGGTCATACAGTAAGCCATCCGATTTTGACGCGTGTCTCTCCAGAGGAAGCCAGTCAAGAGTTGATAAATTGTAAACGACATATCGAAGATCAAGTTAAAAATAGTGTTCTTAGCTTTGCATATCCGAATGGCCAACCTGCCGACTTCAACGCAGAATTAATAAGCAGAGTCCAAAAAGCTGGATTTGAAGTTGCGTTTACGCTTCTTCCAGGGCCCATGCGAAATGCTGACGTGCTAAAAAACCCCTTCTCAATTAGGCGCGTTTTCCTTAGTTATAAAGACACATTTCCCCGTTTTGTTGCTAAATTGGCTGGAATTGATCGAATTAATTCTAAATACAGCTAATCATACAAGAAAGCGACGTTAATGGTGTCTTGAAATCACCTCGCTTTCATAGATTAATCGGATTTCCTGTGCAATTGCATCCCAGGAAAATTTGGTGTCTGAAAGATGCTTTGCGTAATTTCCCATATCCTTGACTAGCTTGGGGTCTCTGATGAGCTTTAGAATTGCCCGCGACAAATCATCCGGTGAGGATGGAGGAACTAAAAATCCACTCTTCCCGTCATCCACTGCTTCGGGCAAGCCTCCGACATTGGTTGCAATCACTGGTTTTCCGAACGTATACGCGACCTGAAGCGCGCCACTTTGTGTGCTGTTTAGATAGGGGTATATAACCACTGTTGCCATATCCATCAAAGGAGCAACATTTTCCATTGGGAGGTATTGAGCGTCAATCGTTGTTGCATTTGCAATGCCAAGCTCATCAGCCAATTGTGTTATCTGGTCCATGTCAATGAATTTGCTGGGTCTTCCCACAATTATCAGCCGGGCGCGAGACTCTTGTGCGCAAACTTGCGAAAAAGCTTTCAGCAGATCAGGCAGACCTTTGCTGGGAGTAAGGTTGCCAAAAAAAAGAATTACGGGCGCATCGACATCAATGCCGTACCTCTCCCTCATTTGTGTACCTGTAAGAGTTTTGGATCGGACAGAGAGAAACAATTGCTCATTTCCATGTGGAATGATGTGCAGCCTTTCCCTGGGCAAGTCGAAGAGCGACAGAAAGCGTTGCCTGTTATTTTCACCGTGAAAAAAGACAATGAAAAAAGCGTCGTAAACCCAACGATATAATTGATTTGAGAATCTGATGAGAAGACTATTGCCACGTTCGCGTGATTCAAATTCGTGACATATCTGACTTAGGATTAACCCATTTTGCTTTAATAGGTTAAGGAAAATCGCCTCAAAAGGGAACTCGATGCTCCCAAACTGAATAATATCAGGTTTGGCTCTGATGAGGTAATATGTCAAGCGGGTCCATTCGATAATCAGCCTAACACCGCGTGTGACACGACGCATGCCCCGATATAATTTTCGCGTTGCAGTCTGAAGCCCACCATTCAAAACTCCGATTTCTGGTGACTCGGTAGGTGACCATAACTTCATCTGTTTTTGTACCCTAAAATTATGAGGAAAACTTTCCATTTCGTAGTCATTTGCGGTTACAAGGGTAACTCGTGCACCCACATTCGACAGAGCGTTACAGAGTTGGTATGCGTAGTGAATCATTCCGCCAGATCCGCGGGGCTCCACAACCATTATGTGCAAGAGTTTCTTATTAGTTTTGCTTTCCATGGGACGCTAAAAGTTCCTCGTAAAGTGTGCTCAATTTTTCGATTTGGACATCTATGCTGAACTTTTGCTGGACAATATTACTTCCCGCCAGGATGATTTGCCTTGTTTGTTCAGAGTTTTTTATGAGACTTAAGCATGCAGTGGATAAGCTAGATAGATCGCCCGGCTGGACAAGCAGGCCATTTACTTTATTTTCGATAATTTCTGGAACACCGCCAATATCGGATGCAACAATTGGTTTCTCGGCAGCAAGTGCCTCGATTATGACTGTAGGCAACGCATCTTTTAGTGTAGGCAGTACAAACAGATCGCTACAAGCAAGCAAAGCTGGGATGTCTGTGCGATGACCGGCGAACGTAACGTGGTCTTGAATAGCGAGTGCAGTTACGAGGTCCTGTAAAGATTCTGCATAAGGTCCATCGCCTACAATTAAGTAATGTGCGTTTGGAACCTGTTCCAAGATCACTGGAAAAGCACTGATCATATTTTGTATTCCTTTCGGCTCCCGCAAAACAGCTACCGTTATGATGATCAGACTGTCGATTGGTATGTTAAGTTCTTGTCGTATCTTTGTTCTCTGATACTGGTCTTTATTTTTGAAGCGTGATATATCAATACCATTATACAAAGTGATGACCTTGTCAGGGCCGAGTTTACCTGATTGCAGATGATGAATACGTGTCTTCTCAGAAACGGCGATAATTCGATCAGAGAACATTCTAAGTATGAACCATCTTATCCGTAAGCGCCATGAAGAAGACGAGCGTTTTTCGGCAAAACTATCCAATGTGTGCAGCGTAGAGACGCTTGGTATACCGAGAATTTTTGCCCCGAGGGTTCCGAGGACGTCCGAAAATTCTAATTGTGTGTGAACGATCTGAGGCTTGTGAAAGCGCAAGTAGGTCAGAACACGAATAATATTAAGGGGATCACGAAGATTGGGAACAGGAACAAAATCGACCGGGATGCCGATGCGCTCCAGTTCAGATGCAATTGGGTTGCCTAAGCGAACCTGTAAGGCACAGACGCGGATGTTAAACCCCGCATCCATGAGGTGTTTCAAAACGGCGGGCATCAATTGTTCTGCACCCCCGGGTCCCAGACTGTCTATCATCCAAATGATAGGTTGATTCGTATCCATACTATGATTCACTAGTTTCAGCTGTGAATTTCGATTGGATGCCTAGTACACCGATTACTTTACGGATTGCCTCGCGCTCCAAGAACCAAGCTGATCCAATGTAGCCGGCTGCTCCGGCAACTGCCACAAATATTAATCTCACCAATGGGAGCGCATCCTGAGTAAGATAAAGCACTGGTACAGAACAAGCCAATAGTGTAATTCCGCTTATTAACGCTGTTAATTGATTTAACATTTCACGAAGGCTCACTTTTAGGACCCTGATCGTTACTATTGCACGGAAAATGACTTCAATCATCGCCGCAACAAGATGCCCAATTGCGATGCCGATAAGGCTATATTGTGAACCGATCCAAAGGGCCGTGAGTCTAATTATCAGAATAGGGATAGCCAGTTTAAGAAGAATATCCGGGCGACCCATCGCTTTATAGATGTCACCGACATGAAAGCCAATAGACAGAACCAATGTGTACATGCTTAATACTTGCATGATGGCAATGGATTGTAGCCACTGTTCACCGAAAAAGACCCGAATGATAGGGTCTGCCGCCACAAACATCCCTAAACATAAGGGTGTTACAAGCAATTGTACATAACGCATGCTGGAAAGAAAACTTTTACGCAGTACATCCCGCTGATTTTGGACTGATGCGAAGGCGGGAAAAAAGACGGCGGCAAGAACTCCCAGGGTATTAATAATCAGCAGATCTGGTAGGCGATAGGCGAGTGTGTAGATTCCCAGGGCCGTTGTATTGAAGAATCGCCCAATAAGGACATAATCAAAACTGTCGGCAATGGTCGTAAATGCCCGGTCCGTCATGATCGAGAATCCATATGTAAAAAGCTGGCCTGCAATCTTGCTACGGATTAAAAGGCGAGGACGCCAGGGCACTACCATCCATAAAAGAAAAGCGGAAATACTTACGCCTGCCAACTGACCAAACACTAGCGACCATACACCATAACCCATTAATGCCAGTCCAATGGAAAGTCCACCTTTGACAAGCGTACTTCCCATTTCAGGAATGAGTTTTTTGCCAAATTTTAGATCCCTTTGCAGAAGTGCCTTGTGAACAGAGCCAATGGAATTAATAGCAAACGTACCGCCAAGCCAACGCAGGATGAGTGTCAGGGATGGCTCATGGAAAAATGTGGCTACATACGGGGAGATTACCAGAACTATACATGTAAGACCAACTCCGATTAACAGATTGAAGCTAAACGTGATATCGGAGGCTTCCTCAATATTTTCCCTTCGATGTACAAGCGCAGCACCCAGCCCGAAATCGCTCAAAATTGACAGATAATCAATTGCAAGCGTGGCAAGCGCGACCAGACCAAAATGATTTGGCGTAAGGAGATGTGCAAGGATGGAAATGGTGACAAGATTGAGGGCCTTGCCTAACCCAAAGGATAAATAATTCCACCCTGCGTTTCGGACCACCTTTTGGCCTATCTCACCCGATGACGCTTGTTGATCCGTGGCGGTCATTAATCACTCAGTTTGATTGCGAATAGGATGGTTGGTTTTGCGTAAGGTGGATTATTGCGAGAGCAAATCCACAAAGCACCCAGATGAATCGGAAACCAATGCCATGCAGGAAAAAACCAGCTATCAGAAAAGTCACAATGGACATGATCAATGATGTTATCCATGCAGACCAGTCTGCATCAGTCTTTGTCTTATCTATAATGTTCTTCAGTCGCGCTTGATATAAACCATGTAGCATCAAGCCTAGAAACGCGAGAAAACTTACGATTCCAAATATCCCCGTTTCTGCCATAATTTCTATGTAAAGAGAGTGAGGTTGGCGAGCCGACGATTGCGAGCCAACGTTCTGAGCCGAAGCTTCCAAGCCAAGGCCCCCCGCGTAGGTCCAGTAGTTGTCACTATAATTAGCAAAACCAACCCCAAGGAATGGGTTTGCCCGAAACATTGCCAGACCAGATAACATTTTCTCACGTCTACCTTCCACAGATTCATCCAGCGATAATCCTGAGGACTGATTTGATGGCAATAAACTAGTTAAGCTTTTAAATCGTTCTGTATACCTCGATGGCACTAATACAAGCAGAAGCAGCCCAATAAGGGCCAATCCCAAAAGTGTCGTGCTTTTGATACGCATGTCAATGGCAATTAGTATCAAAATAACAACTAGTGCAAGAAATGCACCGCGGCTTTGTGTGAAGAGCATTGCAAGTAGGATGAATAAGCCAGCTGCTGCAGCTAAAAGCTTCGACAGCGAGTTATGATTCATTACGATTCGATATAAAGCAATTGGAACAATTGCAACCAACACCTGGCCCCAAACGTTTGCTTCCGCGATCGGGCCTCCATAGCGAAGGTCTCCATTATCGCTAAGCTGACCAAAGGCGCTATCGCGTGCAAGACCCCAGAAGGTGAGATTTGAATTTACCAATGTGTGGATAACCCCTAAAACAGATACAAAGGCTACCGAATACAACAAAACTCTAGCGCCATTTTTCAGTTTATCTTTTGTATCTAATGTGAAGTAAACACAAAAGCCAACTGCGATGTCTTTCATGAGGTCAAGGATTGAAAGGAGGGCCTTCGGCTGATTGATGGCAACTAGCGAAGATGCGAAAACAGTTAAACAGTAAGCCAACAGGGCAAATTCGATGCGTGTGATGCTCGGACGCGAAGATATCTTTCCTGTTCTTAGAATATAGTTTGCAAAAATGCTAAACAACACAATCCCAACCAGCGGTTTATTAATGCTGGGCAGTCCTTTTTCGGTGAACAAATCTGAGAAGTTGGTAAACACGGTAAATATCAGAATATAAGCCCCTAGTTCAGGTTTTTGAAAGATGAGAATAGTTAGAATGAGGCCGATTGCAGCGCCGACAACCAAAAATGGTGAATATGTCGCAGTAAAATTAATAGCTAGTGCCGCGGCCATGGCAAGCCCAATTGCGATCCAAATATAAGTCGTTGAGGATCTTAGGGAAGGAACCAAAAATGCTCCATTGTCAGAGTCCCGCCCAGCGTTGGCAGTTTTGTTTAGTGCGGATTTCTGCTCGCTAATAGATTTAGATGATGCCATTTCTTAATTCTCCATAACCAGATATCCACCGGCATGATGGGTCCTTACAAAATCCAAATCCCCTTTATTTGTAGGGAGGCATTGGAAAGTGATAAAACTTGTTGCAGGTTACAATTATAAGCATATTCGCCGCATGAGTGCCTGAATTGTAATTAAATTGAATGGTTCGCACGCTTTTTCCCACCTTAATATTCAAATCGGTTTTGGATGCGGAATACTAAGGACGCGTGCAGGCTAGAACCTCCCCTTTGCTAGACTTAAAGAATACGCAGATTATCCTAAACTTGACTAATACTTTTCCCGGGCTGCTCTCTCAAGGATTTGAAATCCAGTCTTGCACAGGCTTTCCAATGCTCGGGAGTCGCCAGTTTGCTGAGATTCAAATTCGGCCAGGGCGCGGATCAATGCCCCTCGTACACCGCTGGCTTGGTGCGCCCAATACGAATCAACTGAGATTCGCTCGAGGCGGGCAAGTAGGAGTCGAATGAGTTCGAGCGGTTCTCTATCCATGTGCGATTTGCCGAGTCTGGCAGCCGGCTAATTGTCACAGTGAAATAAAGTAGCGTCAAGAGCGAATGTGAAAATATGTGCAGGTTTTCTAACTGGTGGGAGAAGGAGTGATTGTTGGGGCGGGTGTTGATATTGGCATCAATCTATTGAGTTCCTCAAATGCCTGGTTGAGAGAAGTGATCATGTTACTCAAGTTTGTGGTGGCCTGGTTCTGAGCATTAAGGTCCTGATTGTCAAGGACGAGCATATAATTGGAAAACAATACATTTCCTTCGGCAGCCATGGTTTGCATATACTGATGAAATGCCTCATATTCAGGTGGATAATTGTTCATCCGCGCGATCTCTGCCACACCGTTTGTTACCTCAACCAGTTTTGCGACGGCTTGAGAATACCATTCCATGTTCCTGCTCATGTTCGGATTCGCGGTAAGTTGATCATGGATTTCGATAAATTCAACAAATGTTGTTTGCAATGCTTGAAAACGTGAGGCGACAACGCTGGGATAATCCGTTTGAGAGACCTCTGTGGAGGTTGACGCGGTCGTAATAACCGGCGTTGAGATGACTGCGGGCGCATTGAGTGTCACTTCCGCCTGAATAGTGAGAAACACGGAAGTTTGGATTTCACGAATGTCGATTGTCGGTTTTGGGGCCTGTATGACTCCACATGCCGATAATACAAGCGCCAGTGCCAGAAGAGAAATATGTTGGTACAATCTCAAAAGCATTTTCATTTCCTGCTCTGTCCTGTCATAAACTGATTGCAAGAAAAGCACCACCCAAGAACGAGTTTACGATTTTTACAGTCCCACTAATTGACAATACGTCGCATCCAACGCGCAACCACCAGATTGGAAGTCTGTTACTCTGCCAATTGAGCTACAGGACAAATGAGTATTTACTTTTGTAAGAGTCTGTTGGTTACTGTATTGTCCCCGCAAAGTTGACAAGAGTCAAGACCAACGCGCTGACGTTCCGCGTTAAGACAACACACCTCCTAATACCTAATTTCCCTCTTCACTTAACGGTGTTAATCTGGCCAGGTGTTGTTTAGAAAACCAAGATCAGCCACCACTCATAAGCCAGAAGCATTAGAAACATACCTATCGCCAAGCGATCTCGTCCGCTTGCCTGCTTGTAACTTATGCACCAATATTTCACTATTCGTTTGAATTTTTCTTCTATCCGTTTCATGGATATAATCGCTTTCTCAATGAGTCTAACGAAAATAAAGGAATGATGTCACAGGTCCGTCGATTTTTCGATCTGAAAATACAAATTTCAAACCATCCAAGAAAAAACCGCCTTGGAACGGCGGTTTTGTTTTCCTCTCTTGTAATTGGTTCGCAATGTTCTTGTGCGGCCTTTTGCGGTCTAGTTAGAGGCAAAGTTACTATAGGCCACCCAGCACAGGGGTTTGTGCATCCCACTGGAAACGGGAGTTTTACCGGTTCGTGTCCGGTGTGGCCTACAATCACAAGGTCGCAGTGGGGACATTCCCCATTGAAAACCTCACACGGACGCGTACAATATAAGAGAGCAAACGATTCTTCATGCGACTCCTCAGTCGGCCTCGCCTCAGCAATGAGGCGGGGTGTTTTAATGCAAAGATCACTCTCCCCGCCATTGATACAGGGATGATTTGAGAGGTAATCCCAGATCTATTCTTTTGCGGTCTGTCGGTATTCCTTTCAATGGCGGCTTACATTTTCCTTCTGGTAGTCTTTGTTTCTCTCTTACCAGTTAGCACCTGGTATTGACCGGCAGTCTTTACAATAGGACTGTCTTCTTTCCGTGAATTGACTTCTTAGCGGAAACTCATCGATAACTTTTTCAATGCCGCATTTTGTGCATACTCTTGTGGTCATATCAGCTCCTTAAAATCGACTATAATCGGCGACGAAAGCCCTTGTAGCTCAACTGGATAGAGCGTCTGACTTCGGATCAGAAGGTTGCGGGTTCAAATCCTGCCAAGGGCGCCTTTCTTTTAATTGCAATAGGTGTACTTAGGGTGTAGTAGCATGTGATTTTAAAATAAAACAGCCCCCGGTTTTTTTGAAAGAGGCTATTTTTAAAGGGGTTTTCCAGTATTTTGTTTCCCGGCTCAAATGGTACTAACAGATTCGAAGTCTGCTACTCTGTCCATTGAGCTACGGGGGCGGATAAAAAAACGGAAAATACGCATCATACAGAATCACATAGAAGCGTATTTCCAACGACGTTATTTTGCCAGAGACTTCCTCTATTATTCGAGCGGCTCGAACGTTACCTCGACGGTCATGCCCCATTTGATTCGCGGGTCAACATCATTCGCTGCAATGCGAACCGTGTAGATGACATCGCCGTTTTCTACAAACGATGATTGGCTGATCTCGCTGACCATGCCATTCATAAGGACATCGCTCAGCGCATCGGCAGTAAAAGTGACATTCTGGCCGACCGCTATATCAACGACCTCAAGCTCGGTGATGTCACTGGTTTCGATAATCCATGAGGAGGTATTAACAATGCTTACGGCTCGAGACTCAGCCCCAACCTGCTCACCAATTTCTACAGCAATATCTGCCACCTCACCGTTGAAGGGCGCAGTGAGCACATAATTGGACAAATTCGATTCAGCCGCGGCGACCTGCGCCCTGGCATTTTCCAGGCGCGCT
>Ga0075419_10001328_pt1 | contig 15989 bp, 16 predicted proteins | sample SoiMetdeltSBSDD3_FD_76900 | JGI IMG/M metagenome (GOLD analysis project Ga0075419, IMG submission 76900) | Bulk soil microbial communities from a Populus tree surrounding site in Tennessee, USA - Soil MetaG P. deltoides SBSDD3 | ecosystem: Environmental > Terrestrial > Soil > Tree plantation... | reverse complement strand
TCGGGGCGTCACGCAGATCGGCCAGGCGGTAGCCGTCCCGAGTGACGGCACCGAGTATGTGCGCCTGTTCTCCGACCCGCGCGGCACCCTGGCGGGCTGGATCGGTGTGGGGCCGTCGAGTCTGGTCATGCAGGTCCACGACCAGGCGACCGGTCAGACCCGCTCGTACGAGATCGGGGGTGCCGCACCGCCCGTGTTCTTCGCCATAGACGACCGCACAGCCTACTGGCGCAACGCACCCCGGGACGGTGTCTTCGCGGTCGACCTCGATACCGGCGCCGAACGGCAGCTGGCAAGTGGCGACCAGGCTCGCAACCTCGAGATCTGGAGCGTCGAGAACGGTGTTCTGGTGTTCAGCCGGGACCGCCAACCGAGAGGCAACCTGACGTCGATCCGCGTCGGCCGGTCGATCGACGATGCCCGGGAGTTCACGTTCAGCGAGAATGCCGAGGCGAGTCATGCGGTCCGGCTGTCGCCGGGCGGCGCCTGGCTGACCTACCTGCTCTACGAGTTCAACGGACCACCGCAGCACGACGACGTCCGCGCTTTCCTCGCGCAGGTCCGTGACGCCGATACGGGTGACCTGATCCGCCTTCAGCTCCCGCAGCCCAGCTTCGCCGTTCCCGTCGTCTGGCTCGACGAGACCACGTTGCAGTTCCTGGTCCTCGGGCCGCAACGGGCCAACATGTACACCTGCCGGGTTCCCGAAGGATCCTGCGACGTCGCCGCCGATCTCCCCGCCGCCGCTGTCGAAGGCAGCAACCTTGTGTTGCCGACCGGAGGATGGATCGGGGAGTAGGTCAGGGAACCTCGGGGAACGGAGAGTTCTCTTCGTCCTCCACGGTCTGACCCCAGTCCCGGTTGCAGCCGTATTCCGTAATCTGGGCTGGAGTAAAGAAGTTGCCGGTGTACGGCGAGTAGCAGCCGACGTAATTGCCGCCGCCATCGTATTCAGGAATGCCCCAGTAGTCGGAGGCCGTTGCTGCGCTCGTCGTGCCCAGGACAGCCGCGCCCACAGCGAGCGCGATCGCGGACAAGGTCAGAGTGAGTCGTCTATTCATAGCGAGCCATCATCGGCCCCGACCGGAACCGCGTCTAGATTAGCGAGGTCAGCTACGTATCCCAGCGCTGTCGAGTAGTCTGCGGCCGTGACCGTGGCCGACCGCCTGGCTGAGTGGGCAACCGGGTTGGTGCCGACTCAGGAGGACCTCGAGTTGGCGAGCCGGTCGCTGCGGGACACCGTCGCGGTGACGATCGCGGCGAGAGACGAGGACATCTGCGGACTCGTCGCCGATAGCCCGCTACCGCTGCGATGGGCCGCGATCGGGCACGTGCTCGACTTCGACGATCTGCACATACCGTCTACCGCCCACATCAGCGTGGTGTGCGTACCGGCGGTTCTCGCCTGTGGCGGAGATGCCCGGTGCTACCTGGCCGCGGCCGGGGTGATGGCGCGGCTGGGTACGGCGCTTGGCTGGTCGCACTACTCCCGTGGCTGGCATGCGACGTGTACCGCTGGCGCGCCGGCCGCGGCGGTCGGCGCCGGCCTGGCGCTCGGTCTGGACGAGGAGGCGCTGACGCGGGCGATGGCATTGGCCGTCCCGGCGGCTGGGGGAGTGCAGCGGGCCTTCGGCACATCGGCCAAGTCGCTGCAGGTCGGTTTCGCGACCGAGGCCGGCGTACGCGCCGCGCGCCTGGCCGCCGCCGGAGCCAGCGCCGATGCGGCCGCCCTGGACCAGTGGTTCGCGTTGATGGGCGGTAGCGCGGCGCGCATCGACCTCGACGGGCCGGCGGTACCGGGTGGCTTGGCGATCAAACTGTTCCCCTGCTGTTACGCCGCGCAGCGCCCGATCAGCGCCGCCCGGGAACTGGCCGAGCGTCCACTGCACGCGAACGAGGTAGCCCGGGTTGTGGTGCGCACCCCGGAGGCAACCCTCCACCCGCTGATCCACTCCCGCCCGGTGACCGGTCTGCAGGGCAAGTTCAGCCTCGAGTACGCGATCGCCGTGGCGTTGCTGGACGAGTACCCCGGCCTCGACAGTTTCACCGACGAGGCGGTCTGTCGAGCGTCAGCGCGCGAACTCGTCGAACGTATCCAGGTCTGTCCCACGCCCGGAGGCGACGGTCTGCTCGCCGGAGAACTGGAGCTGGAGCTGATCCTCTCCGACGGCTCGGTGCGGCGGACAACCGTCGGACCGCCGCCGGGTTCACCGGACCGCCCGCCCACCGCCGCCGAACACCACAGCAAGCTCGAGCATTGTGTCGGAGAGGCATTGCCCGAGGTGCTCGAGGCGACCTGGACCGATGCGCCGCGACTGCTTCGAGTTGCCCAATCCGGATGGTGCGCGAAGATGGGCTGATGATTGGCCGTCATCGATGACGGGAGGTCTGAGGTCTCATGAGTAACCGGGCATTCGCAGGCGCCGCGGTAGTCGCGCTGCTGTTGGTCACTACCGCCTGCGGTTCCAAGCAGGCACCGGAAGCTGGTGGCGACAGCGGCCGCCTCGTGCTGGGCGCATCGCTGTCGCTGACCGGCGCCACCGCAAAGGAGGGCATCCTCACCAGGGAGGGCTACGAGGTCTGCACGAAGGTCGTCAACGACAAGGGTGGCGTCGCGGCGGGCGGCACGAAGTACCAGCTCGAGATCCGGTTCCAGGACGACACCTCCAAGGCGGACGTCTCCGCGCAGTTGGTGGACCAGTACAACGACCAGGGCGTCAAGCTCATCCTCGGCCCGTACGGCTCCGGTCCGACCGACGCCGTCGCCGCGGTGGTCGAGCGTAACGGCCAGGTCATGGCCGACAGCGCCGGCGCCGACAACAAGATCTTCGCCAAGGGGTACCGGCGGTCGTTCGCGGTGCTGTCCCCGGCGACGTCGTACGTGGCGAGCATCGTGCAGGCGATCAACGATCTGGCGACGCCGAAGCCCAAGACGTTCGCGTTCATCTCCGCCGATGACGGCTTCTCCAAGACCGCCACCCAGGGCGGCATCAGCAAGGCGAAGGAACTGGGCTTCGAGGTGATCGCCGAGGAGTACGTGCCCAACCAGACCACGGACGTGTCGTCCGCGCTGACGAAGATCAAGCCGAAGAACCCGGACGTGATCCTCGGCTCGGTACACCTGTCCGAGGGCATCGCCATCGTCAAGCAGTCCAAGGAATTGGGCGTACGGCCCACGGGTGGATTCGGCGAGACCGTGGCCCCGCCCATTCCGGACTTCGTCAAGACGCTGGCCGGTTCGGCCGAGGGCGTGCTCGGCTCCACCCAGTGGACGCCGAAGACGGCCGGTTCGGAGCGGTTCTTCGGTAGCGCCACCGACTACGCGGCGACGTTCAAGACACAGTTCGGTGGCCGGGATCCGGTGTACCACAACGCCGAAGCCACCGCGGCGTGCCTGGCATTGGTACTGGCGGTGGAGAAGGCCGGCTCGACGGACCCGGACAAGGTACGCGACGCGCTGGCCGCTCTCGACACACCGTCGTTCTTCGGCCCGATCAAGTTCACGCCGGAGGGAATGAACGTCACCAAGCAGATGGCGGTGATTCAGATCCAGAACGGCAAGGCCGTACCGGTCTGGCCGGCGGACTCGGCCGAGGCGCCGCTGAAGTGGCCGGCTACCGCCTAACTCGAGGGAAGCCCAGGTATGGCCCAGTTTCTGCAAGCAACGGTGTACGGCCTGCTGCAGGGTGGGCTGCTCGCGTTGATCGCGGTCGGATTCTCCCTCGTCTGGGGAGTGATGAACGTGGTCAACCTGTCGCACGGCGCGTTCGTGTTGGCCGGCGCGTACGTGGCACTGCAACTGCACGATGCCGTCGGGCTGGACCCGTTCGTCAGCATGGTGCCGGCGGCTCTGTTGCTGTTCGGCTTCGGGTACGTGGTCCAGCGCTACCTGGTGAATCTGGTCGTGAACGGGCCGATATTCATCACGTTGCTGCTCACCTTCGGACTGGAACTGGTCCTGGTGAACCTGATGCTGTACCTGTTCACCGCCGATCACCAGTCCATCCCTACCGGGTACGCCGAAGGATCGCTGGTCCTGCCGGGCGATGTACGCATCCCGTACGGTCGGCTGATCGCCGCGCTGCTCGCACTCGCGTTGACCGTCGCGCTGGTGTACGTGATGCGGCGTACCCGTACCGGTCTGTCGATTCTGGCCACCGGCATGGATCGTGGTGCGGCGCGATTGATGGGCATCAAGGCGCGGCACGTCTACGCCCTGACCTTCGGCATCGCCGCGGCGATGGCGGGGGCGGCCGGCGCGGCGGTCGGCGCGGTGAGCACGTTCTCACCCGCCGACGCCGGCCGGTTCACCCTGTTCAGTTTCGTCGCGTCGGTACTCGGTGGTCTGGGCAACATGTGGGGCGCGCTCTACGGCGGGTTGGTACTCGGCCTGGTGCAGGCCTGGGGCGGTCAGCTGCTGCCCGGCACGCTGGTCAACGCGGTGGCGTTCGCGGTCCTGGTCCTGGTGCTGGCGTTCCGGCCGCAGGGCATCGCCGGTAAGCCCTTCTACGCCAGCCGGTTGGAGGTCTGACGAGTCGATGTCCATTGTGGACGTAGGCCAGGGGCAGGAGGTAGCCGGACCGGCGACGCCGTCGGCTCCCGTCACGGCGGCCTCCCTGCGGCGCCGGACAACCCCGTGGGTACTGCTCGCGGCCGGACTCCTCTTCGGCATCGGCCTGCAACCGCAGCTGTACCCGGCGCAGGAGCGGCTCGTCAGCACGGTACTGATGTTCGTGGCGCTGGCCACCGCGTGGAATCTCATCGGCGGGTTCGCCGGCTACGCCAGCTTCGGGCAGGTGGCCTTCTTCGGCCTCGGCGGCTACGGCACGGCGTTGATGATGGTTCACCTGAACATGTCGTTCTGGCTGGCGATGGCGGCGTCCGCGGTAGTCGCGTTCCTCTTCGCCGCGCTGGTCGGCGCGCCGTTGCTCCGCCTCAAAGGGCACTACTTCGCCATCGCCACGCTGGGCGTGGCCGAAGGGCTTCGGGAGGTCGTCACCAACCTCCCGAAGCTGACCGGCGGCGGCGGTGGCATCACCATCCCCACCTTCGGTCCCAACGCGCCGACCCGGTGGCTCGGCAACGACGGGTTCTATCTGCTCTTCCTGTTCCTCGCCGTCGCGGTGGTCGCGGTCGCGATCGTGGTCGCGTCCTCCCGAGGCGGGTACGCGCTGCGGGCGATCCACCAGGACGAGGATGCGGCGGCGGCGATGGGCATCAACACCACGTTGGCAAAGACACTGGCGTTCGCCGGCTCCGCCGCACTGACCGGCGCGGTCGGGTCGGCGCGAGCGTTCCAACTGCAGACCATCTACCCGGACCGGTCGTTCGATGTGGCTATCACGGTACTGATGGTCGTGATGGTGGTGCTCGGCGGCTCCGGTACGGTGCTCGGCCCCATCATCGGCGCGATCTCCGTCGCGTTCGCGTCGGAGTGGTTGCGCACCAACTACACCGACGTTCACATCTTCCTGCTCGGTGGGATGATCATCGTCGCGGTGGTGCTTCTGCCGCAGGGCTTTACGAATTACGTACGGGATGCCGTCCGGGCGCGCCGGTTCTCGTTGCTGGAGAACGTGAGGCGGTACCGGCTGTGAACGAGAGCCCCGAACCCATCGTGCGGGCCCGCAACCTGTCCAAGCGCTTCGGCGGGCTGATGGCGGTGCGCGGGCTGGATCTGGACCTGTACCCCGGCCGCCTGCTCGGGGTCATCGGCCCGAACGGCGCCGGCAAGTCCACCGCCATCAACCTGTTGACCGGGCACGCGCGCCCCACCACGGGACAGGTACTGGTGGATGGCCAGGACCTCACCGCCGCGCGGCCGTGGCGGTTCGCCCGCGCGGGCGTCGCCCGTACCTTCCAGATCGTCAAGCCTTTCCGCGGCATGACCGTGGCCGACAACGTCGCCGTGGGCGCGTTGTTCCGGGCCCGGACCGACGGCGGGCGACGCACCGTTACCGCCGCGCGTCGCGCGGCGCTGGAAACGCTCGACCGGGTTGGGCTCGGTGGCAAGGGCGATCTCGCGCCGGCCGAACTGTCCACTGCGGACGCCCGCAGGTTGGAGCTGGCCAAAGCGCTCGCGCTGCGGCCACGGGTACTGTTGCTCGACGAGGTTCTCGCCGGACTACGCCGAGGCGAGATCGACCCGGCCCTACAGCTGATCGACTCGTTGCGTCGGGACGGACTGGCTCTGATGATGGTCGAGCACGTCATGCACGCGGTCGCGACGATCTGCGACGAGGTTGTCGTGCTGCATCACGGCGAGGTCCTCACTACCGGCAAGCCGGCGGCGGTCTTCTCCGACGACCGGGTGATCCAGGCTTATCTCGGCGAACGATTCGCCCGGCGGGCCGCCGAAGCGAGGCGGGCCACCGAAGGGAATGTGCGATGATGTTCGCCCTTGGCGGAATCGATGCCGGGTACGGTGTGCTGCAGGTGCTCTACGACGTCTCGGTGTCGGTAGAACCCGGCGAGATCGTCGCATTGATCGGGCCCAATGGTGCCGGAAAGAGCACGCTCCTGCGGGCCGCGACCGGAATGATAAGACCGAGCCGGGGATCGATCCGGGTCGGCACCCGTGACCTGACCGGTAAGTCCATCGAGACGATCGCCCGGGCCGGTGTGTCGCACGTACCGGAGGGTCGCCGGCTGTTCGCGGGCCTCAGCGTCCGGGACAACCTACGCCTCGGCGGCTGGCGGTCCCGTAACGAGGACCTGGCAGACGTGCTCGCGCTCTTTCCCGCGCTGCGCGAACGCCTCGGCCAGGTCGCCGGATCGCTCTCCGGCGGGGAGCAGCAGATGTGCGCGATCGGCCGGGCCTTGATGAGTCGCCCCGACTACCTGCTCGTCGACGAGCTCTCGCTGGGTCTGGCGCCGGTGCTGGTCGATGAGATCATGTCGCGGCTCACCGCGGTCGCCGAAGGGGGAACAGGCGTGCTGCTGGTAGAGCAGGACGCCGGGCACGCGCTCGAGATCGCGCAACGGGCGTACGTGTTGGAGAACGGCCGGATCACCATCACCGGACCCGCGGATCACCTGGTCAACGATCCCCGGATCCGGGAGGCGTATCTGGGGGTGTAGCCCCGGTGTGGACGCCGTTGCGACGAGTGCCGCGGATCGCCGCTCCGGTGAGGGCGCCGAATACCGCGAACGGAAATCCGATGATGGGAACGGCCAGGAACGTCATGAAGGCGAAGCCGAGGTTGAATCCGGCGGATGAGGTGTCGCCGGCAAAGGTCCACCTGCCGTCGATGCCGTACTGATGCAACATCGTGGCGAGCCCCACGCTCCAGGAGAGCGGCATGACCGTGATGACGGTCCAGATGCCGGCCTGTAGGCCGATGCGGAACGAACGGCCTACCGCCGCGGCGATGGATGCCGCGACCATGAAGGTCAGCACAGGCCCGAAGAGCAACCAGTAGGCGGGCAGCCCTTCGACGTCGGCGCGACTGATCGCCAAGCCTCCGAGCACGAAGATGGCGGCGGCGGCGAGGCCGACGTTCGGTGCCACGCGGCTGGTGGTATCCAACCGCCGCGGCGGCGCCACGGCCAGCCAGAGGCAGCAGGCAAGCGATGCGGCGAGGATGGCGGCGCTGGCGGACTGCAGCCCGTCGGCGGCCGTCGGATGTTGGAGCAGGAAGGTCGCGGTGGCGACGACGGACGCGACCACGGCGATGGTCACCAGCAGGGCCGCCACGGTCACGCGCACGCGTCCGGCGCGAGCGATACCCAGGACCACCATGGCGCCCACGAGGGCGACGAAGCAGGTCGCGAAGAAGCCGAGCCCTGGTACCGCGGCGCCAACGACCGTGTGAGCGGCCGTCGCCGCCGCCACGACCACACCGGCTGCGATCGCGAGTACCGGCCGACCGGTGGGCAGCCATAGCGACAGCGTCGCCCGGGTACAACTGAGCGCGAACCGCCAGCGGGGCCACCGACCCTGCACCTGGGTCAGCTCGCCGAGCATCGCCTCGCCCCAGCGCTGTCGGGGTTCCGGCAGGGTCGCCACGGTCGCGGTCAACATCTGTCCCGGTACGTCCATAGTGGACAACCGGGCACCGGCGCTGTTCCACCAGCGGTCGACCAACAGCAGCGAGGTGACCAGCCAGAGGAATGTCGGTATCGCGAACAGGACCGCGAGCCCGAACGCGGCCGCTGTCCATTCCGGACCGTCGGTCGGGACCATCCAGAGGTACAGGGCGGCGAAGACCGCCACGACGGGTACGGCGGCGGCGATCTCGTACCGGTGTCGAGTCCAGCTCATGCTCCCGGTCATCTCGGCTCCGATCGTGTGAGGGCTGCCGTCGCATACTCGGTCGCGAGCGCCTGACCGGAGCCGGTCAGCCGGTACCGGTGGCGCGGCAGTCGCCCGGCTGAGTTGTCGGTTTCCCAGGCGGTCTCGACCAGACCGCGGTCCGCCAGGCGCACCAGGATCGGGTACAGCGAACCAGGTCCGAGGTCTAGCCGTCGACACAGTTCGTAGCCGTACCGCCAGGCGGAGGGCTGGTCCGCCAGCGCGTGCACGACCGCGACGGTCTGCGCGGAAGGCCGGCGTAGTCTGGTCACGCCGAAAACTCTACATAGTCAGAGTTGTTCGGTCAAGCCTGACAGTAGCGGGAAGTGGCACGCCGCCAGCCGGCCGGGAGCCACCTCGGTCAGCAGGGGCCGCTCGGATCGGCAGCGCTCCTGGGCGTACCGGCAGCGTGGATGGAACGCGCACCCGTCCGGCTTCGCGATCGCGCTCGGCACGTCACCGGTGAGCGTGATGCGTTCGCGCCGCACGGTCGTACCGTCGTCGATCTGCGGTACCGCGGACAGCAGCGCCTCGGTGTACGGGTGGACCGGCCCGGCGTAGACCTCCTCAGCGTCGGCGAGTTCGACGATCTCGCCGAGGTACATGACCGCGATCCGGTTGGACACGTGCCGCACCACGCCGAGGTCGTGGGCGATGAAGATGTAGCTGAGCCCGTACTGCTCCTGCAGATCGGCGAAGAGGTTGAGCACCTGTGCCTGGATCGACACGTCGAGCGCGGACACCGGCTCGTCGGCGACGATGAGACGCGGGTTGAGAGCCAGCGCGCGGGCGATGCCGATCCGCTGGCGCTGTCCGCCGGAGAACTCGTGCGGGTACCGGTCGACGTATGTCTTCGACAACCCGACGACGTCGAACAGCTCCTCGGTACGACGGCGGACCGCGGCGCCGTCACCGTGACCGTGTACGTGCAGCGGATCGGCGACGATGTCGCCGGCCCGACGGCGCGGGTTCAGAGATGCGTACGGGTCCTGGAACACGAACTGCACGTGCCTGCGTACCGGGCGCAGCGCCCGTCGGGACATTCGCGTGATGTCGCGGCCCTCGAACTCGACCGTGCCGCTCGTCAGGTCGATGAGGCGTACGAGGCACCGGGCGAGTGTCGTCTTGCCACACCCCGACTCTCCGACGATGCCGAGCGTCTCCCCACTGTGGACTGTGAGCGATACGCCGTCGACGGCCCGTACGACGCGCCGCCCCGGCCGCAGCGGGAAGTGTTTCACCACATCCGTCGCGCGCAGCAGCACCTGCCCGTCGCCGGCCGCTCGCGGAGCGGGAACGCCGCTCACGGCCCTACCTCGGCGGGTTGGCTCGACCGTGCCTGCTGGCGGATTTCGGCGCGGTTGTCGGGAAGCCAGCAGGCGTCCAGGTGACCGTCGACACCGCGCAGCTCCGGCCTTTGCGCACACGCTTCGTGCCGGTGCGGGCACCGCGCCGCGAACACGCAACCGGTCGGTACCTCGAACGGTGACAACGGTGACCCGGGGATCGCGGCCAGCCGCCTGACCCGCCCACCGGTCACTCGCGGTACCGAGTCGAGGAGCCCCCAGGTGTACGGGTGTCGCGGTCGCCGGAACACGTCCGCCCTGGACCCGTGCTCGACGGCGCGACCGCCGTACATGACCAGTACCCGGTCGGCGGTTTCGGAGATGACGCCCATGTCGTGGGTGATGAGCACGATGGCCGAACCGTGGGTGTTGCGCAGCCGGAGCATGAGCTCGAGAATCTGCGCCTGGGTCGTGACGTCGAGCGCGGTGGACGGCTCGTCGGCGATCAGCAGTCGCGGATTGCACGCGAGTGCCATCGCGATGCACGCGCGTTGTCGCATGCCGCCGGAGAGTTGATGAGGGTAGCTGTCGACGCGCACCTCCGGGTTGGGCATGCCGACCTCCCTCAGCAGCGCGATGGCCCGAGCCCGGGCGGCGGCCTTCGACATCGGCTCGTGTGCGCGGAGCTGTTCGGCGATGTGCCAACCGATCGGGTACACCGGGGTGAGCGCGGTCATCGGGTTCTGGAAGATCATCGAGATGTCCCGGCCGCGGACAGCCCGCAGGTCGCTCTCCGGCATGCTCAACAGATCCTCGCCGCCGAAGAGCGCGGTACCGGTGATGCGCGCGTTCGGATCGCGGATCAACCGCAGGAGACTGAGGACGGTCACACTCTTGCCGGCGCCGGACTCACCTACCACGCCGAGCGTGTCGCCCTCGAGCACCGAGAAGGACAGCCCGTCGACGGCGGTGACCGTCCCACGTCTGGTCCGGAAGGTCACCCGCAGATCGCGCACCTCGAGTAGCGGCTCAGGCATCGCGCACCCGCGGGTCCAGGCGGGCGTACGCGATGTCGACGAGCGCGTTGGCCAGTACGACGAAGAACGCCGCGTACATGACCGTGCCCATGATGACCGGCAGGTCGATGTTCTGCAGCGAGACGAACGTCAACCTGCCGACGCCGGGTAGCCCGAAGACAATCTCGGTCAGCAGCGCCGATCCACCGACGAGCGCGCCGAAGTCGAGACCGAAGAGCGAGACCATCGGGATCAGCGAGCAGCGCAGCGCGTGCCGGATCAGGATGCGCCGCTCGGAGATTCCCTTGGCCCGCGCGGTCCGCACGTAGTCCTCGTTGAGGTTCGCGATCAGCTCGGAGCGCAGCAACCGGGCGTAGATTCCGGCGAAGAGCACCGCCAGCGTGAGCCACGGAAAGAGCAGATGCAGCGCCCACTGGACCGGGTCCTCGGTCAGCGGGACGTAGCCGAGCGGCGGTACCCAGCGGAACAACCCGTCGTGCAACCGGCTCTGGGTGACGAGGTTGACCACCTCGCCGAGCCAGTAGACCGGCAACGAGACCCCGACGAGGCCGAGCAGCATGACGAACGGGTCGACCACCGTACCGCGCCGGTGCGCCGCGAACGTTCCCATGGCGACGCCGAGGACGAGCCAGATGACCGCGGCGCCGAGGACGAGCGAGAAGGTGACCGGCGCCGCCTGCGTGATCTGCGGGATCACCTTCGCGCCCCGGTTGACGAAGGACTCCAGGTCCCGGTCGATGAACAGGTGCCGCATCATCAGCACGTACTGCACCGGCAGCGGACGGTCGAGGCCGAACGAGTGCCGTACCTGGGCCAGCGTCGCCTGGTCGGCGTTCCGCCCGGCGATCCGCGCGGCCGGATCGACGCCCGGCGTGGCGAAGAAGATGGCGAAGACCAGCACGCTGATCGCGAAGAGCACCAGGACGGCGGAGGCGGCCCGACGTAGCGCGAACATGAGCATCAGGCACCGCCCTGCAGCCGCGCACCCGGGTCCAGCGTCTCGCGCAGGCCGTCCCCGAGCAGGTTGAGCGCGATCGTCGTCGCCGCGATGAGCAGGCCGGGGGCGATGGCAACGGCAGGGCGGGTGTACAGCAGACCGAGGCCGTCGTTGATGATGGTGCCCCAACTGGCGTCGGGCGGTTGCACGCCGACCGAGAGAAACGACAGTGCCGATTCGGTGAGCATGCTCAACGCGGTCATCAGCGGTACGAACACGACCACCGTCGGCAACACGTTCGGTACCACGTCGCGGCGCAGTATCCGCCAGTCGGACGCGCCCACCCCGATGGCCGCCTGGATGAACTCCCGGCTGCGCAAGGCGATCACCTGCCCGCGGATCGGACGCGCCACGTACGGCACATACACCACCGCGATGATGAGAATCGGCACCCACAGGCTGCCGGCGCGCAGGTGAATCGGCCCGGCGGACAGGCCACCGGAAAGCAACACCACCGACAGGCAGATCGCGAGCAGATACACCGGTACGGACCACAGCACGTCCAGGAACCGTGATAGTACGGCGTCGAGCGGGCCACCGAAGTAGCCCGCGACGACACCGATGAAGAGCGCCAGCAGGCAGCAGATCAGCGTCGCCGTGAGCCCGATGTAGAGGCTGTTGCGTCCGCCGTACAGCAACCGCGCCATCACGTCGCGGCCCTGGTTGTCCGAGCCGAGGAAGTAGTGCTCCGGATCCCACGTGGGACCGATGGGAGTCACGCCCAGTCCCAGCCCGGTGCTGCTGTGGGCGAGCACGGGAACGGTCGCACCGTCGACCACTGTCGTACCGGAGATGTTCGAGCGGAACGCGTTGGTGTGCGCGATCCGGCTCGCGTACACCGGCGCGAGCAGGCACCCGATCAGGATCACGAGGAAGATGGCCGTGCCGGCCAGCGCGGTCCGGCTACGGACCAGCTGGCCGAACGCGGCACGCCACGGACCTGTCGAGACCTCGTCCCGCAAACTCATTGCACCCAGAGCTGGCCGACCAGCATGTAGAACTGCTTGCTGAACTTGTAGTTGCCGACCCGCTTGGACGTGAAGTCGATGATCTTCGGGTGGAGCAACGGTACGACCGGCGACTTCGCCATGATGGCCTGGTCGATCTGACCCCACTTCCGGTTGGCAGCGTCCATACTGGACTGTTCGAGGGTCAACGCTTCCTGCATCTGAGCGTCGATGTCCTTGTCGCAGAAGCCGGAGATGTTGATGCTCGAGTCACTGCCGGGGGTGAACGACGCGCAGGACAGCAGTACGTTGAGGAAATCCGACGCGGCCGGGTAGTCCTGGTACCAGGAGGTCAGCGCGAGCTGCACCTTGTTGTTGGTGTTCTGGATGTACGTGAACTGGATGTTCCCCGACAGCGGCTTCAACACGGCCTTGTAGCCGATCTCGGTGAGCAGGCTCTGGAGGTACTCGCCCATGGCCTTGTTCACCTCGTCGTCGGTGACCACGATGCCGACCTCCTGGCCGGCGGTTCCGGACTGCTGCACCAGCGACTTGGCCTTGTCGATGTCGGGTGCACTCCAGGTGGCGCCGCCGCCCTTGGTGTAATCGCAGAAATCGACATGCCCCGGGAACCCCGGTGGCAGCATCGTGCACCCCGGAGCGGCCAGGTTCGTCCCGCCGTACAGGCTGACCAACGCGTTACGGTCGACCGCCCAGTTGATCGCCTGCCGGGCCATCAGGTTGTTGAACGGCGCGATGTTCACATTGAGGGTGAGGTACCAGACGGCGGTCAACGGGTTGACATGCACCTGGTCGGCGTACTTGGTGCCGATCTCGTTGAGCCGGTCGGCGGGTGGCGGGTCGAACACCCAGTCGGCCTGGCCGTTCTCCACCGCGGTGACGGCCGCCTCGACGGTCTGGCCGAACTGGTACTCGATCACGTCGGGATACGTTTGCGGCTGCGCGTCACGCGACCACTCGACGAAGTGCGGATTGCGTACCAGAGTGAGCCCTCGGTTGGGGTCGTAGCTGGAGGCCATTTACTGGCCTGTGGTCGGCAGCGGCGTGGTGCCCGCGTCCTTGGCCGGCGAGTCCTTGGGCACGACGCTGGCGTGCGGGATGCCGAGCTTGTAGAGGAACTCCGGATCCGGCGCGGTGAGGTGGATGGTCACCGTGCTGGCGGCCGCGTCGCCGACGACGCCGCTCTTCAGGGAGCACGTCTCCGGCTTGCTCAGGCAGGCGTCGGCGCCGACGATTCCGTTGTAGAACGTTCCCGCGGTGGGACTGGAAACCTTGAAGATGCGCTCGAACGAGGCGACCACGTCGTCGACCGTCACCGTCGCCCCGGTGGAGAACTTGATACCCGAGCGCAGCTTGAAGGTGTAGGTCTTGCCGCCATCGGTGACCTGCGGCGCCGCCTCGGCCAGATCGGGTACCACGTTGAAAGACTCCTGGCCGGCAACCTTCTTGAACGCCATCAGACCGTCGTACATCGACTGATACGGCTGCCAATACTCCAACGTGTAGTTGACTTGCGGATCGAACGAGCCAGCCGCGCTCTTGGCGAGGATCCGCAGCGTTCCGCCCTTGTGCTGGGCCTGAAAGCCATTGGAACCATCGGATCCGCCGGTTCCCGAGTCTGGATTCTTCGTTCCGCTACAAGCGGACGTGGCGAGCAGGATCGCGACGAACAGCGCTCGAGCGCGAAGGAGGTTACGGGCCATGGGTGCGGCTCCTGTCCTGATCCGGGCGGTACTGGTCGAGAAACCCGCCAACGGTACGGAGGAATGCTTCTTCCTCTTCGACATGGGGCATGTGGCTGGAGTATTCGAAGATCTCCCAGCGCACGTCGGGAATGCCGCTCGCAAACGGCTCGACGGTGGCCTCGGTGGCCTCGTCGTAGCGCCCGGACACGAGCAACGTGGGCACCGCGATGCGGTAGACGCGGTCGACGATCGTCCAGTCGCGCAGCGTCCCGACCACGTAGAACTCGTTGGGGCCGTTCATCGTGTGGTACACCGTCGGGTCTGCCTGGATGGCCTCGAAGGTCCGCACGACCTCCGGCGGGTTCGGCACGACCCGGCATACGTGCCGGTCGTTGTAGACCTTCTCGGCCGCGTGGTAGTCGGGGTGGTCGGTGGTACCGGCCTCCTCGTGCTTGCCCAGCGTGTCCTGCACCTCGGGCGGAAGCATCTCGCGCAACCGCGTCGCTTCCGACCGCCAGAGCGCGATCGACGCGGGCGAATCAGCGATCACCAGCCGTGCCAGGCCGGGCGGTCGGCGCACGGCGTGTTCCGCCGCCAGCATGCCGCCCCACGACTGGCCGAGCAGGTGGTACCGGTCGGCGATGCCGAGCGCGTCGAGCACGTTGTCCAGCTCGTCGAGGAAGAGTTGGACGTTCCAGAAGTCGGCGCCCTTGTCGGGCAGGTGGGTCGAGTTGCCGTTGCCGAGCTGGTCGTAGTGGATGACCGCGCGCCCCGGTCGCGCGAGGCCGGCGATGCGCAGCGTGTAGTCGTGCGTCGCGCCAGGTCCGCCGTGCAGGACCACCAGGGGCGGTCCCGCGCCGTCGAGGTTTCCAGTGATCCGGTACCACGTACGCCAGCCGCGGAAGTCCAGCATGCCGGTGCTGCTTGGTTCCGGGATCGCCACGAGTCCTCCCCGTCCGCAGGGTGATGCGAATTATGCGAGGTCAGGCTCTCGTACTTCAAGGGTGATCGATATTTATTGGCGTAGTTGGAACGTCAACTGTTAGTCAACTTACCTAATCAAAGCCGGTTATCGCGGGCGGGTGGCGCCATCCGGCCAGGCGCAGATGCAGACGCGGTTGCCGCCGCGGTCGGCGAGGATCCAGGCGGTCGGGGCGTCGGATTCGTCGACGATACGGCCGCCCGCCGCCAGGGCCGCGGCGAGGCGCTGTTCGACCTGCTCGCGGGCCACGGATACGTCGACGTGCATCGCGTGGCGCAGGGTCTTGGCCGGGTCGAGGCTCTGCATCCAGACCGTCGAACCGTGGCCGAGGGGGTCAACGGCGTTGTCGTCGGCCACTTCGGCGTAGCCGAGGACCGCCCGCCAGAAGCGGACGTCGATCGCATCGGGCTGCGCGGCGATGGCGAGCTGCACCTCCTGCGCTAGCGTGCGGTCGGCCGTGGCGCCGTGTTTCTGGGCCACCGCCGAGACCGCTCGAGCCAGCTCGACATGCCGCTCCTCGAGTTGCCAGAGGTCGCGTGTCAACCGCACGGTGACACTCGTACGCGAGGATGATCGCGTGCACCCGGTCGCGCAAGTCGAGCTTGCCGAGGATGCGTCCGACGTGGGTTTTGACCGTGCCTTCGGGCGACGAGAACCAACACCTCGCGCTCGGACGGCGTACCGCGTGAGCCCGGTCAGGGGCGCCAGGTGTCGCTACGGGTCAGGGTGCACGCGGTACCG
>Ga0075419_10001323_pt1 | contig 16010 bp, 14 predicted proteins | sample SoiMetdeltSBSDD3_FD_76900 | JGI IMG/M metagenome (GOLD analysis project Ga0075419, IMG submission 76900) | Bulk soil microbial communities from a Populus tree surrounding site in Tennessee, USA - Soil MetaG P. deltoides SBSDD3 | ecosystem: Environmental > Terrestrial > Soil > Tree plantation... | reverse complement strand
CGTTCCCGCGAGCCAGGGTTGGGCGGGGAAAATGGCCTGCTGCTTGAGCATCTCAGGCGAAAATCATAGCTGATCGCCATGGCGCATCTCGTAGACATCGGCACATTCACCGTCGGTCAGGGTCAGCGCCCTTTTCTGATTGCTGGTCCCTGTGTTATTGAAAGCGAGCAGTTGGTGATCGAAACCGCTGGTCGCATTGCTGAAATCGCGAGAGCGCTCAGCGTGCCCTACGTGTTCAAATCGTCGTTCGACAAAGCCAATCGGACGTCCATCACGTCGTTTCGCGGACCGGGGCTGGAGCAGGGCCTTGAAGTGTTGGCCAAGGTGAAAAGGCAGATCGGAGTGCCGGTGCTGACCGACGTGCACACAGAGAGCCAGGCGACCCAGGCCGGTCAGGTCGTGGATGTGCTGCAGATACCGGCGTTCCTGTGCCGGCAGACGGATTTGTTGATCGCCGCCGCAAAGACAGGCAAAGTCGTGAATGTAAAAAAAGGGCAGTTTTTGTCGCCGCTCGAAATGGGGAACGCGGTCAAAAAGGTCGAGGAGTGTGGAAACAGGCGCATCGTGTTGACTGAGCGTGGATCATCGTTCGGCTACAACAATTTGGTCGTGGATATGCGGGCCTTCCCGATCCTCCGCAGTTTCGGATATCCGGTGGTGTTCGATGCCACGCACAGCGTGCAGTTGCCGGGCGGGAGCGGGACCAAATCGAGCGGACAGCGCGAGTTCGTGGAGCCGCTGGCCTGTGCGGCGGCCGGCGCCGGCGTCGACGGATTTTTCATGGAAGTGCATCCGAATCCGAATGAAGCCCTCTCGGATGGACCGAACATGGTGCCGCTCCATCAATTGAAATCGCTTCTCGAACGGGTGATACGGATATGCGACGCAGCAAAACAAAACTAGGCACCAAGGGGACGTCCGGAGCAGCCGACAAGCTGAACGGCGGGAGCCTCACTGAAGGCCGGCGCGTCCTGCGGATCGAAGCACGCGCCGTGCAGGCCCTCATCGAGCGCCTGGACGATCAGTTCGACAAAGCCGTCGAGCTGCTGTTTCGTTGCAAGGGCAAGGTGGTGGTATCGGGCATGGGCAAGTCGGGACTCGTCGGGCAAAAGATTGCGGCCACTATGGCCAGCACCGGTACGCCCGCCTTTTTCCTACACCCGGCTGACGGCATCCATGGAGACCTTGGTATGCTGGGCCGCGCCGACGTGCTGATTGCCGTCTCCAACAGCGGCGAGACGCAGGAGATCTTACAACTCCTGCCGTACGTCGAGCGGGTAGGTATCCCTGTGGTCTCGATGACGGGTCGTGTGAACTCCACGTTGGCAAAGAACAGCGATGCGACCCTCGACGTATCCGTTGCCGAGGAAGCGTGTCCAATGGGGCTGGCCCCGACGGCCAGCACGACCGCCACGTTGGCCATGGGAGATGCACTTGCCGTGGCCCTCTTACAGAAACGAGGGTTCAAGCAGGAGGATTTTGCGCAGTTTCATCCCGGAGGCACCCTTGGCAGGCGGCTGCTTGTGCGAGTGCGAGATCTCATGCATGGCGGAGCGGACATGCCGGTAGTTGCTGAATCGGTGCCTGCTACGGCGGCAATTCTGGAGATCACGGCGAAGAAACTGGGCATGACGACGGTCATCGACGCCGGCGGCAAACTTATCGGCATCATCACCGACGGGGATTTGAGGCGGTTTATCCACAAGGGCGGCGACTTTGCGAAAGTCACCGCGGGTGAACTCGCCTCGCGTAATCCGAAAGTCATCAGGCCTGATGATCTTGCGGCAAAAGCCGTGGAACAAATGGAGCGGTTTTCCATCACCACCCTGGTGGTTGCCGAGGGCGATAGAAAGATGTTCGGCGTGATTCACCTGCATGATTTGCTCAAGAACGGCATCGTGTAGCTGGATTATGCGTGGGTGCAGAGGAATCACCAGGTGGGTGAGTGAGTACGCACCCGCTTTTGAGTGTGAATGAGTCCATCTTTTCGAACAGAGGGAGCGACTACATCGCTATGAATCGGGTCCTCGCAGCATGGAAGGCGGTCGGGCAAGAGTCCTTGAACCTGCCCAATTTCATCACGCTCGTGCGCATCTTGCTGATCCCTGTGTTCGTGATGCTGTTTTTTACTCCCACACCGGACCGTTCATTGAGCGCGGCGGTCGTCTTCGTTGTGGCGGCTATCACGGATCTGTTGGACGGGTACATTGCCCGTCGCACGGGCAAGGTCACGAAACTCGGCAAGCTGCTTGACCCGATTGCCGACAAGCTGCTCGTGCTGTCAGCATTGATCTTGCTCGTCAACATCGATCGCGTCAGTGCATTGGTCGCCATCCTCGTGATAGCCAGAGAAGTAGCCGTCACCGGAATTCGGGCAATCGCGGCGGGGGAAGGCATGATTATCGTGGCCGAGACGACCGGCAAATACAAGATGGCTCTGCAGGTGGTCGCCATCACGATGTTGATCCTCGAGGGCACAGTCCTCGCAGCATTCGGCAATCTCCATTTAGCCGGCAGTGTGACGCTGTATCTGTCGCTCGTGCTCGGGTACGTATCGGGCGGCCTGTATGTGTGGAGTTTCTGGAAGCAAGTGGTCGCCAAAGGTCTGTGAAGACTATCGATGCAAGAAGAAGCCGTCTGTATCCTGCTGGCGATGTTTGGTTTCCTCCTGGGCTCCATTCCTTTCGGGCTTGTGGTCTCCAAGGCTCTCAATCTTTCTGATCCACGCACCGTTGGCAGTAAGAACGTAGGATTCACGAACGTCCTGCGAGTGTCCGGTACCAAGGCCGGAGTCCTGACGCTTCTGGGCGACATGGGGAAAGGGTGGATAATGGGCTGGGCTGCGATGCAGTGGCTGACGACCGAGTCCTTCATGATGGTGGTGGCTGTGTCGCCAATTCTCGGACATCTCTTTTCTCCATTTCTTGCCTTCAAAGGCGGCAAAGGAGTGGCTACGGCCTTGGGGGCGGTGCTGGGGCTTTCGCCTTCCATCGGCACCTTGTTGCTGCTCATCTGGATCGGAGCGGTGGCGATCTGGCGGTATTCCTCCGGAGGTGCGCTCGCCGCTTTCGGCCTCTTTCCGGTGGTCGCGATTGTCAATGAACAGCGACAAGAGTTTCTAATCTTCGCCATCTTCGTTAGCACGCTGGTCTGGGTCAAACACAAGGACAACATCGTACGTCTCTGGAGAGGGACAGAAGGAAAAATTGGCCAACGCGCGTAATCCGATCGAACGTCCCTGTTGTGACCACGATATGTCGCGTTGGCGCTATGCTCAATCCGTTCCGCAGCCCGTCAAATTGACTCTCCTCGCAGCCGTCCATATAATGCGTTGACCTCCGTTTCTCTTGTCCTATCAGCCCTATGCGCCCCTTGTCCAAGGATCATCTCACCAGGAGACTGCGTGTCTTGCGCACGGGTCTCCGGCATGCTTTTTCGACCCACACCGACCGTCAGCCGCTCAGCATGGAGGATGTCGCTCTCATGGAGCGCATCGCCGACGTGCTGGTCCGGCGCGGGATGGCGGCTCCTGCAACGGTGTTTTTAGAATCCATGGGGCCGATGAACTTTTTGGGCAGTCAGGCCCTTCATTTTCTCGCTCCCATCATCGATTGCGCATTCGAGGCCAAGGAAGTTGAACAGGTCGCGCGTCTACTCGAACGCCGTGAAACGAGCGCGCGACTTGTCGCCATCATCGAAGCCAGGTCCTCTGTGCAAAGGGCGTCGGCTCAATGACGCCTTCGTCCTCGACCCCGTCCGTCATGGATCGTCCTCTCAACGTCATCGTGGCGACCGATTGCGGCAGCACGACGACGAAGGCCATCCTGATCGAAAAGGTCGGCGACGAATACCGTCAAACGTATCGCGGCGAGGCACCGACCACGGTGGAAGCGCCGTTCGAAGACGTCACTCGCGGTGTGCTTAACGCCATTGCGGAAATCGAAGAGCTTTCCAATCGCAAAATTCTGGACGGCGACAAGATCATCACGCCCTGCCGGGATGCACACACCGGCGTTGACATCTACATCTCGACCAGCAGCGCCGGCGGCGGGTTGCAAATGATGGTGACCGGCGTTGTGCAGAACATGACGGGAGAAAGCGCGCAACGCGCCGCCCTCGGTGCCGGCGCGATTGTGATCGACGTGTTGGCCTCGAACGACGGACGTTTGCCTCATGAGAAGATCGAGCGGATTCGTTCGATGCGCCCGGATATGATTTTGATGTCCGGTGGGACGGACGGGGGTGCCGTGACCCATGTCGTCGAAATGGCTGAATACATCGCCGCGGCCGAGCCGCGTCCCCGCTTCGGCATCACCTACAAGTTGCCCCTGATCTATGCCGGGAATAAAGACGCTCAGCCTCAGGTGAGGAAGATTCTAGGCGAGAAAACGGCTCTGGAAGTGACGGAGAACATCCGTCCGGTCTTGGAGCGGGAGCACTTGGCTCCGGCCCGCAACAAAATCCATGATCTGTTTCTCGAACATGTGATGCAGCAGGCGCCCGGGTACAAGAAACTCATTGACATGACCGGTGCACCGATCATGCCGACCCCCGCGGCTGTCGGGCTTATCATGGAAACGATCGCCAGGCGAGAGCACTTGAATCTCATCGGCGTCGATATTGGGGGTGCGACCACCGACGTCTTCTCGGTGTTCGACGGGGCGTTCAACCGGACGGTCAGCGCGAACCTCGGAATGTCGTACAGCATTTCCAATGTGCTGGCCGAGGCCGGGCTGGCGAATATCATGCGGTGGGTGCCGTTCACCATCGATGAACAGACGCTGCGCAACCGCATTAAAAATAAGATGATCCGGCCCACGACGATTCCCCAGACGCTCGACGAGTTGCAGATCGAGCACGCGATTGCCAGAGAGGCGCTGCGGTTGGCCTTGATCCATCACAAATCACTGGCCACTGGATTGAAAGGCGTTCAACAGGAGCGCACCATTTCGGACGTGTTCGAGCAGCAGACGTCAGGACGTACGCTGATCGACATGCTGAAATTGAACCTGATCGTCGGAAGCGGCGGAATCCTTTCTCACGCCCCACGCCGAATTCAGTCGATGTTGATGATGGTCGATGCCTACGAGCCCTTGGGCTTTACCATGCTGTCGGTCGACAGCATTTTCATGATGCCGCACTTGGGCGTGCTCTCGACGATCAACGAGCAAGCGGCGACTGATGTGTTCGTTCGAGACTGCATGATTTATCTTGGCACGTGCATCGCACCAGTTGGTCAGGGCAAGGAAGGCGACCTCTGCGCCGACTACGAGATCGTGTTCCCGGATGGGCGAATTGTGAAAGATCAGTTGGCGTTTGGCGAGCTCAGGCTGTTTGCGCTGGAGTCGGGCATGAAAGCCACAATCACCATACGCCCGGCGAAGTCGGTCCATCTTGGGGAAGGGGCCGGGGCACCCATGACACGCGAGGTCATGGGGGGTGTTGTGGGCTTGTTACTCGATGGCCGAGGCCGTCCATTGCAATTACCTTCCGAGCAGTCTGCGCGGGTCACTGCCCTCAAAAAGTGGTTCAACGCCGTTGGGTTGTATCCCAGGGGATAGAGATGATGTCACGCGGGCATGAGGGGTGAGTCTTCAAGAAACTATCATCGGAGGCCGCTGGTTGCATTCCATGGAGGAAACACATCTTTTGGCCTTGAGTAGAACAGGCAGGTCAAGAGTTTCAGGCGACTGAGAATGAAAGCGGAGGAATATTTCAGCGGCTATGGCGCATTCGTATACTCCAGGACTTGCGGTCGCCGATAGAACCATCGTAAGACGACGGCGACTGTTGCCGTTACCGGGAACGCTGTTGGTCAAAATCGGAGATGCTGTCACCTCTGATCAGGCCGTGGCCCGCGCGGAATTGCCCGGGAAGGTGTATCCGATCAATCTGGCCAACCAGTTGAGCATCGCCCCGGACGAGATCACCGATTATCTCGTCAAAAAGCAGGGCGATGGGGTTCAGAAAGACGAAATACTCGCTGAGAATAAGCCATTCATCAAATGGTTCAAGACTGAGATCCGCTCTCCCGTCGCAGGCACGATTGAGTCGCTGTCTACGGTGACCGGTCAAGTTTTATTGCGCGAACCACCTCGAGTGCTGAACCTGTTGGCCTATATCGATGGCACAGTCGTCGAGACGATTCCACCGCAGGGAGTGGTGGTCGAGACGGCCTGCAGCTTGGTGCAGGGCATTTTCGGGATCGGCGGCGAAGTTTGGGGCGAACTGGTGCTCGGCGTGACAGCTCCGGACGAGCCCCTCGGCCCCGCGCACTTGACGCCGGATATGAAGGGCAAGATCGTGGTAGGCGGATCGTTTCTTCCCGCGGAGACGATGGTAAGGGCCAAAGAACTTGGTATCGCCGGCTTGGTTGTCGGCGGGATTCATGATAAGGATCTTCGCGCGCTGTTGGGGTACGACTTGGGCGTCGCCATTACAGGGACTGAGCAGGTGGGGTTCACGCTGATTCTGACCGAAGGCTTTGGGACCATTCCGATGGCATCCAAGACGTTTCGATTGCTCTCCATGCATGTCGGTCAGAAGGCCTCCATCTCAGGATCTACCCAGATCCGAGCGGGCGTGATTCGCCCCGAAATCATCATTCCCCGCTCGTCGTCAGCTGAACAGTCACCAACTGATATGCAACGAGCCGGCATTCGTCTAGGAGATACTGTTCGGATCATTCGCGACCCGCTGTTCGGGAAAATCGGTGAAGTTTCCGGTTTGCCGTCCGATCTCACGAGGATTCCCACCGAGAGCGAGGTTCGCGTGCTCGAAGTGACCTTTGCTGAAGGGACACGAGCGGTCATTCCCAGGACAAATATTGAGGTAATCGAAGGCGCCTAAGGATGTTGAATGTTTCCCGGTCAAGGACTTGTCCGCTCGAATGTACTCGAAGCGAGCGATTCAACCGATCTGTGTTTCGTTGGGCCTTTGTTCGCTACGGCCCGATTGCCCTTGCTCTTGCGGGAGCACTCCTCTCTTACTCAATGGCTCAGGCTGCTCCGTCGGCTCCCGCCAGTCTTCACGTGATCGATACCCCGAATGACGGTGGGGGAAGCTTGACCATCGTTTGGGTCCCCGCTCCCTCGGACGGTCCGACTGCACAGTATGAGGTCTTGATCGGCGAAGGCGGCGCCACCGATCCGGCCGCCCTCAAAGTCGTTGCAGAATTTCCAGCGAATACCCGATACGTGAAAGAGATGAAAGCGGCTTGGTGGACCAGACCCGCCGATCGCTCCTGGCACCAATATGTGGTGAGGAGCGGAAAGGGTGTCGAACTGAAGGATGGCACAGCGTATACGGTGACAGTCGCGATGCGCCAAGGCGTAGAGCGGGCGGTTGGTCCTCTCTTACAGGCAACGCCAGAAGCGAATTGGTTCAATTGGAACCAACTCAACAACTTGATATTGGCCTTGGGCTTCGGGGGCCTCGTGTTCTATAGCATCAGGCATGCGAAGCGAAACGACATTTTTTTGCGTCGCATCCCCGGTCTGGATGCCGTCGATGAGGCAATCGGCCGCTCCACCGAATTGGGGAAGCCGATTCTGTATCTGACGGGTGCCCACGACATGAGCGACCCTTCGACTATCGCGGCGGCGGTGATACTCGGACGTGTGGCCAAACGCACCGCCGCCTATGAAACAGAGTTGATGGTGCCGCATCGCGATCCCATCACGATGGCCGTGTGTCAGGAAATCACCAAGCAAGCCTATCTCGAAGCGGGGAAGCCCGATCTCTTCAAGGAGGACGCAAACTTTTTCATCACTGCCGACCAGTTCAGTTACACGGCCGCGGTGGACGGCCTCATGCTTCGAAAGAAACCCGCCGCGAATTTTTTCATGGGGTCATATTTCGCCGAATCGCTGCTCCTGACCGAAACCGGAGCTAGTACCGGTGCGATCCAAATTGCCGGGACAGACTCGGACCACCAACTGCCCTTTTTCGTCACCACCTGCGACTACACGCTCATCGGTGAAGAGTTGTATGCCGCGAGCGCCTATCTCTCCAAGGAGCCGGTTCAGATCGGCACGCTGCGCGGGCAGGATATCGGAAAGGCGATCGTCTTGACCATCATCATGATCGGGACCCTCCTCGCCACGATCGGAGCGGTGACGGGCTCGTCCTGGCCCCAGTTGTTTCTGGATCTCTTCAAGGACCTCAAATGATTTTCTTGCGCCGACGCCTTCCCTTGCTCATTACGATGTTCACCGGTCTCCTGTTTGCCGCCCAGTACTATGTGCCGCATCCGGCGTCCGAGTTGCTTCTGACCTCTGCCACCAAGTGGCTGCAGATCATCGGCGGGTTTGCGTTGGTCTTGGGGGTGACCAGCCTGTTTCATCAGCATGCGGTGAAGATCAGGCGTCAGGAGGCGGGCTGGGGGTATAGCCTTGTGCTCTATGCCGGCATGCTGGTCACCATCGTCGTGGGGCTCTGGGCCGGTGGGAAGGAGAGCCTGGACGGCACCATGACCGGATTCGGCTGGATCTATAACTATATGATGGTACCGCTGCAGGGCACGATGTTCGCGATCCTGGCTTTTTTTATCGCCTCTGCGGCCTACCGGTCGTTCAGGGCAAGGAGCCGAGAGGCGGCCGTGCTGTTGATAGCGGCGGTGATCGTCATGATGGGGCGGGTTCCCTTAGGCGAGTATTTGATCCCGTTGAGCGGCGATGTCTCGCAGTGGATCCTCAATGTGCTGAATGCCTCCGTCCGTCGTGCCATTTTGATCGGCGTCAGTCTTGGCGCCATCGCGCTCTCCTTGAAGATCATCTTCGGAGTCGAACGTTCTTACCTGGGGGGAGGGAAAGAGTGAGAACTCCGGCTTCTATCGCCGAGCAGGTCATCCGTACGTCCTCCCCCCATCCGCCCTTGGCGCCAGTACGCTGCGCGAACGTGGCGCAAGCCGCCAACTCTTCGCGTGTGGGGGGCAGATGGCGTGAATCGAGAGGAGGCATGGCATGACCTTCTCCGAACGGATGCTGAAAATCGACCGGCGGATCATTTTCGTGGTGATCGGACTCTGTACCCTGTTGCCGTTGCTCAACCCGGTGGGATTACCGATCAAGATTTCGCCTGAAGTGCGCAATGTCTACGATTACATCGAGTCCTTGCCCGAACGATCCGTGTTCCTGCTCTCTATCGATTTTGATCCGGCATCCAAGCCCGAACTGCATCCCCAGGCCATTGCCTTGCTGCGCCATGCGTTCCGGAAGAATTTGCGCGTTGTCGCCATGACCCTCTGGGTCTCAGGGACCGGAATGGCGGATCAGTTGCTGAAGCAGGTTTCAAGCGAAATGGGGCGGGAGCGGGGGCGTGATTATGTGTTCCTCGGGTGGAGCCCTGGCGGGTCCGCCGTGATCATCAACATGGGCCAGGATCTGTATACGGCGTTCCCCAGCGACTACGAAGGCAAGCCCACCAGAGGTATTCCGGTACTGGAAGGGGTGCATAGCTTGAAAGACGTCACCTATGCCATCAGTCTTGGCGCCGGCAATCCAGGGGTCGAGGCCTGGTATGTGTATGGCAAGGACAAATACAAGTTCGAGTTGGGGGGAGGTTGTACCGGCGTCATCGCACCCGGCCTGTATCCACTACTCCGCAGCGGACAGATCAACGGTTTGATCGGGGGACTGCGCGGGGCGGCTGAATATGAGAGCTTGATCGGGCAAAAAGGGCGGGCGGTGGCCGGAATGGACGCGCAATCGGCGACCCATCTGGCCATCATTGTACTGGTCGTGATGTGCAATCTCTTCTATTTCTCACTCCGGCAGCAGAAGGGCCGAGGATGAGGCGTTGCCTCAACCGGTGTCGGTAATCGATATGGATGCCACCATTCTAGGTGCATGGATGGCCACGGGTCTGACATTGTTTATTTTCTCTTTTTTGTATCAGGATAATCCGCTCTTCAAGCTCGCCGAACATCTGTACGTCGGTGTCTCGGTCGGGTACACGATCGTCAAGGCCTATGATACCGTCATCGTGCATTTGATCGTCAAGCCGATTGTCGAAGAGGGCCAGATCGCACTCCTCATTCCGGTGGCGATCGGTTTGCTCATGCTGACCCGCTATGTCCCGAGGGCGGCCTGGATGTCGCGGTATGCATTCGCCTTCATCGTGGGACTCGGCAGCGGGCTCGCGATTCCGCGCACGATTTCCTCATTCATCCTCAAGCAGGTCGAGGATACGATACGACCATTATTGGCTCATGCGGGCGGGGACGGCTTGACCTTTTCGTTGAATCTCCTCAATCCGTCCAGTGGCCTCAATGCGGTGATCATCTTGATCGGCGTCAGCACGGTCCTTTTCTATTTTTTCTTTTCCATTGAACACAGCGGCCCCGGCAAGATTGTGGCAAGGACGGGGATTGTCTTTTTGATGATCGCGTTCGGCGCGGCATTCGGGTACACCGTGATGGCACGTATGTCTCTCTTGATCGGCCGACTGACCGATCTCATCGAATTCTCGGATGTCTCTTACGGTCGACCCACATGGTGGCTGCTGGTTGTGACCATCGGCGTGCTGGTCCTCTTGGCGAGACGCGTCCCCAACCGACCACCCGATCTTCCCTAAAGACTGTCGGTCCGGCAGTTGCAGGTCTGGAAAGTGGTTCGTTAGAATGCCGCTTTGCCTTGCGAGGCGACATGACGACCGGCACTGCCAAAGACCCTTACCAATACCCTGTTTTGCGGAATCTCCAGTTCTCCCCGATCAAAGAGGGAGAAGAGCAATACATCGTGCTCTGGGACCCGAGCGGATTGAGCAAGGAAAAGCTTGTCCTGCCATTGAATTATTTTTTTATTATTCAACACCTCGACGGCGAACATTCCCTGCAGGAGATCGGGGCGTTGTATCTGAAGCGCTTCGGTGAGTTTCTGATGCCCAACAAAGTGGAGCAATTGATCGGTGATCTCGACGCCAAGCTGTTTCTCGAAGGAAAGCGCACGGAAGTCGCCAAGGAGCAGGCCCGTGTGGCCTACCGACAAGCTCCGGTTCGTCCGGCGGCGTTCGCGGGGAAAATCTACGAAGCAGACGGGGCCAAACTCAAGAAGCAGATCGATGGCTTCTTTGCATCCAAAGAAGGACCGGATTTCAAGCCGTCGGACAATCAGGGCAAGCTCATCAAAGGTCTGCTTGCACCGACATATGACCTCAAACAGGCAGGGCCCATCTATGCCTGGGCCTATAAAGAATTCCAACAAGCTCAACAACCGGACGTCGTCGTGATCATCGGCACAGCCCACGCCGGCCTCGAGCACGTGTTTGCCGTGACAGACAAAGACTTCGAAACGCCCCTTGGCGTTGTGACGGTGGACCGTGCGATCACGGACCGGCTCAGGTCCGCTGTGCCGGACTATTTTTCCGAAGAGGTCGCCCATCTCTCAGAGCATGCCATCGAGTTTCAATTACCGTTCTTGCAAACGAACGCCGGCTCGACGGCACCGTGCTGCATCGTGCCCATTCTCTCCTCCTTCTCGGCAATGAGCCTGACTGATCCGTCGGTGTTCGCAGCGGTCAATCAATTTTTAACGGCGTTGAAGGAAGCGATTACGGACTCCGGCCGGACGGTGTGCATCATTGCCGCCGGAGACCTCGCCCATCTGGGAATGCGTTACGGCGACAGTGCCCCGCCGACCGATTTTTCCTTCCATCGGTCCATGCAGTATGATCTCGAAATGCTGAAGTTCGTTGAGGAACTGAAGGTAGAGGAATTTGCGGGATACATTCAGAAAGAAAAGGACCAGCGTCGGATCTCCGGCTTCTCGCCCATCTATAGCTTGCTTCGCCTGATACAGGCTGAACAAGGGCAGGTGCTTCGATACGACCGAGGCATTACCGACCAGTACAACTCGACGGTGACGTACGCGTCAATGTCCTTCTTCTAGGCCGAGCGCTCGTTTACCCTCTTTACAACCGAGCCACGTATGCCGATGGGTGGAGTTTCGACATGAGCGTTTCGTACAATGTCCAAGAGTGAGGGGAGATGAGAATACGCAGGATTCGTGGACGCATTGTGTTGGCGATTGTCCTGGTGGGATGTATCCCACTGGTAATTGGCCTGGTGCTGGCCTATGTCTCGGGCATGCGATCGCTGGGGGATGTGATCGGCGGCAACCTGCAGGCAGTGGCGGTTCAAGCTGCCGATCGTGTGACCATGTTGGTGCAAGGGGAGGTGCGCAATGCTCGGCTCTTGGCCTCGGCACCATTACGCGTGCGGTTGCCTGTTCAAGTGGCCAACTCCGACTATCCTCCGGATCCGGAAAGCGCGAGGCTCCTGATCGGCCATCGGACCGTGCTTTGGGAACAAGGCGGAGACCATGCCGCCTCCTTGTTGAATGCCGAGCTCTCCCGGTTTCTCCTCGAAACGAAGATCCGCGATGGAGAAAAAGTCATCGGACTCATGATTCTGGACCGGTATGGAGCGCTCGTTGCGGCCAGCTCCGAGCCGGACAAATATTTTTTCGGAAACGAGTCCTGGTGGAGCACTCTGGGCACAGGGCGAGAGCAACTGTATCTTAGCGGGCGAATTCCCGCAGATGAGGGGGCATTCAGAGCCTCGGATGAAACCCTCGATATTGCGGTCCCCATTCTTGATGACCGGCAGCAGCAGATGATCGGGGCGGTAATCGCGTCCTACCGGTTCGACAGTCTGTTTGCCATGATTGCCCAGATCCAGATCGGCAAAACGGGTCACGCCATGCTCTTCGATGCAGCGGGCCAACCGCTGGTTTGTCCGATTCTCGCGCGCGATGCTCATCGCATCCCCAGTCAGCTGATGGCCATGATCGTGTCCTCCGATCCGGGCTGGGCTGTGGCGGAAGACGATGGTCATGGAGCGTCCGATACCGTGGTGGGATACGCCCCGGTCAACGGGCTTCAACTGCCTGACAATTCCTGGCACATCTTTGTGAGACAGCATCCGAGTGAAAGCTATGCGCCCATTCATGACCAGGTGAGGAATCTGGCTGCCATCGGTCTGGTGATGCTCGGCCTGTTGTGGGCCATGGGCCGGTATGTCGCGACCCGGATCGCGCGCCCCATCCAATTGTTGCACAGCGGGGTAGAGGCGATCAGCCAGGGCACATATGACCAGCCGATCAACATCAAGACCGGCGATGAGTTTGAAGATCTGTCCGCCGCCGTTCACCGCATGGCCGATCGGCTGAAGGCCTCACGCGCAGAACTTGAAGGCCTCAATCAGGATCTCGCCCGGCGGGTTGAGGAAAAAACACAGGAAATCACGAAGCACATGCAAAGTTTGGAACTAGCTGAACGGCTGGCGTCATTAGGCAAGGTCGCGAGCGGTATTGCGCATGAAATCAATAACCCGCTGGGCATCATCCTCAATCGCATCGAATGTATGGAGGCCGACGCGGTGCGATTACCGCTATCAGAGGAGCTTGGGCGTGATTTGATGACTATCCGTTCCCATGCCGAGCGCATCTCTCGTGTCACCAAAAGCATCCTGACATTCTCGCGCGGAACAGTGTCCGTGCTGAAGCCGATCGATATGAATAGTATCGTCCGTAGCTGTCTCGTCCTGGTGGGGGAGCGGATCTCAGCCCTGTCCGTGCACCTGGAGCCGACACTGGCTCACTCACTGCCGTCTGTGACGGGCGATCGGGACAGGCTGGAAACGGTCTTACTCAATCTCATCAATAACGCGATCGACGCCGTCAGTACGCGCGGTCCGGCAGGGAGGGTCTGGCTGGAGACATCCTTGGTCGAGATGGAAGGGCAGCAGTGGGTAAAAATCTCGGTGGCTGACAATGGCCCCGGTATACCGAGCGCGAACATTGATCGCGTCTTCGACCCGTTCTTCAGCACGAAAACGGCCGGACAAGGAACAGGGCTCGGGTTGTTTCTGACCTATGGAATCGTGTCGGATCATCGAGGGCGCATTGAAGCGAAAAATGGGAAGACCGGGGCGATCTTTACGGTGGTACTGCCGACTGTGGGCGCGTCGGTTCGCACGTCGCGAGGGGCATCATGGGAATCGCAGACAAAATCCTGATCGTGGATGACGAGGAAGACGCCCTGGAAAATTGCCGGCGTATTCTGAGCCGAGTGCCCTATACCTGTGTCTCGACGTCTAATCCCAGCCAAGCGTTGGCGCTGCTCGAGCGTGAACATCCCGGCCTCGTTTTGACCGACCTGCGCATGCCGAAAATGGACGGCATCGAAGTATTGACTGCGGCCAAGCGAGCGGACCCGAATGTGCAGGTGGTGCTTGTCACCGCGCATGCGACGATCGAGACGGCCGTCACCTCGATGCGCTACGGCGCGTTCGACTACATCACGAAACCGTTCACCAGTGACGAATTGATTCAGGTCGTACGCCGCGCGTTCGATGCTGAGGGGGGCGACGGAGGGGGAGCGCATCGGGCAGCGGCGTCGCCACCGCGGACGGCAGTCTCCACCCACGATGGTCCTGTGCAGATCGTCGGCAGCAGTGGGCTCATGAGGGCCGTATTAACACTTGCGGACCGCGTGGCGCCTACGGATTCCAACGTCCTCATCTACGGCGAGAGTGGAACCGGAAAGGAGATGCTGGCTCGCTATATCCATCAGATGAGCCGTCGGGTGGATCGTCCGTTCCTGCCTGTGGATTGCGTCTCCTTGAACGATGCCCTGCTGGAGTCTGAGCTGTTTGGCCATGAAAAGGGAGCGTTCACCGGAGCACATGCCGCCAAGCCCGGTCTTTTCGAGGTGGCGCACGGCGGCACACTGTTTTTGGACGAAGTAAGCGGCATGAGTCCCAACCTCCAAGCTCGGCTGTTGCGGGTCTTACAAGAACGGCAAGTCCGGCGGGTAGGCGGAACGCGATTTACGCACGTGGACGTCCGCGTGATTGGAGCCTCGAATCAAGATCTCGAAGACTTGTGCCGGAAGGGGACATTTCGCGAGGACTTGTATTATCGGCTGAACGTCATTCCGGTGGCACTTCCTCCTCTCCGTTCCAGAGAAGGGGATATCTTACTGTTGGCCAACGAGTTTGTGACGCGTTTCGTGCAGCGAGTTCAGACAGATCCCGTCTCGGTTCCCGTCATCGACCCTTCGGCCGCGGATCTCCTCATGCGCTACGCCTGGCCGGGCAACGTCCGGGAGCTGCAAAATGTCATGGAACGGGCGGCGGTGCTGGTCGACGGCCATACCGTGATGAGTACTCACTTGCCCGATCGATTGCAGTCCCTGGCGGACAAAGATTCGGTCCCTTCGGAATCCGGATCATTCAAGCAGGCCAAACAGCAGGCTGTCGAATCCTTTGAGCGTAATTTCCTTGTGGAACTGCTGAAACGCAATGAAGGCCATATGAGCAACGCGGCCCGTGAAGCCGGCGTCGACCGTAAGACGATCGAGCGTATGGTCAAGAAGCACGGGCTTCGAGGGACGTTCTAACTCGTTGTTGGTGTCTCTGCTCTCTGTGCGGTCGGAACTACTCTTTGACCGTCATCGTCATCGTGATCGGTTCGAGGGGATTGTTGTATTCGTCCCGCGGGACGGCGGCGATCCTGTCCACCACGTCCATTCCGCGAGTTACTTCACCGAAGATACTGTATCTTCGATCTAACCCACTGTTATCCGCCAGACAAATAAAAAATTGCGAGCCGTTATCGTTGAAATCCCGTGTGCTCGAGCCGTCCCTCGGCGTTTTGGCCATGGAGATGGCCCCCCGTTTATGCGGGCGGTCGCTCAACTCCGGATTCAGCCAGTAGCCGGGCCCTCCCGATCCGTGCCTGAGACGATCCGGTTCTTTACTGAGCGGATCACCCCCTTGAATCACGAATCCCGGCACGATCCGGTGAAAGGTCGTACCATTGTAAAACTCCATTTTAATGAGATTGATGAAGTTTTCGATGTGCCGCGGCGCATCCTCGGGATAAAAGCGAATCTTGATCTCGCCGAACTTGGTGGTGATCGTCACACGGGGATCGATTTTTTTGAATTCCATCCCGGGGAATCTAACAGGGGGGTGCTCCGGGCGGCAAGGGGGAGGTCGTGGACGG
>Ga0075419_10001320_pt1 | contig 16039 bp, 17 predicted proteins | sample SoiMetdeltSBSDD3_FD_76900 | JGI IMG/M metagenome (GOLD analysis project Ga0075419, IMG submission 76900) | Bulk soil microbial communities from a Populus tree surrounding site in Tennessee, USA - Soil MetaG P. deltoides SBSDD3 | ecosystem: Environmental > Terrestrial > Soil > Tree plantation... | reverse complement strand
TCCATCAGCTGAACGTGGGCCGGATCTCGACCCTGACGCCGGTCGCGACCGGCACCTCCTTGGCCAGCGTGAGCGCCTCGTCCAGATCGCCGCACTCGACGTGGAAGAAGGCGCCCAGGTGCTCGGTCGCCTCGGCGTACGGTCCGTCGGTGACCATCCCGTCGCCGGGGCGGACCACGGTCGCGGTCGCGGGATCGTCCAGCCCCGCGCTGTCGACGTACCTGCCGCGGTCACGCAGCATCACCGCGTAGTCGCGAAACGCGGTCGCGTACTCGTACCGCTGCTCGTCGGTCAGTGCCGCGGCGGCCTGCGGGTCGTCGAACACCAGGAACAAGAAGCGCATCGGAGCCCCTTCGGTGAGTGCCGGTCACCATGGTGACGAGTCAGCGCGATGAATTTCGACCGCCGCGACGGTCCATCGTGAAATCACGTGTTGCTGTCCGGAGGTTGGTGTTACCTAGTGAGTGTGGAGAACGAGACCGACTACGACGTCTTCGTGCAGGGGACGGTCTTCCTCGACATCGTGCTGACCGGTCTGCCGTCCGCGCCGCGGACGGGGACCGAGATCATTGCCGAGGGCATGGGTTCCTGCCCCGGAGGGGTGGCGAACTTCGCGATCGCGGCCAGCAGGCTCGGCCTGCGCACCGGGCTGGCCGCGGTCTTCGGCGACGACGCGTACGCCGACTTCTGCTGGCGCACGCTGGCCGACCAGGAAGGCGTCGACCTGTCGCACTCGCGCCGGATCGGGCACTGGCACTCCCCCGTCACGATCTCGATGTCGATCGACGCCGATGCCGGCACCGACCGGGCGATGGTCACGCACGCGCACGACGCGCCGGGCGACCCGAGCAAGCTGGTCGGATCAGGGCTGCGGACCCGGGCGGCGATTGTGCCCGTGACGGAGGAGCAGCCCGGCTGGATGGTCGACGCGCATGACGCCGGCACGATGCTGTTCGGCGACGTCGGCTGGGACCCGAGCGACGCCTGGTCGCCCGCGGTGCTCGACGTGCTCAGGTGCTTCCACGCGTTCACGCCGAACGCGGTCGAGGCGATGGCCTACACCCGCACCGACACCCCGCGGGACGCGCTGCACAAGCTCTCCGACCTGGTCCCGCTCGCGGTCGTGACCGACGGTTCGCAGGGCGTGATGGCCGTCGACTCGACCACCGGCGAGGAGGCCTCGGTCCCCGCGCTGCCGGTCCGCTCGTACGACCCGACCGGCGCAGGTGACGTGTTCCTCGCCGCCCTGGTGCTCGGCACCCTGCGCGACTGGCCGCTGGCGCACCGGCTGGCGTTCGGGAACCTCTGCGCAGGCCTGTCCGTGCAGCACTTCGGCGGCTCGCTGGCCGCGCCGGGCTGGGGCGACATCATCGACTGGGTGCGCGACCACAGCCGCTCGCACCCCGGCGACATCGACCGGGACCTACTCAAGTACTACACCTTCGTCGGCGACGTACTACCCGCCGGCCCGGTCCCCATCGTCCGCCGCGCCTCGGCCACCGTCGCCCGCCTCTCCGACGCCTGAGAGCAGCCACCACCCGGCTGTGCCCCAGCACCGCCCAGCACCGCCCATCACCGCCCAGCACCGCCCAGCACCGCCCAGCACCGCCACCGGCCAGCACCGGCACCGGCGGGCCACATTCGGGTGGTTAACCCTGCGAATGGCGGGTCTGCCCTGCTCATAGCCGGGGCGAACCCACCGCCCGCATGGTTAACCACGCGAATTGCTCGGGCGCAGGTGGATTAGCTGCGCGCAGGGCGGCGGGTCAGGTGGGGGGTGGGAAGGCGCCGTCGGGTGTGCAGTTGTAGGGGTGTACGGCGACCACGGCGTCGAGGTTGAGTGGGCCGTAGATGTGCGGGAATGTCATCCCGCCGCCGTCCAGGTCCTCGTCGCGGACCGGCGCGGTGAGGCGGTCGGCGTCGATCTCCAGCAGGCAGAGCGGTTCGGTCTCGTCGGCGAACACGAAGTTCGCCACCAGGCTCACCTGGTCCGCCCGGGACGCGTGGATGAACTCGGCGCCGTCGTCGAGCGAGCGATCCCGGGTCGAGATCCGGTACGAGCCGGCCGCGACCGCCGCGTCCCACTCGGCGCGCCGCGCGATGTGGAAGATCGTCGTCACGCCGCCGAGCGTATCCGAGCGGACTCGTCGGTTCGTGGGTCGCGGCAGGGTGGGCGCGCTCTCACGAACCACGATCCACGATCCACTGAACGCAGGCGCGCCGATGGGCAGAGGAGTCAGGTGATGCGGCGGGCGAGGGTGGGGAACTCGAGCACCAAGCCGTCGGCGTCGACGAGCAGGTCGGCGCGGGACCACGGATGGTCGAGGGTGTCGAGGCGGACCGCACCGCCGGGCCCGCGGCCGTAGCTGCGGCGCGCCGGCAGCACGGCCAGCGAGGGCACCTCGACGCGGGCGACGAGCGCCTCATGACGCGGCACCGGGTGGCCGGTGTGCAGCCCGAGCCGCCGCACCGGCATCGTCACCGTGGCCGGACCGAGCTCGCAGTCGAGCGCACCGTCGAGCGCATACGCATCGTCGACCAGGCCGGGCGGCGGCTGGCCCTCCAGCTCGCCCCGGGCCTCAGCCTCGTCGCTCCACCGGCCGGACGCGTCCCGGTGCAAGGTGAGCCTGCGCGACCAGGTACCGCCGTCGACGGCTGCCCGCAGCGTCTCGGTGACGAAGCCCGGGCCGGTGATCAGCGACCAGGTCAGCCGGTAGTCAGGCAGAACGGTTTCGCCTCGCGCCAGCAGCCAGTCCGGGGCGAGCTCGATCTCGGCGCTGTCGATCCGGCGTGGGTCGTCGATCCCGCGCCAGAGCAGATGCCGCCACACTGTCCCGGCCGCGCGGCCCAGCGTCGTACCAGCCATGTCCCGAGCGTGACAGCCGGCACCGACAACGGCACAGGACAACCGGCACACGACAACCGGCACGCGACAACCGGCGGTCAGCGCCATCGGTGTGGTGGCATCGCGTCGCGCAGGGCGTGCCTTCGTCGCAGCAGTCGGGGCCGGATGTCGATCCCGGCGATCACCGGTCGACGCCTGGGTAGTGAGGCCGGCTCCGGTCTCCGACTTCGACGAAGGAGACGACCATGCTGCTCAGAAAGCTCGTGCTCGGCGCCCTGGTGACGGTCGCGGCGGCCGGGCTCGTGCCGGCGACGAGCGATGCGACCAGCGCAGCGACGAGCGAGGCGACGAATGCGCCGGACTGCGCTGGGCTTGTCCGGACCTACCAGATCCCGGGTGCGGTCACCCATGTGGAGAAGGCCGCGCGGGTCGACGCCACGGCCGGCGATCCGGCTCACTGTGCGGTCGAGGGGTACGTCGAGCCGGCCGTGCGGTTCCAGCTCCGGCTGCCACTGACCACCTGGTCGGGGCGGTTCCTGCAGTACGGCTGCGACGGACTGTGCGGGCTGTTCCCGCGGTGGTCGTTCCGGACCTGCGGGCCCGACGGCGGTGACATGGCGGTAGCCGTGACCAACGACGGGCACGTCGCCAAGGGCGACAACCCGTTCACGCTGATCATGGACGGCACCTGGGCGGCTCATGACCAGGCCGCCCGCGACGACTTCTTCTACCGGGCGCCGCACGTGGTGTCGGTGGCGTCCAAGAAGATCATCGCGACGTTCTACGGCAGACCACCGGTGCACTCGTACTTCAGCGGCTGCTCGACCGGTGGCCGCGAGGGTCTGCTGCTGGCGCAGCGGTATCCACACGACTTCGACGGCATCGTCGTCGGATCACCGACGCACATCATGGGCCCGATCGGGATGTACCACGCGTGGCTGTCGAAGATGAACCTTCGCGCGGACGGTTCACCGGTGTTGACGGCGGACAAGCTCGCCCCGCTGCACAGCGCCGTACTGGCGGCGTGTGACGGCGTCGACGGGCTGGCCGACGGGCAGATCGATGACCCGCGGGCATGCAGGTACGACCCGGGCGCACTGCTGTGCACGGGTGCCGACGGGCCGGACTGCCTGACGGCAGCGCAGGTGGCGGTCGTTCGGAGGCTGTACCACGGGCCGACCGACGAGCACGGCCGGCGGCTGTACCCGGGCTGGGAGTCGCGCGGCTCCGAGCTGGCCTGGTACGGCGTCGTGATGCCGGATCCGCAGTTCGGGTCGTTCCTGGCGCCACGGCCGGACAACTACCTGAAGTACGTCGGCTACCCGATCGGCACGCCGCACTCGTCGCTGGCCGACATCCGCTTCACCGTGCCCGAGCTGAGGCGGCTGACGCCGGAGGGTGTGAAGGGCAACGCGATGAACCCGGACCTGACCGCCTTCCGGCGCGCCGGCGGCAAGCTGATCATGTGGCACGGCTGGGACGACCAAACTGTCCCGGCGGTCGGCACGCTCGACTACTACGAGCGGGTGACTAGGCAGGCCGGCGGGTCCGAGGCGACGCAGCAGTTCGCCCGGCTGTTCATGGTGCCGACCGTGTACCACTGCGCGATGGACGGCTACCGGCTGAACACCGTCGACCCGTTCCCGGCGCTGGTCGACTGGGTCGAGCGCGGACAAGCGCCACGGCACATCGTCGCCGAGCAGCGCGACACCGCGGGCCAGGTGCTGAGGTCACGGCCGGTGTTCGCCTACCCGCTGCTCTCGGTGTACGACGGCACCGGCAGCATCGACGACGCGAGCAACTTCGTGCCCGCCCCGCCACGGACACGCACGATCGACCGCATCGACTGGGCCGGCACAGATCTCTATCACCGCCCTGGTCCGGTAGCCCGCTGACCCGCCCTGTCGCGGGTCTCAGGACAGTGCCGGGATGATGTGCTCGCCGTACGCCGCCAGCGTGCCGGGCTTGTCATCGTGCTGCAGGTAGACGGCGAACTGGTCGACGCCCAGGTCCTGCAGCTCCTTCAGCCGGGCGAGGTGGTTCTCCACCGGACCGAGGATGCAGAACCGGTCGATCACCTCGTCCGGCACGAAGTCGGCGTGCGGGTTCCCGGCCCGGCCGTGGTCGGCGTAGTCGTAGCCCTGCCGGGCCTTGATGTAGTCGGTCAGCGCCTGCGGCGCCGCGCCGGAGTCGCCGTAGCGGGACACGATGTCCGCGACGTGGTTGCCGACCATGCCGCCGAACCAGCGGGTCTGGTCCCGCTGGTGCGCCTGGTCCTCACCCACGTACGCCGGGGCCGCGACGCAGAACTTGATCGCCTCGGGGTCTCGTCCGGCATCGCTCGCCGCGCGTCGTACCGCGGCGATCATCCAGGCCGCGATGTCGGGGTCGGCGAGCTGCAGGATGTACCCGTCGCCGACCTCACCGGTGGCCTGCAACGCCTTCGGCCCGTACGCCGCGACCCATACCTCGAGCGCACCGCCGTCCGCCCACTTCAGCTGCAGCTCGCGGCCGCGGTAGGAGACCGGCCGGCCGCAGGCGAGCTCGCGCACCACGTGCACGCACTGCTTCATCTCGGCGATGGTGCCTGGCTTGGCGCCGAGCGTGCGGAGGGCGGAGTCGCCGCGGCCGATGCCGCAGACGGTGCGGTTGCCGTACATCTCGTTCAAGGTGGCGAACTGGGACGCGATCACGGTCCAGTCCCGGGTGCCGGGGTTCGTGACCATCGGCCCGACGACGACCCGTGAGGTCCGGTCCAGGATCCGGCTGTAGATCACGAACGGCTCCTGCCAGAGCAGGTGCGAGTCGAATGTCCACACGTGGCTGAACCCGGCCTGCTCGGCCTTCACCGCCAGGTCGACCACCTCGGCCGACGGCGGGTCGCACTGGAACACCACACCGATGTCCATCCGCGCTCCTCTGAAAGGTTGTGTGTTCACGAATCGCCAAGGATCCGGCCGGAAACCTGGCGATTCGTGAACACACCGGCGTCACAACAGGTACGACGACAGGCCGCGGCGGAGGAACTGGCCGTGACCCTTGCGGCCATGGTAGTTGCCGTCAGCAACGACGACCTGGCCGCGGGAGATCACGGTGTCGACCTTGCCGGCGATCTCGTAGCCCTCGTACGCCGAGTAGTCCATGTTCATGTGATGCATGTCGACGCCGATCCGGGTCCGCCCGGCCGGGTCGTAGACCACGATGTCCGCGTCCGACCCCGGCGCCACCACACCCTTGCGCGGGTACAGGCCGAACATCCGGGCCGGCGTGGTCGCGATCGTCTCGACCCAGCGCTCCAGCGAGATCTTGCCGTCCACCACACCTTGGTAGATCAGGTCGACCCGGTGCTCCACTCCCCCGATCCCGTTCGGGATCTTGGAGAAGTCGCCGATCCCGAGCTCCTTCTGGTCCTTCATGCAGAACGGGCAGTGGTCGGTCGACACCACCGCGAGATCGTTGCTGCGCAGGCCCTTCCACAGGTCGCGGTGGTGGTTCTCGTGCTTGCTGCGCAGCGGTGTCGAGCAGACCCACTTGGCACCCTCGAACCCGGGTGCGCCGAGCTGGTCCTCCAGAGTCAGGTACAGGTACTGCGGGCAGGTCTCGGCGAACACGTTCCGGCCCGCGTCCCGGGCGGCCGCGACCTCCTCCAGCGCCTTCGACGCGGACAGGTGCACGATATAGAGCGGGCAGTCGCGAGCGACCTCGGCCAGCGAGATCGCCCGGTGCGTGGCCTCCGCCTCCAGCGCCTCCGGCCGGGTGATGCCGTGGTGGATCGGGTCGGTCTCGCCGCGCGCCAGCGCCTGCTGCACGAGGACGTCGATCGCGATCCCGTTCTCCGCGTGCATCATGATCACGGCGCCGTTCTCACGGCCGGTCTGCATCGCCCGCAGCACCTGACCGTCGTCGCTGTAGAACACGCCCGGGTAGGCCATGAACAGCTTGAAGCTGGTCACGCCCTCGTCGTGCACCAGCTGGTCCATCGCCTTCAGCGCGTCGTCGTCCACGCCGCCGAGGATCATGTGGAACGCGTAGTCGATGTGGCAGTTCCCTTCGGCCTTGGCGTGCCACGCCGCCAGCCCGTCCTGCACCACCTCGCCGGTGCGCTGCACGGCGAAGTCGATGATCGTGGTGGTACCGCCCCAGGCCGCCGCCCGGGTCCCGGTCTCGAACGTGTCCGACGCCGCGGTGCCGCCGAACGGCAGCTCCATGTGCGTGTGCGCGTCGATCCCGCCCGGGATCACGTACTTGCCGGTGGCAACGATCGTCTGGTCGGCCTGCGCGCCCTGGTCGAAGCCGGGCTCGAACAGCGCGACGATCTTCTCGCCGCCGACCAGTACGTCGGCAGCGTGCGCACCACTCGGGCCGACGACCGTGCCGTCCTTGATGAGCAGAGTCACGGCTGCACCAGCCCGTCGTACGCGTCCGGCCGGCGGTCGCGGTAGAACTGCCAGCGGTCCCGGACCGTCTCGAGCAGCTCGAGGTCGAGATCGCGGACGATCAGCTCCGGCTCGTGCGGGTCACCGGTCTCGCCGACGAACTTGCCCTCCGGGTCGACGAAGTACGACGTGCCGTAGAAGTCGTTCTCGCCGTAGTCGCTCTCGATCCCGACCCGGTTGATCGCGCCGATGAAGTACTCGTTCGCGACCGCGGAGGCGGGCTGCTCGAGCTGCCACAGGTACGACGACAGACCGCGGTGCGTCGCGGACGGGTTGAACACGATCTGGGCGCCGGCGAGGCCGAGTGCGCGCCAGCCCTCCGGGAAGTGCCGGTCGTAGCAGATGTACACCCCGACCCTGCCGACCGCGGTGTCGAACACCGGGTAGCCGAGGTTGCCCGGGCGGAAGTAGAACTTCTCCCAGAAGCCCTTCACCTGCGGGATGTGGGTCTTGCGGTACTTGCCCAGGTACTTCCCGTCGGCGTCGATCACCGCCGCGGTGTTGTAGAGCACGCCCGGCTGCTCCTGTTCGTACACCGGGAGCACGATCACCATGCCGAGCTCTTCGGCGAGCGCGCTGAACCGCTCGGTGGTCGGGCCCGGCACCGACTCGGCGAACTCATAGAACTTCGGGTCCTGGAGCTGGCAGAAGTACGGACCGTAGAACAGCTCCTGGAAGCAGATCACCTTCGCGCCCTGCGCGGCCGCCTGGCGCGCGTACTCCTCGTGGGCCTTGATCATCGACTCCTGGTCGCCGGTCCAGCTCGTCTGGACCAGCGCGGCGCGGACGTTTCGGGACATGTCAGACCTCCCCTATGACGAAATCTCACTCTGTCTCGGCGACGACCGTCCGTCAACGCATGACCGAGCGCGTCGCGTCGACCACGACGCGCCCACCGACCGTGGCCCAGCCGTCGCCCAGGTACGTGGTGGACAGCACCGAGCCGCGGCCCTGGGTGATCTCCAGGTCGCGCTCCAGCTGGACGGTGAGCGCCACCGCCGCCATCCCGGTCGCCTCGTCCTCGGCGATGCCGAGATCCCGGGCGAACATCCGCGACCGGATCGCACCGGCCGCCTCGTCGGACCAGGCCCAGGCGTAGTGGCGCCCATCGCTGAACGACGCGGGGTCGAGCATTGCGACCTCGTCCGGTCCGGCGAGCTGGTGCAAGACGAACGGCGACACCCAGTCGTTGTGCGCGCGGACCCGGGTGGTGTCACCGTCGTACGTGACCGAGACCTCGCCGGCCGGGACCCGCAGCACCGGGACGTCGTACCCCTGCTGGCGCAGCCACCAGGCACAGCCCACCGTCGGGTGGCCCGCGAACGGCAGCTCGCGCACCGGGGTGAAGATCCGGATCCGGCCGGCCGCGGGGTCGTCGACGAAGACGGTCTCGCTGAAGCCGAGCTCGTACGCGACACCCTGCCGCAGCGGCTCGGCGATCGCGGCGCCCTCGATCACGCCGAGCTGGTTGCCGTACTCGCCGGCGGAGGTGGTGAACACCCGCACGACGGTGACAGGAATCTCGGCGGCCATCGAGGATGCCGAAGGTCAGAAGACCGCGATCGCGGCGACCACGGCGATCACCACGATCACCGCGGCGACGATGGCGAGCGCCTTGGTGCTCACCTGCTGCGACGGGGCGGCGTCGGTGGTCTTCTCCTCGACGAAAGCGCGGAACATCTCGGTGCTGGCGCCCGGGTCTTCGTCGTGGGTCGGCGAGTCCGGTTGCGGGATGGCGTTGTCAGGCATGGCCAGGACCCTACCCACCGCGGGTGTCGACAAGGTTGCCGACCTGTGTACCATTTGGTACATGAACTTTGAGTCATCCGTCCACATCGATGCCACGCCCGCCCGGGTCTACGAGGTGTTCAGCGACGTCGAGCGGTGGCCCGAGTGGACCGCGTCGATCAGCACGGTCGAGCGTCTCGACGACGGTTCGCTGAAGGTCGGGTCGAAGACCCGGATCAAGCAACCGAAACTGCCGGTAGCGGTCTGGGAGGTCACCGAGATCGTCGAGGGCAGCCACTTCGTCTGGGTCGCGAAGGGCCCCGGCGTCACCACGACCGGGGGCCACTACGTGGAGCCGGACGGGAACGGCGCGAAGGCGATCTCGCGGATCGAGCAGGCGGGTCCGGGCGGCTGGCTGATCGGCGTCCTCACCAAGGGTCTGACCAACCGCTACCTCGCGATGGAGGGCGCGGGGCTGAAGGCGCGGTCCGAGAAGAGCGGGTGACCCCGCGCGAGCGACTGCTGGCGGCCGCGGTCGACCACTTCGCCACGCACGGCGTCGGCGACCACAGCCTGCGCGCCCTCGCCACGGCACTCGGCACCAGCCACCGGATGCTGATCTACCACTTCGGCTCCCGCGACGGACTGCTCGCCGAGGTGGTCCGCGCGGTCGAGCAGCAGCAGCGGGACACGCTCGACGCGCTGCTCGCGGACGCGTCGCTGTCACCGGCCGAGCAGTCCTGGCGTTTCTGGCACCGGGTCGTCGACGCGACGATGACGCACGGGCGGCTGTTCTTCGAGCTGTCCGCGCTGGCGATGCAGGACAAGCCGTACACGGCGCCGCTGCGGGACTCGCTGGTGTCGCTGTGGCTCGAACCGCTGACGGAGCTGTACATGCGCGCAGGTGTCCCGCCGGACGAGGCGCCGGTGTACGCACGGCTCGGGCTCGGCGCGGCCCGCGGGCTGCTGTTCGACCTGCTCGCCACCGGCGACCGCGCCGCCGTCGACGAGGCCGCCGCCCTGCTCGCCCGGCTGGTAACTCTTCCGGGTTGATTGGACCCAAGTTTCAGCCCACCGGACGCTGCCGATGCACGCTGGCGGGCCTGCGGCTGAAACTCGGGTCCAATCAAACCCTTATAGTCGGCTCGGCGATCCAGCCGGCGACGATCGGCAGGCGGGTGGCCCGGTGCACGGCCGCGAATGCGAACGGGCGGTCCAGGTCCAGCCGGAGCCGCTTGGCCTGTTGCGTCGGCATCGCCATCCGGGTCATCCCGATCGCGGTCACCGCGGCCGCCTCGAACCCGGTCGCGAAGAACCGCGCGAACACCGACTGCTTGGCCTGCGACACCTTCAGCAGCTCGGGACTGATCGCGCTGAAATGCCCACGACCCCGCGGCGTGGAGCTGACCGTGGTGAGCCCGAACAACTCAGCGTGCTCGAGCAGGTCGTGCTCGGATCGCACCTCGAACGGCGGCAACGACAGCTGGACGTCCGGCTTCCGCGCCGTGGTCGTCGCGACCCGCAGTCCCGGACCCGGCTCGGCCCCTGTATCGGCCGTCCGCAGCAAGTCCTCGCCGACCGTACCGGCCCGCGCGAGCGACTCCACCAGCGCGGGTACGACGTCCCGCGCCGCCGCCTCCGGCGCTGCCAGCCCGAGTACGACGTCGACGTCGGCATCGCCCGCCACCGTGGCGGTGACGAGCGAGCCGGCGGGCGTGTCGTCGTACAGGCTGATCGTTGCGGGCTCGGCGTCGGTCCGCGTCAGCCAGCGCCACTGGCCCTGCCACGGCCCGTCGTGCAGCCGGCGGCGCTGCTCTTCGAACGGCTTCGCCCACGTGGTCCGCAACGAGAGTGCCGAGGCGAGCGCGAGGACCAGATCCGGCGTGACCTCGAGCGGCATCCGCTGGATCAACCCGCCGGTGTGCTCGGCGACCCAGGCGTCGAGCATCGCCTTGTCCCGGGCGCCGTCCCCAGTAAGTGTGCCGCGGAGCGGGGCCGGCATCACCGAGTCGAACGAATCGGCCAGCTTGAGATCGTCCCGCACCCAGACCCCCAGCGCGGCCTGCAGATCATGCGATGTGTCCAGCGTCTCGATCAGCCGGGCCGCCTCCTGAGCCGAGCCCTCCGCGTCCCGTCCGATCGACGCCGACAACTCGGACCGGCCCGGCTCGTCCGCGGCGGTCGCAAGGATCGCCAGCAACGGCCATAACCCCAGCCCGGACAGCACAGAGTTCCCAGCCGGCGCCTCCCGCAGCCACCGCGTGGTCAGCCCAGTCACACTCCGTACGACGTCATCGTTCATAGGCCAACCCTGCCACGCCGGTCGCTCGTGATCGGCCGCACGGCGTGGAGTCGAACCCGCCCTCGCCGCGCCCGCCAACCCCTACGAGTAGACCGGTTCGCGCTCCTCGACCGGCCTCGACGGCTTGGCGGGTGGGCGCCGCCGCAGCACGGTGCCGGCCATCCCGGCGATCACCAGTACGGCGGCCGCGGCCCGCAGCGGCGTCACGGTCTCGCCACGCAGCAGCCAGGCCGCTCCCATCCCGACCACCGGGACGAGCAGCGAGAACGGCGCGACCGTGCTCGCGTCGTACCGGCGCAGCAGGTAGCCCCATACCCCGAAGCCGAACAGCGTCGTCGCCCAGGCCAGGTAGCCGACCGCACCGACACCGGTCCAGCTCAGGTGCCGCAGCGCGTCCAGGTCGGCTCGCGGTCCCTCGAGAATCAGCGACAGCACAAGCAGCGGCAGTACGGCGACCGCGCTGACCCAGACCATGAACCGCAGCGTGTCCGGCGGCCGAGCGTGCCGGGTAACGATGTTCGACAGGCCCCAGCAGGCACCGGCCGCGATCACCAGCCCGAACGCGCCGAGCGGACTGCTCAACCCCTTGTCGGCGGCGATCAGCACCATGCCCGCACACGCGGTCGCGATCCCGGCAAGCTGTGCCGGTCGCGGCCGCTCCTTCAGCAGCACGACGGCGAACAGCAGCGTGAACACCACCTGGCTCTGCAGCACGAGCGACGACAGCCCGGCCGGCATCCCGCGGTCCATGCCGACGAACAGCAGGCCGAACTTGGCCACGCCGAGGATCAGCCCGACGGCCACGACGTACCGCCACGGCACCCGCGGCGGGCCGAGCAGCAGGATCGCCGGTACCGCGGCGACCGCGAACCGCATGGCTGACAACAGGAGCGGTGGTACGCCTTCCAGACCGACCTCGATGACGACGAAGTTGACGCCCCAGACGACGGCGACCGCGACGGCCAGGGCGAGATCACGTGGGCTCACGATGGCCAGTGTGCGAGGCAGTATTGTTAAGGACCAGCACGGATTGCTACATCGTTCATTGTAGGAGTGCTACATGCTTGATCTGGGTCGGCTGCGCGCCCTGCACGCCGTCGCGACGTACGGCTCTGTGGGTGCGGCGGCGGCGGCGCTCGGGTACACACCATCGGCGGTGTCCCAGCAGCTCGCCAAGCTCGAGCGTGAGACCCGGACTCCGCTGCTCGAGCGGCGCGGACGTGGTGTCGTCCTCACCGACGCCGCGCAACTGCTCGCCGCCACCGCGAGTCAGGTGCTCGGGCTGGTCGAGGAGGCCGAGCTGGCCCTGGAGGAGCAGCGCGGAGCAGTGATCGGCGAGCTGCGGCTGGCAGCGTTCCCGACCGCGGCGAGAGGCCTGCTGCCGCCGGTGCTGGCCCGGCTGCAGGCCGAGCACCCGGCGCTCAGCGTCGACGTGGCCGAGCTGGACCCGCCCGACACGGTGGCCGCCGTCGCCCGAGGTGAGCTGGCCGTCGGCGTGGTGCACGACTGGCACAACACACCGCTCGCGCTGCCCGAGGAACTGTCCCGGGTGAAGCTCGGTACCGACCTGGCCGACATCATCCTGCCTGCCGCGCATCCCCTTGCGGACAAGGAGTTCCTGCGTCCCGCCGACCTCGCGGACGAGCGCTGGATCTGCCAGCCGGAGGGCTCGATCTGCCACGACTGGCTGGTCCGCACGATGCGCAAGGCCGGTTTCGAGCCGCGGGTCGCGTACTCCGTCGCCGAGTACCAGACCCAGCTCGCGATGCTTGCCCACGGCATCGGTATCGCGCTGATCCCGCGGCTCGGCCGCGGCCCGCTGCCGGAGTCGGTGGTCGCGGTGCCGCTGCAACCCGCGCCGAGCCGGCGGCTGTTCGCGGTCTGGCGCACCCTGACCGCCCGGCGACCGGCGGTCGCCGTCACGGTCGATGCGCTGCGATCGGGCTGGCGCGAGCGCGATACCACCTGAACTACACGAGGGTCTTGAGCTTGCGGGCGGTGTCGTCGTCGGCGGGGGCGTAGATGGCGATCCGGATGTCGGCGTTCTGGCCGACCCACAGGTTTGACGGCTCCAGGCGGAGCAGGCCGACCGCGGGATTGTCGACCAGCTTGATCCGGGTGCCGGGGCCGGCCACGTCGTGCCGTGACCACAGCTCGGCGAATCGCGGGGACGCCACAAGCAGCTTGTCGGTCAGGTCCCGCCAGGCCGGCTCGCCGATGTGCTCGGCCAAGCCGGCGCGGTACCCGGCGACCAGGGCCGCGTGAAGGTCGTCCTCGTCCAGGAAGACGCACTCCCAGCCCGGGTAGGTGAACGCGAGCCACAAGATGTTGTGCTCCTCCACCGGCACCTTGTCCAAGTCGAGGATCACCTTGCGGTACGCGTCGTTGGACGCCAGCACGTCGTACCGCTTGGTCAGCGCGGAGGCGGGGAACGGCGAGAGCTGGTCCAGGATCCGCTGCGTGTTCGGCGTCAGCGCGGAGCAGTTCATCGTGCCGGGCGTGACCGGTACGCCGGCCAGCGTGTAGAGGTGGCTGCGCTCGACCCGGTCCAGCCGTAGCGTCCGGGCGACCGCGTCCAGCACCTGCTCGGAGACGTTGATGTCGCGGCCCTGCTCGAGCCAGGTGTACCAGGTGACCCCGACGCCGGCGAGCTGGGCGACCTCCTCGCGGCGCAGACCCGGCGTACGACGCCGGCCGCCGGGCGCGAAGCCGACCTCCTCGGGCCGGATCCGCTCCCGCCTGCTGCGCAGGAAGGACGCCAGCTCGGTACGACGCGTCGCCGAACTGTCGGTGGCCCGTGCTTGGCTCGGTGCGGGTCGAAGCGCCGTGCTGGTCATCTCCCCATGGTGGCCGCTCGCGCGCGCCCGTAGAAGGGTGGTGCCGGGTGCTGCTGATACCAGGATAAACAGGCTCTCACTACCCGGCTGACACTACCCACACCCTGGATGCCATGACCGAACTGACTGCCGCGGCACCGCGAGCCGCCACGCCCGCCCGGGCGGAGCGCTTCGGCACGGTCGCCCTGCTCACACTGATCGCGGGCGGCTTCCTGCCGGTGCTGTCCTTCTTCATCCTCAACGTCGCCCTGCCCGCCATCGGTGCCGACCTGCACGCCTCCGAGGGCGCGCTGCAGCTGGTCATCGCCAGCTACGGCATCGCCAACGCCACGCTGGTCGTGGTCGGCGGCCGGCTCGGCGACGCGTTCGGCCGGCGGCGCTTGTTCATCACCGGGATGGCCGCCTTCACGCTCACCTCGCTGCTGTGCGCCCTTGCGCCGAACATCGAGCTGCTGCTCGCCGCCCGGGTCGCGCAAGGTGCCGCGGCCGCGCTGATGATGCCGCAGGTGATGGCCACCATCGCCGCGACCCTGACCGGCGAGAGCCGGGCCCGGGCGATCGGCCTGTTCGGCGCGAGCGGTGGCGTCGCGGCCGCGCTCGGCCAGATCCTCGGCGGCGCGCTGGTCGACGCGGACGTGGCGGGTACCGGCTGGCGCGCGGTGTTCTTGCTCAACGTGCCGCTCGGCGTGCTCACCGTCGTGGCCGCGTGGCGGCTGCTGCCGGAGACCCGGGCGACGCACCGGCTACCACTCGACCTGACCGGCGCGGCGCTACTGGCCACCGCGCTCGTCGTACTGCTGCTGCCGCTGACCGAGGGCCGCCCGCTGGGCTGGCCGTTGTGGACCTGGATCCTGCTGGCCGCGGTGCTGCCGGTCGGGCTGGTGCTCGGCCGGCACCAGTCCCGGGCGGAGCGGTCCGAGCGGGCCCCACTGGTACCGCCATCGGTGCTGCGACTGCGCGGGATGCGGATCGGGCTCGGGATCGCGGTGCTGTTCTTCACCACGTTCAGCGGGTTCATGTTCGCGTTCGCGCTGGCGACCCAGGTCGGCGCCGGGCTGACCGCGCTGCAGGGCGGGCTGTCGATCCTGCCGATGGGTATGGCGTTCCTGGTCGCGTCGATCGTCGGCCCGCGGCTCGAGTCCCGCTGGGGCGCCGGGATCATCACCCGCGGCGCACTGATCCAGACCGCCGGCTACCTGGTGCTCGCGGCAACGACCTACTGGGCCTGGCCGGACATCGACGCACTGGTGCTGGCGCCGGGCATGCTGATCGCCGGTCTGGGCGGCGGCTTCGTGATGATGCCGATGTTCGGCGTCGTGATGCGGCAGGTGCCGGTGCAGCAGGCCGGGCTGGGCAGCGGCGTGCTGATCACCACCCAGCAGACCTGCCTGGCACTCGGTGCCGCGACCATCGGCACGGCGTACCTGTCGATGGTTTCGCGCTGGGGCGCCGCGGACGCGCTGGTCACGGTCGAGGTCGGTATCGCGGTGGTGTCGGTCGGTCTGGCGCTGTTCAGCCGCCGGCTGACGACAAGCTGAGGTCGCGCCGGTGATGCGCCGGGGCCGGCTAGTCGGCGGCGGGGCCGGCGGTCTGGCCGGTACGGCGCCAGCGGATCCCGGCCTCGATGAAGTCGTCGATCTCGCCGTCGAACACCGCGGAGGTGTTGCCGGACTCGTACAGCGTCCGCAGGTCCTTCACCATCTGGTACGGGTGCAGCACGTACGACCGCATCTGGTCGCCCCACGAACCCTGGACGTCACCGCGGAGCGCGTCGATCTCTGCACGCTCTTCGGCCTTCTTGAGGGCCAGCAGCTTCGCCTTCAGGATCACCATCGCCGAGGCCTTGTTCTGCAGCTGCGACTTCTCGTTCTGGCAGGACACCACGGTGCCG
>Ga0075419_10001317_pt1 | contig 16064 bp, 16 predicted proteins | sample SoiMetdeltSBSDD3_FD_76900 | JGI IMG/M metagenome (GOLD analysis project Ga0075419, IMG submission 76900) | Bulk soil microbial communities from a Populus tree surrounding site in Tennessee, USA - Soil MetaG P. deltoides SBSDD3 | ecosystem: Environmental > Terrestrial > Soil > Tree plantation... | reverse complement strand
GAACACGCTGTTCCAGCGCGCGCCGGGCTTGGGGGGCGCGTCGAGGTCGAGCTGCAGCTGCTGCAGGATCTGGTCGGCGCGCAACGCGCTGCGGAAGCGCCCGCCGACGCCGTAACCGAGCGCCGGATCGAAGGAGAGGCCCTCGTCCCAGGCGTTGCCGATGTCGACGAAGGCCGCGGCTCCCCAGTTCTCGCCGATCCAGTGGGTATATTCCAGAGACCCCACAGCGAGCCGGCGTCCGCCGACGATCGCGTCGCCCTGCTGGATTCCCAGGCTCTCGAAATCGTAGCCGCGCACGGTCTGGTCGCCCCCCGTGCGGAAGAGGAAGGTGGTCGGGATGCCCTGGCGGGTCTCGGCGACGACGCTACCCACCTGGCCGCGGATGAGGAGGTCGCCCACGTAGCGCCCTACGGGCATGAGGAGCGAGACGCTCGCCACGAAGCGCAGGAATTCCTGCGTGGCGAGGCCCGGCGGCGATCCGCCGAGCTCGGCGCTGGCGAGATACCCGGCGCGCGGCAGAAGCAGGTCGTCGGTGCGCCGGAAGGTGCGCCGGTGGCCGAAGTACACCGCGTGGCGGTTGTCGGTGGGGTCGCCGCCGACGCGCTGCTCCTCCAGGTGCGCCGACACGATGAATGCGATGGGCGAGATGCCGACGTAGCGGTTATGCGACACGCCGGCAGCCAGCTCGCGCGTGGTTTCGTTCTGGATGTCGGTCTGGCGGGCGCGTGCGAACACGCTGTTCCAGCGCGCGCCGGGCTTGGGGGGCGCGTCGAGGTCGAGCTGCAGCTGCTGCAGGATCTGGTCGGCGCGCAACGCGCTGCGGAAGCGCCACGCCGAGTCGAACACGTCCTGGTTTGAGTAGCGCAGCTCCGCGCGCGGGCCGCCGTCGGTGCTGTAGCCGACGCCCGCCTCGATATGCTGGGTCGAGGCTTCGATCACCGCAACGCGCAGCGGCGCCGCGTCGGCGAGCAGCGGATGCGTGTCGATATCGGCCTGTACGCTCGCGAAGTAGCCGGTTTCCAGAAGCCGGCGCTGGTAGGCGAGCACAAGGTCGCGGTCATAGGTGGCGCCGGCGCGGACCGGGCTCAGGTTCTCGGCCACCGCGTCGGCATAGCGCTTGAGGCCCGTGACGCGCACTTCGCCGAAGCGGAACGCGGGACCGCTGGCGAGCTCGACCTCGAGCCGCGCCTCGCGCTTGTCCGGATCGATGGTGGCGCGGCTGTCCGCGACGCGCGCCGCGGCGTAGCGCCAGCTCGCGAGCTCGGCCGCGGCCTCGCGCTTCGCCGCATCCCATTCGGCCTGACGGAACGGTTCGCCACGCCGCAGACGCCAGTGGTCGCGCACGCGCTTGAAGAGCGCCTGCGCTTCCGCGTCCTGCGCCGCCGGTCCGGTGAAGCGAAGCTCCACTTCCGCTACGCGCGTGCGCTCGCCGACCTCGACGGTGACGCTGATGCGCCACGGCGTCTGCGCTTCGTCGATGCGCACTTCGACCTGCGGCGAGAAATAACCTTCGGTGGCGGCGACTTCGCGCGCCTGCTTCTCCGCCTCCTCCACGAGGCGGCGCACGCGCTCGGCCGTCATCTGCGGATCGTTCTGCCAGCGCTGCAGGCTTAAGCCCTTGCGCAGGATCGCTGCGATGTCGCGCGGCGCTTCCACTTCGACGCGATAGCTCACCTCCTGGGCAAGCAGCGCCTGGCACACCAGGAGCGCCGCGGCCGCGCCGGCGATGCGCATCAACTAGAATCCCCCGCGTGAAAATCCTCGTGTCGAACGACGACGGCTATTTCGCGCCGGGCATCACGCTGCTCGCCGAGGCGCTCGCGCAGCTCGGCGAGGTCACGGTGGTCGCGCCGGAGCGCGATCGCTCGGGCGCCTCGAACTCGCTGACGCTCGACCGGCCGCTCACGGTGCGGCGCGCGCCGAACGGCTACTTCTCGGTGAACGGCACGCCCACCGATTGCGTTCATATCGCGGTCACGGGCCTGCTCGACTTCACCCCGGATGTCATCGTCTCGGGCGTCAACCTCGGCGCGAATATGGGCGACGATACGATCTATTCCGGCACCGTAGCGGCCGCCGCGGAAGGCTACCTGCTCGGCATTCCGTCGGTCGCGCTCTCGCTCACCAGCCATGCGGGCGCGCATTTCGAAAGCGCTATCGGCATCGCGCTGCAGCTCGTCGAGCGGCTCTCGCGCAAGCCTTTGAACGAGCCGGTGCTCCTCAACGTGAACGTGCCCGACGTTGCGCCCGAGGAGCTGCGCGGCGTCGAGGTGACGCGGCTCGGGCGCCGGCACAAGGCCGAGCCGGTGTTGAAGCTGAAAACGCCGCGTGGCGAAACCGCCTACTGGATCGGCCCCGCCGGCGCGGCGGCCGACGCCGGGCCGGGCACCGATTTTTACGCGGTGCAGTCGCATCGGGTCTCAATTACGCCGCTGCGCATGGATCTCACCCACAACGCCCAGCTCCCGACGGCGCAGGCATGGCTGGCGGATTGAAGAATCCGGCGGGTGTCGGCATGACCTCCGAGCGTACGCGAAAGCGTATGGTCGAGCGCCTGCGCGAGGCGGGCATTCGCGACGCGCGCGTGCTCGCCGCGATGGCCGCCGTGCCGCGCCATCTCTTCATCGAGGAGGCGCTCGCGAGCCGCGCCTACGAGGACACGGCGCTGCCGATCGGTTTCGGCCAGACCATTTCGCAACCCTACGTGGTGGCGAAGATGATGGAGACGCTGCTCGAGGGAAGAACGCCCGGCAGGACGCTCGAGGTCGGTACGGGCTGCGGCTACCAGGCGGCGGTGCTCGCGCATGTTTTTCCCGAGGTGTATTCCATCGAGCGCATCAAGGGGCTGCTCGAGCGCGCGCGCCGCAATCTAATGCCGCTGCGGCTGAAGAATCTGCGCCTCGCGCACGGCGACGGCTACGCCGGGCTCGAAGGCGCGGCGCCATTCCAGGCGATCATCGTCGCCGCGGCCGCGCCGCAGGTGCCTGAACGGCTCCGGCAGCAGCTCGCGCCCGGTGGCAGAATGGTGCTGCCTCTCGCGGTCGGGCGCAGCCAGCGACTCGTGCTGGTGGAGCGCAGTGGCCGTGGCTTCGTGGAGGCCGAGCTCGACGCGGTGCGGTTTGTGCCGATGGAGATGGGAAAGGCGTGAAAGCGATTGCGATTGTGGTGCTCGCCCTGGTGGCTGCCTGCGCGCCGGCGCGCCGGCCTGCACCGGTGGAGGACCGGCGGCCGCCGCTACGCGCTGCTGTCCCGCAGACGCCTGCAGTGAGCGAACCCGCAGCGCCCGAAGGTTTCTACTTCGTGAAGAAGGGCGACACGCTCTACAGCATCGCGCTCGAGCACGGACACGATTACCGGGAAGTCGCGCAGTGGAACTCGCTCGATGACCCGACGCGCATCAACGCCGGGCAGATGCTGCGCGTTGCGCCGCCGCCGCAGGCGCAGCCGAAGGAACCTGCCGTGGTGGTGGGGCATGGCCTTCCCGGAACCCGCATCGAATCGCGCGCGATCGCATCGCCGGTGCTCGAATCAAAACCCGCGCCGGTGATTCCGTCGTCGGTTCCCCGGGAAGAGCCGAAGCTGGAAGCCGGCCCGCTGCAATTCACCTGGCCGGTGAAAGGCAAGGTGCTTGCCGGGTTCGCCGAACCGCGCCAGAAAGGCATTGATATCGCCGGCAAAAGCGGCGAGGCCGTAACCGCTTCCGCGGGCGGCCGGGTCACCTACGTGGGCAGCGGCATCCCGGGGCTCGGCAAGCTCATCGTGATCAAGCACGACCAGGGCTTCATCACGGTGTATGCCCACAACAGGGACATCCTGGTGAAGGAGCAGCAGGCGGTGAGCCGCGGGCAGAAGATCGCCGAGCTGGGCGAGAAGCTCCACTTCCAGATCCGCAAGGGCGCGGCCGCAGTCGACCCGCTCCTTTACCTTCCCAAGTCGTAGGCGCGCCGCAGCTCGGCGCCGAGCTCGGCGACCGCCGTGGCGTAGAGCGCGCTGCGGTTATAGCGCGTGATCACATAAAAGTTTTTCAGTCCGACCCGGTAGCTGGGCGGCCGCTCGCCGTTCGCAAGCTCGATGAGCGCGGCGTTCGCACCGGCCGGCTGCGGTGAATCGAACTCCACGCCGGCGGCCCGCAGCTCGACGAGCGAATGTTTGGGCTCGAAGCGCCCGTCGACCAACGCGCGCCAGCCCTCGCCGCTCACGCGCGCCGGGACCATGACATCGGCGTCGCGCTCCCAGCCGTGCAGCTTGAGGAAGTTACCCACGCTGCCGATTGAATCGGAGCGGCTTTTTTGAAGGTCGATGCTGCCGTTGCCGTCGAAGTCGACGGCGTAGCGCCGCGCGCTGGAGGGCATGAACTGCGGGATGCCGATCGCGCCGGCATAGGAGCCGCGCACCGAGAACACGTCGAGGCCTGCGTCGCGCGCCATGACGAGATAGTGCTCGAGCTCGCTTTTGAAGAAATTCGCGCGCGGCGGATAGTCGAAGGCGAGGGTAGTGAGCGCGTCGACCACGCGCCAGTTGCCGGTGTTGCGGCCGTAGAAGGTCTCCACGCCGATGATTGCCACGACGTATTCCGGCGGCACACCGTACTTCGCCGCCGCACGCTCGAGCGTGCGGCGATACTTCTTCCAGAATTCGAGCCCTTCTGTGATGCGCCGCTCCGTGATGAGGAGCGCGCGGTAGTCCTCCCAGGCGCGCACGCGCTCGGCCGGCCGCGCGATCGCTTCGAGGACCGGGTCCACGCGCTGCGCCTTCGCGAACACGCGCTTCAGATGGCCTTTTTGAAAGCCGTGGCGCTGGGCGAGATCGTCCATGAAGGCCTGGACCTCCGGCCGGCCCGCATAGCTCGCGTGCGCGAGGCCAGGAAGGAGCAGCACACAAAGCAAAAGGCGCCTCATAGCTGCCGCACCATCTTGCGCAGCCGCGCCACCGCGTCGGCGCTCGCGCCGGCGCCGTAGCGCAGCGCGATGTAGAGCGAGCCGATGCGCAGGATCGCGTGACGGGCGGCCGGCAGCGCGCGCGCAGCGCGCGCTGAGAAGTCGCGCGGGCCTTCGGAGGGCGCCCGCTCGACGCCGCGCGCGGCAAGCTTGCGGCAGAAGGCGCGCCAGGCGCGCTGCACTGGGTCGGGGCGTGCGAAGCGCCGCAGCGACCACGCGAGCAGGACGAGCGTGAGCGCGCCGAGGAAGGCGAAGAGCGCCGCGGTGAGCGCGCGCCAGTCGGCGTCGCGCACCCCGACGCTCGCCATCAGTTCGCGCTGACGCTCGGGGTTGAAGCCGAGCACCCAGACGTTCCACTTGTGCACCGTCGCTTCCCAGCGGTCGCGCACGCCACGCAGCCATTCCAGTTCCGGACGCATGAGAAGCGGCAGGGCCGAAGCCTGCGGCACGGCAGCCGCCATGCTACGGTCGAGCCGCCCGGGGACCGCCACCGCAGTCGGGTCGATGCGCACCCAGCCGCGCTCCGGCAGGAACACCTCGGCCCAGGCGTGCGCATCGGCCTGGCGCACGCTCACGATGCTGTCGACGCTATTCAGCTCGCCGCCCTGGTATCCGGTGACAACGCGCGCAGGCACGTCGGCGGCGCGCATCAGGAACACGAATGCGGAAGAAAAGTGCTCGCAAAAGCCCGCCTTGGTCGCGAACAGGAACTCGTCGACCGAGTCCTCGCCGAGGAGCGGCGGCTCCAGCGTATAGGTGTAGCCGCCTTGGCGCAGAAAGGCGATGGCGCGCGTCACGATTTCGGCTTCGTCCGTCGAGCCGGCGCGCCATTCCCGCGCGAGCGCGGTGGCGCGCGGGTTGAAGTTCGCTGGCAGCCGCAACGCGCGGCGCAGCGCCGCAGGGGTTTCCGTCGGCTGCGGCTCGGGTGACACCACCGAAGTGACGTCGTAGCGCATGCGCGTACGCACGGGAGCGCTCGCCAGGATCTGGCCGTCGTAGCTCATGCGCGCTCGTTCCGGCAGGCTCGCCGCCGTCTCGAGGGCGAAAAGCCAATACCGGTTGTGCGGCTCGAGCACGATCTCGTAGCGATACGTGGCGCGCCCGCGCTCCGGCGGGACGAACTGCGTGAAAAAGCTCGAGCCCGCGCTCCAAGTGCGACCGTCGAAGTCCCAGAGGACCGGTCCGCGCCAGTAGCGCACCGCCTGCGGGGGCGGCGGCGTCTGGAATTCCGCCCGAAAGGCGATCGAGTCCGAAAGCGCGAGGCTCGAGAGCATGCCCGGGCTCATGGTCTCCGAAAGTCCGGCCATGCCGGAGTAGGCATCCTGCGGCAAGCCCCACAGCGGTCCCGGCACGCGCGGGAACAGCACGAAAAGGGCGAGCGCCGCAGGCGCGGCGTGCGCGAGAAGCAGCGCCGAGGTGCGCAGATTGGCGGGCATCGGCCGCTGCGGGGCGCTGAAGCCGACGAGCGTCGCGGTGAGCAGGAAGACGCCGAGCGCCATGACGAGCGCCGTGGGAATCGCCTGCGTATAGAGGAAATTCGTAACCACGAGGAAATAGCCGAGGAATGCGCAGACCGCTGCGTCGCGATGCGTGCGCGTCTCGAGAAGCTTCAGTCCGGAGAACACCATCAGGAGCAGGATTCCGGACTGCCGGCCGAACAGCGTGCGGTGCTCGATCCAAACGCCGAGCATCGCCACCGCGGCAACGCCGAGCACGAGCCAGCGCGAGGGCAGCGGCGCGCGGTTCAGCGCGAAGTAGATGCGCCAGCCATAGAGGCAGAGCGTGAGAAGGGTCAGCCACCAGGGGGCGCGCGTCGCATGCGGGGCGATTACGAGAATGAGCGAGCCGACGAGCCACGCCAGCTCGCGCGCGCCCACCGGGCGTTGCTCGGGCGCAAGCGGATTCATGAGGGATTCATGACGCGATTTGGTACAGCGCGAGCGCCTGAAGGCAGGCGGCCATGTGCGCGTCGCCGCGCGCCGGCGTAATTTCCACGCCGGCAAGGCGCAGGCCGTAGTGCGCGCCGGCGCGCTCGGCGGCGAGCACCCAGCCGGCGAGGCGCGAAAGGCGCTGCTCAAGCGCGAGACCGATGGGCAGCAGGTGCTCGTCGAGCCACAGCTCGGCCGCGGATTCACCGGCGAACTGCTTGGTCAGCATCTCGCCGGTGCGCGCGACGACCTTCCACGCCACGTGGCGCGGCGAGTCCGTGCGCTGGTAGCTGCGCAGGCCGGCGAAGTCATCGCTGCCCGGCATCGGCGTATGCAGCGAGCCGGGCGCGGGCGAACCGCTGAAGGGCGGCAGCGGCGAGCGCTCGGGGCGCGGGTAGACCACGCAGCGCGCGTCGGGCTCGATGTAGCTCCAGGCGCGGAACAGGCCGAGCGGAAAGCGCGTCTCGAGCATCACGCGGCCGAGCGCGACGAGCCCACGGCGCGGCGCCGGCACGGCGAGCAGCACTTGGGCGACACCGAGCGGCGGAATGTCGACCACCGCCTGCGAACCGGAGCGGAGATGGCGCGCGAGCAGGGCGGGCCGGTCGAAAGCCGAGCGACCGTCCAGATACAGGCGGAATTGCGCCGACTCCCCGGCGTACACCGGCTCGGCGCGGCCTGCGGTCACGGCGATGCGCGAGAGGTTGCGCGCGGTGTGCACCATGGCGGCGAGGCCCAGGCCCGCGAGCAGGAAGGTCAGCGCAAACCCGAGCGCTAGCGCGTAGTTGATCGAGCCCACGAGGAGCACGGCGAGCATCGCGCCGAAGAGCCAGCCCAGGCGCGCCGGCACGATGTACACACGCCGGTGCGTAAGCTCGACCGTGCCGCGCTCCGGCGGCGTGAAGCCGTAGAGCCAGTTGGCAAGCTGCGGCTTGCGCTCGAGGAGCCGCCCGATCACGCCGTGGGCCCCTCGTACTTCCAGCGCCCGCGCCAGGCGGCGAGCACCAGGTTCGGATATTCCGGCTTGCCGAGGCTGCCGTTATAGCGGCCGAGCGCGCGGTAATAGTCGCCCTTCTCCAGGTCGAGGTAGTGCCGCAGGATCGCGCAACCGTAGGCGATGTTCGTTCGCAAGTGAAAGAGGTTGTGGTTTGGCTGGCCGATGAGTTTGACCCAGAACGGCATGACCTGCATGTAGCCGCGCGCGCCGGCGCGCGAGACCGCGTACTTACGAAAGGCGCTCTCGACCTCGATTACCCCGAGGACGAGCTGGGGGTCAAGCCGGTAGCGCGTCGCTTCGTACTGCACGGTGCGCAGCAGCTCCAGGCGCTGCTGCCGGTCGGGGATGCGCTTTTCCAGGCGCCGGTCCATCTCGGTGAGCCAGCGCTGCGCGTCGGTGGGCTCGCGGAAATGCATCGACGGAGGTGCGCGGTCCGCCACCATGCGCGAGAGCCGCTGGCGCACGCTGTCGGCGAGCGGCTCGTACACCTGCGCGCCCGCATGGGCGGCGATCGGGGCGAGAAGCGCGAGGAAGACAAGCGCCCTCATCCCAGCCGAGACTTGAGCCCGCTCACCGCGTCCCTGAGCGCAACATCCTGCGGCTTCTCGTCGCGCCGTCCCTTGTACTCGGCGTTGCCCGCGGCGAGGCTGCGCTCCGAAAGCACGAGGCGATGCGGGATGCCAATGAGCTCCATGTCTGCGAAGAGTACGCCGGGACGCTCGTCGCGGTCGTCCATGAGGACGTCGATACCCGCCTCGAGCAGCTCGCCGTAGAGCTTTTCCGCCGCTTCACGCACCTGCGCGCTCTTGTGGTAGCCGATGGGCACGAGACACGCCTGGAAGGGCGCGATCGGCGCCGGGAAGATGATGCCGCGCGCGTCGTGGTTCTGCTCGATCGCCGCCGCGACGATGCGCGTGACGCCGATCCCGTAGCAGCCCATCTCGAAAGGTTTCGTTTTTCCCGCCTCATCGAGAAAAACCGCGCCCATTGCCTCGGAATACTTCGTGCGCAGCTGGAAGATGTGGCCGACCTCGATGCCGCGCGCGATCTCGAGCGTTCCCTTGCCGTCGGGACTCGGATCGCCCGCCACCACGTTGCGGATATCGGCGATCTGCGGCTGCGGCACATCGCGGCCGAAGTTGACGCCGGTCAGGTGAAAGCCTTCCTCGTTTGCGCCGCACACAAAATCGCTCATCACGGTGACCGCGCGGTCCACAAGAAGCTTCACCTTTGCGCCGACGGGACCAATGTAGCCGGGCTTGCAGCCGAGCGCACGCTGGATCTCGGCCTCGGTCGCGAAGCGGAAGACGCCGATCGCCTTCTGCGTCTTGATTTCGTTCAGCGCATGGTCGCCACGGATGAGGAGCAGGTGAAACTCGTCGTCGTGCATGACGGCCACGGCCTTCACCGTGCGCTTCAAATCGATCTTGAGCAGCTCGGCCACCTGCTCGCAGGTCGTTTTGCCCGGCGTCGGAACCTTGCGTAGCTCTTCGCGCGGCGGCTCGCGCTTCGCCGTGGTAATGCCTTCGGCGAGCTCGACGTTCGCGGCGTAATCGGAGCCCGGGCAGAACGCGATCGCGTCCTCGCCCGAGTCCGCGAGCACGTGGAACTCGTGCGAGCCGGTACCGCCGATCGCGCCGGTGTCGGCCGCGACCGCGCGAAAGCGCAGGCCCAGGCGCGTGAAGATGCGCGTATACGTGTCGTGCATATTGCGGTACTCGCGCCCGAGATCCTCAAAATTCTCGTGGAACGAGTAGCCGTCCTTCATGATGAACTCGCGTCCGCGCATGATGCCGAACCTTGGGCGGCGCTCGTCGCGGAATTTGGTCTGGATCTGGTAGAAATGCACAGGCAGCCGCCGATAGCTTTTCAACTCGGCGCGCGCAAAGTCGGTAATGGCCTCTTCCGAGGTCGGCTGGATCACGAAATCGCGCTCGTGGCGGTCGCGAAAACGCAGCAGCTCCGGGCCATACGCCTGCCAGCGGCCCGACTCCTGCCACAGCTCCGCGGGCTGGACCACGGGCATCACGAGCTCGAGCGCCCCGGCGCGGTTCATCTCCTCCCGCACGATGGTCTCGACCTTGCGCAGCACGCGCATGCCGAGCGGCAGCCAGGTATACACGCCGGCCGAGAGGCGGCGGATGATCCCCGCACGCAGCATCAGGCGGTGGCTGATGACCTCCGCGTCGGCAGGACTTTCCTTCTGCGTCGAGAGAAAGAACTTCGAGGTTTTCATCGGCGCGCCACCGGCGTTGTCTTTGTCGATGGGCTGTGGAAAAATCGTTCGAGCCATTCTAACTGAAGGCGGTCTGGCCCATGCTCGACAAGGAAGGCTACCGTCCGAACGTCGGCATCGTCCTTGCCAACCAGAGAAACGAAGTCTTCTGGGGCAAGCGCGTGAACCAGCACGCCTGGCAATTTCCGCAGGGCGGCATCCAGGCGGGCGAGACCCCGCTCGCCGCCATGTACCGCGAGCTCGAGGAAGAGATCGGACTTCTGCGCACCCATGTCCGCATTCTGGGGCGCACGCGCGACTGGCTGCGCTACGAGGTGCCCGAGCGCTGGGCCCGCCGCCAACGCGAAGCCAAAGGCGCCGCCTACCGCGGGCAGAAGCAGATCTGGTTTCTCTTGCGCATGGTCGGGCGCGACTGCGATGTGAAGCTGCGCGCGAGCGGCCACCCGGAGTTCGACGCCTGGCGCTGGCACGATTACTGGGTGCCGCTCGAGGCGGTGATCGACTTCAAGCGCGAGGTTTACCGCCAGGCCCTCATCGAGCTGCACCGCTACCTCAGCGCGGATCGGCGCGGCAGAGCGCAGCGCTCCCAGGCGGTGGCCGGGTAATGGATCGCGAGTACCACCCGCTGCCGAGCCGCGAGCTCGGCGCCGGCGCGGGACTGCACCGGCCCGGGCAGGCGCTTGCGACGAAGGTGGCGCTGGAATCGCCGGCGCTCGAAGTCATGACCGATCTGAAGCGTGCCACGCCGGCCACCATCCGGCCGCAGGCGCCGCTCGCCGGAGCTAACCAGTTCATGATCGCGCGCGGCGTGCGGCTGCTCATCGTCCTCGACGAGCAGGACCAGGTGCTCGGCATCCTGAGCGCGGCCGATATCCTGGGCGAGCGCGCCATGCGCGCCGCCGCCGAGCGCGGCCTGCGCCGCGACGAGCTTACTGTCGCGGACGTCATGCTGCCGGCAGAAGCAGTCGAGGTGATCGCGCTCGCCGACGCGGCGTCGGCCCGCGTCGGCCACGTGGTGGAGACGCTGCGCCGCGCGGGCCGGCAGCACGCCCTGGTGGTCGACGCCGAACGCAAGGTGCGCGGCATCTTTTCGCTTTCCCAGGTGGCGCGCCAGCTCGGTGTGCCGATCGGCACAGCCGGCGAAGTGGCGCGCACCTTCGCCGAGATCGAGGCCGCGATCAAATAGCCGCGCTCAATCGCGCAAATCGGGCTTTTCCATTGGACGAGCGCCGGCCGGGCCCTTAATTTGCGGCTGTGATCAAAAGAGACAGTCTCCTCACCCTCGAGGTGTACGCCAAGCAGCGGCCGCAGTTCCGCGCCAAAGTCATCGAGCACAAGAAGCGGCGTACGGTGCACCTTGGGCCGAACCTCACGCTGCAGTTCGAGGACGAGCTCACCATCCGTTACCAGGTTCAGGAGATGCTGCGCATCGAGCGCATTTTTGAGGAGGACGGCATCCAGCACGAGCTCGATGCCTACAACCCGCTCATCCCCGACGGCGGCAACTGGAAGGCCACCATGCTGCTCGAGTACCCGGACGCGGAGGAGCGACGGCGCAGGCTCGCCGAGCTGAAGGGCGTCGAGCGCAAGGTCTGGGTCGAAGTCGAGGGCGCGCCGCGCGTCTGGGCCATCGCCGACGAGGATCTCGAGCGCGAGAACGACGAGAAAACCTCCTCGGTGCACTTCCTGCGCTTCGAGCTCGAGCACGCTGCGCGCGAGCGGCTGCGCGCGGGCGCGCGCGTGGCGCTCGGCGTGGACCACCCCAACTACAGCGCGCGCGTCGAGCTTTCGCCCGAGCAGAAGAGCGCGCTCGCCGCCGACCTACAGTAGAACCAGGTTGTCGCGGTGGATGAGCTCGGGCTCGTCCACATAGCCGAGGATCGTCTCGATCTCGCCTGACGGACGGCGCATGATCTTGCGCGCTTCGCCTGCGGAGTAGTTTGCAAGCCCGCGCGCGATCTCGCGTCCCGTTGGATCCAGGCACGCCACCACCGCGCCGCGCTCGAACTCGCCGGCCACTTCGGTGACGCCGATCGGCAGGAGGCTCTTGCCGTCGCGGGTCAGCGCCTTGACCGCGCCCGCATCCAGGCGCACGCGCCCGCTAACCGAGAGGTAGTCCGCGAGCCATTGCTTGCGCGCCGCCAGCGGCACCGTTTTCGCGGTGAGCAGCGTTCCGATGCGCTCGCCACGCGCGAGGCGCACCAGCACGTCGGTTTCGGCGCCGGAAGCGATCACCGTATGCGCACCGCTGCGCGCGGCGCGCCGCGCGGCGAGAACCTTGGTGAGCATGCCGCCGCGGCCGAGCGCGCCGGCGCCGCCGGCGATCGTTTCCAGGCCAGGATCGGCGGCGTCGGCCTGCTCGAGTAGCTTCGCCTGCCGGTGCTTGCGCGGATCGGCGTCAAAAAGGCCCGCCTGATCGGTGAGGATGACGAGGACGTCCGCTTCGATCAGGTTCGTGACCAGGGCCGCGAGCGTGTCGTTGTCGCCGAGCTTGATCTCGTCGGTCGCCACGGTGTCGTTCTCGTTGATGACCGGGATCACGCCCAGGCCGAGCAGCGTGCGCAGCGTCGAGCGCGCGTTCAAGTAGCGCTGGCGGTCGGCCATGTCGGCGTTCGTGAGGAGTACCTGCGCGGTGCGCAGGCCGTGCTCGCGAAACGAGCTTTCGTAGCACTGCGCCAGCCCCATCTGGCCGACCGCCGCGGCGGCCTGCAGCTCGTGCATCGCATGCGGGCGCCGCGACCAGCCAAGGCGCTGCATGCCTTCCGCGATCGCGCCGCTCGACACGAGCACCACCTTCTTGCCCTGCGCGTGGATCTTGGCGACCTGCGCCGCCCAGCGGCCGATCGCCGCGGCGTCGAGTCCGCGCCCCTCGTTCGTGACGAGCGACGAGCCGACTTTCACCACGAGCGTTTTTGCTTGTTCGATCAAGCCGCGAGCTCGCGCGCCACGGCCTTGGTGACCGCCGCGCAGCCTTCCCCGGTCAGAGCGGACACTTTGAACCAGGGCCGCTTCCAGCGCAACGCGCGCAGCGCGCGTCCGATGCGCGCATCGGCATCCTCGACCGCATCGACCTTGTTGAAGACGAGCCAGCGCGGCTTCTTCTCGAGGCCTTCGCCGTATTGCCTGAGCTCGGCGGCGATCACGCGCATGTCCTCGGCGGGCTTGTCCGCGCTCACGTCGACGATGTGGAGAAGGAGCCGCGTGCGCGCAAGGTGCCGGAGGAACTGGTGGCCGAGCCCGGCGCCTTCCGAGGCGCCTTCGATCAGGCCCGGAATGTCCGCGAGCACGAAGCTCTTGTCGCCCACGGTCGCGACGCCGAGCGAGGGGTTCAGCGTGGTGAACGGATAGTCCGCCACTTTGGGGCGGGCGCTCGACACCGCGCGAATGAAGCTCGACTTGCCGGCATTGGGCAGGCCGAGAAGTCCCACGTCGGCGAGCACGCGCAGCTCGAGCGCGAGCCTGCGCATTTCGCCCGGTTCGCCGCGCGTAAACTGCCTCGGCGCGCGGTTCACGCTCGACTTGAAATGCACGTTACCCAGGCCGCCCTGGCCGCCGCGCGCGAGAAGCGCGCGTGCGCCGTCGCGCGCGAGATCGGCGACAAGCGCGCCGTCGTCCTCGTCGCGGATCACGGTGCCGACCGGCATGCGCAGCTCGATGTCCGTGCCGGCGCGGCCGTCGCAGTCGGAGCCCATGCCGCGCTTGCCGTCCTCAGCGCGGTGGATGCGCGCGAAGCGATAGTCGACGAGCGTGTTGATGTTGCGATCGGCGCGCGCCCAGACGCTGCCGCCGCGGCCGCCGTCACCGCCGTTCGGGCCGCCGTAGCGGATGTACTTCTCGCGCCGGAAGGTCGCGGCACCGTCGCCGCCCTTGCCGGCGTGCACCTCGATCTTCGCCTCGTCGATGAACTTCATGGGCTGGAAATAAAAAAGCCCTACCGGACTGCGATAGGGCTTTCGGGTTTTGAGTACCGGCTACGCCGGTACGACGCTAACCGTGTTCTTACTGTCCTCACCGCGCACCGCGTACTGCACCTGCCCCGCCACGCGCGCGAAAAGGGTATGGTCGCGGCCGATGCCAACGTTCGTGCCGGGGTGCACTTTCGTGCCGCGTTGGCGCACGAGGATCTGGCCGGCGTTCACTTTCTCGCCGCCGAACACCTTCACGCCGAGGCGCTTGGGCTTGGAATCGCGGCCGTTTCTGGAGCTGCCGCCTGCTTTCTTGTGTGCCATGGCTTAACCTGCGATGTCGTCGATGCGGACCTCGGTGTAGTTCTGCCGATGGCCCTGCGATTTCTGATAGTGCTTGCGCCGGCGCAGCTTGAAGATCCGGACCTTGTCGCCGCGGCCGTGCGCGAGGACCGTGCCCTTGACCTTGGCGCCGGAAAGAAGCGGGGCGCCGATCTTCACGCCGTCGCCGCTGCCGACGAGCAGCACTTCTTCGAAGGCGACGGAGGAGCCGACCTCGGCCGCGAGCGACTCGATGCGCACCGACTTGCCCGCTTCGACGCGATATTGCTTCCCACCTGACTTGATGACCGCGTACATGGATTTATCTTGCTTCCGGAAAGACCCGGAATTATAAGGTAATCATGAGCTTGGTGTCCACGCTGGCGCCGGTCGCCGACGACCTCGCGCGCGTCGAAGCGCTGATCCGTCGGCGCCTGGAGTCCGACGTAGCGCTGGTTCGGCAGGTGGCGGAGTATCTCGTCGCCTCCGGCGGCAAGCGCCTGCGTCCGGCGATGCTGCTTCTCGCCTGCGGCGCGGTGGGCGCGCGCAGCGAGGCGCGCCTGCAGCTCGCCGCGGTGGTGGAGTTCATCCACACCGCGACGCTCCTTCATGATGATGTGGTGGACGCCTCGGACTTGCGGCGCGGACGCAACACCGCCAACGCCGCATTTGGCAACGCCGCGGCGGTGCTGGTCGGCGATTTTCTCTATTCGCGTGCGTTCCAGATGATGGTCGAGGTCGACGACATGCGCGTGATGCAGGTGCTCGCCGAGGCAACCAACACCATCGCCGCAGGAGAGGTGATGCAGCTGATCGGCAGCCACGATCCCGACGTCGACGAGGCGCGCTACCTGGAGGTGATCCGTCGCAAGACGGCGAAGCTTTTCGAGGCGGCGGCGCGGCTCGGGTCCGTGCTCGCGCGCAATCCGAGCTTCGAAGAGGCGCTTGCGGAATACGGACGGCGCGTCGGGTCCGCCTTTCAACTCGTCGACGACGTGCTCGACTACAGCGGCGACCTCGGCAAGAGCCTCGGCGACGACCTCGCTGAAGGCAAGCCCACGCTGCCGCTCATCCACACCATGCGCTGCGGCAGCGCCGAGCAGGCCGCGATCGTGCGCCAGGCGATCGTCGAAGGCGGGCGCGAGGACTTCGCGCGCGTGTTGGAGGCAATTCGCAGCTGCGGCGCGCTGGATTATGCGCGTGCCGCGGCCGAGCGCGAGGCCGAAAGCGCGCAGCGCGCAATCGCGCGCCTCCCCGAGTCGGAATACAAGCGTTCTTTGCTAGAATTGGCGTCCTTCGCTGTCACCCGCTCGTCTACCCAAATCGGGGCGTAGCTCAGCCTGGTAGAGTACTGCGTTCGGGACGCAGGTGTCGGAGGTTCAAATCCTCTCGCCCCGACCAATTTTTCCCGCCGCTTCCGTCGATGCGATCCAGATCCCGGCCGCGACCGCGGCGACGCCGATGACCAGGCTCGCGCCAATGGACTCGCCGAGCAGCACCGCGGCGAGCAGCGCAGCCGCGATCGGGCTCACGGTGATGGTGTTCGCCGCCCGCGTAGGCGTCGTGCGCTGCAGGGCATACACCCATAGATAGAACGCGAGCGCGCCGCCGAGCGCGCCCAGGTACAGCGCAGCCAGCCATTCCGCAGCACCGAACGACGGGACGCGTTCGAAGCCACCGCCGTGCCAGGCTGCGAGCGCGTTGAAGCCCGAGCCGAAGCCCATGCCCGCCGCGGCATAG
>Ga0075419_10001312_pt1 | contig 16098 bp, 17 predicted proteins | sample SoiMetdeltSBSDD3_FD_76900 | JGI IMG/M metagenome (GOLD analysis project Ga0075419, IMG submission 76900) | Bulk soil microbial communities from a Populus tree surrounding site in Tennessee, USA - Soil MetaG P. deltoides SBSDD3 | ecosystem: Environmental > Terrestrial > Soil > Tree plantation... | reverse complement strand
TGTGAAACGATATGAAAGGCGAGATCGCTAGCGCCTCGCCTCCGTGTGGTGCGCGGTGTCGGGCATCCGCGACGATGATGCAAATTGTAGGAGCGAAGCTACAACCGGTACCACGAATCGGTGGCTGCGGGCGTTGCGCTTCTTACTTATATTCCCCCCGCAGAAAATAACGACGGACGAGAAAATTGAGTTGCGTACCTTTAGTAGGGACAACCGGAGACCATCAATGAGACTAAAGACGTTAGTTGCAGTAGCAATAGCGGCCGCGTTTGCCGCACCCCTGTCGATTCAAGCGCAGAGCGATAAACCGTCGAGCGGCACGAGCGGTTCCGCCAGCGGCTCTTCCACTGACGTGCCGGCGAAGTGCGCAGCGCTTACCGGCACCGACCGCGAGAAATGCATAACTGACGCGCGCGCCAGCACAGGCGGAAGCACCGGCAGCATGACCAGCCCTTCGACTTCACCTTCGACCAGCCCCTCCCCCTCGGGTAGTGGCAGCACGTCCGGCAGCAGCGGCACTGAGGCGCCTAAGAAGCAGTAGCGCCGCCTTGCCTTCTTGCAATGAGCCCCGCACGCGCGGGGCTTTTCATTTCTGGTAAAGCAGTCCAGTACCTTCGACTAAAAGCCGCTCCACATAGCGCGCAAGGAGATCCACCTCGACGTTGACCGGCACGCCAGCTTGGAGACGCGAGAGCGTGGTGACCTCGAGCGTGTGAGGAATGAGGTTCACCTCGAACGCGCTGCCTTCAACACGGTTCACCGTCAGGCTCACGCCGTCCACACAGACCGAGCCCTTGGTGGCCACGTACTTCGCCAAGCCCTGCGGCAGGCGGAACACCACCACGCCGGCACGCCGTGAAACGACTTCGCCCACGCCGTCCACGTGCCCCGTGACAAGATGGCCGCCGAGCTTATCGCCGATGGCGAGGGACTTCTCGAGGTTGACGTGCCCGGGTCGATGGAGTCCCGTGGTCACTCGCAAGGTTTCCGCGGACACGTCGGCTGTGAATCCGCGCGGCCGAATCGCGGTTACGGTGAGGCAGACGCCCTGCACGCAGATGGAGTCTCCGAGTGCGACGTCGTCCATGGCGAGCGCGCCGCAATCGACCTCGAGCGGGTCGGTCCGCACGATGCGTCCCACCGCCTGCACGATGCCGGTGAACATGCGGCGGAGATTAGCGCAAAGCGCTTGTCTAACGGCTAATGCGCCCGATGCCGCAGCTTCTTGTCGAGCGAGAGCGCCGAAGCGGCCAGAAACGCGACGAACGCACCGACCGCGATCGAGTTCACGCTCGCCACAGGCGAGCCGAACTCGAGCATGAACGGGGCGCACAGGAGCCATACACCCGCCGCCAGGTTCAGCCACTCCGCCGGAGCGTCGTCGCATGCCACGCATTCGAAGTGCGAAGCGAGCGCGAGGACCAGGCCGACGATCACCGCATTCGCCGTGGCACTCTCATGCTCGGCATAGCCTGCGAGCCACGGCGACACGGCGAGCCACAGGCTCAGCGTGAAGCTCGTCCAGGCCTGCCATTTCGTCGCCATCCTGGATTGGACCATCGCGCCGTTGCGCCTGTTCTGGGGGCGAGCGTAGTCTTCCCCGAATACGGGATGTAAAGATGCAACGACAGGTGCAGTTGATCGGCGCGGCATGGGGCCTTGGTGGCGCGGATCCCGGCTGCGCCGAAGCGCCCGCGGTGCTCGCGCCGCTCGCGGCGCGGCGCCTTGAAGCGTGCGGCGTCGGCACGGTCGTCGGCCCACTGATCGCGCCGGCGCCTGGCGAGCGGCGCAAGACGCTCGCAGTAAGCAGGCTTTGTGGCCAGCTCGCTTCCGCAGTGGCGGATGCGCGCCGTGAAGGACGCCTTCCCTGCGTGCTCGGCGGCGACCACAGCTGCGCCGGCGGCACGTGGAGCGGCGTTGCGCGCACGCTCGACGGTGCACTGGGTCTCGTCTGGATCGATGCCCACATGGACAGCCACACGCCGTCGACGAGCCACACCGGCCGGCTGCACGGGATGCCGCTTGCCTGGCTCCTCGGACAGGCCGATGATCCGCTCTACGGCCTCGCTTCGGGCGTGCTCAAGCCCGAGCATGTCTGCCTGGTCGGCGTGCGCAGCTACGAGCCCGAGGAGGACGAGCGCTTGCGCCGCCTCGGGGTGCGCGTTGTCTTCATGGATGAAGTGCACGCACGCGGAATCGACGCGGTGCTCGGCGAGGCGATCGGGATCGCACGCGCCGGCACCACCGGCTTCGGCGTGAGCATCGACCTCGACGTGGTAAGCCCGGATGAGGCGCCGAATGTGGGCACCCCGGTGAGCGGCGGCGTGACCAGCGCCGAGCTCGCGCGCTCGCTCGAGCAAGTCGCCGGCGAGCCGTCGCTCGCGGCGCTCGAGCTCGTCGAGTACAGCCCGCGGCTGGATCGCGACGGCGCGACGGCCCGCGTCGCGCTCAGCCTGTTGTCGGCCGCGCTATGCGGGACGCGCGAGGACCCGCAGGTCCTCGCCAATACGGTCCACCGATAGCACGCAGAGCCTGCGCCGCTCCTCGAGAGCCCGGGGAGCCGCGAGCTCGAGCATTCCCTCGGCCTCGGAGCCGAGCAAGCTCGGATTGAGATAGATCAGGTACTCGTCCACGCAGCCTTCGCGCACGAGCGAGCCGTTCAGGCGAAAACCCGCCTCGACGTGCAGCTCGTTCACACCCCGGCGCGCGAGCTCTTCCAGCATACGCGGCAAATCGACTTTGCTGTTCTCGCTCGGAAGGGCGACCACTTCGGCGTTCGGCAGAGTCCCGGGCGTTCCCGCGAAGACCAGAGTCTTTTCGCCCTGGAGGATGCGCGCGTCGTGCGGAGTTTCGAGCCGGCTGTCGACGATCACGCGCAGCGGCTGCCGCGGCGTCTGCACCTCGCGAACGGTGAGCTGCGGATCGTCGGCGCGCACGGTGCCGATTCCTGTCAGCAGAGCGCAAGCGCGCGCGCGCCAGCGGTGGCCGTCGCGGCGCGCCTCCGCACCAGTGATCCACCGCGATCGCCCGTCCGGAAGGGCGCTGCGGCCGTCGAGCGTCGCCGCAAACTTGAGGCGCACCCAGGGCCGCCCGCGCGTCATGCGCGAAACGAAGCCGATGTTGAGCTCGCGCGCCTCGGCCTCCATCAGGCCGTGCTCGAAGCGGATGCCCGCGCCCTCGAGCGCGCTGCCGCCTTCGAGGGATCTCCGATTCGGGTCGCGCATGGCTGCCACTACGCGCTTGACCTTGCAATCGACCAACTTGGTGACACACGGCGGTGTGCGCCCATAGTGGTTGCAAGGCTCCAGGGTGACGTAGACCGTCGAGTCCGAGGCGCGTGCGCCGGCCGCATTCAAGGCAATGATCTCGGCATGGGGCGCGCCGGCGCGCTCATGCCAGCCTTCGCCGACGATCCTGTCGTCCTTGGTGACCACGCAACCGACGCGCGGATTCGGCGTGGTGGTGAAGAGACCTTTCTCCGCGATCTCGAGCGCGCGACGCATCATGGCGTGGTCGATCGGCGAGAACGCGCTCATCAGCGGTTATCTTCTCTTGCGTCGGCCGCTCTTCACTTCCTGCACCGCCTCGCGGAAATCGTCCGGCGACTCGAAGCTGCGGTAAACCGAGGCAAAGCGGATATAGGCGATCTTGTCGAGTTTGGCGAGCTCGCGCATGACGAAGTCGCCGACGCGCGTGGTGGGCACCTCCCGCTCGCCGAGCGAGCGCAAGCGCTCAATGACCCGGTCGACCGCCTCGTCGACCGCGTCGGTGGACACCGGCCGCTTGCGCAGCGCGAGCATCATGCTGCCCATGATCTTGTCGCGGTCGAAGTCGGTGCGGCTGCCGTCCTTCTTCACAAGCCGCGGCATCTTCAGGTCGACGCGCTCGTAGGTGGTGAAGCGCTTCTCGCACGCGATGCACTTGCGCCGCCGACGTACGGTGTTCGCTTCGAGGTTGGTACGGGTGTCGACGACCTGGGTGTTATCCGATCCGCAGAACGGGCATTTCATGCGTACACGGGAAAGCGCTCGCAGAGCGCCCTCAGCTCGCGCCGCACGCGCCCGGCGGTGCCCTCGCCCGTTGGGTCCTCGAGCACATCCGCGATCAGGTGCGAGAGCTTATCGGCCTCGGCCGTGCCAAAGCCGCGCGTCGTCATCGCCGGCGTGCCGATGCGGATGCCGCTCGTGACCATGGGCTTCTCCGGGTCGTTCGGAATCGCGTTCTTGTTGACCGTAATGTGCGCGCGGCCAAGCGCGGCTTCGGCATCGCGGCCCGTGATGCCCTTCGAGCGCAGGTCGACGAGGAAAAGATGCGATTCGGTGCGGCCGGAGACGATGCGCACGCCGCGTTTCGTGAGCGCGGCCACCATGACGCGCGCGTTCTCCATCACGCGCTTCTGGTAGGACTTGAAGTCTGGCTTGAGGGCCTCGCCGAGCGCAACGGCCTTCGCCGCGACCACGTGCATGAGCGGCCCGCCCTGCAGGCCGGGAAAAATGGCGGAATTGATGGCCTTCTCGTGTTCCGACCTGCCAAACACCATGCCGCCGCGCGGACCGCGCAGCGTCTTGTGGTTGGTGGTGGTGACGAAGTCTGCGATGCCGATGGGTGACGGGTAGAGCCCCGCCGCGATCAGCCCGGCGTAATGCGCGATGTCGGCCATGAGCAGCGCGCCGCATTTGTCCGCGATGCCGCGGAAGCGCTTCCAGTCGATGGCGAGCGAGTAGGCCGAGGCTCCGGTGACGATCAGCTTGGGTTTCTCGGCGAGCGCGATGGCTTCGGCCGCGTCGTAGTCGATCTCCTCGCCAGCGTTGAGGCCGTAGGAAACGATGCGGTAGAGCTTACCCGAGAGATTGACCGGCGAGCCGTGCGTGAGGTGACCGCCGTGCGCGAGCGACATGCCGAGCATGGTGTCGCCCGGCTTGAGCGCGGCCGTGTACACGGCCTGGTTTGCCTGCGAGCCCGAATGCGGCTGGACGTTGGCCCAGGGCGCGCCGAAGAGTTTCCTCGCGCGTTCGATGGCGAGCGACTCGGCGATATCGACGAACTCGCATCCGCCGTAGTAACGCCGGCCGGGATAGCCCTCGGCGTATTTGTTCGTAAGCTGGCTGCCCTGCGCGATGAGCACCGCGCGACTCACGTAGTTCTCCGACGCGATCAGCTCGACGTGCTCTTCCTGGCGTTGGTTCTCGCGGCGGATGGCGTCCCAGACCTCGGGATCAGACTGCGCAAGGAGGTCGGGAGCGAGCATGGCTGTGGCCTGGGAAAGGCGCGATCTTACCAGCCGTTAGATCCGCCCTGCGTCGCTTGAACGCCGGCGAGCTTACTTCCGCTCGAGGCGGTAGCGCAGGATGTGGTCGCCGCCCTCGCTCGCGGGACCGCCGAGGCCAATCACGCCGCCCTCGCCGAGCAGCGCTTCCTCGCGGCGCAACGTGAGCTCTCGCGTACTGCCCTCGATGGCTAGATAGGTTCCGTTCGACGATTGATCGGCGATAAGGAAGTTTCCGCCGCGGCCGTAGATGCGTGCGTGCACGCGCGAGGCGCGCGCACTGCTCACCACCACGTCGTTGCCCTTGTCGCGGCCCAGGCGCAGCGAGCCGGCGAGATTGAGAACGACAACCTGGCCCGCGTAGGAGATCTTGAGAATCGAGTCCCTCGCGGTGGCCGCGCTCAGTTGGGAACGCGCGAACGCTTCGGTGACGTCCGGGTCGGAGCGCCAAAGCACCTCGCAGACTTTCACCTCCTCCATGCGGCCGCGCACCTTGACCGGATAGAGCACGCGGCTGCGCCCGCGCGAAAGCTGGGAAAGCGCCGCGACCGTTTCCTGTGTGGTGAGGATCTGGTTCGCCCCGGCGAGACTGACCAGGCGCGCGCAGACGTTCACCGTGTCGCCGAACACATCCCCGGCCTCGGTGACGACCGGCCCCCAGTTGAAGGCCACTTTTACGGCAAGGGGCAGACCTTCGGGCATTTCCGCGGCGAATGCCGCCTCCTGCATCTCGCACGCGCCATTGAAGGCGCTGTCGGCATCGCCGAACTCGCACACCATGCCATCGCCGAGCGTCTTCACGAGTTTGCCGCGGTGCGCTTTCACTTTCGCGCCCAGCGAGGCGAAAAGGCCGTTGATCACCTCGAGGGCACGCGCGTCGCCAAGCGATTCATAGATGGAGGTGCTGTCGCAAACGTCGGCGAACAGCACGGCGAGGCGCTCGTTGGCCATCCTCAGATTCTAAGCGGAGGCGCAAGATCACCGGGTGTGTCGATGTCGCGAATTACGCCAGGATCTCCAACCGGAATCTTCACGAGATCGATCTCGTGGTCCGAAACGAGCCGCCTCGCGCCCGCGTCGCCCTCGAGCATTAACAAGTCCTTGTAAAAAACGCCGGCCAGCGCAACCGGATGCCCGCGCCGCGCGCGAAAGTACGGCGCGGCCAGCCTCGCGCCACCGGCGAGCGCGTTACGCACCGCGGCGATCGTCGTTCGGCGCACGAACGGCATGTCGGCGAGCGCGATGAGGTATCCATCCGCCGCGCCCGCGGCGCGCGCAGCGCACGCGAGGCTCGCGCCCATCCCTTCCGAGGCTTTCTCGCAGACGGTGACTTCGCATCCCGCCTCGCGCAGGGCCTGGCTGAGTTCGGCACTTGCGGGTCGCACGACCGCGACGACGCGCGGGAGCTCGAGCTTGAGATGGCGCGCCGATTGCACGGCAATCGGGACGCCGTGGGGCAAGGCGTGACGCAACTTGTCGGAGCCGAAGCGCGAAGCGGATCCCGCCGCGAGGAGCAGCCCGACGATATTCAGGTCTGCTTCACCTCGCAGGCGGACGGATCGAAGCGCCGCTCCGGCTTTGCGGCCCACGAAGGCTCCTTCACGCCGTGGCGCACCGCCGTCATCTCGGCAAGGATCGCCACCGCGATCTCGGGCGGCGTCTTCGAGCCGATATAAAGCCCGACCGGTCCGCGCAGTCGGGCGATCTCTTCGTCCGAAAGGTCGAACTCGCGCAAGCGCACTCGGCGCGCGTCGTTGTTCTTCTTCGAGCCAATCGCCCCCACATAGAAGGCGGCCGACTTCAGCGCTTCCATGAGCGCGAGGTCGTCGAGCTTCGGGTCGTGAGTCAGCGCGACGAGCGCGCTGTGACCGTCGAGCTCCAGTTCGCGCACCACATCGTCCGGCATGCCGCGATTGATCGGCACCGCCGCGAGGTCCCAGCCGGCGGCGTACTCCTCGCGCGGGTCTACGACGACGACGTGGTAGTCGAGCATGCGCGCCATTTCGGCGAGATAGCGCGTGAGCTGCCCCGCACCGATGAGGACCAGCCGCCAGCGCGGTCCGTGCACGCTGGAGAGGACGCGCCCGTCGAACTCGAGCACGTCCTGCCAGCGGCCCGGCTCGAGCGTGGCCCGGCCGCTTTCCATGTCGAGCCGCCGGCGCACGAGCTGCTGCGAGCCGATCTTCTTGAGAAGCTCCTCGATGCCGCTCGCCTCGCTGAGCGGCTCCATGACGAGCTGCAGCGTGCCGCCGCAGGGAAGTCCCCAGCGCGTCGCTTCCTCGTTGGTGACCCCGTAGGTGAAGATTTCGGGCCGCGTCCACGAGACGAGCTTCGCCTTCACCTTGTCGACGAGGTCGTCCTCGACGCAGCCGCCGGACACCGAGCCCACCACCTGTCCATCGTCGCGCACGGCGACCATGGCGCCGATCGGGCGCGGCGCCGAGCCCCAGGTTTTCACGATGGTGCCGAGCGCTACCTTGCGCCCGCTCCGGCGCCACTCGTCGGCGGTGCGCAGGACTTCGATATCAACGCTATCCATGCGGAAATGTTATCTCAACTCGGCAGCCACCCAAGGAACCATCCGCGATGGCGATGTTCGCGGCGTGACTGGCGGCGATCTCGCGCACGATGGCGAGGCCGAGGCCGCTGCCGGTACCCGGAGTCCCGGGCACGCGGTAGAACCGCTCGAGGACGCGGCTGCGCTCGGCGGGCGCTATGCCGGGACCATCGTCCTCCACCTCGAGAAATGCATGCCCGTTGCGCCGGCCGGTGCGCACAGTGACGCGGCCCCCGCGCGCGGAATATTCGAGCGCGTTGTGCACCAGATTCGAAAGCGCTTCACGCAGCAGGAACGCATCGCCGTCCACCGGCGCCGGCTCGAGCTCAAAGCCCAGATCGATATCGCGCGCAAGCGATTGGCGCACCCACGCTTCGGCTTCGCCGCCCGCGATGTTCTTCAGGTCGAGCGTCGCCATGAGAGAACGCGCGCCCGGCTCGGCGCGCGCCAGCGCGAGCAGCTGATTGGCGAGGCGCGCGGTGCGAATCGTCGCCTTGTGGACCTGCTCAAGCTGCGCGCGGCAGGCTTGCGGCATGGGCTGCGCGAGCGCGAGCTCGGTATGCGCCTGCAGGCCGGCAAGCGGCGTGCGCAGCTGGTGCGCGGCATCGGCGATGAAGCGCTGCTGGTGGCTGCTCGCCGCCGACACTTCGGCGAGAAGGCCGTTCAGCGCGGCGACCAGCGGCCGAGTCTCTTCCGGCGCCGCTGCGGCGTCAATCGGCCGGAGGTCACCTGCCGAACGCGCCTTGATCTCCTCGGAAAGGCGCGCCAGCGGTTTCAATCCCCACTTCACGCCGTACCAGACGATGACCATCGTGGCGAGCGCGATCAGGAATTCCGGGAACAGGCTCTGCAGAAGAAGATCGCGCGCAAGGTGCTCGCGCTTCACCATCGTCTCTCCGACGAGGATCGTGCAAGCGGAGCGTCCGCACGGCGCTTGCACCGACACCACGCGGACCGCTGCGCCGCGATAGGTTGTGTTGTGCGCCATCTGATCGCCCGGCGGCGCGGGTAGATCCGCATCCCCGGCGATCTCCATCCCGGCGGGGCTCACCACGCGGTAGTAGATGCTGTCGAACCGATCGGTGCGCAGCACCTGCTCCACCGCGGCCGGCACGTCGAACCGATACTCGGTGGTGGTGACGCGCACGTGCGAGCCAAGCGCAAGCCCGATATCGACGAGCGCCTGGTCGTAGGCCTGCGTGGCAGGCTCGATCGACGGGTAGTACGCGACGACGGCACCGAGCGCGAGGAGCGCGGCGATCGGGGGGAGAAGCAGGCGCAGCAGGTGCGCCCGGAGGCTGCGGGCGCGTCGGGGCGCGCGTCGGCTTGCGTCTTTTATTTGTACTCTTCCAGCATGTAGCCGAAACCGCGCACAGTGCGGATGCGGATACCGGCCGGCTCGAGCTTGGAGCGCAGGCGCGACACGTACACCTCGATCGCGTTCGGCGAGAGGTCATCGCCCCAGCCGGCGACCGCCTGGATGATCGCTTCCTTGGAAACGATCTTCTCCACCTTGGCAAGCAGCACTTCCAGCACGGCCCACTCGCGCGCCGCGAGCTCCAATGGTTCACCTTTCAGAAAAGCCCTTCGCGCGACGGTATCGAGCGTGAGCGGGCCGTGCGCGATGCGCGGGCCGCCGTGCGCCTGCGAGCGGCGCAGGAGAGCGCGCACGCGCGCGGTCAGCTCGGGCATGGCGAACGGCTTCACCATGTAATCGTCGGCACCGAGGTCGAGGCCGCGCACGCGATCCTCGACCGCGTCGCGCGCGGTGAGCACGAGCACCGGCGTCGGACCGGTCTTGTCGGACGCGGTGGCGCGCAGGCGCCGCAGCACCTCGAAGCCGTCCATCTGCGGCAAACCGATGTCCAGGATGACGAGGTCGAAGCGCTCGTTCGAGGCCGCGCTTACGGCGTCCTCGCCCCGCGGAGTCACGTCGACCGCGTGGCCCTCGGCCTCAAGGATGCGCTGCAGTCCGGAAGCAAGCGGTGCGTCGTCTTCTACGATGAGCAGGCGCATGGGGAGTAGCGCAAATAATACCGCCGCGCTACGATCTTTTCTCCCCCGAGGAGGCCCCGCGTGACAATCAAAGTATCCATGAAGGTCAATGGCAAGCCCGTTTCCGCCGATGTCGAGGCGCGCACGCTGCTTGTCACGTATATCCGAGAAAACCTGAGGCTTACCGGCACGCACGTGGGCTGCGATACGGCGCAATGCGGCGCATGCACCGTGCTGATGAACGGCCGGGCGATCAAGAGCTGCTCGATTGTTGCAATGCAAGCTGAAGGCGCCGACATCATGACCATTGAGGGCGTGGCCAAGCCCGACGGAACGCTGCATCCAATGCAGCAGGCGTTCAAGGAGAACCACGGCCTGCAATGCGGGTTCTGCACGCCGGGCATGGTGATGAATGCGCTCGATTTCGCGAAGAGCCACCCTAATCCGACCGAGCAGGAGGTTCGCGAGGCGCTGGAAGGCAACCTTTGCCGCTGCACGGGCTACCACAACATCGTGAAGAGCATCATGGCCGGCGCGCGCGCGATGGGAGGCAAAATATGAACGCCCCGCTCATCGGTGCAAGGATCCAGCGCAAGGAGGACTACCGCTTCCTGACGGGCACGGGCGTCTATACGGACGATGTTGCGCTGCCGAACCAGACCTATGCCGCGTTCGTGCGCTCGCCGCACGCGCACGCGAAGATCAAGACTATCATCGCCGACGCCGCCAAGCGCCATAAGGGCGTGCTCGCGGTCTACACCGGCGAAGACCTTGCTACCGCCAAGGTCGGCGGCCTGCCGTGCGGCTGGCTCATCACCGACGTAAACGGCAAGCCCATGAAGGAGCCGCCGTACCCTCCGCTTGCCCAAGGCAAAGTGCGCCATGTCGGTGAGCGCGTCGCCGTCGTGATCGCCGAAACCCTGGAGCAGGCGCGCGACGCGGCCGAGAGCATCGAGGTCGATTACGACGTACTGCCTGCCGTGGTCGAGGCGCGCAAGGCGCGCTCCGCGCAGGCAATCCACGATATCGCGCCGGACAACACCTGCTACGTCTGGGCGCTCGGGGACAAGAACGCCGTCGACGCTGCTTTTGCCAAGGCGGCGCATGTCACCAAGCTCGAGTTCGTGAACAACCGCCTCGTGCCGAACGCGATCGAGCCGCGCGCCGCGAACGCGACCTATTCGCGCGCCGAGGACAGCTACACGCTGTACGTGGCGAGTCAGAACCCGCACGTCGAGCGCCTGCTCATGACGGCGTTCGTGCTCGGGCTGCCGGAGACCAAGGTGCGCGTCGTTGCGCCGGACGTGGGCGGCGGCTTCGGCTCGAAAATCTATCTTTACGGCGAAGACGTGGTCGTGACCTGGGCGGCGAAGAAGCTCAATCGCCCGGTGAAGTGGACCTCGGACCGCTCCGAAGCGTACCTGTCGGACGCGCACGGGCGCGACCATTTCACGGTCGCGGAGCTCGCGCTCGACCGGGACGGCAAGTTCCTCGCGATGCGCGTGAAGACCACGGCGAACCTGGGCGCGTACCTCTCGACGTTCGCCTCCTGCATCCCCACCATCCTGTACGCAACGCTGCTCGCCGGTCAGTACACGACGCCGCAGATCTATTGTGAAGTGACCGCGGTGTTCACGAACACCACGCCGGTGGACGCCTACCGGGGCGCCGGCCGGCCCGAGGCCACCTACGTGGTCGAGCGCCTCGTCGAGACCGCGGCGCGCGAGATGAAGCTGGACCCGATCGAGCTTCGCCGACGCAACTTCATTCGCGAATTCCCGTATCAGACGCCGGTCGCGCTTTGTTACGACACCGGGAACTACGAAGCGACGCTCGAATCCGCTCTCAAACTCGCCGACGTCTCCGGCTTTCAAAAAAGGAAGGAAGACTCGGCGCGCCGGGGAAAATTGCGAGGCATCGGCTACGCCTGCTATATCGAGGCCTGCGGCATCGCGCCCTCGAACGTGGCGGGAAGCCTGGGCGCGCGCGCAGGGCTTTTCGAAGCGGGCGAGATCCGCGTGCATCCGACCGGGACGGTGACGGTATTCACCGGCTCGCACCAGCATGGCCAGGGCCACGAGACGACTTTCGCGCAAGTGGTGGCCGACCGCCTCGGCCTACCGATCGAGGCCGTCGACATCGTGCACGGCGATACCTCGAAGGTGCTCTTCGGCATGGGCACATACGGCTCGCGCTCGATCGCGGTCGGCGGCACGGCGATCGTCAAGGCGCTGGACAAGATCGTCGCCAAGGGAAAGAAAATCGCCGCGCACCTCCTGGAAGCATCCGAGTCCGACATTGAGTACGACCGCGGTGAGTTCAAGGTCGCGGGTACCGACCGCAAGAAAACCTTCGGCGAAGTCGCGTTTGCCGCCTACGTGCCGCACAACTATCCGCTCGAGAAGCTCGAGCCGGGGCTGAACGAGAACGCGTTCTACGATCCGACCAATTTCACCTTTCCGGCCGGCACGTACGTCTGCGAAGTCGAAGTCGACAAGGACACCGGCGCTACGCAGATCGCCGCGTTCACCGCGGTCGACGATTTCGGCAAGGTCATCAACCCGATGATCGTCGAGGGCCAGGTGCACGGCGGGCTCACGCAGGGGATCGGCCAGGCGCTCACCGAAGGCTGCCGCTACGAATCGTCAGGGCAGCTCGTCACGGGTTCGTTCATGGACTACTGCATTCCGCGCTCCTCCGACGTGCCGCTTTTCAAGCTCGATCTTTGCGAGACGCCGTGCACGCACAATCCGCTTGGCGTGAAGGGCTGCGGCGAGGCGGGTGCCATCGGCGCGCCGGCCGCGGTGATCAACGCAATCACCGACGCGCTCGGCGTGAAGGACGTATCCATGCCGGCGACGGCGCAAACCGTTTGGAAGCATCTCCAGGAGAGAAGCCATGCACGCATTTGAATATCACCGCCCCGCCAGCACGAAAGAGGCGCTTTCGCTCGGCAAGGGCGAGGAGGCGAAATACCTGGCCGGGGGCCAGAGCCTCGTCCAGGCGATGAAGCTGCGGCTTTCCTCGCCGAGCGACCTCGTCGACCTGAACTTCATCAAGGAGCTCTCGGGCATCAAGGCAAGCGGCAACGGCGTCGAGATCGGCGCGATGACGCGGCACGCCGACGTCGCGGGTTCGCCCGAAGTGAAGAAAGCGATTCCCGCGCTCGCCGCGCTCGCCGGCATCATCGGCGACCGGCAGGTAAGACACATGGGAACCATGGGCGGCTCGCTCGCGAACAGCGATCCCGCGGCCGACTACCCCGCTGCGGTGCTCGCTCTCGGCGCGACGATCACCACCAACAAGCGCAAGATCGAAGCCGACGACTATTTCAAGGGCCTCTACGAGACCGCGCTCGAGCCGGGCGAGCTCATCACCTCGGTCGCCTTCCCCGCGCCGAAGCGCGCCGCCTACATGAAATTCAAGAACCCGGCCTCACGCTTTGCGATCGTCGGGGTTTTCGTGGCGGACTTCGGCGGCAAAGTGCGCGTCGGCGTCACCGGCGCCGGCCCCTGCGCGTTCCGCCAGGCCGACATGGAGAAGGCGCTCACCGCGAAGTTCGCTCCGGAATCGGTGGCGAACATCAAGGTGAAGCCCGAGGGCCTCAACAACGACCTTCACGCCTCGCCGGAGTACCGCGCGCATCTGATCACCGTGATGGCGAAGCGCGCGGTCGAAGCCGCGCTCAAGTAAAGAAGACCGGAAAGGGGTGCGTCCCCTTTCCGGTTTGCGGCAAGTCTAGTTCGACCTGCGGGTTTGCTCGACGCGGGCCTGGCCCATCGCCGACTTGACCTTCTTCTCCTCCTCCGGCGGCGGCAGCTGGGCTTTCAGCCCGAGCCCCTCGAGCGAAAGCTCGCGCAGCCAGCCCTTGGAGTGGTAGAGGTGCTCGTCCTCCTCGTCTTCCACCTCCTGGTAGGCCTCTTTCAGCGCCTTGGCCTGCGCGCCGGTCATCTTGTTCGCGACCTCGCCGATCAGCTGCCAGTTGAAGTGATCGACGGTCTCGGCGAGCACCACGGCTTCCGCGGCCACGCACTGCGCCACTTCCTTGTCGCCGCTGCCGAGCGCCGCTTCCATCGACGCGACGAGCGCGGCGCCCTTGTCGTGCGTGATCTTGCGGCCGAGGCTCTGCTCTTCGGGATCGATCTCGAGCTGAAGGCACGCGTCGTGTAAAACCTGCACGTGCTTCTCGGTTTGCTCGAGGTATTTCTCCCATTCTTCCTTGAGGTCCTCGTTGACAACGCACTTGAGCGCCGTCTGGTAGATCTTGGTGCCGCCCATCTCGTGCTCGAGGGACTGCAGCAAGAGCTCCTTGACCATCTGCATTTCCATGACGTCTCCTGTTCTGTGGTGATTCAGGCGACGCGAAGCAATCGATGTTCCTAGTCCACGACGCCGTCCGACTTTAGGAAGAGATCGGGCGGGATCACGAGCTTGAGGGCGTGCACGGCGCGACGGTTGAGATAGAACATGAACTTCGACGGCCGCTCGATGGCCAGCTCGCCGGGCGCGGCGCCTTTGAGAATCCGATCCACGAAGCCGGCTGCACGATAGTACAGATCCGGGTAGTTCACGCCGTAGGACACGAGACCGCCGGCCTCGACGAACTCGCGCGCCGCGTACATTGCCGGCAGCCGGTATTTCGCGGCGAGATCGACAATTGCCTTACGATTAGACTGCGTGAGCGTCTCGATGCCGACGACAAGCCCCTGCGCACCCTGGCGCATCGCCTCGGCAAAAGGCGCCTCGATCTGCTCGGGGTCGCGCACATCCAGAAGCAGCGGCTCCAGCTGCATCGTGCGCGCGGCGATCTCGAATTCCTTCCACGCTCCCGCAGCCGCTGCGTTGGCGAGATTGGCGTAATTCGCGACGCGCGTCATGGCGGGAACCAGCGCCTTGAGGAGCTCCAGGCGCTTCGGCATGAGCTCCGCAGTCGCGCTGGTAAGCCCGGTCACGTTGCCGCCCGGACGCGCCAGGCTCGCCGCCACGCCGGCCTCGACCGGATCGGCTACGGCAGTCATCACGATCGGAATCGTCGCCGTCGCGCGCTTCGCGGCCTGCGTACCGGGCGTGCCGCGCGTGAGTAACAGATCAACCTTGGCGCGCACGAGCTCGATCGCGAGCTCGAAAAAACGCTCCGTGCGCCCCTCGGCCGCGCGGTAGAGCGTCTCGAGACTGCGCCCCTCGACGTAGCGGCGCTCCTCCATGCCCTTGCGGAACGCCTGAAAATTCTCCATGTTCTGCGTGAGCGCCGTGGTCTCGAGGACACCGACTCGCACAACGCGCTGCGCTTGCGCCCTTGCAACAAACGGCGCCAGACCGATCAGCGCGATGGCGTCACGCCGCCTCATTCAAGCACGCAATCGGCGCGGATGAGCAGTGTCTGGGTTCAGGTTAACCATCGTCGTAGTGCGCCGCAGGGAACATGCAAGACCCCTGCCGCCGCTAGTCTGCGCCGGAAGCGAACCGAAGTGAAGGAATCGAGATTCGCGAACGAAACGGGCTGGCAGCGCTTCGGCAAATGCCGGAAAATGAAACGCTTTATGCCAACTTCCCTTCCGAAGTCGATTGACGAAACGCAGGCGCTGCTCGCTTCCGGCGAGTACGTCGCCGACCGAAGCCTTGCCACCTCGCTTTTCCTGGCGCTCGCCATGAAGCGGCCGCTCTTTCTGGAAGGTGAGGCGGGCGTGGGGAAAACGGAGATCGGCAAGGTGGTGTCCCAGGCGCTCGGGCGCGAGTTGATTCGCCTTCAGTGCTACGAGGGCCTGGACATCGCGCAGGCCGCGTACGAGTGGAACTATCCGCGGCAAATGATCGAGATCCGCATGGCCGAGGCCGAAGGCGTCAAATCGCGCGAGGGCCTCGAGCAGGACATCTTCAATGAGCGGTTTCTTATCCGCCGGCCGCTCTTGCGCGCGTTGCAGCCGCTCGGCGAGCCGCCGGTGCTGCTCATCGATGAGCTGGATCGCACGGACGAGCCGTTCGAGGCGTACCTCCTCGAGGTTCTCTCCGACTGGCAGATCACCATTCCGGAGATCGGCACGGTGCGGGCGCAGGAGCCGCCGCTGGTCGTGATCACGTCCAACCGCACGCGCGAGATCCACGACGCGGTCAAGCGCCGCTGCTTCTATCACTGGGTCGACTACCCGGACACGAAGCGCGAGCTCGAGATCTTGCGCCGCAAGGCGCCGAAGGCAGCCGAAGCGCTGTCGCGCGAGGTGGTCGCTTTCGTCCAGCAGCTTCGCAAGGTGGATCTCTTCAAGCTGCCGGGCGTGGCCGAGAC
>Ga0075419_10001307_pt1 | contig 16121 bp, 14 predicted proteins | sample SoiMetdeltSBSDD3_FD_76900 | JGI IMG/M metagenome (GOLD analysis project Ga0075419, IMG submission 76900) | Bulk soil microbial communities from a Populus tree surrounding site in Tennessee, USA - Soil MetaG P. deltoides SBSDD3 | ecosystem: Environmental > Terrestrial > Soil > Tree plantation... | reverse complement strand
CGGACTCTTCAACGCACCACACGTGGACGCGCGCCGTTCGGCCCTCAACACCAACGACCTGCGCGGCAAGATACTGCGGATCCACGTCCAACCGGACGGGTCGTACACAGTGCCGTCGGGCAACCTCTTCGGCCCCGGCACGCCGCTGACCCGACCCGAAATCTACGCGATGGGTTTCCGCAACCCGTTCCGGATCACCCTCGACGACAACGATGACGCTTTCATCACCGACTACTCCCCGGACTCGCGTACGCCCACCGTGTTCCGCGGACCCGCCGGTACCGGACGGGTGATCGTCGTCCGCCAACCGGCGAACTACGGCTGGCCCCTGTGCTATTCGCCGGACCTGCCGTACTACCGGTGGAACTTCAACACCTCCACGCCGTTGGACGACCCACCGCAGACCTTCGAATGCGACAACCCCACCCACGGTCCGGAGAACACGTCCCGGTGGAACACCGGCATGACCGTGACGCCACCGGTGGCGAGGCCCGAGGTGTGGTACTCGTTCGAAGACAACAACGTCACGAACCCGCTGGGTACACCGTGCAAGGCGTACTACACCCAGAGCCCACCGGGCACCTGCCCGCAGCTGTTCCCCGAGCTGGGTCCCGGCGGCGGGGTCGGGCCGCACGGCGCGGCGAAATACGACTACGACCCGGCCAACCCCAACCCGACCAAGTTCCCGGCGTACTACGACGGCGCCATCTTCTTCGGCGAGTTCACCCGCGACTACCTGCGGGAGATCAGGTTGGACTCGACCGGTGGCGTGCTGAAAATCAACAACCTGCTCAACTGCGGGCCGGCTCCCGCCACCCCCGCCAGACCGTTCATCTGCGACAACCCGATGGACATGATGTGGGGCGACGACGGGAACTTCTACCTGCTCACGTACGGGGACGGGTTCTTCAACATCAACCCGGACGCGGCACTGGTGAAGTTCAGCTACGTCAAGGGTCTGCGGGCGCCGATCGCGGTACTGTCCGCGTCGCCGACCGACGGACCTGTGCCGCTGACGGTGTCGTTCTCGAGTGAAGGGTCACGCGACCCGGACCCGGCGGACTCCATCTCGTTCGCGTGGGATCTCGACGGCAACGGAACCGTCGACTCGATCGACCCCAACCCGACGTTCACGTACGCGACCCGTGGCGTCTACACGGCCCGGCTCACCGTTACCGACTCGAGCGGCAAGACCGCGTCGGCCAACACCACCATCACGGTCGGCAACACCTCGCCCACGGTGGAGGTCACGGTACCGGCCTCGGGTTCGCTTTTCTCGTTCGGTGACGCGATCCCGTTCGCGGTGACGGTCACGGACCCCGAGGACGGGCCGATCGACTGCGGTCGCGTCGAGGTGACGTTCGTGCTCGGCCACGACAGCCACGGCCACGCGGAGGCGACGGCGACCGGCTGCTCCGGAGTTCTGCCGACGAACCCCGAGGACGTGTCGCACGGCGGGAACGTCTTCGGCATCGTGAGTGCCTCGTACACCGATCTCGGCGGGCCGGGTGGCGTACCGGCACTGACCACAGTGGACCAGGTGCAGATTCTGCAGAAACGCCAGGAGGTCGAGTTCGTCGTCGACCAGTCGGGTACGAACACCGCACCGACCGCCGACGTCGGTGGCGGGTTGCAACGCGGCAGCCTGGGCAACGGTGACTGGATCGCGTTGAACGGCACGTACCGGCTGGCCGGCGTCAGTTCGCTGACCTTCCGCACGTCGGGCGGTACCGGCGCGGTGGAGATACACCTCGACGCGGTCGACGGACCGCTGCTGACCACGGTGACGATAGCCGCCACGGCCAGCGCCACCACGTACGCGAGCCAGACCTTCCCCATCACCGATCCCGGTGGCGCACACCGGCTGTACCTCGTGTTCCGGCCGGTACCGGGTGGACCGGGAAACAACTTCTTCAACCTCAACTGGGTCGAGTTCGCATAGGGAGGAAACGACATGCACCAAAGGATCAGCCGGCGCCGGTTCATGGCGGGTGTCGGCGTGGTGACCGCGGCTGCCCTGGCCCCGCTCGGAGCCGCGGCGAGGGCGGCCGGCGGGCGGCTCATCCCGCCCGGCAAGATCGGCACGATCACGTTCACCCAGCGCGATGTGCCCGGCCGGGTCGGCATCGCGGCAAGCGCCGCGCTGGGCGTACCGCCGACGATGGGCTTCCTCGGCGGACCCGACTTCCCGGACGACCCGACCGACCTCGGTCCCCTCGTCCCCCTGCCGGGCGGCTGGCGGGAACTGCTCGGGTACCTTGCGGAGGTCGGGTTCAAGCAGATCGAGTTCGCCGGGTACGGCCAGAACGCGAACAACCCCGGCGGGGCCGCACCCAACCCCGCCCCGGGCGGGGTCACCACCCCCGAGTCGCGGGCGGCGTATCTCGCGTACGCCCGCACGCTCCGCGGCTTCCTCGACGAGTTCGACCTCGAGGCGATCGGCAACCACGGCTTCATCCCGAACACGTGGCCCGGTCCGAACAGCCCCGGTGGGGGAATGTCGACGAACGACTACGACCGCTACCAGACCGAGTTGGAGTTCTCCGCGATTCTCGGGATGCCGTTCATGGGTACCGGCAACGACCCGACGAGCGCCAACAACCGCAACATCGAACCGTGGACGGTCGCCGGCGAGAAATGGGAGGCACTGAATACGCTGAGCCTCGCCTGGGGTATCCATCTCTACCCGCACAACCACTCACCGGCGTACCACTTCCTGCAGGACGGCCCGATGGTGACCGTCACGCAGGATCGGCAGACCGGCGCCCCGATCGCCCCGACCGTCGTCCGGGGCGAATCCGGCAAGCGGCTGATGCAGCACTACCTCGACGTCACCGATCCGGCATTGTGCGTCGTCGAGATGGACATCTACTGGTCACACGTCGCACAGCACCAGTGGCGCTGGCGGTACGACTGGGACGGCAACCGGGTCGAGGACGTCTTCGACCCGCTCGCCCAGGTGGCGCGGCAGCCCATCCGGTACGCCCTGTTCCACGCGAAGGACGGCGACAGCACCGGTGAGCCGCTCGGCCAGGGCAACGGATACAACTTCATCCCCTTCGGCGACCCGAGAAGCGACATCGACTTCGAGACGTTCTACAGCGGAATCGGCGCCAAGGGATACCACAACTCGAACTACGAACAGGACAACGCACCAGGCGGTGCGGCCGACCCGGGCCAGTCACTGCGCTTCGCCCGGCTCAGCGCGCGCAACATGCACCAACTGCAAGGCTGACCGTGCCCATCTCCCCGGGGTGGGGAGAGGCGGTGCGGTCGGGGGATCCCGATCGACCCGACCGCACCGCCGACCCGCCTCATACCCGCGAACCCCGGCCGCTGGCAGCCCCGGCGGCCGGAGCCCTCGCTCGCGGGCCGAGGAGCTAGAGTTCCACCTTTATCCACGAGGAGTCGAAGCGCGCCGAGCGCTCCACCGCGTCGAGCACGAGCTGCACCTGCAGCGCGTCGGCGAACGACGGTGTCGGGTCCTCGCCGGCCGCCACCGCCGCCAGGAAGTCCCGTATTTCGTGCGTGAACGAATGCTCGTACCCGATGATGTGTCCCGGTGGCCACCAGGCGGACAGGTACGGGTGAACGGACTCGGTCACCAGGATCCGACGGAAGCCCTGCTCGGCGTCGGGTGCCGACGCGTCGTAGAACTCCAGTTCGTTGAGGCGTTCCAGGTCGAAGGCGACCGACCCGAGCGAGCCGTTGACTTCGACCCGCAGGCCGTTCCGCCGGCCGGTGGCGAACCGGGTCGCCTCGTACGTGGCCACCGCTCCACCGTCGAGCCGGGCCACGAACAGCGCCGCATCGTCCACTGTGACCGGTCCGTACTCCACAGTGGCCGCCGATGCGGCGCTGAGCCCGCTGGACTCGACCGGCAGCGGCCGCTCCTTGATGAACGTCTCGGTCAACGCGCTCACCCCGGTGATGCGCTGGCCAGTGACGTACTGGGTGAGGTCGATGATGTGCGCGCCGATGTCACCGAGCGCGCCGGAGCCGGCCCGCTCGCGCTGTAGCCGCCAGACCAACGGAAACTGCGGGTCGACGATCCAGTCCTGCAGGTACGCCGCACGGACGTGCCGGATCGCGCCGAGCCGCCCGTCCGCGACGAGCTGCCGCATGAGCGCGACCGCGGGGACCCGCCGGTAGTTGAAGCCGCACATCGACCGTATCCCCGAAGACCTCGCCTCCTCGGCGGCGGTGGTCATCGCGCGGGCCTCGTCCACCGTGTTGGCCAGTGGCTTCTCGCACAGGACGTGCTTGCCGGCGGCGAGCGCGGCCATGGCGATTTCCGCGTGGCTGTCCCCCGGCGTACACACGTCGACGACGTCGATGTCGTCCCGCGCGATCAGCGCCCGCCAGTCGGTCACGTGCTCGGCCCAGCCGAGGCGGGCGGCGGCGGCCGCTACCTTCGCCTCGTCCCGACCGCAGATCGCGACCATCCTGGACCGCACCGGTAGGTCGAAGACGCGATTCACGGTACGCCACGCCTGGGAGTGCGCGGTGCCCATGAACGCGTAGCCGACGAGGCCGATCCGCAGTTCTCCGTTGTCCACTGTGGTCCCCTCAGAACCCGAGCGGCAGATACTTGCTCGCGTTCTCCTTGGTGATGGTCTCGGACGCGAGGATGATCTCCTTCGGCACTTGCAGCTCGACCAGATCCGACATCTTGCGCCCTTGCGCTATCAGTCGGGCGAGGGAGATCGCGGACGAAGCCATCGACGGGCTGTATGTCACCGTGGCCTTCAACACCGTGTTGTCCGCCGCGATGGCCTCGATCGCCGCCTTCGCTCCGGCGCCACCGACCATGAGGAACTCGTTGCGGTTGGCTTGCCGGATCGCGGCGAGTACGCCGATGCCCTGGTCGTCGTCGTGGTTCCACAGCGCGTCCATCCGCGGCAACGCCTGCAGCAGCAGAGCGGCCTCGCGCTGGCCGGTGTCCACAGTGAACTCCGCGGCCCGCCGGTTGGCTACCCGCATGCCGTTCGCCGCGAGCGCGTCCCGGAAGCCCTGGCTGCGCTCCTGCGTCAGCTCGAGCTGGTCGATGCCGGCGATCTCCCCGATGATCGGGCTGCTGATGTTCTTTGCCTTCATCTGCGCAGCGATGTAGTTGCCCGCCGACACGCCCATGCCGTAGTTGTCACCCTTGATCTGCAGCCGGTACGCCAGCGCGTCCGGGAACGCCCGGTCGAGGTTGACGACCGGGATGCCGGAACGCATCGCCTCGAGACCGAACGAGTTGAGCTCCTTGCCGTCGTACGGCAGCAGCACGATCACGTGTGGTTTCTGCGAGATGAGGGTCGACAACGCCGCGCGCTGGGCGGCCGCGTCGGCACCGGCCGCGACCTCCTTGAGCTCCACATCGGAGTACGCCCGAGCCTGAGCCTTGGCGTTGTTCGTGATGGCCGCGATCCACCCGTGGTCCGCGGCCGGTGCGGAGAAACCGATCGTGACCCGCTGGCCGGGGGCCGCGTTGGGGTTGCCGCCACCGCCACCGACGGTCTGCGTGTTGGTCGGCTCCTCGTTGCTCGTGCACGCGGTCAGCAGCGTGCCGGCGCCGACGGCCGCGCCGCCGAGTAGCAGGCGGCGACGCGAGAGATCCTGCATGACGACCTCCTGGGTCTGGGGTGCAATGGTCCCGGCAACTGTCAACAGTGGACAGCCGCCAATCGGACACGTAGGGATTTAGGTTCTGGTGAGCCTGTTGCGGGCGAGGAACTGTGATACCGACTTGAACTGGAACTGCTGAATCAGCACCGCGGCGACGATGATGCCGCCCTTGAGCATGTTCTGCGCCTCGGTGCTGAGGTTGTTGATGGCGAACAGGTTCGTGATCGTGGAGAAGATGAGGACGCCGAGCAACGATCCGACGATCGTGCCGCGCCCGCCGGCCAGCAGCGTGCCACCGATGATGGCCGCCGCGATGGCATCGAGCTCGTAGAGGTTGGCCATCGCCGCCTGCGCGGAAGTGGCCTGCGAGGTGAGCATGATCGCACCGATGCCACAGCACAGTCCACTGAGGACATAGAGCAGCAGCGTGTGCCGTTTGACGTTGATGCCGGCCAGCCGGGCGGCCTCCGGGTTGCCGCCCACCGCCACCGTGCGCCGGCCGAACGTCGTCCGGTTGAGCAGGACCCAGCCCGCCGCGGCGACCGCAGCAAAGAGGTAGACCAACAGCGGGATGCCGAGGGGGTTGGTCGAGGCGATGTCGTTGATGAACCGGCTCCGCGAGATCTGGGTCTGCTGACCGGAAATCTCCGACGCGAGTCCGCGCGCCGCCACCAGCATCGCGAGGGTGGCGATGAACGGCACCAGCCGGCCGTACGAGATGAGCACCCCGTTGACCAGCCCCACGCCGACCCCGACCGCCAACGCCGCGAAGATCATGCCGCCCGGGCCGTAGCTTTGGCTCTCGACCGTCGTCGCCCACACTCCGGCGAGCGCGATGATCGCACCGACCGACAGATCGATGCCCCCGCCGATGATGACGAATGTCATGCCGACGGTCACCACACCGATCACCGAGGCGAGCTTCAGAATCGTGAACATGTTGTTCACAACCCAGTCCGGGTCCCCGTACAGGTCGGGCTTGGTGATCGCGCCGATCGCGAACAGTGCGAGGAGCACCCCGACGAGCGCCAGGTTGCGGCGCAGCGACTCGGTCGCGTCGTCGCGCCACCAGCTCCGCCGCGCCGCCACGGGGGCCTCGAGCTTTGCCGCGACGTCACTCGTCACAGCTCCACCTCCTCGAGGAGTGAACCGGCCATGACCATGTCGAGCACGCGGTCCTCGTCGAGCTGGTCCGCGGGTCCACTGTGGATGACCCGGCCCTCCCGCATGACCAGGACCCGGTCCGCGAGACCCAGCACCTCGGGCACCTCGCTGGACACCAGCAGCACACCGACCCCGTCGGCGGCGAGCCCGCGGATGATCCGGTACAGCTCGGCGCGCGCCCCCACGTCCACGCCCCGGGTGGGCTCGTCGAGCAGGAGCAACCGCACGTCCTCCACGAGCCAGCGGCCGACAACCACCTTCTGCTGGTTGCCGCCGGAGAGCGTGCGTACCGGCCGCCGTACGTCGCGCGGGCGTAGGTCCAGCCGTTCCGCCACGCGGGCGGCTACCGCCTTCTCCCGTCCGGTGTTGGTGAACCCGGCCCGGGCGTACCGCGCGAACGCGGCCAGCGTGATGTTGCGGTAGACGGGTTCGCCGAGCAGCAACGCCTGCGCCTTGCGCTCCTCGGGCGCCATCCCGATCCCGGTCCGGACCGACGCCGTGACGCTGCCGGGACGCAGCGGCCGACCGTCGACGTGTACGGTGCCCGAGTCGGCCTGCCGTGCGCCGTAGATGGTCTCGAGCAGCTCGGACCGGCCGGAGCCCACGAGCCCGGCGATGCCGACAATCTCTCCACTATGGACGGTCAGCGACACGTCGGAGAACTCGCCGGAGCGGGTCAGTCCGGTCACGCGCAACAGCTCGTCGCCGGGTGTCGTAGCGGTGTGCGCCGGAAAGACGTACTCGATGGTGCGCCCCGTCATGCGGCTGACCAGCTCGCGGGTCGGGGTGTCGCGGGCCGGGAGATTGGCCGCGGTGGTCCGGCCGTCCTTGAGCACGGTGACCCGGTCGCCGATCTCGCGGATCTCCTCCAGCCGGTGGGAGATGTAGATGACCGCGATGCCCTGCGCGGTCAGCTCGCGGATGATGCGGAACAGGTTGCCGACCTCGTCGTGGGCGAGCACCGCGCTCGGCTCGTCCATCACGATGAGCCGCGCCTCGCGGGACAGCGCCCGGGCCATGCTCACGATCTGCTTGCCCGCGTTGGGCAGGTGGCGTACCTCGCGCCGGGGCGGGATCTCGGCGTGCCCGAGCCCGCCGAGGATCTGCCGGGTACGCCGGACCATCGCGCCGCGGGCGACGAACCCCAGCCGCCGCGGCTCGTGGCCCAGGAACACGTTCTCGGCGACGGAGAGGTCGTCGACGAGGTCCAGCTCCTGGTAGATCGTTGCGATGCCGGCCTTCATCGCGGCCTGCGGGGTGGCGAACGTCGCGGCCGTACCCTGCCATTCGATGCTGCCCGAGTCCGGCCGGTGCACCCCGGCGAGCACCTTGATGAGCGTGGACTTGCCCGCGCCGTTCTGGCCGAGCAGGCAGTGCACCTCGCCGGCTTCGACCTCGAGCGACACGCCGTCGAGCGCCCGTACCCCCGGAAAGGTCTTCACGACATCGGTGAGCCGGAGGACGGTCATGTCGGGCCTCCAGCGGTAGCGGAGGGCCGGCATGACCAGGACGTAGCTGGCACGGTCATGTCGCCTGCTCGTAGGCGAGGTCGCTGGCGAGCACGGCGGCGCCGGTGACGCCGGCGCGCGGGCCAAGCTCCGACAGCACGACGGGCAGGTTTCCGGTCGCGAGCGGCAGCGATCGGCGGTAGACCACGCTGCGGATCTCGGCGAGCAGGATGTGGCCCAACTGCGCCAACCCGCCCCCGATGACGATCATCGACGGATTGGCGAAGCTCACCAGGCTCGCGAGGACGCCACCGATCCGCCTGCCACCGTCGCGGATGAGCCGGATGCAGGTCACATCGCCCTCGCCGGCGCCCTCCGCGACGTCCCGGGCGGTGATCACGCCGGCGGCGGCGTACCGGTCGGCCAGCGCGGGTGAGGTGCCGGCGCGCGCCACGGCGGTCGCCTCGCGCGCCAGCGCCGCACCGCTGAACAACGCCTCGAGGCAGCCGACGTTGCCGCACGAACAGACCGGACCGTGCCCGTCGACCTGGATGTGCCCGATGTCGCCCGCGCACCCGGCCGTGCCCCGGTAGACCTCGCCGGTGAGGTAGATGCCGCAGCCGACCCCGGTCCCGATCTTCACGAAGAGGAAGTCGTCGACCGCCTGCGCGACGCCGCTGTGCCGCTCGCCGATCGCCATGATGTTCACGTCGTTGTCCACAACGGACGGACAGCCGTGCTCGCGGGTGAGGAACTCCCGGACCGGGAAACGGTCCCAGCCCGGCATGATCGGAGGCGAGACCGGTATCCCGTCGCGGAAGCTGACCGGGCCTGGGACGCCGATGCCGATACCGGCCAGTCGCTGGTACGCCCCGTCGACCCGCGCCTTGGCGAGCAGCTCGTCCACCCGGTTGAGGATCAGCTTGGGGCCGGACCGGATGTCGGCCGCTTCCTCGTACGCCACAACGGGTTCCAGCCGACCGTTCGTGATCTCGACATCGATCGATGTCGCGCCGAGGTCGACGGCGGCGAAACGGAGATCTGGGTTCAGCTCGACGAGGGTCGAACGCCGGCCGCCGCGGGACGCCGCGAGTCCGGCCTCGGCGACATACCTGGCCGCCACCAGCCGCTCCAGCTCGGCGAGCAGCCTCGGCCGCGGTACTTCGAGCCGGTCCGCAAGTTCGGCTCGCGACGTCGGTCCGACATCGCGCAGCAGACGCAGGAGACGAAGGTGCAGCGGGTCTCGCACGTTCGTCACAGTAGGAGACTTCTAGCTCTCGTGTCTAGAGCTTCAGCTTCGTTCGTTACTAACTTTTGTTCCGTCCAACGAAAGTTCGACCCGCCCGCCCCCGTTGATCATGAAGTTGGTAGCACGACACGCCGTCGACCGTCTATCTAAGTTCATGATCAACGGGGAGGGAGGCCCGGGGGCTAGACCACCGCGAACATGATGTAGGCGGCTAGGGCGGCGCCGGCCAGGGCGGCCCCGTAGCAGACGGTGGCTATGACGGCGTCGTACTTGCCTAGCTTCAGTCCATCGTGGAGGGTGAACCGCAGGCGGTGGGCCGCGTGGATGAGCGACATCGCGGCGATGACGACGACGCCGAGCCGGGTCAGCGGGTGGCGTAGGACCGCGGCCAAGTGTGCGTAGTCCGGCGCGGCTATCCAGCCTAGCGGGATCGCGATGCCGAGCAGGAACAGCAGTACCGGCAATGTCAGCGCGGCCACCACACCGCCGCCGCTGAACCCCAGCCAGAGGAACGGCTCGATCGTCTTCTTGTTGCCGGCCATCAGCCCACCACCAGCCAGGCCAGGATCGCCGACACGACGAGCCAGCCCACGTACACCGACGCCGCCATCAGCGGTCCCGGTACCGTCCGGCCGCGCAGCTTCACCACCATCGCCTGCGGGGTCAGGTTGGCGAACGTGATCGCGTGGTAGACCACGAACAGGAATGCCACGATGTTCAGCGCGATCAGCCACGGGCTCGCCGCCCAGTCGAGGAACCGCTGGTACTGCTCGGGACCCTGGCCGACCGCGCGGGCGAACAGCAGCAGGTACACGATGAACCACGCGACGAAGACGCTGCTCAGCTCGCGCAGCACGAACATGAGGTACGTCGGCCTGGACATCCACCAGAAGACCGACATCCGGGGCTTGTACAACCGGGCGAAGTAGCTCACCGCTCCCCCCACGGCATGAGCAGGGACTTGACGGTCGCCATCGCCGCGGTCACCTTGTACCGCTGGATCGCGCCAGCCGGGTCGACGTCCTTGGGACAGGCCCGAGAGCACTCGCCGACGAACGTACAGCCCCAGATCCCCTCCGGCTGGTTCAGCACGGTCAGCCGGTCGCGCGCGCCCTCGTCGCGGTTGTCGAGGTTGTACCGCTGAGCGAGCGCGATCGCCGCCGGCCCGATGAAGTGGGGGTCGAGACCGTAGACCGGGCACGCCGAGTAGCAGAGCATGCAGTTGATGCACATGCTGTACTGCTTGTAGTCGGCCAGCTCTGCCGGCGTCTGCAGGTACTCGCCGTCCTCGACCGGCTGCTCCTCCTCCCGCACGATCCACGGCTTGACGGTGCCGAGCTTGTGCATGAAGTCGGTCAGCTCGACGACGAGGTCGCGGATGATCGGGAAGTTGGCCAGCGGCTCGATGCGTACCGGGCCCGGGGCGTAGTCGTGCAGGAACGTGGCGCAGGTCAGCTTCGGCTGCCCGTTTACCGAGGCGCCGCAGCTGCCGCAGATCCCCATCCGGCAGGACCAGCGGTACGACAGCGTGCCGTCCAGCTCGTCCTTGATGTAGTTGAGGCCGTCGAGCACCGACCAGTCCTTGTTCAGCGGTACGGCGTACTCGTCGAAGGTCGGCTCTTCCTCCTGCTCCGGCCGGTAGCGGGCGACGCGCAGGGTGATGTTCTCCGGCATGCTCAACTCCCGTAGACCCGTTTGCCCGGCGGCCACCGGGTGATGGTGACCGGCAGGTACTCCACTCGCGGCGAGCCGTCGGCCTCCCGGTGCACCACGGAGTGGGCCAGGAAGCGGTCGTCGTCGCGGGCCGGGAAGTCGGTGCGCTGGTGGGCGCCGCGCGATTCCTCCCTCCGCAGGGCACTGTGCACAATGGACTCCGCGATGTCGACCATCCCGGTCAGCTCGAGCGCCGAGGTCAGCTCGGTGTTGAAGGTACGGCTGGAGTCGTCGATCGTGGCGGCGGCGATCCGCTCGCGCAGCTCCCGCAGCGTGTCCACGGCCTTGGCGAGCGTGCTGCCGTCGCGGTAGATGCCGGCGGCGCCCTCCATGACCTCCTGCATCTGCACCCGGATCGAGGACAGCCGCTCGCGGCCGGTGGTCCGGCCGAAGTACTCCCGATCGAGCCGGCGCTTCTCGTCGGCGGCCTGAGTGTCCACAGCGGACCCGGGAGTGGACGCCGACGCCGCGTACGCCGCGGCGGCCGCGCCCGCGCGGGCGCCGAAGACCAGCAGTTCGGGCAGTGAGTTGGAGCCGAGCCGGTTGGCGCCGTTGATGCTGACGCAGGCCACCTCCCCGGCGGCGAACAGACCGTCGAGGCCGGTCGCGCCGTTGATGTCGGTGCTCACGCCACCCATCATGTAGTGCACGACCGGGCGGACCGGGATCAGCTCGTGCACCGGGTCGATGTTCTCGTACTTGCGGCACAGCTCGCGGACGAACGGCAGCTTGGTGTCGATGACCTTCGCCCCGAGGTGGCGCAGGTCGAGGTGCACGACCTGGCCGTACGGCGTCTCGATCGTCCGGCCCTTCTCGACCTCGTGGACGAACGCCTGGGACAGCCGGTCCCGCGGGCCCAGCTCCATGCTGCGCAGCACAGGCGTAGGTGAGGGCGTGCCGAGGTCGTAGTCCTGCAGGTACCGGTAGCCGTCCTTGTTGAGCAGCCAGCCGCCCTCGGCCCGAGTCGCCTCGGTGATGAGGATGCCGGTGAACGGCAGGCCGGTCGGGTGGTACTGGACGAACTCCATGTCCTTCAGCGGCGCCCCGGCCCGGTATGCCAGCGCCATGCCGTCGCCGGTCTTGATGGCGGCGTTCGTGGTGTACGGGAAGACGCGGCCCCCGCCACCGGAGGCCAGGATGACCGCCTTGCCCGTGATCGCCTCGACCCGGCCGGACATCAGCTCCAGCGCCACCACACCGCAGACCCGGCCGTCGTCGACCAGCAGGCGGGTGACGTGCCATTCGTCGTACCGCGTGATGGACGGGAACTTCAGCGACGTCTGGAAAAGCGTGTGCAGCATGTGGAAACCGGTCTTGTCGGCCGCGAACCAGGTGCGCATCTTCTTCATGCCACCGAACGGGCGGACCGCGATGTGCCCGTCCGGTTCGCGGCTCCACGGGCAACCCCAGTGCTCCAGCCGCAGCAGCTCACGCGGCGCCTCGACCACGAACGCCTCGACGGCGTCCTGGTCACACAGCCAGTCGCCGCCGGAGATCGTGTCGTACGCGTGCTCGTCGAGGCTGTCGTCGGCCTTGGCCACACCGGCCGCGCCGCCCTCGGCGGAGACCGTGTGGCTGCGCATCGGGTACACCTTGGACACGACGGCGACGCTGAGCGTCGGATCGGCCTCGGCCACGGCGATGGCGGCCCGCAGGCCTGCCCCGCCACCGCCCACTATGACGATGTCGTGCGAGGTACTCATAGTCCTCCTGCGCGGTCAGACCGGATGGTCCGACTGCTCCTCCCATATGATCTTGCCTCGTCGGCGACCGTGCTTGACCGCCGTCGCGGTAACACTTCCATCGTGGTACTCGTGCCGGGTGCGGCGGCAGCCGCAGGTGTAGTACCGGACGTGGACGGAGAAGCCTTCGCCGTCGGAGTCACGGTAGAACTCGCCGCCCACGATCTTGCCACACGGGGCTTCCTCCGCGGGGAACTCTTTCCTATGGCCAACCATCGATGTCCCCCTGCCTCCCAGGGGCCGGCTCGAACGTGCACCAGCGTGCCACCGGGCGCTAGTAGGTGTCCAGGGTGGAACGCCGGCGGCTTTCCCGCTCGAAGAACGCCAGCATGGCGAGCCCGATGGCCACGTACAGCAGCCCGAGCCCGGCCTCGGCCACCAGGTCCGAGCGGACGTCGGCCCAGCCCGCGCCGGCGGCCACCTGCCGGGCCGCCGCGATGCCGTGGGTCAGCGGCAGCCATTCGGCCACCGCGACCATCCATCCAGGCATCGCCGCGAGTGGAACGTTCACTCCGGCGAAAATCAGCAGGACGCCGAAGGCGATGTTGGTCAGGACCGCGGTCTCCCGTACGTACAGCGCCAACGCGGCCGTGACCAGGCCCAGCCCGGTACAGCCGAATGTGGCCACCGCGACCACGAGGGCCAGCGGCGCCAGGGTGGCCGGTGGGAGTCGGACGCCGAGCAGGAGCGCACCCGCGACGAGCGAGAACAGGGCGACGCCGTACCCGTTGATCAACACGGGCAGCGCCCGGCCCAGGAACAGCGGGATCCGCCGGGCCGGCGAGGCCATCAACAGCGGCAGCGTGCCGGAGGACCGCTCGCCGCTGATCGTGTGACCCATCGCGAACAGGCACGGGAGCGCGGCGTACTGCACGGCGTTACCGATCAGGAAGAACGCGTCGCTGCCGACTCCCGCGGTGCGCCCGACGTACGCGAAGAACAGGATCTGGAAGACGGGCCCGATCAGGAAGGTCGGGATCAGGATCCACGGGCTCAGCCACGTGAACAGCGCCCGGTAGCTGGTCAACCCACCTCGGAAGAACACCCTCATTGGTTGACTGCGCCTGCTGCTCATGTCAGGGCCAGCGTCGCGTGGGTCCGGGCGGAATCCACCAGGCGGCCGGCGAGCACCGTCCCGGCCGCCGCGTACAGGGCCGCGAGGCCCAGGCAGGCGGCCAGGTCCAGCCAGGCCGTCCGGCCCTCGGCGGCGGCCCGGATCGCCGACATCCCCCAGGTCGGGGCCAGCAGCCACGAGATCGGGCGTACCCAGGCCGGCAGCGCGGACAGCGGTACGAGGAATCCGCAGATCAGCCAGACCGGCATCTCCAACGCGTTGCCCAGCGCCCAGGACGCCCGGTAGCGCACCGAACAGACCGCGATGAGGAACCCGAGTACGCCGATCGCGACGACCGTCACGACGACCGCCGCGAGAAACGCGATCGGGTTGTGGATGGTGACGCCGATGCCGAACACGAACCGTCCCCATAGGAGGGTCGCGACCATGCTGTACGCGCCGACGGTCGCCATCGCCAGCGTCACCGGCAGGATCAGCAACGGGAACGGCCGAGGTGCCGCCACGAGCAGCTCCAGCGTGCCCTGCCGGCGCTCCTGCTGCAGGGCGCCGCCGGCCGCGGTACTCGTCGCCGACCAGACGCCCATCACGCTCGCCCCGACCGCGGCCGACAGCAGCGCCGCGCTCTGCGTACCGGCCCGGAACATGAGGAAGACCGTGGTGGAGAAGAAAAGCGGCCAGAGTACGCCGAGCAGGCCGTCGAACCTCGACCGGCTGCGTACCTTCAGCTGGAGCCACCAGCCGACTGCGAGCAGCCTCATCACTCTCGCACCAGTTCGACGTAGGCGTCCTCGAGCGTCGGCTCGCGGGTGACCACGCGGCCGACCCGTGCGCCGTCGAGCCGGCCGAGCACCGCCTGGGCGACGTCGGCGCCGGGCTCGGTGTGCACGAGGAGTACCTGCGCCTGACCGCGTTCCTCGACGCTGACCGTCCGCACGCCGGGCAACGTTCGCACGCCGCCGACGACCCCGTCGGGGATGCCGAACACCTCGACCTCCACGACACCGCCGCCGCTGACCCGTTGCTTGAGTTGGGCCGGGGTACCGCTGGCGACGATGCGACCGCCGGCGATCACCGCGATCCGGTCACACAGCTCGTCCGCCTCGAACATGTAGTGCGTCGTTAGCAACACGGTGGTACCGCGTTCGGCCAGAGCCTTGACGGTGCTCCGCAGTTCGCGGGCGCCCACGGGGTCGATGCCGATGCTCGGCTCGTCCAGGAACAGCACCTCGGGCCGGTGCAACAGCCCGCGGGCGATGTGCAGCCGCTGGCGCATGCCGCGGGAGTAGCTCTCGACGCGCTCCCGCTCCCGCCCGGCGAGCCCGACCAGGTCGAGCAGCTCGGCGATCCGCCCTCGCTGCTCCCGGGCCGGTACCGCGTACAGCTCCGCGAAGTAGCGAAGATTGTCCAATGCGGACAGTCGCTCGTACAGTCCGCGGTCGCCACCGAAGACGTAGCCGACCCGCCGCCGGATCTCGCGCGGCCGCTCGACCACGTCGTGTCCCAACACGGTCGCCCGGCCGCTGGTGGGCAGCAGCAACGTGATCAACATCTTGATGGTCGTCGTCTTGCCGGCGCCGTTCGGCCCCAGCAGACCGAACAGCTCGCCACGCTCGATGGAGAAACTGATCCCGCGGACCGCGTGGACCTCTCGGCGCCGCAGACCTCTGCCGGATCGGAACGTACGGGTCAGCTCCTGCACATCGACAACCGGCACCCTGTCCCCCAACCGTGGTGCGCCAGATGGTACTGGTGTCTCGTGGATGCGCGCTACGACGGTCACACGGACTGGTACGACACGACGTTCCACTACTACGGCGACGAGGACGGGTCGGCAGGGCTGCTCGGCCGGCTCCTCGGACCGGCGGATTCCGATGACCCGGTCTGCGTCGACATCGGCTGCGGAACGGCGCTGCACCACGAGGCGTTAAGGGCCCGTGGGTACACGGTCATCGGCATCGACCTGTCCGCCGACCAGCTCAGGGTTGCCGCGTCCCGCAACCCGCTCGTCATGGATCTGGACGACTTCGCCGCCGCCGTCGCCGAGGCCGCGCGGATACTGCGACCGAGCGGCCGGCTGGTCTGCGTCGGGCCACATCCGGCCTACGTCGGTGCGTTCG
>Ga0075419_10001306_pt1 | contig 16123 bp, 16 predicted proteins | sample SoiMetdeltSBSDD3_FD_76900 | JGI IMG/M metagenome (GOLD analysis project Ga0075419, IMG submission 76900) | Bulk soil microbial communities from a Populus tree surrounding site in Tennessee, USA - Soil MetaG P. deltoides SBSDD3 | ecosystem: Environmental > Terrestrial > Soil > Tree plantation... | reverse complement strand
TGACAGTTGCCACCAGGCAGGCACAACGCTCGACGCGAGCACGATCTCCAACTCGCACTCGAAATGTACTCCCTGGGGCCCGAGCGTCTCAGTTCGTGCGGAGACGACGAATCGTGAGCGCCCAACGTTCGTGTCGCATGCGAACTGTTTCGCGAGCACTTCCGCGCCGCACGCGTCCCAACTTAGCGCCGCCCAATCGGCACTCGCAGTGTCGGGAGTCCCCGACAGCAGCAATGCAGCCGCCAGACCTATGACGGCGATCGAACCGCGATGCTTCCTGGACAAGCTGCACCTCAGCTTCAGCGGGCGCGGGTGCCTCCCGACGTCAGTCGAGCGCCAGGCTCATGAGCAGCGCGTCTTCCTCCGGAGCATGGTAGTAGCCCCTTCGCAGCCCGGCCAAGCGGAAACCGCGCGCTCGGTAGAGCCCCTGGGCCGCAAAGTTCGAGACGCGCACCTCGAGCCCCAGCTCGCGTACGGCTCGCACGCGGCAGGTCTCGATCAGGTCCTCGAGCAGCGCGCGCGCCACACCGGCGCGCTGTTGCTCGGGCGCGGTGGCCAGGTTCTGCAGTTCGGCCACCGGGGACTGGATCGTCGCGACCAGGTAGCCGGCGATCTCGCCGCGCCGCTCGGCGACGCGGCAGACCGCACCCGCGTCGGAGAGTGCCTCCAGGAAGAACGACCGCGGCCACGGATCGCCGAACAATCGGTGCTCGAGCTCATCCACGGCTTCGAGGTCGGCGCTCACCAGGTCGCGGAGCACGGGCGGCGTGAGCCCCATCACCCGGTGACGCACCTTCTCCTCGGCCTGCGCGGGTCGCACGTAGGCCGGCTCCATCTCGCGGCCCGGCGCAGGCAGGCCCGCGACCGGGCCCGCCTCGAGCCGTGCCGCCAGGGCGACGTCCAGGGCGGAGAGCGCGTCGTGACGGAACGCCTCGCTCGTGCTGCCGGGCCAGGCGGCCTCGAGCGCGCTGCGTTCGCGGCCGGCGCCGGGTCCGACGAAGCGCACAGCGTGATCGGGAAGGAGTGCGTGTGCTTCGGCGACCGCAGCGAGCAACTCGGCCGGTGTGCCCACACGCGGCGCGGCGAGCAGCCGTGCGCGGCCGCGCGAGTCGGCGCGGAAGAAGCCCGCGTAGAGATCGCGCCGGCCCGCACCCACGAGCGGGATGACCAGCGACTTGTGGCCTCCGGCGGCGTGCGCGAGCGAGGCCAGGCTCGAGGCACCGAGCAGTCGCGCACCCGAGAGCATCGCCAGCGCGCGCGCGGTCGCGAGCCCCACGCGCACGCCGGTGAACGAGCCCGGGCCCAGGTCGCTGGCGATCCAGCGCAGCTCGCGAGCGGCGACGCCGGATTCGGCGAGCGCGCGCATCACCAGCGGTGTCAGCCGGCGCGTGTGCCCGTGGCCGACGGCTTCCGCGACGACGTGCGGGGCGGTCGTGCCGTCGGCCGACACGACGGCCACGCTCACATTCTCGGTGGCGGTCTCGAGTGCCAGCCCCGGTCCGGATGCACTCACGCAGGCTCCGGCAGCGCGCACCAGGCTTCGAACAACACTGCACCGCGCTCGCCGGTGCCGGAGGCGGTGAGCAGGCGCACGTCCCCTTCGCCCGGCGTGATCGCCACGTGAAGCGCGTCGGCCAGCCACGCGCTGGGCAGCCGCTCGCCCCACTCCACCACCAGCGCTCCGCGCTCGGCGTAGTCCTCGAGCCCCAGGCTCTCCACGTCGCGCGTGCCGTCCAGGCGATAGAGGTCCAGGTGGAACACGGACGGCGAGCCGGAGAACTCGTTCACCAGCGTGAACGACGGGCTGCGCACGCGCGCGCCGGGGCACAGTGCGCGCACGAGGCCCGAGACGAAGCGGGTCTTGCCGGCACCGAGTGAGCCCGACAGTGCGACCACGTCGCCGGTGCGCAACGCCGGGGCGAGCGCGGCTCCGAGCCGCTCGGTGCCCTCCACCGAGTCGGTACGCTTCTCGGACCGCGGCGTCACGCGCGCGGGGCCTTCGGGCGCAGCGTCACGTACGGCAGCACCATCTCCTCGAGCGAGACGCCGCCGTGCTGGAACGAACCGCGGAACTGGCGCTCGAACTCGTGGAATCGCGTCGGGTAGACGAAATAGTAATCCTCACGCGCCAGCACGTAGTTCTTGTTGATGCCATCGTCGGGCAGCAGGTAGTCCATGGGCTTGCGAACGATGATCGCCTGCTTGGGATCGGTATTCAGGTTGACGCCGTGCTTGTAGCGCAGGTTCGTGCTCGTGTCGCGGTTGCCGTGCACGAGCGCGGAGCGCTTGCCGAGCACCGCGCCGTGGTCGGTGGTGATCACGGTGATGCAGTCCTGCGTGGCGAGCGCTTGCAGGATCTCGTAAAGCGGCGAGTGCGTGAACCACGCCTTCATCACCGAACGGAACGCCGCCTCATCCGGGGCCAGTTCCTGCAGGATCTCGTTCTCGCTCCGACCGTGCGCCAGGATGTCGATGAAGTTGAACACCATCGCCACCAGCGACAGCCCCGAGAACGAGTTGATCTGCCGGCGCGTCGCGTGCGCCTCGTCCACGTCGTAGATCTTGAGGTACTTGAGCCCCTTGGACGGCACGGCGCCCAAGCGGGCCAACTGCAGGTCGAGGAACTGCCGCTCGAACCGGTTACGCGTGCGCTCGTCGTCCGTGCTCTCCTGCCACAGGTCCGGGTGCTTCTTCCACATCTGCGCCGGCAGGAGCCCCGAGAAGATGGCGTTGCGCGAATACGGTGTGGCCGTGGGCAGGATCGAGATGTAGTACTCGCGCTGGATGTCGAACCAGTCCTCGAGCAGGGGTTCGAGCGTGAACCACTGGTCGAGCCGCATGCAGTCGATGACGATGAACACGACGCGCTGCCCGGACTTGAGCGACGGCACCACGGCGCGGCGTATGATGTCGGTGCTGAGCATGGGCCGCCCGGTGTGTTCCCCGCGCGCGGCCGCCTGCACCCAGCCCGGATAGCGCTCTTCGATGAACCGCGAGAAGTCGCTGTTCAAGCTCTTCTGGAAGTCAGCGTGCGCCTGCTGCAGTCCGGCCTCCGGCGCTCCGTCCAGCGCCACGTCCCAGCGCGCCACGTCCACCGCGAGCTCGATCCAGCCCTCCCAGTCCAGCCGGCGCACGTCGAGGCTCTGCCAGCGCTGCATCTCTCCCACGTAGTCGCGCGCGCGCTGCGAGTCCTGGAGCTTCTGGGCGTCGAACACACGCTTGCAGGCGAGGAACACCTGCGAGGGGTTCACCGGCTTGATCAGGTAGTCGGTGATGCGCTTGCCGATCGCCTCCTCCATGAGCGACTCCTCCTCGCTCTTGGTGATGAGGATGACCGGCAGGGTGACGTCCTTCTGCTTGAGCGCGTCCAGCGTCTCGAGCCCGCCCATGCCCGGCATCATCTCGTCGATGAGCAGCACGTCGTAGCGCTCGCGCTCGAGCGCGGCCAGCGCGTCGCCGCCGCTCGGCACGGGCGTGACCGTGTAGCCCTTCTGCTCGAGGAATCGGATGTGCGGCTTGAGCAGGTCGATCTCGTCGTCGGCCCACAGGATGCGGCGAGTGTTGTCTCGGTTCATGGCGCTCGGGATCTGGCGCGGGATGCGCGCGGGTGGGACGGGCAGGAACCTGCATGGTAGCGCCCGCGCCGGGGCGCGCCCAAACGGCCGCGCGCACACCGGGTGTTGACGCGTCTCCGGGCCGCTCCTAGCCTCGCGGCTCGCCGTGTCGCCGCCACGCCCTTTTGGGAGGTCCCCCGCCATGATGCTCCGCCCGCGACTGCCCCTGCTGCCCGCCATTGCGTTCGTCGTGGCGCTCATCGTCACGGGCGTCGCGCTGGGCCTGGCCGCCCCCAAGCCGACCGGCCTGCCTGCACCGGTACTCACCGCCGGCCGCGCCGTGGACTCGACGCGGCTCCAGGCACACGTGCGGGTATTGGCCGATGACCGCATGGAGGGGCGCGGCACCGGTACGCCCGGATACGACCGCGCCGCCCAATACGTGGCCGAGCAGATGCAGGAGCTGGGACTGGCACCGGGCGGCAAGGGCGGCTACCTGCTGCCGGTGCCGTTCCTGCGCGGCGAACTCCAGCAGGGCTCGAGCGCGTTCGAGTTGCGCCGCGGGAGCGAGAGCGTGCCGCTGGAGGTGGGCCGCGACGTCCTGTTGTCGCCCGATTACCTGCGCACGAAGTGGACCACCGAGGCACCGCTGGTGTTCGTGGGCCACGGCGTGGCGGCACCCGAGCTGGGGCACGACGACTTCGCCGGGCTCGACGTGCGCGGCAAGGTGCTGGTGGCATTCCGCGGCGCTCCGCCGCGGTTCCCGGCCAACGAGCGCGCCTACTACTCCAACAATGTCGTCAAGGAGCAGATGGCGGCCGCGCGGGGTGCGATCGGGATCGTGCAGATCACCAAGCCCGATGACGAGGCGCGCGCGCCGTGGGCGCGCAACATGCGCCAGTCGCGCCTGCCCGGCTTCCGCTGGACCGACGAGCGCGGTGCGCCGAGCAACACGCAGGCCAGCATCGAGCTCGCGGCCTCACTCTCGGCGACGGCCGAACGGCGTGTGTTCGAGGGATCCGGCAAGTCGTACGAAGAGGCCGTGGCCGCCGCGGAGTCGAGCCTCGTCCAGAGCTATCCGCTCGCCTGGAGCGTGAAGGCCGTGCGCGTGACCAAGCACACGCGCACGACCAGCCCCAACGTGGCGGGCGTGCTGCGCGGCTCGGACCCGAAGCTTTCGCGCGAGTGCGTGGTGGTGAGCGCGCACCTGGACCACCTGGGCATCAGCGAGCCGGTGGAGGGCGACTCCATCAACAACGGCGCGTACGACAACGCTTCCGGCACCGCCATGATGCTGGAGACGGCGCGCGCCTTCGCCTCGCTCAAGGTGAAGCCCAAGCGCTCGATCGTGTTCCTGTCCGTGACCGGGGAGGAGAAGGGCCTGCAGGGCTCGGACTACTTCGCGCAGCACGAGGCCCCGGACAGCATGGATGTGGTGGCGAACCTGAACCTCGACATGGTGCTCATGCTGCGGCCGGTCAAGCAGGTGGTGGCGATCGGCGCACAGCACAGCACGCTCGGCGCGGTGATGGAGAAGGCCGCGGCGGCCGCGGGCCTGGAGCTGGTGCCGGACCCCATGCCCCAAGAGGTGGTGTTCGTCCGAAGCGACCAGTTCTCGTTCGTGAAGCAGGGCGTGCCGGCGGTGTTCCCGGTCTCGGCCAATGACGGCACGGTCGAGGGCGGCTCGGAGGTGGCGCATTGGCGCACCGATCACTATCACTCGCCCAACGACGACCTGGCGCAGCCCTTCCACTGGGCGAGCGGCGCACGCTTCACGGCCATGGCGTTCTGGGCCACGTGGCTGGTGGCCGACACGCCACAACCGCCCCGCTGGCAGCCCGGCGACTTCTTCGGCACGCGATTCGGCCCGCGTCCCTAGGGACTCGCGCGAACCCCGGCCCGGAGGGCCGGAAGGCTCCCATGTAACCCCGGCACGCCGCGAGCCGTATCGCCGAGGGTCAGTCGCGCGTCATCCCCATCCCGAGGAGCGTTTCATGCGTCCCATCTTGTTGGCCAGCCTGGCCCTGGCCCTCGCCGCCGCGCCGGTTCACGCCGAGCCCAAGGTCTGGAACCAGGACTGGACCGTCGGCGGCAAACCCATCGTGCGCATCCGCGTGGACGACGCGCACGTGCGTATCCACCGGGGCGCCGCCGGCCGGGTCGTGTCGCGGGTCGAGTTCGAGGCCAAGCGCTGGGGCCTGATCGTGGGCGGGGGGTCACCCGTGGTGGTGTTCGAGCGCTCGGGCGACGAGTTCAAGATCCAGGCGCGCGATCCCAAGGGCGTGGGCGTGGTCGGTTCCTACGAGGAGAAGTACGTCGTGGACGTGACCGTGCCGAACAATGTGGTGCTCGAGGTACGCAGCAGCGACGGTGCGCTCGACTGCGAACCGCTCGAGGGCAGTTTCTCGTTCGAGAGCGGCGACGGCGCGATCCGCGGCGTCGGCCTGAAGGGGGACGTGACCGTGGTCACCGGTGACGGCCGCGTCACGCTGGATTCACTCGACGGCTCGTTCTCGGCGCGGCTGGGCGATGGCCACCTCACCACCGCCGGCCGGTTCGACGTGCTCGATGTGCGCAGCGGGGATGGCCGCCAGGACGTGACCGCGAAGCCCGGCTCCCGGGTGAAGTCCACGTGGTCGCTCGAGAGCCGTGATGGCGCGATCATGCTGCACATCCCGATCGACACCGCCGCGCTCCTGGACGCTCGCACCGGCGACGGCCGGTTGCGTGTGAACCTGCCCATCAAGCTCTCGGGCATGGAGAAGAACCAGCTGATCGGCGAGCTGAACGGCGGCGGACCGCTGCTGCGCCTGCGCACGAAGGACGGCAGTCTGACGCTGGGGCTGAGCGAGTAGCCGCAGGCCTACGTCGGGAAGCTGATCACCATCGTCGTGCCTTCACCGAGCGTGGTACGGCGGATGCCGATGCGGCCGGCGTGGTACTCCTCGACGACGCGCCGTGCCAGCGCCAAGCCCAGTCCCCAGCCGCGCCGCTTGGTGCTGAAGCCCGGTTCGAACGCGCGCCGCTGTTCCTCGCGCACCATGCCGCGGCCGTTGTCGGTCACCGAGATCTCGACTTCCTCGGTGTGCGCGCGGCGTTCCACCACCACCTCGATCACACCCTGCGGCTTGTCGAGCGCGGTGAGCGCGTTGCTGAGCAGGTTCTCGAGCGCCCATTCCAGCAGCTCGCGATTCAGGTTGATGGGCGGCACCTCCTCGTAGCGTTCGCGGATCTCCACGGCGCCCTGCGCCAGCGGCACGCGCCGGCGCACGTAGGCCACCGCCTCGCGCACGACCGGCACCACGTCCTGCAGCACCAGTTGCGGCGCGGAGCCGATGTGGCTGAAGCGCTGGGCCACCTTGGAGAGCCGCTCGATGTCGCCCTCCATGTCATGCAGCGTCTCGTCCAGGTCTGCACGCGACAGCCGCACTTCGCTTCCGGAACCTGCCGTCTCGGCGTGACCGCGCAGCAGCTCGACCCAGCCCATGAGGCTCGACAACGGTGTGCCGAGCTGGTGCGCCGTCTCCTTGGCCATGCCCACCCAGATCACGCGCTTCTCGGCCTGCCGGATGCCGGCGAGGCCCGACATGCCGAGCAACAGCAGGAGTCCCGTGCCCGCGAGCGCCAGGTACGGCATCCAGCGCAGCTGTTCGAGCACCGGCGGATTGCCGTAGTGCAGATGGCCCATCACCGCCGCCGTGGGCGACTGGCGCAGCGGGATGGGCGCGTGCGTGCGATCCAGCCCGGGCACGTCGTCCTTGACGCGCTTCACGAGCGCGGCGATGTGCGGCGAGATCGGCAGGCCGAACGCGAGGCTGTCGAGCGACTCGGGCGGAACGTCGTCGCTGCTCACCGACACGCGGCTCCACGCGCGCGGCGTGCCGGTGGTGTCGGTGATGATGATGGGGAAGCTCAGGCCGCGCTGGATGTCGCCCAGCAACAGCCGGAGCTGCGGGTTGTTCGTGGACGGCAGCGTGGCCTGGGCCGCTACCTTTGCGAGCAGCTCGGACGTCCCCGACACCTCGTGCGACAGGCGGCGCACGGCGTCCTGCGTGAACAGGAACAGGGCCACGACGAGCACGCTGCCGAGCAGGAACAGCGCGGTCTTGAGCAGCTGCTTGCCGCGGGAGCTCGTGGTCGCGATGGGCCGGATCATGCCGTGCACATCCTCCCCTGGGGTGGCGGCCCGGCCGTGGTGGCCGGGTGGCGCCGCATCAGCCGCGCGGCTTCAGCACCTCGAGCCCGCCCAGGTACGGCCGCAGCGCCTGGGGGATCACCACCGAGCCGTCGGCCTGCTGGTGGTTCTCGAGCAGCGTCGCGAACGTGCGTGGCAGCGCCACGCCCGACGCGTTGAGCGTGTGCGGGTGCTCGACGCGAGCGCCCGTCTCGCGGCGGAACCGCATGCCCATGCGGCGCGCCTGGAAGTCCTCGAAGTTCGAGCACGAGCTGCACTCCTGCCACGTCTGCAGCCCGGGCGCCCACACCTCGAAGTCGTAGCACTTGGCCGCCGCGAAGCTCATGTCGCCGCTGCACAGCAGCAGCACGCGATACGGCAGCTCGAGCGCTTCGAAGATGTCGGCGACATCACGGGCCAGCTTCTCGTGTTCGTCGTAACTGGTGTCCGGCGCGACGATCTTGACCAGCTCCACCTTGTCGAACTGGTGCACGCGCACCATGCCGCGCGTGTCGCGGCCGGCGGCACCCGCCTCACGCCGGTACGAGGCGCAGTAGGCGGTCAGGTACTTGGGCAGCACGCCCGGCTCGAGGATCTCGTCGCGATAGATGTTCGTGACCGGCACTTCGGCCGTGGGGTTGAGGAACAGATCCTCCTCCCCGATGTGATACATGTCGCCCTCGAGCTTCGGCAACTGCCCGGTGCCGAACAGCGCGGCCCGGCGGACGACGTGCGGCGGCGACACCTCGGTGTAGCCGTGGTGCTGGGTGTGGAAGTCGAGCATGAAGTTGATGAGGGCGCGCTCGAGCCGTGCTCCCATGCCGGTGAACAGCAGGAAGCCGGCTCCCGAGATCTTCGTCGCGCGGTCGAAGTCGAGCAGCCCCAGCTGCGTGGCCAGGTCCCAGTGCGTCTTGGGCTCGAAGTCGAACTTCCGCACCTCGCCCCACGTGCGCACGACCTTGTTCTGCGTCGGATCCGAGCCCGGCGGCACACTCGGATGCGGCAGGTTCGGGATCCACGACGCGAGGTTCGAGGACTCCTCCTCGAGCTGGCGCAACTCGGTGTCGAGTGCCTTGACGCGCTCGCCCAGTTCGCGCGTCTCCGCGATCTGCGCGGTGGCATCTGCGCCCGTCTGCTTGAGCCGCGCGATGTCCTCGCTCGCGGCGTTGCGACGGGCCTTCAGCTGCTCGCTCTCGTGGAGCAGCGCCAGGCGGCGCTCCTCGATCTGGTAGAAGCGGCGCAAGTCCAACTCCACGCCCTTGAGGGCGATGCCGGCTTCGACCTTGTCGCGATTCTGGCGGAGGAACTTGAGATCGTGCATGGAGGGAGCGACCCGCGGAAGTGGAAGGGTGCGTGACGTCGTATGGGCGGCGACATGAAACGCGAATCCCCGCCGGTGCGCAAGGCCGCTGCAGCCAGGCACCGCGCCGCGATCGGCGACGGCCGGCTTCTCCGCTGCCGCTACGGGTGCACGGTGCGGCGGTAGCGCACCTCGCGCGGCATGTCGTCGTCGTGGATCTCACCGCGCGACAGCTCACGCGATCGTGCGTACGCCGCACGGGCCTCGTCGTCGCGCCCGAGCTTGGCGAGCGCCATGCCGAGACCGTAGAACGCGGCCGGATCCTCGGGGCTGACCACCACCGCACTCGCGAAGCGTTTGGCCGCCGCGGTGTAGTCCCCGGCACGGAACGCGGCGTTGCCTGAATCGATGAGCGCTTGCGCGCGCAGTCCCGGGCTCTCGGCCACGGGCTCGCGACCCGGCGCCTGGGAGCATGCGGCCAGCGCGAGCGTGAGCGTGACGAAGCACAGCCCGAGCCAGGCGGCACCGCCGCCCCGCCGCGCGGTCCGCGCGCCGAGTCGCAGGCGATCGTTCACGCGGTCACGACCCCGTTGCGCACGGCCAGCGAGACCGCGCGCTCGGCCTCGGCCGCGGAGGCGGCGTCCACGCCGAGGTCGCGGATGCGGCCGTCCTGCAGCGAGTAGATCCAGCCGTGCACGGTCACGTCCTGCTCGCGCGCCCACGCGTCGCGCAGCACGGTGGTCTGCGAGACGTGCAGCACCTGCTCGATCACGTTCAGCTCGCACATACGGGCCCAGCGCGCTTCGTCGTCGGGCAGCTTGGCGAGTGAGGCGGCATGCAGATCGCGCACGTCCTCGACGTGGCGCAGCCAGTTGTCGATCAGCCCGTGCCGCGTCCCCTCGAGCGCGGCCTTCACACCGCCGCATCCATAGTGGCCGCAGACGACGACGTGGCGGATCTGCAGCACATCCACCGCGAACTGCATGACCGAGAGGCAGTTGAGGTCGGTGTGCACGACCACGTTCGCCACATTGCGGTGGACGAACACCTCACCCGGCATGTGGCCGGTGATCTGGTTCGCGGGCACGCGGCTGTCGGAACAGCCGATCCACAGGATGCGCGGGGTCTGGATAGCGGCCAGGCGTTCGAAGAAGCCCGGGTCCTGCGCTCGCATGCGTTCGGACCACAGGCGATTGTTCTCGAGGACGTCTCGCAGGTCCGCCATGGGCTCCCTCCCGGATACGATCCAGCCCGCCGCGGTGTCCGGCTTCGGCGTTCGTGAACGAACGCCGGACCGTGAACGACCGCGAGCGGGCCGGAGTGATCTCGACTCAGGCCTTCGCGGCTACCTTGGCCTTCTTCTTCGCGCGCGTGGCCTTCGCCTTGGTCTTGCGCGGCGTCACCTTGCGCGGACGCTTGCGGACCACGGCCTTCTTCTTGCCCGCGGACGCCGCGGCCGGCTTCTTCTTGGACTTGCTCGGACGCGCGGCGATGATGCCGGCGCGGCGGAACAGCGAGGCGGCCTGCGTCGAGGGCTGCGCGCCCTGCGCGATCCAGCCCTTGACCTTCTCCTCGTCCATCTTCACGGAGAAGGGTTTCGTCATCGGGTCGTAGTAACCGAGGATCTCGACGAACCGGCCGTCGCGCTGACGGCGAGAGTCCGCCACCACGATCCGATAGAAGGGCCGCTTCTTCGCGCCAGCCCGCATCATGCGAATGACCACCGCCATGCTGAGGATTCTCCGTGTGTGGGTTCAAGGAGCCGCACGCGGCGGCCCGTGGTTTGCAGCGTATCCTAGCCCGGACGGTTCCGGGTCCGCCAATCGGCAGTTGCGGGCGCTCCGAGCGGCTCCCGGAGCAGGCTCCGGGTACTCAGCGCATGCGCCCCCGCAGGCCGGCCAGGCCGCGCGGGCCCTGCTTGAGCGCCTTCATCATCATGCGCGCCTGCTCGAAATCCTTGATCAGGCGGTTCACCTCGGGCACCGATCTGCCGCTGCCCGCGGCGATCCGGCGCCGGCGACTGCCGTCCAGCAGCCGCGGGTTGCGCCGCTCCTTGAGCGTCATCGACAGCAATATCGCCTCGTAGTGCTTGACCTTGTCCTTCTGCGGCCCCATCTGCTCGAGCGCACCCTTGGGCATGCCCGGGAGCATCTTCATCACGTCCTCGAGCGGGCCCATCTTGCGCACGCTGCGCAGTTGTTCGAGGAAGTCCTCGAACGTGAAGTCGGACTTGCGCATGCGTGCCGCGAGTTTCTCGGCATCCGACGCCGAGACCGCCTGCTGGGCGCGCTCGACCAGCCCGACCACGTCGCCCATGCCGAGGATGCGGCCGGCGAGGCGCTGCGCATCGAACACTTCGAGCCCGTCCAACTTCTCGCCCACGCCCAGGAACAGGATGGGCTTGCCCGTGACCTGGCGCAGCGAGAGCGCCGCTCCGCCGCGCGCGTCCCCATCCATCTTGGAGAGCACCAGTCCGTCCACGCCGATGCGCTCGGCGAATGTCTGGCCCACGCGCACCGACTCCTGCCCGATCATGCCGTCCACGACGAGCATGACCTGGTGCGCGCGCACGGTGCGCTTCAGGTCCTCGAGTTCGGCCATGAGTTCATCGTCCACGTGCAGCCGGCCCGCGGTGTCGAGGACGAGGAAGTCGAACCCGCGCGTGCGCGCCTGCTCCAGCGCGCCGACCGCGATGTCGTGCGGTTTCGTGCCTTCCGGCGCGCGCCAGAAACCCGCACCCGCGCCCTGTGCGACGCGTTCCAGCTGGTCGATGGCGGCCGGGCGATAGACGTCGGCCGAGACCAGCAGCGTGCGCTTGCTGCGCGCCTTGAGCCACAGCGCCAGCTTGCCCGCGAACGTCGTCTTGCCCGAGCCCTGCAGCCCCGCGAGCAGCACCACCGTCGGCAGGTGCGGCGAGCCCGCGAGCGTGATGCGCGACTCGCCCAGCAGCTTCACCAGCTCTTCGCGCACGACGCCGACCACCTGCTGGCCCGGCGTGAGGCTCTTCAATACTTCCTCGCCGACCGCACGCTCCTCGATCCGGGCGACGAAGTCCTTCGCCACCTGCACGGGCACGTCGGCCTCGAGCAGCGCGCGGCGCACGTCGCGGAGCGATTCGCGGATGTTGTCCGGCGTCAGGCGCCCTTGCCCGGTCAGGTTCCGGAAGACGCCCTGGAGCCGGTCGGCGAGTGATTCGAACACGCAGAGCCTCTAGGGTGGTGTGGAACGCGGGAAGATAGCACGCCGCGGCGGCGGCGGGACAGGCCGGCGCAGGTGTTCCCGGCGCCGCGACTCAGGCCCCGCCGCGCACTCGCACCTGCCGCATCACGGGCAGACCGGACCGGCCGAACTGGTCTGTGTGCCCCTGCTGAAGGCGGTGAGCCACAGCGACAGATCACCGGCGCCGAGGGCCCCACTGCCGTCGTAGTCGGCCGCCCAGGAGCCCGCGCCGGTGATGAACTCGCTGATGAAGATCGAGAGGTCCCCCGCCCCCAGGCCCTGCTGGCCATCCAAGTCGTACGTGTGCACGATCGGCGAGGCGAGCAGCGTGCCGTCCCCGTATACACGGATCACGCACTGCGTGTTGCCCGGCGAGAACACCCCGGTACCGCTCCCCACGATCGTGAATCGCGCCTCACCCTGCGCGTCGGCGATCCTGTGCACGATGCCCGAGATGCAGTTCACGGCCAGCCCGGCGTCAGGCTGCACCGAGGCCAATCGCACATCCTGCGCGTTACCGAAATCGATGGCGACGCTCGCAAACGGGAATGGCTCGTTCGCGAGACTGCGGACCTTGACGACGAACTCTGCCAACTGCGTGTCCGCGACGCCCCCAGAAAGTCCCACGAGCACGATGTGGCTCGGCACGACACTTTTCGCGGGCGAGGGCACGGCGATGGCCCAGGCTGGCGCGGCGTCGAGGCAAGCCAGAACCAGCGCCGATCGGATCAGGTTGTCGAAGCGGCTTCGCATGCTCCCTCCGGAGGTTCGCGCCATGGGGCCGTGACCTGCTAAGGACAGCCGGCTGCGGAAACGACCTGCGTCCCGCTCGAGAACGCCGTGAGCCAGATCACGAGGTCGCCGGCCCCGAGGTAGTGGGAGCAGTCGTAGTCGGAACGGCCGTAGTTCACACCCGTGGAGAAGTCATTCAGGAATTGCGTCAGGTCGCCGGCACCGAGTCCATGGAGGCCATCCAGGTCGAAGGCGCTGACGGTCGGGGTAGCGATCAGCGTGCCGTTGGCGTAGATCCTCCCGGCTCCGAGCAGCGCCGACGGTGGGACACCGGCGCGGCCGCCGCCGACGATGCAGAACACCACGCGGCCGTTCACGTCGCTGACCTTGCGGACCGTCGCGACCCCGCAGTCCAGGATAACGTCCGGATCGAGCTGATCCGTGGCGAGCGCGAGTTCGGGGATCAAAGAGAGCTCGATCACGACCGAGACGTCGGGAATCGGGTTGTTGGCGAGGTCACGGATCAGCACCTCGAATTGGCCGAACGCCGAAGCGGGTGCGGACCCGTTGCTGGCGACCAGACGGATGCAGGCCGGAGTGATGTGGTTTGGGAATGGTGGCTCGTCGCCGCGGGCGGTGTCTGCCGACTGGAACATCAAGAGCGCGGCGACGACGAGGATAGCGCAGGATTGGCGCATGCTGCCTCCGCAAGTGTCGTCCGACGGGCCCGAACGGCCTCCTCGAGCCTCGCGACTGAGATCATCGCCCTGCGGGCGGGGTCCCGACAACCGGATTCCTCGGGCGCCCTAGGGGCAGCTCGGCGCTGACACGACCTGCGTGCCGCTCGAGAATGCCGTCAGCCAGATCACGAGGTCGCGCGCCCCGAGGTTGCCTGAATCGTCGAAGTCCGAGCGGCCGAAGATCTCTCCCGAGGCGAAGTCCCCTAGGAATACCGCGAGGTCGCCGGCGCCGAGTCCCTGTTGACCATCGAGGTCGAATGCGCTGACGGTCGGGGTGGCGATGAGCGTGCCGTTCCCGTAGATCCTCCCACCTGCCAACAGTGTGGACGCAGGTACGCCGGTCCGGGAACCACCGATGATGCAGAACACGGCACGCCCGTTCGCATCGGTCAGCTTCCGAGTGGTCATCGCCGCGCAGTTCACGACGGCGTCGGGATCGAGTTGATCCGTGGCGATCGCCAGTTCCGTGCACATCGAGAGATCCACGACGATCGAGGCATCAGGGATCGGGTTGTGCGCGATGTCTCGGAGGACCACCTCGAACTGGCCGATGGTGGCCGGCGTGGACCCGTTGGTCGCGACCAGGTGGAAGGATAGAGGGACCGTGCTGTTCGGGGCGCCCGGATCATCGGCGCGGGCGATGTCGGGCGCCTGGAACAGCAGGAGCGCGGCACTAAGAAGGATCGCGTGGGATCGGCGCATGCTGCCTCCGCAACTGTCGGCTGACGGGCTCGAACAGCCGCCTCGAGCCTCGCGAGGGGAATCATCGCCCCGCGGGCGGGGTCCCGACAACCGGATTCCTCGGGCGCCCTAGGGGCAGCTCGGCGCTGACACGACCTGCGTGCCGCTCGAGAACGCCCTGAGCCACTGGGAGAGGTCGCCGGCCCCGAGGCTGTTGGAGCAGTCGAAATCGGAGCGGCCGAAGTTCACGCCCGAGGCGAAGTCATTCAGGAACTGCGCGAGGTCACCCGCACCCAGGCCCTGTTGGCCATCCAAGTCGAACGCGCTGACCGTCGGGCTAGCGAGCTGCGTGCCGTTGGCGAAGATCTTCCCGGCTCCGATCAGCGCCGACGCCGGGATACCGGCGCGGCCGCCGCCGACGATGCTGAACACGACGCGACCGTTCACGTCGGTGACCCTGCGGACCGTCGCGGCCCCGCAGTCCACGAGGACGCCCGGATCGAGCTGATCCGTGGCGAGCGCGATTTCGGGGATCGCCGAGAGATCCACTACAACCGTCGCGTTGGTGACGGGGTTGTTGGCGAGATCCCGGACCACCACTTCGAACTGACCGAACGCAGCAGCAGCCGAAGCCCCATTGCTCTGGACCACGCGGATGCACGCCGGGGTCGTGCTGTTCGAGTTAGAAGGCGGCGAGGTCTGTCCATCCGCTCGCGCAGCGAGCGACAGCAGCGCAGCGGCCGAGAGAAGCGTTCGAATGTGGTTCATGGGACCTCCCCGGGTGCCGGGTCAGGACTCACTAGGGACACGCGGCAGCCGAGACAACCTGTGTGCCGCTCGCGAACGCGATCAGCCAGATGGAGAGATCACTCGCCCCGAGATTGCCGCTGCAGTCGTAGTCGCAGCGGCCGTAGGGCTGACCCGAGGCGAAGTCGCTGAGGAATACCGCGAGATCGCCAGCACCCACTCCGAGTGTGCCGTCCAGGTCGAAGGCGTTGGCGGTCGGAAACGCGCACAGCCTATCGTCCGCGAAGATCTTGCAGCCGTTGAGAAGCGTCACACCGGACCCCGTCCCCGTGCTCGCACCGACGATGCAGAACACCGCCCGGCCATTCGCGTCCGCGATCTTGGTGACGCTCTTGCCCGCGCAGTCCACGATCGCGTCGGGATCCAGCTGGTCCGCTGCGATGACCAGTTCCGGGATCGCGGAGAAATCCACGCGGAGGAGCGCTCCGGGCACGGGGTTGTTCGCGAGATCCAGCCACACCACCTCGAACTCCCCGAACTGCTGAGAGGCCTGCCCCCCGTTGCTCCCCACCAGCCGAACGCAGGCTGGGAACGTGCCGTTGATAGGCGAAGGTTCGGCTCGGGAGCTCGTCGAGAGGACCGCGACGGCCAGCACGAGGAGGGCGTGCCCGGGGCGAGCGGCTCGCATGGAGCACCTCCGATCGGTGTGACGGACCGCCGCTGCGGCGCGAGTCGCGGGGCCGTAGCGAAGATTGTCCACCCGCCCGATCGTCCCGGTCCATGGGTTTCCCGGACGTGGTCCCTACCCGGTCAGCTGCGTGACCCAGGGCCCCATGGCCGCGGCCCGCACAGCCGCCACCAGGGTGGGCCGCTCGGATCGGAGCCCCAGCAGCAGCAGGCGAGCTACCCCGCGACGGCGTGGCGCAAGGCGCCGAGGGCGGCGTGGGGGTCGCTGGCTCGGAACACCGCGTGCCCC
>Ga0075419_10001305_pt1 | contig 16126 bp, 11 predicted proteins | sample SoiMetdeltSBSDD3_FD_76900 | JGI IMG/M metagenome (GOLD analysis project Ga0075419, IMG submission 76900) | Bulk soil microbial communities from a Populus tree surrounding site in Tennessee, USA - Soil MetaG P. deltoides SBSDD3 | ecosystem: Environmental > Terrestrial > Soil > Tree plantation... | reverse complement strand
TCGCGGAGTACAGGCTTCCTCATGATAGCAAAAGGGATCGTCGATATCCTTAGCCAATTGATAGTTACAAATGCTGCAGTCAGAAAGGTTTTTTACAATGGAGCCGTGTTTGTGAATTTCGTTTGAAGAAAATGTATTAGCAGCATGTGAGTGCAGCAACTTAACACTGTGGATCAATAGCAATATAACAAGCAAGAGGGATGATACCGCTTTATTGATATTGCTGTGTCCAAATAACATCAGCGCAAAATTATGGCTTAATCATTTGCAACGCTGTTGCTATTGAAAAAATTTTGCAACCTGGTCTGCAACACAACCAGCCATCATTGAGCGGTTTATTTTCCTTTCAACATAGCTCTTACTTGTTGAATGGGGCCATTTTGCAATCGTGCATAATAAACGCCGGCAGCAAATCTTTCAGCATGAAATGTAACGGTGTATTGTCCCGGAGTGGTGTATTCCTGGTCAACCAATGTAGCGATCATTCTTCCAAGTGTATCAATGATCATCACAGATGTATGACCACCTTCTGTTTTGAAACTAATGGTGGTGGAGCCACTGAATGGATTAGGATAATTTTTTATTAGTAATGCGCCGGTCATGTCTGGAAGTGTTGAGTCACATGAATTGGCTTTTACGATCGGTAAACTTTGAAAATTCTTCAGCATTACTGTTTGTAAAGTGGTATTATCAACGCAAAACCATTTTTCAAGAATGGATGAATAAACACTTCTGAAATCATATTGCATAGGAACATTATCATTCACGTTGGCATTAGCCGGAATAGTTGGATTATTTCCCAAAACACCACCGGCAACATATTCTCCAAACAGGATAACCGGGGCGGCGGCGCCATGATCTGTACCAAGACTTGAGTTTGATTTTATTCTCCTTCCAAACTCAGAAAAGGTCATTCCGTATACCCTTTTGTGTACGCCAAGAAATTTCAGATCATCCATAAATGCCTTGATAGCATCCGATACACGGCTCATCAGGTTTGCATGTGCGCCAGTGGTGGTATCCGATTGGTTCACCTGTGTTGAATGTGTATCAAAACCACCAATGCTTACCATGTACACTCTTGTTTTCAATCCTCCCTTTATTAAACGTGCAACGATCTTCAATTGATCTGCCAGCGAATTATTTGTTGGATATGTTAACTGTGATGAAACTCCTAATGCTGCTGTTTTTATTACATCTGAATATTGCTGGGTTTGTCTTGCTACGGTTCTGATATAAGTAAGCTCATATCCTGCATTAGAATTAGGGGCGGGATCCTGTATCCCATTTATCAAATTATAGAAATTTACCGGGTCAGAGATACTCATACCCAGGCTCACTTGCGGACCCTGGAATGTAAGGGATGTAACGGAGCCGATCTGGATCCCCAATGGGTCGGTCATTGACGGATTTGGATAGCCAGTGGGGAAACCCGGGTATTGATCATCAAGATAACGACCGATCCAGCCGCTATTCACGAATTGATTTGAATCCGATGCACTCATCCAGATATCTGTGGCGCGGAAATGTGAGAAATCGGGTTGAGGATAACCAACTGCCTGTATTATTCCCGCTTTTCCTTCATTAAATAAGGTTTGAATACCCGTCATTGATGGATGCAATCCTGACTTTGAGGTTCCGCTAAGCGATAATATCCTGTTTTGCGGAATGGCCACATTGCTTCTTGCTGCAATGTAGCTGGAATAGTTATCAATGGGAATTACAGTATTCAATCCATCATTACCGCCATTTAATTGCACGAGAACCAACACATGATCAGTATCATTTGGACTTTCCATCAAGGCACGTATCAGCGGCGATTCCATTCCCATAGTGCGAACGGGAATACTGCCAAGCATTGTGGTTGCTGCCGCAGTGGGCACAGTATATCTTAAAAAGTCTCTCCGTTTCATTTCAAAAAATTTGAGTTGGTATGCCTACATATAATATGCTTTTACCGAAAACTTTTTTTAGAGCCAGGGTTTAACACAATTGGTATTCCGCAAGGTTCATAAAATATTTATACAGGTCTCTCAATCTCGTGTACACCACCTGGTAATTTGCTGGTATTGGATTACCGATATATGCATTCCATGCATTTGTCCAGTAATAATCCTGGTCCTGGTTACTCAATAGAATTTGTTTTTTTAATGCTGCTTTAGACGCTGCCGACAGATCGACCCGGAATAATATCTTCAATGAATCATTGATCAACACATTTGGATCAGCCGGGTTGGGAAGTTTTTTTGTAAATGCAACAGGATCGATAATTATTTTCTGACCACCCCTTGTGTACCCTGATACGATCATCGTATCGGTAAACAAATTTCTTCTTGGGTACGTATCTGCATTGATCCATGTTTCGTGAAATTGTGGCGCCTGGTAAAATGCAGCCCAGCCGGCCACACTTGGCGGATCGCCGATATTTTGTTGAAGCAATGCAGCATAGTTCTGCATATAGATCCACATGTTGTAAGCATTTACATAATCGTTTGAATTCGGGAATACAATACCATACTCCCTGCACGCACCAACGATCATATCGATCGGAGATTTGATATAACAACCCTGGTTAACTTCATCAAAGAAGTGTTCACTTTTTAACAAGGCAGAAATAACAGGTTTTATTTCCCAGTTATTAGCAACAAACAATTGTGCCAGCGGATCGATGACATTTGCCTCGGTAGCAGAATCAATTTTATAATAAACAAAATAGCGGTATAATTTCTTTACAATAAATCTTGATACTTCAGTCGTCTTTGAAAAGATCATGTTGATCAGATCGGTGAGCTCAAGATCCCCAGCGGTAGCGCCCGAACGACCTGCAATCGTTGTATTATTATAAAAAGAAGAGAACTGTTTACTTGCTGTGTCATGCTGGTTAGCGTTAAAAGTATATGAGTTTGTGTTGCCATTGATCTTCCAACCAGTTAATACCCTCGCCGCCTTTTTTACATCATCTTCAGTATAATTCGGCGTGTTTTCTTTTCCAAGCGTAAATAATTCCTGCAACTCACGGCCATAATTTTCATCGGGAGCAGTATTAATATTTAAATAACCATTGAGGTATCGCAGCATGGCAGCATCCAGGGTCACTTCCCTTACAAACTGCTTGAAGTTTCCAAGCACATTTCGACGGCAAAGTGCATTGTAATTGTAAGCCCAGATCATACGGCCCAGGTCATTTGTTTCTGTTGCAAAATGATTATGCCAGAAAAGCGTCATCTTTTCCCTGATATTCCTTTCCTGGTTTATCATTAACCCCATCCACCACGCTTTCAAAGAACCTCGTCTCTGCCCATCAGCATCTGTAGTATTAGTGGCAACCCAGGTTTGTCCCATTGGGATATTATAATCTGGATCGGTAGCTGGAATATTATTGTTATTATAATTTTTTACCGGTGGCGCTGGTGGTGTTGCCGGTACCGTCAATAACTGATCAACAGCCTGGCTCATCGTCATTCCCAAAAAATAACTGATGTCATCAGGCGCAGATCCAAACATTGTTCTTTTAAGAAGATGGATCACTTCATTGGATGTCCAGGGACCGTTGTAAGGTGTAAGACCAGAATAGGTGCGGGCTGTTTCTCTCTGTTCAGCGCTAATAGCAGGGGCTGTTTTCCGACTCGCTGTCAAAAAATCTCTTCTGTCCATAACGTGAGTTTTGGTTGGCAGTGCCAGTGTTGACTCTAAAGTTAGAAAATGGTTTAAGGATGTCGAAGTAAAATAGACAGTTTTCCGCGACCACGGAATAGGAAAAGCCCATTATTCATTTTGAATAGAACCAGGTCAGATATTTTCTATGATGCCGGCAATGCCCTGGCCGCCGCCAACGCATGCAGTTATCATTCCATATTTCTTATTTAACCGCTTCATATCATGAAGGTTCTGAATGGTAAGCTTACAACCGGTACAACCAAGTGGATGACCTAAAGCAATGGCGCCTCCATTGATATTTACTTTGGAAGAATCAAGGCCTGCTTCGCGGACAACAGCAAGCGCTTGTGATGCAAAAGCCTCATTTAATTCTATAAGATCAATCTGTGAGAGATTCATTCCCGATTGCTTTAAAGCTTTTGGAATAGCGGCAACAGGACCAATTCCCATTATGCGTGGATGAACACCTGCAACTGCTGAAGCAACTAACCTCCCGATAGGTTTTAATCCAAGTTCATTTACCATTTTCTCACCCATTACAATAACGAATGCGGCCCCATCGCTTGTTTGTGATGAATTACCAGCAGTAACACAACCATTAGCAGCAAATGCAGGTTTTAATTTTGCCAATACTTCTATAGATGTATCGGCTCTTGGACCTTCATCTGTATCGACTGTATAATTTCTTTTTTGCTTCTTTCCTTTTTCATCCAAATAGATCTCGTCAACATTTATGGGTAAGATCCCTCCTTTAAAATATCCATTACTGATCGCATTGATGGCTTTCTGGTGTGAGTTGTATGAGAATTCATCCTGCGCCTCGCGACTAATATTATATTCCTTTGCTACAGCCTCAGCCGTTAATCCCATGCTTAAATAATAATCAGGCTCCTCTTTAGCAATTGAATAAGCAGGCACCGTTTTCCAACCTGCTGTTGGAACCAGGCTCATGCTTTCGGTACCGCCGGCAACAATGCAATCGGCCATGCCCATCCTGATCTTTGCAGTGGCAATAGCAATTGTTTCCAAACCCGACGCGCAATAACGATTCACCGTCATGCCGGGTACGTCAAAACCCAATGCTCTTGCTGCAATGATGCGTCCCACCTGTAAACCTTGTTCTGCTTCAGGCACAGCGTTACCCACGATAACATCATCCACTCGTTTTGCTTCCACTTGCGGCACACTTGCCAACAAACCTTTTATTACATCTACGGCCAGGTCATCAGGCCTGTAAAACCGAAAACCGCCACGTTTTGCTTTAGCAACTGCTGTACGATAGCCCGCTACGATATATGCTTCCTGCATAGAGATTGATTTAATTTTTTAATAGGAGTCCCGATGGTGGTAAGGATAACTCCGCTTGATCAATCGAGACCTAAAGATAAGGAAAGTTGTTTATGCAACTTTCAAGGGGATTTATCGTTTTCAGGAAATTTTTTGCCGGTTATAGTTAATGCGTTTCTTTTGGAAAAATTTATCTATGAAAGTCATTTTAATAACATCATTATTTGTGGTCTCCGGCATGATCCATGCTCAAACAGATACCTCCCTGATCAACAGGTTAAATGCCATGCTAAAATTTACCCAGGTGAAGGACCTGGAAAAAGTAATGGATTACACCTACCCTAAACTATTTACGATCGCTTCCAGAGACCTGTTGTTGAAAACAATGCGGGACACCTATGAAACGGAAGAATATACTATCGAGCTTGATTCTGTAGCGGTGAAATCCATATTTCCCATTTTTAAAATAAACGACACCAGCTATGTAAAGGTGAAGCACACCATACTGATGAAAATGAAATACAAAGAACCTTTTGATACTGCGGACAAGGAATATTCCACCTTTCTTATGAATTTGATGGAAACAAAATTCGGTAAAGGAAACGTGCGATTTGATCGTGTAGCCAATTCCCTGAATATTTTTATGATACCGGATCTTGTGGGAGTAAAACCAAAGACCGGGCAGTGGACATTCGCCAATCTTGATGACGATAACCAGGCAATGCTTGATATATTATTCAGCAAGCAGGTGCAGAATAAGTTAAAAGAGTTCAAGTAATCGCGCAGTGGATGTATAAAATATTACGAAATATTCTTTTTTTATTCCCAACAGAATGGATTCACTATTTTTCAATGAACTGCCTGCGACTGTTGTGTAGTGTCGGATTTATTAAAAAGATCATTGCCGCAATTTTCTCTCCTGGTGAAGCTATACGATCCGGGATCTTACATCTGAACTTTAAAAATCCAATTGGTCTCGGCGCCGGCTTTGATAAGAATGCAAAATACCTGCGGGAACTTGAGGCGCTTGGGTTTGGTTTTGTAGAAATAGGAACTGTGACTCCGCTACCGCAAGCCGGAAATGACAAGCCCCGGCTTTTTCGATTGCCAAAAGATAAAGCCCTGATCAACCGCATGGGATTTAATAATGATGGAGTGAAGGTGATTGCGGAACGACTCAAGAAATGGAGGTCAGAAGTCGGAAGTGGGAAGTCAGATTTCCGACTTCATACATCAGACTTCATTATTGGTGGCAACATCGGCAAGAACAAAGCTACTCCGAACGAAGAAGCATGGAAAGATTATGAGACCTGCTTTAAAGAACTTCATCCCTATGTTGATTATTTTGTAGTGAATGTAAGCTCACCAAATACACCCGGTTTAAGAGAGTTGCAGGAAAAAGATTCCTTGCGAAGAATTCTTCGTCATTTGCAAATGATCAATAACGGTAAAGCAGTCGCCAAGCCGATCTTACTGAAAATTGCACCCGATCTTATGAGAGAGCAGCTTGATGATGTGATCGATCTTGCACTGGAAATTAAATTAGATGGTATTGTTGCAACGAACACCACCATCGATCGTGAAGGCCTGGACCATCATGTAGATACCGGTACCAAAGAAACAGGCGGACTTAGCGGAAAACCTTTACAGGAACGATCGACGGAAATAGTAAAATATATCAATGATAAAACAAAAGGGGAAATTCCGATCATTGCCAGTGGAGGAGTTTTCACAGGTAGCGACGCAAAAGAAAAATTTGACGCCGGAGCTTCGTTGGTACAGGTTTGGACAGGATTTATTTATGAAGGACCAGGAATCGTTAAAAACATCTGCAAATACCTTTCAAAGATTAATAATTAATAATTATTAATTAATAATTCAAATCGAATGGAACATTTATTTACAAGCGAAAGTATCATCAGCTTTATCGTCCTTGCCATCCTTGAAATAGTTCTTGGTATCGACAATGTCATCTTTGTCAGCATTATTCTAAACAGGCTCAAAAATAAAAATCAGCAGCAAAGAGCAAGAAGAATATGGATGATCACCGGTATTATTTCAAGAAGTCTTTTGTTGATGGGGTTAGGCTGGCTATTGAGTCAAAAAGGAAAATACATTATTCCGGAAAGCTGGCTGGGAAAAGGCTTTGACCTTGCAAGCCTTGTTATGTTATTTGGCGGCTTGTTCCTGATCTATAAATCGGTAAAAGAAATTCATACGAAACTTGAAGGAGAAGATCCCAATGTTGAAGCAAATAAAAAACCAGGGCTTTCGTTGACGCAGGCAATTGCACAGATCATGGTGATCGATGCGGTTTTTTCTTTCGACAGCGTGATCACGGCTGGCGGAACTGCCAAACATGTTGAGATCATGATCGCTGCCGTTATTGTTGCGATGATCGTTATGTTCTTATTCAGCCCTAAGATATCCGGATTTGTTCACAGGCACCCAACTGTTAAGATGCTTGCGCTGTCATTTTTAGTAATGATCGGGTTGAGTTTGGTGATAGAAGGCTGGGATCATGACAAAGCCCAACAACTTCATTTAAAAAATTATATCTACTTCGGAATGGCCTTCTCATTTATTGTAGAAATGCTCAATATGGCTATGCGGAGCCGTGCCGCCAAACAAAGGGCTCATGTTGTTAAATTGAATGAACCAGTGCTGGAAGAAGAAGACATAAATGAATCTGATATGGCAAAATAAAAGCGGATCACTTAAGATCCGCTTTATTACAATATGATAAACAATTTATTTTTTGATCAGCTTGTAAGATCTGCCGTCTTTCAGGTTACGCAATAAATAAGTCCCCGCTGCATAGTTCGACAGATCGATCTGCCCGTTATTATTGATTTCTTTGCTAATCAACCGGACTCCCTGCAGGTTATACAGCTCGACAACCGTTTTTTCGTTGCTTAAAACCGAAACGGGCCCGTTTGTTATTGTTGGAAAAACATATAGTTGGTCCTTCGTGTCATCAACCCTGATCCATTTGACAGCGCTATATTCAAACTGATTATCCTTATCTACCTGTTTAAGACGGTAAAGATTGAATCCTTTGGCAGGATCATTATCCGTGAATTGATAACTTTTCAATTGATTGCTGTAGCCGGCTGCATTTATTTCACCGATCTTCATAAATGCTCCATCGGGCTTGCTTCGCTCTACTTCAAAACGGTCACTATTGCTTTCACTGAATGTTTGCCAGTTCAGTTGCACATTATTATCAACTTTTTTTGCCGTGAAATTGGCGAGTTTTACAGGCAGCGTCGAACTTTTTGTAACAATCACTATCGCGGCAGCTTTAGTCAATGTATAGCCCGGAGGAAGAATTACATTATCGAAATCTCCACTGATTGTGCCGGATGTCACCAGCACGATGGTGTAAGAACCATCAGGAACTGATCCTGTTTCGGTCACTCTCAATGTGCCTTTAAGAGTAATACTATTGTCCTTGACTATCTGATCATGACCGGTACCGGGACCGCTACCATCTTTTATCTCGATATCAAGATCACTGTTCGTGCCAAGCAACGGATAGTTTAAGGGATCGAGATCAGCATAAGTCACGATGACAATACCCGGTGAAAGACCGGGACTAATGGTTCCGGCATTCAAAAAAAGATTATTGAAGTTATAGGTACCAACACCTTTGAAAGTGCCAAGGACACTCGTTACAATTACATTGAAGGTGGTGGTTCCCGTGCTGGTTTTGGAAAATACGCCACCGCTATTATTATTAAATGTACCTAAACCGGAGATGCTGTTATTACAAGATGTATTAATAGCACCGTTGCTATTTATGCCACCCAATACATTCAGGTTAATGTCACCACCATCCCAATTCACGGTACCACCCAGGTTCACATTAATAGTTGCCGACTGAAGGTCCTTTGTTGCCGTTGTAGTAAGTGTACATGTTCCTCCATTGGCAATATTCACAGTTCCTGTTACCAGGTCTCCATCGGTCCACAACATAGAACCATTGATCGTCACACTACTCGTTAGGTTCAAATTCAAATCCCCACCGCTTATTTGAAGCGAACCATTACAAACAAGATTATCTAATCCTAAAAGACCGAGTGTAAGTGTATTTGAAGCAAGTATCAAGGTACCACCTGCATCTATGGTTACGTTGTCAACAGTTGCATTTGCAGTTACTGTTACCGTGTGAGTATTTCGAATGCTGATATTACCATCGAGATATGTCGGAGAAGCTGGAGCCGGGATCCATGCCAGTCCCGTATAAGTTTCCCATGTACCCGCCGAGGCCCAGTTTCCTGTAGCAACAGTTCTGTAGTCGCCAATGCTCTGTGACTTTGACAAAAAAGGAAACAATAAAATAAAAGACAATAAAATATGTAAAGGTCTTTTCATAAGATATTCTATTGGACTTAACAATATAGGAGGCTTACTATAAGCAAGCAAGGAACATTTCCTAAGTAGGAATCGCTTAAACGATACAAATTTTAAAACAAACTCATTATGTGCCGTTTAATCAAGTTTAATCGCAAACCCTCTAACGATCTTTGTTAAATATTTATTACCTGTACAATCAATTTGAGCGTTTAGCGGTATTAATAATAAGCGCTGATCATTAAGCGATTATTGCTTAGTTCTGCGTTAATAATGTTGCAGATACTATTCCTGCTGTTTCTGTTCTCAATCTTGCCTGTCCTAAACTTACCGGCATAAAATTGTTTTGTAATGCAAGTGCTATTTCATCCTTTGTAAAATCGCCTTCGGGACCGATGAGTATGAGTGATGAGTGATGAGTAATGATTGATGATAGTGATTTTCTTTCACCATTGTCGCAATGAGCTATTAATTTTTGTGTATCGTGAAATGCCTGAATGACGAAATGATGAAATTGTATTGGTTCATGCAAAGCTGGTAACCATACTTGCTGTGATTGTAACATGGCACTGATACAAATTCCTTTCATTCTATCATGACGGAATTTTTGTTTTTCTGTTCTTTCACAGACCAGGGGAATAACTTCTGAAACGCCGATCTCTGTTGCTTTCTCCAAAAACCATTCAAAGCGGCTGGTGTTCTTTAAAAGCGATATTGCAATAGTAATTTTTCTGGAAGCTCGTCGCCCATAGCTCGCAGCTTGAATTTGAACAGTACAATGTTTCTTATGAGCTTCGCTGATCGCTGCTTCAAATAAATTTCCCTTTCCATCAGTAAGATGCAACCTCTCTCCTTCTTTCATTCTTAAAACCTGTACAACATGGCGGGATGTATCCTCATCCAATTCAATTTCCTTTTGAGAAGGACCAGACTGTTTTAAATAAAAAAATGGAAGTGCCATAAATAAAAAGTCCCGCAACTTTGCGAGACAAATCTAAAATCTTATCCCGATAAATATCGGGACTGAAATCTAAAATCAGAATGGAGATTCCTCCTCCTCCTCACTGAACGGCAGATCATTCATCTTACTTCCCGTTTGTATAAACAGTTTTGCATCACCGCCATCATCGGGCACAGGTTTCCAGCTTCCCGGAGGCAATCCTAATCCTGCCATACCACTTCCATCATCTTCCACGAATTTTTGAATATGCAGCAATGCTTTCAGCTTTACAGTATCCAATGCACCATTCCGGTGCTTTGCAATTCTTACATGCGTTTCACCTTTATTGCTTTCACCCATTTCATTTGCAGTGATATCATAATACTCGGGGCGATACAGGAACATGACCATGTCAGCATCCTGTTCGATGGCACCTGATTCACGGAGATCGCTCAGTTGTGGGATCTTCGCGCCTTCTTTTCTTTTCTCTACTTCACGGCTTAACTGGGAAAGTGCAATGATGGGAATATTCAATTCTTTTGCAAGCGCCTTTAAGTTTCTTGAAATATTACTGATCTCCTGCTCACGGTTTGAGTTCCTGTTATCGCTTGTTCCACTCATCAATTGCAAATAATCTATGAGCACTAATCCTATGTTATGTTTATTTTTTAAGCGGCGGCATTTAGCGCGCAATTCAAAAATATTCAAGGCAGGTGTATCGTCGATAAAGATAGGCGCCTTTGCCAAACGCTGGATCCCGCGGGCATAGAGTTGCTTCATTTCATGCTCTTCCAATTTACCACGGGCAATTTTTTCAAGCCAGATCTCGCTTTCTGCAGCAAGTATCCTTTGCACCAGTTGGCCGGCACTCATCTCCAACGAAAAGAAAGCAATTGGTGTGGGTTTGGAAGCATGTAATGCCGCATTTCTTGCAAGGTTCAAGGCAAAAGCCGTTTTACCAACTGAAGGTCTTGCAGCAAGAATAACCAAATCAGTATTCTGCCAGCCATAAGTAATCCTGTCAAGCGAAGCAAAACCACTGGGCACACCGGAAACATCTTCATTTTTATGACGCAGGTCCTCGATCCGCTGGATTGTTTTTACTAAAACAGAATCGATCGTATCGAAATTTTTGCGCAGGTGATTGCTGGTGATCTCAAACAATTTGCTTTCAGCATCGTCTAACAGGTCGAATACGTCTGTTGAATCTTCATAAGCATCGCCGATAATTTCTCCGCTGACGCGTATCAATTCACGTTGAATAAATTTTTGAAGTATGATCCTTGCATGTGTTTCAATATGGGCCGAAGAAACAACCGCATTGGTGAGTTTGGTAACATAATACGGGCCGCCCACCATATCCAGTTCTTCACGGGTTTTTAATTCTTCAACAACTGTAAGAATATCGATGGGCTTATTCTTTTGTGCCAATCCCTGCATGGCTCTGAAGATGCGCTGGTGCGCATCAACATAAAAACATTCGGGCTTTAAGATTTCAATGACAACATCAAATGCATTTTTCTCAAGCATGATAGCACCAAGGACGGCCTCTTCAAGGTCTTTTGCCTGTGGTGGTATTTTTCCGTAAAGTAAGCTGCTGAGATCTGTGGAAGATTTTCTTCTTTGCTTGCGATCCTTGTTGAGGTTAGTAAGTTCCATCGTGATGCAGGGCGATAAAAATTTAAACCATTGATTTTACACCAATGACTTTTGGGTTAGATTTCCAGCCTTATTAATAAGAATTAATTTTGGTTCGGTTCGAAATGTTATCCCTCAGTCAGACGGCGAATATATAACCAATTGCAGACAAAAAAATTTTTTCTTTCTCTACTATTACTTCACATGCTTTTCCACATTGATTTTTATAACACCAATTGTAATTTAAATAAATTTCTTGAGCGAACTAATTAAAAATATTCACTTGTCTGCAAAAGTTTTTTGCGCGTCAAACAATTGTTCGCGGGTTGAAAAAAAATTTCCTGACATTACTTGTTTTTTCATTTCTTATACATACATTAGTAATGCCTTCTCGTACTTATTAAAACTCTCTCTATTTAAGGTTTCTCTTTAGCAAGCATTTTTAGTGCAGTATGCTTTGAGCATACCCGTGAAAAAACCCTGACATGAACAGGTGTAATGTTCATTGATGCGGTGCATAAGTTTGGAAATCTTTGAAAAAAGTTGGCCTTATAATTATCGGATGTTTCCAGCGCAAGTTTGTAATTCAGACATCTGAACAAAATTAAATTCTTATTGAGTAAAAGGATAAAGAACCAAATCAATGCCCGATATGTTAGAAAAAGGAGTATCCATTGCGATCATGCTTTTTCTTTTAAGCATGATATCTGAACGTTTTATAACGTGGATGAAAATTTATTTTGGAAAAAGAGGCCGCAGTTTGCCGGGGTTTTCTGAAAAGAACGAAGATCTCAGGTCAAAACCGAAGACCAAGGAAGAAGCAAAGGTTCGGGAACTCAAAACTCTTGGGTTAAATATTGTGCTTAGTATTCTCATAGCCATTATAGCGCATGCAAGCCTATTTGACATTCTAAAAGCTAAGACCCCGTATGACGCTTTAGGATGGAGTAAAGAGAATATGTCAGGGATAAAAAATTTTTGGGATGTACTATTAATGATCTTAGGGGGCATCCTCACCGGGTTATTTATAAGCCTGGGTTCAAAGTTCTGGCATGATCTCCTTGACCTGTTACTGTATACAAAAAGTTTGAAGGAAAAAATGTGCAGGGAGGAGACCTATGAAGTGAAAACTGTTGATGAGCTAACCGAATTTTTAAGTTTTAGCGAAGCAGACCTTGTGCGGCTGGCAATTGCACAGAATGAACAAGCTTTGAAAGCAAAATTCTCAAACATTGAATTTTTAAATGACTCGATTGCAGTTGTTGATGGTGAGCGACGGGATGTTTTGGGAATATATTTGTCAGATAGCAATACTAACGGACTGCCTGATAAAATACCGGTAAAGCTGCCAAGCGGCAAGGTGTATTTTGTAAATACGGAAATTATCGTTGAGGTAGGCGCAGCGACAGTAACAAGTGGAATGGATGGCACCGTTGCCAATGCAGATTTATTTGGCTTTACCGGCTCTGCCTGTTGTATTGTATCCACTACAGATAAGAAAGATTATCTGCTTACCAATTGTCATGTGCTAACTGATGGCCACCTGAGAAATCCTCTGTTCAAACCCGGCGATCATGATGTATTATATGATGATACAAAAATAGGAACATGGCATTTTGGATGCATGAATGCTACAGGTGATTTTGCACTTGCTGAAATAGAAGATATTGATTCTTTCATTTCCAAACACAGTCCTGAAAAATTCAACAAGTCACCAAGAGAAATTGTAAAAGATGATTGGTTAAAACTACAAGTGACTGTAAGAGGTAATAAGTGTGGTAGCGTAACTGACGCATTTATTATTGAAGTCGTACAAAACCAATTGAAGGTTAAATACAAAAATGGTGAATCAATAACTTTTAACAAGGCCATACTGATTGGTAATAAACCTGACAAGCTAAAATCAAAGCCTGTTACCAACCCTGGGGATTCAGGAGGGGCCGTATTTGATGATAAAATGAACCTAATTGGAATAATAACAGCTAAAGGAAATAATTATACCTATGCGATCCCGGTAACCGAATTCTTCGCGACTAATAACCTTGAACTAAAACAAAATTTATGAAAATTAAGATTTTTGTCTTTGCAGCATTAATGTTATTAGTTAGTGCTGCTTGCATTAACGCGCAACCCACAGGCAACCCGTATGAGGATGCCGCCAAATTCTTAAATGATATTAGACCTGACGCAAACGGCAATGATTTGGACGAACTAATTAGTATTGTTTCCTATTATTCCGATAGAAGGGATATAAACAGTGCAAACATAGCCGCCACCATAGCTGGAATGCCTTTTTTAAAAATTTATGCGCCCGAAATTGCGGCAACAAAAAAACGTGTTGATAGCCTTGCTGCTCTTCAAGGTTTAGGAGGTACCCCCACCGGTGTAGGCAGTGGTGTATTAGGAGTTAATGTTACCAACATTGCGGATGGGATCGCAAAGTTTTTGATCGAGAGGGGTAAACAAGAATTATCGTTGGTCTTTTTTGAGAGGTTACAGGAAACGCTTCAAAAATTTCCAGAACTCACCTTTCTCTTCCCCTCATCCGCAGAAATTATTCACGGCATGGAGTCATATAATATCCTAAGTCTTTTACAAGAATTAAAGGATGCTTTTATGAAAGATCTTTTAAATATGCCAAGTAATATTCTTTCGTTACGATATATTACAACTGCTGTATGCAATGATGCGGCTTGTCAAGGACGGATAGCAAAGATCAATACAATTTTTACGTCATCGGCTACGCATGATCCAAGGTTGATAATTTTACCATTGATCACAATCCAGGGTATTATTGATGGCGACAACATCATTGAGATCGCTAATAAAATGGGAGCTGATGCAAGCGTATGTGCTCTCAACGATAATTTTAGCGGCTTTGTTCAATTGTCCTCCCTCTTATTGGAATCATTAAAAACACCAGATAGTGAAGGCGGATTATTTTTGAACAAAGACAAGATCAAGAATCTTTTTTACTCCAGGGATATGCTAAACGTGTTTTTGGGACTGATCTACCAGAAGTATAATTGCCCTGGCTTTTCTTGTTATAGCAAATTAACGATCTCTGGACAGGACATGCAGGGATTATTTACGTTGATATTGAATGGACGGGCACAGTTTTTTTCCGTCCTTACCACTTTTGATAAAATTAATAACGGCTTTGTCACCATTCAAAAAAACTTAAAAGCCAACTTAAAACCCGATATTGAATCTTATACATCAATTGCGGTAGCATCTATTACGATGCTAATAAATTTGAATAGCGCAATCGAAAAATTGATCCCAGCCGGCCCTGTAGCAGGTGGTTTTAGTCTTGTGACTAAAAACCTTGCGATCGCGGCAAAAATCTGTGCCGACATACAACAAAAAAATTACGCCGGTATATTTAACGGCACAATTAAATTTATTAATGATAACAATATTATCGGTGACAATGCTACCCGTGAAAAATTGGTTAGATATTTATCTTTCGGTGCAAATCTTGCATCAGCCAAAACTTCCGATGAGGTAAAAGAAGCGATCAATACGGCCGCTCTTCCTCCTGGCAGCTATTCTATAAAGCACAAATCCTCTCTTAATATTTCGTTTAATGGTTATGTAGGATACGCATGGGATTTTAATTCAGGGATCTACGCCAATGGCGTATATGCACCAGTTGGCTTTTCTGTTAGTCGTGGTCTTGGAAAAAAATATGCAGGTGCAATAACGATCTTTACTTCCCTCATTGATGTTGGAAGTGTTGTGTCTTATCGCTTAAAAGACGACACAACTGATGAACTGAAACAGGAGATCAGGCTCGAAAGCATTCTCTCTCCGTCGGCACAAGTGTTTTTCGAAGTAATCCCCAGGACACCGATAGCCATCGGTTTTGGATGGAGAAGAACTCCCAAACTCTTTTATTCTGATGATACAGATTTTACTGTAGTAAAGGCTAAAGATGTATTCAATTTGTCTGTTTTGATTGACATTCCAATTTTCACGATTAAAAACAGTCCTTATAGATAATTCACTTTAAATATCTGGTTTGCTTTCCAAGGCTGAAAAAATCCAACTCCCGCATTCCTTATCTTCGCAGCTATTAATTAGCAAGCGAACATGACGATCTCTTATAAATGGTTAAGTGAATATTTGCCCGTTACTGTAGAGCCGGAACGACTCGCAAGAATCCTTACTTCAATTGGCCTGGAAGTTGAAAGTTTTGAAAAATATGAAGAAGTAAAAGGCGGATTAAAAGGCTTGGTAATCGGC
>Ga0075419_10001302_pt1 | contig 16150 bp, 11 predicted proteins | sample SoiMetdeltSBSDD3_FD_76900 | JGI IMG/M metagenome (GOLD analysis project Ga0075419, IMG submission 76900) | Bulk soil microbial communities from a Populus tree surrounding site in Tennessee, USA - Soil MetaG P. deltoides SBSDD3 | ecosystem: Environmental > Terrestrial > Soil > Tree plantation... | reverse complement strand
GTGGAGATGGTTATGCCGGGCGACAACGTGAGCGTGACGGCTGAATTGATCAGCCCGATTGCGATGGACCAGGGCCTGCGCTTTGCCGTGCGCGAGGGCGGCAAGACGGTCGGCTCCGGGGTGGTGACGGAAATTCTGGCCTAGGGCAGGAGAGGACAGGAGATAGCGATGCGAGAGATCATTGATTTGGCCTGCACGGCCTGTAAGCAGCGGAACTATTCAACCACCAAGAACAAGAAGAACGATCCTGATCGGTTGGAGCGAAACAAGTTTTGCAAGTTCTGCCGGAAGCACACGCCTCATAAGGAAGTAAAGTAGAGTGCTTTGTCTGAGCGTTGAGCCGAGCAAGGAACTCACGAGACTCCACGCTCGGACGTCTGTAGCGGAGGGGCATGGTGTCAATGGTAGCACATCGGTCTCCAAAACCGAGAGTCTGGGTTCAAATCCTAGTGCCCCTGCCAAACCGAGCTTGCTCGACCCGGAGCGCTCACGATGGGCGCGACGGGGTGAACCCGGTGTGTAGTGGTATGAGATTGCAGTATTCAGCCTAGGAGAGTGATGCTCAAACGGATGATCGATAATGTGAAGGAATTCCTCGGTGATGTCCGAACGGAGCTTAAGAAGGTTTCCTTTCCAACGAAAGCCGAGACGATCGGATCGACGACGGTCGTCATCGTGTTTTGCGTTTTGATGTCGATCTATCTCTCAATGATCGACTCGTTCCTATCCTGGCTGGTGGGTAAAATCATATGAGCGAAGCCGCGCCAACAAACGATTCGAAGGTGGGTATGGGCAAAAACTGGTACGTCATTCATACCTATGCAGGTTTTGAGGGGCGGGTGAAAACGAGCTTGCTGGAGCGGGCCAACCAAATGGCGCTCACCGAAAAGATGGGCCAGGTTCTGGTTCCGACTGAAGACGTGATTGAGATCAAGGACGGCAAGCGCCGCACCTCCCGTCGGAAATTCTTTCCCGGCTATGTCCTCGTCGAGTTGGAAACGCCTGTGACGGACGAAACGCTACAACTGATCAAGGAAACACCCAAGGTCACCGGGTTTGTCGGTGGAGGGGCGCAGCCGACACCATTGACCAATGAGGAAGTGGCGGAGTTGTTGAAGCAAGTTGATGCAGGGAGTGCCGGTCCCCGCGAACAGGTCAAGTTCATCAAGACCGATAATGTGCGCATTGTGGACGGGCCATTCCTCGGTTTCAACGGCGTCGTGGATGAGGTGGATCAGGATCACAACCGCCTGAAAGTCATGGTCAGTATTTTTGGGCGCTCAACGCCGGTCGAATTGGGGTTCCTGCAGGTTGAACGTATATAAGGAGAGTCGTGCATGGCAAAGGAAGTATCAGCCCAAATCAAATTGCAGATTCCGGCGGGCAAGGCAAATCCGGCTCCTCCGGTCGGCCCTTCATTGGGTCAGCATGGCGTGAATATCATGGAGTTTTGTAAGCAGTTCAATGCCAAGACGCAGAAAGAAGGCGACAGCATTATTCCCGTGATAATCACCGTGTACAAGGACCGGTCATTCACATTTATTATGAAAACTCCGCCCGCCTCCGACCTGCTGAAAAAAGCGGCTGGCATCATCAAGGGTTCGGGCGTGCCGCAAAAGGACAAAGTCGGAAAAATCACACGCAAGCAGCTCACCGAGATTGCGCAAAAAAAGATGGCCGATTTGAACGCCGCCGATCTCGAAGGAGCGGTCAAAATCATTGAGGGGACTGCCCGCAGTATGGGGGTGGTGGTCCAGGGTTAACGATAAAGCAAGGAGTCTCCGATGGGTAAGAAACTGAAGGCCGCGCTCGCCAAAATGGAGTCGCGTCCTTATGCGCTCCGAGAAGCGGTTGCGTTGGTTAAAGGCGCCGCCTACGCGAAATTCGACGAATCAGTCGATCTGGCCATTCGGCTTGGTGTTGATCCTAAGCGTTCGGATCAAATGGTACGCGGGACCACGTCTCTCCCTCATGGCACGGGCAAGAAATTGCGGGTGCTCGTATTTGCCAAAGGCGAAAAGGAACAGGAAGCCCGCCAGGCCGGTGCCGATTATGTCGGATCAGACGATCTCATGGAAAAGATCAAAGGCGGTTGGATGGATTTTGATTGTGCCATTGCGACGCCGGATTTGATGGCATCAGTAGGGAAACTTGGGAAGCAGTTGGGCCCCCGCGGGCTCATGCCCAATCCGAAAACCGGAACCGTGACCTTCGAAGTCGGCAAGGCCGTCGGAGAGATCAGGAAGGGTCGTGTTGAGTATAAGGTTGAAAAGGCCGGGATTGTGCAGGTACCGGTCGGGAAGGTGTCATTCCAGCCCGATCAACTCTACGACAATGCCTCGGCGGTCCTTGAGGCGGTCGTCAAGGCGAAGCCGGCTTCCTGCAAGGGGCGCTATCTCAAGAGCGTGACGATTTCGAGCACAATGGGCATCGGGGTCAAGTTGGACGCCATTGCCCTGGCAAAGCAGTGGAGTTGATCCGAATCCTATATCCGTTGGAAGGCGGGCGGCAGCCATAGAGAAAGAAGAAGAGAGGATGAGATGAAAAGGGACGCGAAGGCCACAGCAGTTGCGGAATTGACGGAAAAATTCGGCCGTGCACGACTAGCAATTGTCACTGAATCTGCCGGGCTTCCGGTCAACCAGGTGACCGAGCTCCGTAAACAATTGCGCGGAGCCAAAGCCGAATACAAGGTCATGAAGAACACCCTGGCGATCCGGGCATCCGAGGGAACGACACTGGCCGGGTTGAAGACCCATTTAAAAGGGCCAACAGGCGTTGTCATCGGCTATGACGATCCAGTGTTGCCCACGAAGATCCTCAAGGATTTTATCGGGGCGGAGAAGCGCGAAGAAAAGATCCGTATCATGCTGGGCGTATTGGAGGGCAAAATCCTGCAGCCGGCCGAGTTGGCTGCTGTTGCCAAGCTCCCGAAAAAAGAAGTGCTGATTGCCATGCTGTTGTCGGCCATGCAAGGTCCGATTCGAGGCGTGGTCTATACGTTGAATGCCGTGCTAACCAAGTTTGTGAGAGTCATTGCAGCCATTCAGGATAAACGGAAAGGAGAAGGGGACATGTCAGCCACCGCAACGAAGGTATCGCAAGAGGACTTGATCAAAGCCATTGAAAGCATGAGCGTGCTGGATTTGGCCGAGTTGGTAAAAGGTTTAGAGTCTCGGTTCGGCGTCACGGCTGCCGCTCCGGTTGCCGTCGCTGCGGCGCCTGCCGCCGGGGGAGCCGCTGCCGCTCCGGCAGAAGAAAAAACCGCATTTGACGTCATTCTCGCATCGGCGCCAGCGGACAAGAAGATTCAAGTCATCAAAGTCGTGCGCGAACTCACCAACCTCGGACTCAAGGAAGCCAAGGATCTCGTGGAAGGCGCTCCCAAGCCGGTCAAGACGGGGGCAACCAAGGAAGAGTCCGATGCCATGAAGAAGAAGCTCGAGGAGAGCGGCGCGAAAGTCGAGATCAAGTAAGCTCGGTCTGTTCAGCTCTGCGGGCACCCGCCGCAAACGGGTGCCCAAGCCCAACCATATGTAGTGGAGGATTGCGGAATGCCCGAAACGACTCTACAAGAGTTCGTCGAACGGAAGGATTTTTCCCGTATTCGAACCAGTATCGACATTCCGGATTTGATCGAGATTCAGAAGCGTTCGTACGAGGAGTTTCTTCAGTTCGAAGTCGAGCCCGAACGGCGGAAGGATCACGGACTGCAAGCGGCCCTGGCCAGCGTGTTTCCGATTCCGGACTACAACAATACAGCCATCCTGGAGTTCACAAGCTACACGCTCGGGACGCCAAAGTATGACGAACGGGAATGCCTCGAGCAGGGCATGACGTTTGCTGTGCCGCTTAAACTTCGGGTACGGCTCGTTGTGTTCGATAAGGAAGACAAAGGCCCGAAGAAGAAGGTTCTCGACGTGCGCGAGCAGGAGGTCTATGTCGGCGAATTGCCGCTGATGACTGAACGTGGGACGTTTATCGTCAATGGAACAGAACGCGTTGTTGTGAGCCAGTTGCACCGGTCGCCGGGTGCTTCATTCACGCACGACAAGGGCCGGACGCACGCCAGCGGCAAAGTCCTCTACAGCGCCCGCATCATTCCCTATCGCGGTTCATGGCTCGATTTCGAATTCGATGCACGCGATATCCTGTACGTTCGCATCGACCGCCGACGAAAAATGCCCGCGACGATCTTGCTGAAGGCCTTCGGCTTTTCGAGCGACGATCTCCTGAAAATGTACTACCCGGTCGAAGAAATCCGAGTCAATAAAGGTAAGCTCATGCGCAAGCTTGATCCCGAAATCCATCAAGGCATGCGCTGCTCGACGGAGGTCGTCGACAAGGGCGGGAAGGAGCCGCTGGTACGGGAAGGCGGGAAACTGACCAAAGGCATCATCGCCAAGCTCAAGGCTGCCGGCGTCAAGGAGATCCCGGTCGCCCCAAGCGAATTGGTCGGACGGGCGGTATTGAGCGAAGTGGTCGACACCAAGAAGAATAAACTGGTGGAAAAAAACCAGCGCCTCACCGCCGAGATCATCGAGAAGATCCTCGAAAGCGAAATCGAGGAATTTAAAGTGATCTTCTTTGATGCTGCTACCTCGACGCCGGTGATTCTCGACACACTTGAGATGGAACGCACAGTGTCGAAGGAAGAGGCCATGGTCGAGATCTATCGCCGTTTGCGACCAGGGGAAACCCCCTCGGTCGAAACCGCTCGAGCGTTGTTCGACAATTTGTTCTTGAATTCCAAGCGATACGATCTCTCCCCAGTCGGACGATTGAAGCTCAACAAGAAGTTGCTGCTCGACCTGCCGCTCGAACAACGGACGCTGACTTCGCAGGATATCGTCGAAGTCATTCGCTACCTCGTGAACCTCAAAATGGGGAAAGGCGAAATCGACGACATCGACCACTTGGGAAATCGACGGGTCCGGTCGGTCGGCGAATTGTTGGAAAACCAGTTCCGTCTGGGTCTTGTCAGGATGGAGCGCAGCATCAAAGAGCGCATGAATCTCCTCGATATGGAGACGGTGCTGCCGCACGACTTGATCAATGCCAAGCCGGTGGTCGCTGCGGTTAAAGAGTTTTTCAGCAGCAGCCAATTATCGCAGTTTATGGACCAAACGAACCCGTTGGCTGAAATCACGCACAAGCGGCGCCTTTCGGCACTGGGCCCCGGCGGCTTGACCAGAGAACGCGCGGGATTCGAAGTGCGAGACGTGCACCCATCTCACTACAGCAGGATTTGCCCGATCGAAACCCCTGAAGGTCCAAACATCGGCTTGATCACTTCGCTGGCGACCTACGCCAGGATCAACGAGTTCGGCTTCATTGAAGCGCCCTACCGGCGCGTGGACAAGGGCCGTGTCACCGATCAGATCGAATTTCTCTCCGCGATCGAAGGTGACAAGTTCCTGATCGCTCAGGCCAACTCCAAATTGGACGGCTCAGGCCGGTTGGTATCGGAGACGGTTTCCGCGAGATCCGGCGGCGATTTTGTGACGATCACCCCCGACCGAGTGGAATACATGGACGTGTCGCCGAAGCAGGTGGTCAGCGTGGCGACGGCTCTCGTGCCGTTCCTTGAGCACGATGACGCAAACCGGGCACTGATGGGTTCCAACATGCAACGGCAAGCGGTGCCGCTGCTCAAATCGGAAGCGCCGTTAGTCGGCACCGGTATGGAAGCGGTTGTGGCGCGCGACTCTGGCTACGTCGTCCAGGCCAGGCGGTCGGGCGTTGTCGAAAGCGTGGATGCGACGCGGATCGTCGTGCGCTCCGACAGCAAGGAAGGGCGGAAACGGAACGATACGGGTTTGGATGTGTACGATCTGATCAAGTTTCAGCGATCCAACCAGAACACTTGCATCACGCAGACGCCGGTCGTACGGATCGGTCAACCGGTCAAGAAGGGGCAGGTCCTCGCCGACGGGCCGGCGATTGATCAAGGCGAATTGGCATTGGGGAAGAACGTCCTCGTCGCGTTCATGCCCTGGGGCGGATACAACTTCGAAGACGCCATTCTTCTCAGTGAGAAACTCGTTCGGGAGGATGCGTTCACATCCATCCATATTGAAGAGTTCGAAGTCGAAGCCCGCGATACCAAGCTTGGAAAGGAAGATATTACGCGGGATATTCCGAACGTCGGTGAAGAGGCACTGCGCAATCTCGATGAGAGCGGCATCATTCGCATCGGCGCCGAAGTGAAGCCAGGCGACATCCTGGTCGGAAAGGTCACGCCCAAGGGTGAAACGCAGCTCACGCCGGAAGAAAAACTCTTGCGCGCCATTTTCGGTGAGAAAGCCGGTGACGTCAAGGACACATCCTTGACGGTCCCGCCAGGGGTAGAAGGTATCGTCGTTGACGTGAAAATCTTTTCCCGAAAAGGCCTTGATAAGGACGAACGCTCGAAGAGCATCGAGAGCGAAGATACCATGCGGCTTCAGCGTGACCATCACGAGGAGCTACGGATTATCGATGAAGAGAAGACCAAGAAAGTCCGAAAGCTGCTGCTCGGCAAGGTCGTCGGGCGTGATCTGATGGATCCTGAGAGCGGTGACGTGATTCTGAAGAAGAAAGGCAAGCTCACGGCCGAAATCTTGAAGCGACTCTCCGACGAGTCCGTGCGTTACATTATTCTCAGCGATCCGGACGAACAAAAGGAGCTGGAGGATGTCGAGCGCAGGGCCAAAGAACAGGTCGAAATTCTTCAGACGCTCTACGACGAAAAAGTCGGGCGGTTGAAACGGGGCGACGAATTACCGCCCGGCGTCATCAAGCTCGTGAAGGTCTACATCTCGATGAAGCGGAAAATTCAGGTCGGCGATAAAATGGCCGGCCGCCACGGCAACAAAGGCGTCGTGTCACGCGTGTTGCCCGAAGAGGACATGCCATATTTACCAGATGGGACACCGGTGGAGATCGTCTTGAACCCGCTGGGCGTTCCGTCACGTATGAACGTCGGACAGATCTTGGAGACGCATTTGGGCTGGGCGGCGAAAGCCCTTGGCATCAAAGTGGCGAGTCCGGTGTTCGATGGTGCCTCTGAAAAGGAAATCAAGGATCTGTTGAAGAAGGGCAAACTTCCGACCAGCGGACAATCGCTTCTCATGGATGGGCGGACGGGTGAAGCCTTCGGCAGCCCGGTGACGGTGGGCTACATGTATGTGTTGAAGCTCCACCACCTGGTCGACGACAAGATCCACGCGCGATCGATCGGGCCGTATTCACTCGTTACGCAGCAGCCGTTAGGCGGCAAGGCTCAGTTCGGCGGCCAGCGGCTGGGTGAAATGGAAGTGTGGGCGCTGCAGGCCTATGGAGCCGCTTCCACCCTGCAGGAATTCTTGACGGTGAAATCCGACGACGTGCCCGGGCGATCGCGAATGTATGAAGCGATCGTGAAAGGCGAACCTTTTCTGGAGCCGGGATTACCCGAGTCGTTCAACGTCTTGGTCAAGGAGTTGCAGAGTTTGGGATTGGACGTCGAGTTGGTCAAGACGCAAGACTAACCACTTGAGCCGGCACTGCCGGTATCAGAGGAGGTCACTACTTTGGAAGGCGTATACACATTATTCGAAAAGCCGCGGGATTCGGTCTCCTTCGATTCAATGCGCATTCGTATTGCATCGCCGGAAAAAATCCGATCCTGGTCTTACGGCGAAGTGAAGAAGCCGGAAACGATCAATTACCGATCGTTCAAGCCGGAAAAGGACGGTTTGTTCTGCGCAAAGATCTTCGGTCCTATTAAGGACTGGGAATGCAACTGCGGTAAGTATAAGCGCATGAAGCATCGCGGCATCGTCTGCGACAAGTGCGGGGTGGAAGTCATTCAGTCGAAAGTCCGCCGGGAGAGGATGGGCCATATCGAACTGGCTGCGCCGGTGGCGCACATCTGGTTCCTGAAAGGGGTCCCGAGCCGTATCGGAACGTTACTCGATATGAGCCTGAAACAGCTCGAGAAAATTCTCTATTTCGAAAGTTACGTGTGTGTTGATGCCGGGCAGACGGATTTGACGGAGAAGGACCTGGTGACCGAGGAGAAGCTGCGTCAGCTGCAGTCCGAGTATGCCCCCAACGCCTACAAAGTCGGCATCGGTGCTGATGCCATCCGGGAGTTGCTGCGGAAGATCGACATCAACGCCAAGTGGGATGAGATCAAGGCGAAGGCCAAAGTGTCCACGTCCGCGGCGATGAAGAAAAAATATGCGAAACAGCTAAAAGTCATCGAAGCCTTCCGCAAGTCCGGCAACAAGCCTGAGTGGATGATCATGGATGTGATCCCGGTTCTGCCGCCGGAATTACGTCCGCTCGTGCCGCTGGACGGCGGTCGCTTCGCCACCTCGGACTTGAACGATCTGTATCGGCGTGTCATCAACCGGAACAACCGGTTGAAGCGTCTGATGGAGTTGAAGGCGCCGGGTGTCATCATCCGAAATGAAATGCGCATGTTACAGGAAGCGGTCGATGCGTTGTTCGACAATGGTCGGCGTGGCCGGGCGATTCGTGGGCCGAATAAGCGACCGCTCAAGTCGTTGAGCGACATGCTCAAAGGGAAGCAAGGGCGGTTCCGTCAGAATCTTCTCGGCAAACGCGTGGACTATAGCGGCCGCACGGTCATCGTGGTCGGTCCAGAGCTACGGCTGCATCAATGCGGTTTGCCAAAAAAGATGGCCTTGGAACTGTTCAAGCCGTTCATCTTCCACAAATTGGAAGAGCGCGGCGCCGCGACGACGATCAAGAGCGCCAAGCGTTTGGTTGAGAAAGAGCGGCCGGAAGTCTGGGATGTGCTCGACGAAGTGATTCGTGAGCATCCCGTGCTGCTCAATCGTGCGCCGACGCTCCATCGATTGGGCATCCAAGCCTTCGATCCCGTGCTGGTCGAAGGCAAGGCCATTCGGTTGCATCCCCTGGTCTGCGCGGCGTTCAACGCCGACTTCGACGGCGATCAGATGGCCGTGCACGTGCCGTTGTCCGTGGAAGCGCAGGTTGAAGCCCGGGTATTGATGATGTCGATCAACAACATTCTCTCGCCGGCAAACGGCAAGCCTATTGCCGTGCCGTCGCAGGATATGGTGCTGGGGTGCTACTGGTTGACTAAAGAACGGGTAGGGGTCAAGGGCGAGGGCAAGGTCTTCGGCTCCACCGAGGAAGTGCGGATTGCATTCGACGCGAGAGAAGTGGAGGAGCACGCCCGCATCAAGGTTCGCATCGATGGGAACCTGGTTCAGACAACGGTCGGCCGCGTCATACTCTCCGAGGTGTTGCCTGCGGGGATGCCATTCGCCTATGCGAATAAACTGATGACGAAGAAGGAAGTGACCAAGCTCATCGACTCTGTCTATCGTCAGTCAGGGCATCGGGAAACCGTCATGTTCTTGGACAAAATCAAGGACGCCGGCTTCACCTATGCGACTCGCGCCGGCGTTTCGATCTGCATTGACAATATGCATATTCCCAGCAAGAAGGAAGAACTGATCGGCAAGGCGCAGAAGGAAGTCAACGAGATTGAACGGCAGTATGCCGAAGGATTGATCACCAACGGAGAGCGCTACAACAAGGTCATCGATATCTGGGCCCACGTCACCGAACAGGTGGCGGGTGAGATGATGAAGGAGTTGGGTGCTGGCGGAGATCCGAACAAGGACGAAGCCTTCAACCCCATCTTCATGATGGCCGACTCGGGAGCGCGAGGCAGTTCCCAGCAGATTCGTCAGTTGGGCGGGATGCGCGGACTGATGGCGAAGCCGTCAGGCGAAATCATTGAGACGCCGATTACGGCGAATTTCCGTGAAGGCCTGACCGTGCTGCAATACTTCATCTCTACGCACGGCGCCCGCAAAGGGTTAGCCGACACCGCACTGAAGACGGCGAACTCGGGCTATCTCACTCGCCGGCTGGTCGACATTGCTCAGGATGTCATCATCAGTGAAATCGATTGCGGGACGACGGACGGCATTTTTGTCAGCGCATTGGTCGAAGGCGGGGAAATCATCCAGCCCATTGAAGAGCGTATCCTGGGACGTTTGGCCGCCGAGGATATCCGTGACCCGGTCACGGGTGAGGTGATTGTCTCATTCAATGAAGAAATCACCGAGGAGCGCACGAAGGATGTGGTCGAAGCCGCGGTGGATCGGGTCAAGATCCGGTCCGTGCTGACGTGCCAGTCCCGTCGTGGCGTCTGCCGGGCGTGTTATGGGCGCGACCTGGCGCGCGGGCGTCTCGTCGAGAAGGGTGAGCCGGTCGGTGTCATTGCCGCGCAATCCATCGGCGAGCCGGGTACCCAGCTGACGATGCGAACATTCCATATCGGTGGTACGGCGAGCAAGGTCGTCGAACAAACCGTCTTGGAAGCCAAACATGCCGGACGCATGAAGTTCATGAGCTTCGATGCGAAGAAGAATGCGGACCTGCACAACGGCGGCATTGCCGTGCGTAACAAGGAAAACGAATGGGTCGTGATGAACCGCAACGCGAAAATCGCCATCGTGGACGAGAACGGACGCGAGCGCGAGAAGTATCCGGTCGTCTACGGCGCCAAGATCAAGATCAAGGATGGAGACCGCGTTGAACTGGCGCAGAAGCTCGTCGAATGGGACCCGTACTCGCTGACGATTTTGACGGAAGTCGGCGGGAAAGTGGCTTACGGAGACATCGTCGAGGGCGTCACCATGAAGGAAGAGTTCGACGAGGTGACGGGTCTCTCACGCAAAGTCATCATCGAGCATTCCGGCGCGACGCTGCGTCCTCGCGTGTCAATCAAGGATGAAGGCGGAAAAACGGCGAAGGTTTCGGGCGGCAGCAACACCGTTGCCCGCTATCTATTGCCTGTCGGCGCCCACATCTTTGTCGAGAAAGGCGCGGCCGTCCATCCTGGGGATGTGCTGGCAAAGATTCCTCGCGAAACGACCAAGACAAAAGACATCACCGGAGGGTTGCCGCGTGTGGCCGAGTTGTTCGAGGCGAGAAAGCCGAAAGAACAGGCCGTCATCAGCGAAATCGACGGCGAAGTGTCATACGGTGGGTTCGTCAAAGGGCAACGCAAGGTCCTGGTCGACAACAAGATGGGCGACGTCAAAGAGTATTTCATTCCCAAAGGGAAGCACGTCAACGTGCACGAGGGCGATTGGGTGCGGGCCGGAGAGCCGTTAATGGACGGGTCCGCGAATCCACACGATATCCTCGACGTGCTCGGCCCTAACGAGCTGCAAAAGTACCTGGTCGACGAAGTGCAGGACGTCTACCGGCTGCAGGGCGTGTCGATCAATGACAAGCACATTGAGATCATCGTGCGTCAAATGCTGCGCAAAGTGCGGATTGAAGATCCCGGCGACACGGAGTTCCTGCCAGGCAGTCAGGTGAGCAAGATGCTATTTGAAGAAGAAAACGACCGCGTGTTGAAGAAGGATGGAAAGCCTGCGCTGGGCAAACCCGTTCTCCTTGGCATTACGAAGGCGGCACTGACGACCGACAGTTTCATCTCTGCGGCGTCGTTCCAGGAGACCACTCGTGTGCTGACCGAGGCGGCAATCAATGGCAGAGAAGACAATCTTCTTGGATTGAAGGAGAACGTGATCGTCGGTCGCCTCATCCCGGCAGGTAGCGGATTTGAGGAGTATCGCGACACCTTCGTCATTAGTCCGAAGCCTGAGCCGGTTGCAGTCGGTTCGACAGAACCTGCTGCGCTCCCGCGAGAAGGAGCGGCTGCAGTGACCGGTGAAGGTGCAGGCGGTAACGGTTAGGGGTTTTCGTCGCTTGACAGCGCCCGCGGGCGTCACTATAATCCGCGGGCTTTGCCCTTGAAGGGGCCGTTAGGAACCTATTGCGTTGAAGCTGAAAGACAGGAACGATGCCGACGATCAATCAGTTAGTGAGAAAGGGCCGCCAATTGGCCCACGCAAAGACGAAAAGTCCTGCGCTCAAGTCTTGTCCGCAAAAACGAGGCGTCTGCCTGCGCGTGTACACATCGACACCGAAGAAGCCGAATTCTGCGCTTCGCAAGGTGGCACGCGTACGATTGACCAACGGAATGGAGGTTACGACCTACATTCCGGGTGTCGGGCATAACTTACAAGAACATTCAATCGTGTTGGTTCGCGGCGGGCGCGTCAAGGACTTGCCGGGCGTGCGCTATCACATTGTGCGAGGCGCGCTCGATGCCGTCGGGGTGGCCGATCGGAAACAGGGCCGCTCCAAATATGGCGCCAAGCGCCCGAAATAAGGCCCCGCTTCACACTAGGGCTCACGAAAGTAATCAACCATGCCACGAAGCAGATTTCTAGGACAGAGAGAGCCGCTTCCAGATGTTCGATACCGCGACAAGATTGTGGGGAAGTTTCTCAACATCCTCATGGAAGGCGGCAAGAAGAGTACGGCTGAGCGGATTTGCTACGGTGCCTTCGACGTCATTCAGGAAAAAACCGGGGGGGATCCGCTGAAAGTATTTCGGTCGGCGATTGACAATGTGAAACCGATCGTCGAAGTGAAATCACGCCGAGTCGGCGGTGCTTCGTACCAAGTGCCGGTCGAAATTCGTCCGGCGCGCCGGATGTCTCTCGCCCTTCGGTGGTTGTCGGAGTATGCACGGACGCGGGGCGGCAAGAGCATGCGGGAAAAGCTCGCGGCCGAGCTGATGGACGCGTCGAATAATACAGGGGCCGCGGTCAAGAAACGGGAAGACGTGCATCGGATGGCGGAGGCGAACAAGGCCTTCGCGCACTATCGCTGGTAACGTCGTTTCGTGCTGCAGTTGAGCCGTGCTGCGATCCGCAGACGCGGATGCCCCTGAATCGCAGCGGTGTTCGGCTCATCCTGCAGCACGTGTGTTTTTAAAGGGATAACATGGCAAGGCAAGCACCACTGGAACGAACCAGAAACATCGGCATCATGGCGCACATCGACGCCGGGAAAACGACGACGACGGAGCGTATTCTCTATTACACCGGTATGACGCACAAGATGGGCGAGGTCCATGAGGGTGCGGCCACGATGGACTGGATGGAGCAGGAACGGGAGCGCGGTATCACGATTACCGCCGCTGCGACGACCTGTTTTTGGAAAGACCACCGCATCAATATTATTGATACGCCGGGTCACGTCGATTTTACGATCGAGGTCGAACGGTCCTTGCGCGTCCTGGACGGGGCCGTTGCCGTGTTCGACTCGGTCCAAGGCGTCGAGCCGCAGTCCGAAACGGTCTGGCGGCAGGCGGACAAGTATCAGGTGCCTCGTATCGCTTTCATGAACAAGATGGATCGTATCGGGGCAGATTTTTACTTCAGCGTGCAGACTATCATTGATCGTTTGGGCGCGAACCCCGTGCCGATTCAAATTCCGATCGGCCGGGAGACCGAATACCGCGGCTCGATCGATCTGATCACGATGAAGGCGTACGTATACGACGATGAAACCCTCGGAGCGAAATACAAGGTCGAGGAGATTCCGGCCGATCTCGCCGAGAAAGCCAAAGAGTACCGCGAGAAAATGCTCGAATCAGTGGCCGAATTTGACGATCAGGTTATGGAAAAGTACTTGAACGGGCAATCGTTGACCGAAGAGGAGGTCCGGCGGGTGGTGCGGGCTGGTGCGATCGCGTTGAAGATTACTCCCGTGCTCTGCGGATCGGCTTTCAAGAACAAAGGTGTGCAGCAGTTGCTGGACGGGGTTGTGGATTTTCTACCCTCTCCTTTGGATATTCCCGCCGTGAAAGGCATCGATCCCAATACCGGCAAGGAATTGGAACGGAAGCCTGCCGATACCGAGCCGTTTTCCGCCTTGGCATTCAAAATCATGTCTGATCCATTTGCTGGGCAGCTCACCTATTTCCGCGTGTACTCCGGGACGTTGAAAACCGGAACGCCGGTGTTGAACGTCACGAAGGGCACGAAGGATCGCATTGGTCGCCTGCTGAAAATGCATGCGAACAAGCGCGAGGAGATCGATGCGGCCCATGCGGGTGACATTGTGGCCGCGGTCGGGCTGAAGGGTGCCACGACCGGTGACACATTGGCGGATGAGAAGCAGCCTGTCTTGCTTGAAGTAATGAAGTTTCCGGAGCCGGTCATTGCCATGGCGATTGAACCGAAGACCAAGCAGGATCAGGAAAAGATGGGCTTTGCCCTGCAAAAGCTGGCGCAGGAAGATCCCTCTTTCCGTGTGCGAACTGATGAAGAAACGGCGCAAACCATCATTGCGGGGATGGGCGAATTGCACCTGGAAATCATCGTAGACCGGCTGCTGAGAGAATTTAAAGTCGAAGCGAACGTCGGTAAACCCGAAGTCGCCTTCCGCGAAACCATCCGGCGAAAGGCCGAAGCAGAATCGAAGTACATCAAACAGACCGGGGGCCGCGGCCAGTATGGTCACGTGGTGATGACGGTGGAGCCCTCGGAGTCCGGCAAGGGGTTGGAATTTGTCAACAAGGTCGTCGGAGGAGCCATCCCCAAAGAATACATTCCGGCTATCGAAAAAGGCGTGAAAGAGCGTATGGAAAACGGCGTGATCGCCGGCTATCCGTTGCGCGATATCAAGGTGACTGTCATCGACGGGTCGTACCACGAGGTCGATTCAAACGAAATGGCCTTCAAGATCGCCGCGTCGATGGGGTTTTCCGACGCCTGCAAGAAAGCTGATGCGGTGCTGCTCGAGCCGATCATGAAAGTCGAGGTGCTCGTGCCTCAGGAATTCATGGGCGATGTCATCGGCAATCTGAACGGCAGACGCGGGAAGGTTCAAGGGATGAAGGTGCGTGCCGGTGCCCAGGCGATCGAAGCGTCAGTGCCGCTCATGGAAATGTTCGGCTATGCGACGGACCTTCGCTCCCGCACGCAGGGCCGCGCTACATACAGTATGGAATTCGATCGATACGAACAGGTGCCTAAACAGATTTCAGAAGCCATTATTGCCAAGTACCGTGGGGAGTAACGGCTGATCCGACTGACGACACTTGCTGAGAAGGAGTTGAGGTATGGCGAAGGCGAAATATGAGCGCAAGAAGCCGCATGTGAATATTGGGACGATCGGGCACGTGGACCATGGGAAGACCACGTTGACGGCGGCCTTGACGAAGATCAGTGCGGATAAGGGGATGGCGAAGTTCATCAGCTATGACGAAGTGGCCAAGGCGAGCGAGAGTCAGGGGCGGCGGGATGCCACCAAGATCATGACGATTGCGATCAGCCACGTGGAGTACGAAACCGATAAGCGCCACTATGCGCACGTGGACTGTCCGGGGCACGCGGACTACGTGAAGAACATGATCACTGGGGCCGCCCAGATGGACGGGGCGATTTTGGTGGTGAGTGCCGCCGATGGGCCGATGCCGCAGACGCGGGAGCACATCCTGTTGGCCCGCCAGGTGGGCGTGCCCTACATCGTGGTGTTCTTAAACAAGGCCGACAAGATCGACGACAAGGAACTGTTGGACCTGGTGGAGCTGGAAGTGCGGGAGCTGTTGGCCAAGTATGGTTTCCCGGGGGACAAGACCCCGATCATCCAGGGCAGTGCGTTAAAAGCCATCGAGGGCGATCAGGGGCCCTTGGGAGTGCCCTCGATCCTCAAGCTGTTGGAGGCGGTGGATAGCTACATCCCGACTCCGCAACGCCCCATTGATAAGCCGTTTTTGATGCCGATCGAAGACGTTTTTACGATCAGCGGCCGCGGCACGGTGGTGACGGGGCGCTGCGAGCGGGGCATCGTGAAAGTGGGCGATGAAATCGAGATCGTGGGGCTTCGGCCGAACCAGGCCACCGTGGTGACGGGCGTCGAAATGTTTCGCAAGGTGCTCGATGAAGGGCAGGCCGGCGACAATGTGGGGGTCCTCTTGCGAGGAACCAAAAAAGAAGATGTGGAACGGGGCATGGTGCTGGCGAAACCCAAGAGTATAACCCCGCACACGAAGTTCAAGGCGGAGATCTACGTGCTGACGAAGGAAGAAGGGGGCCGGCATACCCCGTTTTTCAACGGGTATCGGCCGCAGTTCTATTTCCGGACCACCGATGTGACGGGGGTGGTGTCGTTGAATCCCGGAGTGGAGATGGTTATGCCGGGCGACAACGTGAGCGTGACGGCTGAATTGATCAGCCCGATTGCGATGGACCAGGGCCTGCGCTTTGCCGTGCGCGAGGGCGGCAAGACGGTCGGCTCCGGGGTG
>Ga0075419_10001296_pt1 | contig 16205 bp, 16 predicted proteins | sample SoiMetdeltSBSDD3_FD_76900 | JGI IMG/M metagenome (GOLD analysis project Ga0075419, IMG submission 76900) | Bulk soil microbial communities from a Populus tree surrounding site in Tennessee, USA - Soil MetaG P. deltoides SBSDD3 | ecosystem: Environmental > Terrestrial > Soil > Tree plantation... | reverse complement strand
ACTGTCTAATGGATCCTTTTCTATTATGAAGTTTTTTTTATTATTATTTTCAAACATGTGGCTCTTGCTCTCTCTGATGGCATAAATAGCCGTAACAAAAGCCAAATACTGTACTAGCGACCGTTTCACTGGATTCACCAAGCGCTATTAGCTCACGTATTATTTTTATAGCAACCTCTCTACCACTATCCGATATTTTGAAATCATCAGGTAGCAGTTTAAGTTCCTTTTGAGACTTAATATGAAGATCGAGGATTACTTTAGCATCATTCGATTTTGCGGTCATGTCAGCCTTTTCACATTCTTCACATAAAGGTACTTGAAGTGAATTCATTTTTGCGCCACACTTTATGCATTCCATCTTATTCTACCCAAATATCAATTATTTATTAGTGTATGCATTTGTGCATCAGAGCAAACATTTTTTTATTTTATATTATAAGCCTTCAAACTTTTTATTTCGTTACTACAAACTTGATAGAAATATCGAAGAAATTTTTATGACAGTTTTACGATATAAAGTAGGACACAATTGACGCCGACAGGAGGGCTTTTTCTATTGGTGTTTCGGGATTTGCAAACCAGATTTTGCATTTGCTTTGTTACTGCCTGTAGAAATTATCGCCTCGAGAAAAAGGAATAGACCCGTAGGAGTAACCAATAGACCTAACAAGTAGTAACAGAAATCACTTAACTATTACAACGCCTTTCATAAAAGGGTGAAGGGTACAATAGTAATCAAAAGTTCCTTCCTGATCAAATTTCCATTCAAATTCCGTCCCTGAAGCCATATAACTAGAATCGAAAAGGGTACCAGATTCGCCAAATTCAGCACTACCCGATGTAACTGTATGCAATGTGGAGTCTTCATTAGTCCATAGTATAGTTGCCCCTTTTGACACAGTAATCGATTCCGGCACAAAAAACTCAACATTATTCGGATTCGATGAACCCACAGGCATTACTACGGATGTGACACTGGTTGATGACTTAGATTCATTTTGAATAGGTGAAAACCCAGAGTTTAGAAATGGAACACCCGAAGATCCTGAATATATGATCATCATTTTCTGGCCTGGCTCATTTACATCGAACGCTATATCGCCTCTGACCTGCTCTCCTGGAGGTAACTCTCCTGACAGAAGTGGGCTTTCTAAATTATCGAATAAATTCTTTGAATAAGGAAAGCCACTTTCGTCTTTTACCATAAAGTTTGATGGTTGATACGGCAACGGTAATTTTCCAACGTTCTTTAATGTTGTATCAATAAGGTAAGTTTTGCCCTCAAATCTTTCATCATTTATTTTAATTTCCAATTGCCGGCTGCTCATGTTAGTTCCCTTGTTAGACGAAAGGCTCCAAATACTTTTTGGAGGACCATCCGGCGGAGTCATTTTGTTTGTTAGATCAACTGTGAGCCTGTTTTCAGATTGAAAAGGTTCATAGTAGATCTTACTTAAATTATTTGATGGAATTTTAAAAGATGCCTTCCAAGCAAGTGTATCTTGCGAGGGCACATAAACCGACGATAAAAACAGAGAGTATTCCGGTTGGTATTCTCTGGATTCAGAATCTACCAAGCGAATTTCATTAGGATAAAATTCCTGTTGGCCTCCCCCTAAATTCTTGAATATTACGTAAATCTCTACCGATTTGGGTCCCGAGGTGGCGAATTCCTTTACATCGTTGACATAGAGTTGAGTTTTATTGTCTCCAATTATCTCTCCTATTACGCCGCTCTCTTTGACCTGGGCATAAGTATTTTGTACAGGCCAAACAGAAATAAAACATAATATGAGCAAACATGAAATAAATAACGAAATACTTTGCCCGCTTATCAATATGTATTCAAATTTACAACCCCTTTAAAACTTATTTCATTTTATCTTATTTCATTTTATCTTATATCCTTTCAAACCATTTTATTTCGTTACTACAAACCTGATATAAAATCCAATTAAGAATTCTTAATTCACTATCTAAGGGATCTAGTTCAAAAATACTATCAGTTTTTTTTATTCTAATTATAATTTCATCCATTCTAGATTCTATCATTTTACAAATATTATTATCAGGTTTTTTCATCTTATCTAAAACCCAATTGATTAATTCAATTCTTGCAATTAGATCTCGCTTGTAAACACCTTCGGCTGTATCAACCCATCTTTTGGATTCTTGAATTTCATCTAACAAAATCTGCTCTGTACCCATAATATCAAACTGTAGCACCATGATGATTTAACATAGCAAGTGCGATTCTGGGAGGGAGAGGAATAAACTCGCTGCGCTGTTTCACTCACTGTGTTAGAAAAGTTGTCTTAAACCCCATGCAACCGCAATAGGCTTTGTGACAGCGAGCAACAGGAGGAGGAGAATGATCTTGTTTTTTATGACCGCAACTAAGGCAGATGTCGTGCCATGCCATAAATGATATGGTTCTGAAAAATTTATAATGCTTTAAACTAGTCCAACTTTTCCTAGATCTTCAATCTTTACTAAGAATTTATTGCGACAATTAGGACAAATAAAAAATCCTGTGGCATGTGGTCCTGATCCTTGGCTTTGGTAATCTACTACCGACAAGGCTACAGGGTTGACAGCATCACAATACATACATAAAAAGACCATCGACTTAACACGTCTAATAATTTCTTGCTTGGGATCCTCAGGGTGTTTGCTACTCAACCAAAGTCGCGAAATTAAGATAACAAAAATAGTATAAATATTTTGCTAAAAAACCAAAAAAATCAATATAATGAACTTATCGTACCAATTTATTCCTATATTGTTAATTTACATTCACTCGGCTGCTAGTAATGCATGCAGGTCTATCTAAATACATCCTATTCTTATGTCTATAATATTTGAACACTACAAGCAATTAAGCAAAATTGTAAATCAGTGCACTAGTTCTATTTCGGCAGGTGGAGAAACAAAATGATGGTCAAGTGTATGCGATGCAGAAAGTTGTTACCTGAGTTTAAGATGCATAAAATAATGAGATTTCATGATGTCACTCCAGGAGCAAATCTTAATCAAATACAGGTAGAATTCAACTATATTGTATCGCACAACATTGGAAAAAGATTCTTGGGTTACATGTGTAATGATTGTTTGTCATCTTCCTAACTAATCAGATTCGAAATTATAGTCTATTTCGTTACTACAAACTTGATAGATATTATTATTCAGTTGATCCTATGGAGTCGAATGGAGACGAAATAGTAGGTGTTGAAGATGTAGTTGAAGATGCAGAAGCCGTTGAAGTCGCTACGTTAGGCGGAAGTTTAGTTATTATGTAATCTAATTTTGAAAGGTCAATAGGCGCATCATCACATATGATGTGCCAAAAACCTGCGGCAGTGTTAGTGCCACGAACGCTACACACGGGAGGGAATGTTCCGCCTACCGGGTCTTGCATCATTATACTAACGAAGACACTATTCGGGTCCCCAGATATATCACCATCTTGTATAGAAAAAGTCCGAGAAATACCATCTGGATTCCAATTCTGTGCATGTCCCGCATCATCATCATTCAAAGTTTTTCTTATCATAAAGGCCGGTGAAATATCGGTTCCTTCTATTGATTTTATAGGAAATAAACCAGAATTAGTCGGACCGTCTATTGTACCACCTCCTGTATTTAATGTCTTTATACTGACGCTAAAACTACCCGCTGTAGTTGCGATTATTTTCGCTATTTCTAATCTTATAGTCTTACCAGCAGAAACGCTTTCCGGACTGTTTACTGTATATTTCAAGATTGAACCGGTGGAGGATAATGAACCAGAACCAATACCAATTCTTTCTATATATCTAGTTGCTTGAGTTAAATCAAAACCAGCTGGAAAGGTCATCTCGATGGTCTTTATTGTTCCAGTTGTTGCCGTTTGGAAATAGATGTCATAGGTTGTTCTGGCATTTACAATGTTACTTGTTGGTAGTATTGATATATTGGTTAGTCCAGCAGCCGACACGGGTTTTAAGATAGGAAATAAAGAACTAGGTGACATGTTAAAGACAAATACCATTAAAGTTAGAGATAATGAGATCGTGAAAATTCTCTTAGATGTAATTCTATTTTTCTGTATTAAACGTACATTTTTGATATCCAATAGCACCTAATTGCAGACAGATTAGATTATATCGATTGTGAATGAAATAAAAGGTAGAATCGTTGAGTTGAATTTTATTCTCAAAATGAATTAATCATTTTATTCGAAATTATATGCTTCTAATGCAAGTCTAAGAGCATCCAACAAATCATCATAACTAGTAACATCCTTTTTAAGATTCAATTCTTCTGCATATGCTGTTCTTAGACTGGTAATTAGTTTATCATATTTTCTAAAGTCAAATTGACCTTAGAAGTACAATCTTTTCTTCTTTGGGTTTTTCTGGATGATCAATCCTAACCTTCGTTTCTTTCGACATCTCTTCCAGTTTTTGGATAATTAAGAATAGAATATACGTAGGAATAATTATAAGCGCGACTATAAAACAAAAATACTCCTTAATAGTATTCTTTATCCCGTTAGCAGTCTGTCTGGACAACAATTAATTGTATCACGTAAAAGATTTATGCTATTACGATATTTTTTTAATAAAAATATTGTCTAAGATTCTTATATCAATAACTAGTGAAAATTTTTTTATTTAATAGACCTTCAAACTTTTGAGTAGTGAGTAATTTTTCTGTATCTCTTTTCAGATTTATTTGGCGTTATTAGAGAATAAGTGATCCGGTGATAAGCGAACCTAATATACTGTTTTACATTCATGAATGAGACATGAAATCGATACTCCTATATCAAATGGGTTGTCACCAGCTTAAACGAACCCTGTAAGGTTGGTTCTTTAGGCTTGTTTGCCAATTTGAATAAGGACAATTAAGGACAATTAGGATACTCAAATTTTTTAGAACTTAGACCTTCTGTCATACTGTAAGAAATAATAATCAATTATAAGAAAACAAATTGTATAGTGACAGAACTTTTATTCTTCAGTTAAAAAATTCAGGATTTATGGATGGTTTGTGCTCTAACGGATCAATTCAGACTCGTACATCATTTGAAAAGACATAATTAATGTATTTTCACTATCCAAATGACCATTTTCGCTTATAGATTTCATGCGGTAAATTTTCGTTTTTAAAGAGGGTAAAGTATCTATTTCTAATTACTCTAAGAATTTTTAACTCATTTTGCATACGTTTTGTTTGAATAATTAGATCTTTAGCCAATCTTCTCACTTCCTTGGGATCCTTATGATCAAAATTGTCGTCATAGCGATTCATTTTCTCCTTAATTAAAATCGAATTAAGACACAACTTGCTACAAAATAAAATTGGTTTAGATTGGATTCGGTATTGCACTTGGAACTTGTTATTGCAATCGGGATTTTTACACCTGATGATCCTTTGACTCATATTAGATAAATTCCATTTCAAATAGAAATAGCTTCCGAATAATCATAAATTAATTAAATGCGGCCACTGTGTCCGGGGTGAAAAAGTATAATTTGTATTGAGTGAGGGCTCTAGGCACAGAAATGATTTATTTTATTGAAATTTATAGTCATGATTAATCCTGTAGATTAGCACAGCAGTCATCATTGTATCATTGCTATTTTTGAAGCTATCTGAGGAATATACAAGGCTTAATGGTTGTTCTATTTTAGTTATATTATTGTCAAGATATTTTACTTGTTTAGAATAAAGGGCAATAGAGCCGGGGTAGTATTGCTTAGAGAAATTAGCAAGTTGTCCATTTTTAAATATGGCGTAACCTTCAGGGGATAAAGGGATAAGCTTGCCCAGAAGAGATGTATTCCAAAGTAGTGGGGTTGCTGTAAATTTGTCTCGCTCTAGAAACTTGTTTTCCTCGAATCCTCCTATTCTGATCATTCCTAACATTTTGCTCTCATCACCTCCATAACCAAATGAATAATACGAAGTCCCGTTTGGTCCGTCGAATCTTTCAGCTTCTACATATGTTAGAATGTAATCTGCTCCAAGTTTCCGAGCAATCGTAATTCCAGTTTCTTCTTGATCCATTAGCATTTTTGCTAAGGTCACAGTTCGAACGATCCTATAGTTTGCGTTATCTGCCAAGGTAGTCCTGTTACCAAGAGTTTGAATCCAGTAGCCATAGTCCCACCAGGAGGCGATCACCGAGTTTGTTGGAGTGTTATTTGAAATCCAATTTAAAGCATCAATCCAATCGTTACTTTGAGATGGAATGCCGCGACCATCAGCAATAATCGGTGGAGGATCATCTGCTAAAGTCAGCCAATTTGCGTTTCGAGGATACATTAGTGGAATGCATAATATAAAAATAATTATTACGACGGATACAACACTGATGATCTTTCTGTTATTCCTATAATCAGTAACGACATCAGGTTTTGTCCTTCTAATTGCTGTTACGTCTAATGATATTCTGTCCTTTAGAATACTACGCGTCATTTCATGCAGTCCAATTGATGCCAGTATAATGATCCCAATTGATGCATATACTAGTAATCTTACAAATCCTCCACTAACGTAGACTGATGAAAGACTAAGGATCAAAGCAAACACTGATTGAGCGTTAAGACGTTTAAATGCCATGAAAGCACCGAATCCAGCAAACATTAGCAATACAGAATAATTTGTAAGATAGTCAACTAATGTCGGTACAGAATGTTCTGCAACAGATGCAAGTAGAGCTTGGGCAGAACTAGATGGAGATGAGGAGAAGGGATTGACCGCGTTAATATATCTGGGATTAGAATAAAGCAATCCACTGGCAACAATACTAAGTGCAATCGCAAAAAATGCTATTAATAGAAATAGAATATTGCGATTCTCTTTTATTTGTGAACTTAACCTTTTCAAAAAATATGCATTGACATAAAAAATTGTCCCACCTATCAAAGCGATACCAGGAAAACTAAACAGAAAAGAAATTCCAGGTCTTGGAAATGCTACTACACTTATTACTGTAAATAGGGTGAACGCAACCGCAACGTATACTGATATTTGTGTATCTCTCTTAAAGAATGCTAAACTAATAAAGAATAATGCTAATGGAATGCTAAAATATTGAACTCCACCCCATGAGGCGTTTCCAAATCCGAGTAAGAGACCCCCCATTACTGCCTTGGGTATTGCATATCTGATTTCGTTATTTTTTATTGCAGAAAGCAGTAGGTAAATTGCAAGTAAACCAAAAAATAAACCAAAAGGTTCTGATTTGAACCATCCCAAATCTCCTCTCTGGATAACTATAGGACTAAGGGAAAAAAGTAATGCGGAAAACAAACCTGCGGTGGTACCGGCAATTGTTCTTACCAGAGCAAAAACGATAATGACAGTTAGGGATCCTATAACTACAGGCAGTACAATTAAAAAGTTTAGTAGAGATTGCCCTCCACCGAGAACTTGATATAAAAATGCAGAACTTAAATGGAGACCAGATTGTGAAGTCTTGGGGACATCACGGCCTTCTGGATACCAAGACATATTATCATGCCATCTCCAGTAGGCGTCAAGACCATTATCTAGTATGTATTTAGTCGCACGATAATTGAAGTAGGGATCATACTCGTGAAGGTAAAATCCATATTTCGCAGGAAAGGATCGCAGGATGAATGCAGTAGTGAAAGCAATTACCAAAATTGCAATTACTAATAGATGTCTTGAACGAAACTGTAAACTCCCTGCTTGAAATAGAATGGTATCTGCTTTTAGCATAGCACAAATTCACATTAGAGTAAAATCAATCTTGTTTTTATAGATAATGAAAATAGATAATACGGTGTGAAAAATTAATTTCTAAGTATAATGAAGTTAAAATTTGAAAATCTATTACAGCTTAAATAATATTCATAATTACATCCCTGATTACTATTTACAACAGTTCGTTGTACTCTGCAATTCATGGTCTCGAGTCACCCCTTAACTGCATGAAAAATAGACTGGTTTACAAAGGTCTTTAATAATAATCCTGTCTTTACGATAGGAATCTGATTAATTTTCCTTATTGATGTCAAATCATTATAGATTTCTTGGTATCTGTGTATAAAATTATGGGGAGCAATTTTTTTTGGGGTCCGTTCTTCATACCAGTCTATATTAACTATATGCTTCTTAGATAGCTCGACAAGTTTGCGGATAACCTCATTTATATCTGATGGTAGTATATGCATAAGAACTTCAGATGCTAATACTAAGTCATATTTCTTGTCTATCTGAAGCGAGCTAATATCTGATACTAGAAACTGGATCTTTGTATCTTGTGGACATACTTCCTTGATATAGTCTTTAGCATTCTCGATTTGATGCAGTGAAATATCTACCGCGATATATTCTTCAATATCTGGAAAATTTGATAACAATAATTTGGTTATACGTCCGAATCCGCAACCAATTTCAAACACATTTGAAAAGTGAGAAATGCTCTTAAGATAGTCAATAAGGATTGTTTCTTGAAGTCTATAACGTTTATTATATTGAAATTGTTCTTTGTATTTCTTCCCGTGTTCAATCCAGTACTTTCTAGGACTGTAAAGTGGTGACATCTGATGAATTCCACTTAGAAGTACTTAATGCTTCTTAATTTAAAGTGAAATTTTTAGTTGCGGATCCCTTATTTAAGCGTCTCATTGTCCAGGCTCGAACGACTTTCAGCATATGAAAAATTTTGTTTTTCCCTTTCTTGATAAAAATTTCTTTCAAAAGAAGCTGTTTCATTTAATAAATGTCTTGATTCCTCAATTGAGGATGTCCAGTATGTTTTTGCTAGTAGTATGATTATTCCAACTATTAATATCGAGCAAGCCAATACTGAAACAAAATATATTTTTTCTCTTCTCATAATACCGTCGACAATTAATCGCTATAAATATCGTACGGAAAGATTTGCAGGGAACCGTCGAATGATATTAATCCCATTGCTGTCTTCTATTCTACCTATCTTGCTGGGAGACTCAAACTGATTGCATTGGTACATTTTGAGACTACCAATGTCAGGTAACAATTTAAGAGGATTGCTATCGATGTAGTATTATGCATGAGAATTCTTCACCTGTCTGATGCCGGGCTTCCCGATTGGAGAGTGGAAAAAGCCGCCGCAACTGGATTGAAAGATGGTCACGAAGTTTATTTTGCAGGAGATGTCCGGGCCAATATTAAATCTAGCATATTTTCAGAAATTTACCCTATACATTGGTCTTCATGGTCAATGGTTGGAACATTCTATTTATGGCAACGTATCAAGAAACAGATTGCAAACTTGTTAAAAATCGTAAACCCTGATATTGTACATGCACATAATATAGCATCAGCAAGAATTGCATCTGAGTTGGGACTACCATTAGTATTTGATAATCATGAATTTTTCAAAGTTTATTCGAAAGTAATTGTTGAAAATAGGAACATCGCTTTGGATCAAAAACAAAGATCTCTTCTTCGCGTAATTTTGAGGAGTCTTGCATTATCGTTCTTGAATTCACAAACAATCTCTGTCTGGACCAAGTGGGAAGACCAATTAGTTTCAAAGTACCCTACCTTAACAGTATCAGACCAAATAGCTGAAGATCTTAAAAGGAATAGCAACTCAAATAAGGTATTTGTAGTTCCAAATTTTCCGATGAAATTTGAATCTGAAAATTTTATTGACCCTATACCTCATAAAAAAATATCAACTGTCTATTCAGTTGCCGAGAGTAAAAATATACGAACTACTAACAGGGATGTCTCAAATCTAACCGCAGTATTTGATAAAAAACAAGTGGGAAGGTTGACAATTATAGGATGGGAAGCGGAAGCAAAAGGACAGGTGAGAGCCACAGGTTTTCTATCTCGAAAGGAAATGTTTAAGGAAATGTCCCATCATTCAATTGGAATAATTCCATGGAAGAAACACTGGTCGCACAAGTATGTTAGTCCCAATAAGGCTTACGAGTACGCTCATGCCGGACTTTTTGTAGGAGTAACATCTGATATGGTTCCCGTGATCAAAAATCTTGGGGAGAATTGTATGACTTTTGAAGATTATGACGATTTAGAAAGTAAACTCCGATATTTCAGTCAAAACCTTGAAGAACTCAATCACAAAAGAATTAAAATTTTTAAATTTGCACATGAAAATCTAATTTGGGAAAAGCATGAGCATCATATTTTTGACGCTTATAAAAAAGCATAAGGATACTGCTGATTCAATGTCAATATAAGCGATAATAATATTATTTAATTACTCTAGCGAATTAAGCAGTTGGATGTGAATCATCCCATTTGAATATTTTACATATATGGGACCAGGCTGGTGTAGCATATACTATAGCAAAATTCCAGAGGAAAAATGGTGATCAAAGTCAGGTTATCAGGGTTAAAGGTTCTGACAAGTACTGCATAGATCAATTCTATAGAAATTACGGACTTTTTGTGACATCTGAGGAACTTGTTTCTAAATCAGTAACAGAAGCAAAAAAAGTAGATGTAATTCATATCCATAGTGTAGCAGAAATTGCAATTAATATTAGGAGGATTTATGGAAAATCGAAGCTCATTATCCTTCACTACCACGGCAGCGATATACGAGGGTTTTATGAGGATAAAGCGAAAGATTCCTATTTATGGGATATTATTGCTCCAAAAAAATTCCTCAGAAAAATACTTCGAAAACGAATGCACATCAAGGCTCAAAGATCGGCTGATAGAGTAATAGTGGGTACACCTGATTTGATTCATTTAGTAAAGGGATCAGTCTTATCACATATTCCGGTCGATACTGATCATTTCAACCAAAAATTCAATATGCCGGGAACAAATGAGCGAGCCGTACTAATTAAAAGCGAAGTTACCGATGCTGATCTTGCTATCGTCTATTTAAGACAGAAAGGATTGGATCTCGATATTCAGATATATGATAGAACTAAGAATCCTATAAGCTACAACGATTTCCCAAATTTTTTAAAGAATTATGATACATATATTGATTTAAGATTTGTTAATAACAAGCTGCTTCGAAATCTGAGCACTACTGCTCTGCAAGCGCTAGCATGTGGTTTAAGAGTATTGAACTATGACCTTGAATATATAGATAAGTTGCCTGTCGAACACTGTCCCATGAATGTTACTACTAGGTTATCAAATATTTATTCTCAGAAAAGGAACAAGTTAGAACTGGTTAAACTTGTGTTAGAACAATTACCACTTGATATATTGTATGGACTCTATTCTTTATTCAAGAAATTGAGCTCTAAGAAAGTGTGATATATTTTTTTATAAGTGTAATCATTTTGTTACACAAATGAAATTTTTTAGATTGACTAATTCTTAACATTTCCAATTTTGGTTTGAGGATCGTAGCAAAAGCATTTAGATTATTGCTTTCAAATTATTACTTTGAATTCAAAAATATGGGCACTTACGACGTCATAATGACATGCAGAAATTCCGAAAAGGATATCAGAGCTGCTATTTTATCCTTAATCAATCAAAGCGTAAAGCCGGAATATGTTATAGTAATAGACGACGGCTCGACAGATAACACTCCTGCTATTTTAAAGGAAATTAACTCAAGAAACAAAAATATTTACATTATTACAAATCCAAATTCAGGCTATGATATTGGAAGAGTCGTTTTTAACTGGAATAAAGCGATTAAACTCGCAAAGGAGTTAAATCTACCACGAACAGATTATCATATGATTAGTAGTGACGACGCACAATATGAACTTCTATATGCTGAAAAAATTATAAAGTATATGGACTCCGATCCTTTAGTAGCTATTGCGTCTGGCGAGTATAATAATGACACCTCGAGTAAACCTCGCGGTAGCGGTCGCTTTGTTAGAAACTCCTTCTTTGTCTCAGTTCTTGGCTACTATCCTGAAAGGATTGGCTACGAGTCAGCGATCTTATACATCGCATTGAAGAATCGCCTAAAATATGTAGTAATTCATGAAGCGCGTTACATACATGCAAGGCCACTAGGATCAAACCATCATTTTCACGATTGGGGTCAAAGTATGCGGAGTTTGGGCTATCACCCACTCTTTGCATTTTCCAGATTTGTCAAGTATCTCTTGTTAGGAAAACCGATCGGAAGATTGGGCGCTCTACGTATGTTTTATTACTACTTGTCTTACAAACCGAAGGCCGAAGGGTATGATAGTAGGTATGATTCTGAACTTCGGAAATTTGTAAAGTTGACCCAACTTAAAAGAATGAAGGGGTATATTGGATTAGGACATTCTGCCTAGGCTCCTCCCCATATTATGTAAATTATTCAAATAGAGTCGAACCAAATATTGAATAGTTCTTAAGTAGGAGACTAGATAAGTAGGAGAACTAGACCTGTACTGGATGTTACTAATAATCAATATCATATTTGAAACTAAGTTGGAGTATTACCTGAATTCAAAAGTATCGATAATCCAATCTCAAACTTCGATCTCTATTTGAGTTGCAATGTACAAAACATATATCGACCCATACAATATTTAATAATTAAATGCCCTTTAAACTATTTATTTCTAATATTGGAGTGAGATCTAACTATTGAAGTACCTCAATATCTTCGGTGTTACTTCGGATATACCATAATTTTTTCATGTGATTTATTTTCGAACGATTAATTTATCATGACGAAAACGAACATTGGTAGTACGATGCTTACAACATTTCCTTTCAGATCTAAGAATTATGTCCACAATAAGACTTTAGTAAAATAGGGTTCTTAATTTTAGATATTAGCCTATGAAGATAGCACACATAAATAACACTGCAGGAGTGGCATCCACTATAGCTCGTCAGCAAAATAAAGAAAGCCACAATTCTGATGTATTCGTCTTCAATAAATCTACTTTTAGAGCTTTTGGAGGTCGAAAATTTAATTATTACTCCCCCATTTCACGATGGAAATTTTTCAAAGCAATAAATGAATTTGAACTATGGCATTATCATCATCCCTATGGGACTCTTAAGAAAAGCCTGGAAAAACGTAAGGGAGATCGACTGTATATAAAGCATTATCATGGATTTGAGCTAAGACAAACGCCCGATCATGATTTTTGTTTGGTATCCACACCCGATCTTTTAAAATATGCACCCAACGGAAAATGGCTTCCCAATCCCATCGATATGGATCTAATAAAATCTATTCCCGCTTGTGATTTTACACAAAATCTAGAGAAAATAAGAATAGGATATTATCCAATAGTATACCAAAAAAACATATGTTCTTTGGAGCAAAAGTCTACAGAATCTACGCTTATGAAGTTGGAATCATCAAGTAGTTGCATTTTATCATCTATCATTGGCTTTTCAATTGTAGATGCTCTATTTGAGATAAGTAAATGCGATATTATTGTGGGAAAAATTTTGCCCACAATAGGATGGATAGGTAGATTTGAATTGGAGGCTATGGCATTAGGGAAAGCAGTTATTGCTTATGTCTCTGATGAGCTTTATGAGAAATACAGACCTCCTGTCCATCGAACTACTCCAGAAACTCTCAAACAGGATTTAGAATATTTAATTGAAGAATCAGACTATAGAGAGCGATTAGCAAAATCTGGTCTCGTTTACGCGACGAAATATCACTCACCTGAAAATATAACTATTCAACTTGATAATTTGTACAAAAAACTATCTTGATGCGATAAATCGCTTCAGATTACACATAAACTCTGAAGAACCACATTCCTCATATACTCAAATTAATAAGCAAAATTTAAATACGCAGTTGGTCGTATATCTACGAATGAAACCTACAAGATCAGAATTAATGTTTCTTTCATTAATCATGATGAGTGCAGTAGTCGGGGTTGTTGTATTTGAATATGTTATAGCTGAGGCTGCATCGCCCACAGGTCAATGTGCAAAAGCGCTTAAGAACTCCTCGGCCAAGAATTGTCACCTTATTAGATAATTCATTAATTTAACTAACCTAACAAATTTCTGAAAATGATTTCTTTATTCTGATGTCCCTATAGAAAATTGCATCAAACAAAAAAACTAATCATTCAGATAAATCATAAGCTCTCAGAATATATTTTTCGTGATTATCCCATAACAGATTAGATCTCGCAAATTCAAAAATTCGTAATCTTTTCCTATATAGCTCTTCCATGTTGTCTTTGAAATAGCTTAATTGTAAAGCCATTTGGTCGTAATCTTCAAATTTTAGACAATTGTCCTGTAAATATTTTGTTACTGGTTTAAGGGATAATGTGCACATTACAAATAACCCTGCATGTGCGTATTCATATGCTTTGTTAGGACTACTGTACACATGAGACCAATGTTTTTTCCAAGGTATCAATCCAATAGAATGTTTCGACATTTCATCAAACATAGAGTGTCGAGGTAATGATCCCTTGTAAATTATCTTAGTAGAACGAGATTTTGCCCCCCATCCGACTATATTAAGAAAACCTATATCCTCTATGTCAAAAACTTCAACAAATCCGTCTATGTTTTTTTGAGGAAATTTTATCCTATTTTGGCCATCATTTCCGGCATATACAGATGACAGTTTGTTATACCTTTTTGGTATGTTGATATTCTTTATCTCCGAACTTATCGGAAAGTTCGGTACTACATACACTTTGTTAGCCATTTCCTTGCCAACTAATTTTAGCTCATCAGCTATACTTTCAGATACAGTTATAGTTGGAGCTGAAGAAATTAATTCCTTTTCCCATTTTGTCCATAGTTTGGCCAAATGTCGATTAATTTGCCTTCTTGATGATTGTTTGAATCTTCTGGTAAGCAAATTTTCTGCTGACTTTGGTGATCTGTTACCTTCAATTTTTTGATCTTCTATTTCATTCAATATTAACGATGACTTGGACCAATATTCATGATCATCGTACACAAATGGAATGTCAAATTCAGAAATCATTTTTGCAGAGAAAATATTGTGGGCATGAACAATATCCGGCCTTGTATCCCTCAAAACCTTGTCTATTTGTTTTTTAACAGAGTGCCAATAAAATGGAACTCCATATCTAGCCTTAGCATTCCAATTTATTTCATACGTTTTTGCAAAAGTATTCCTCTCGTAACTCGACGAGATTTTTGCTCCGGCAAATAAGACTGTGTGTCCAAAACGCAAGCCAGTTAAGGCAGATTTTTCAATGCGCCAATCTGGTAGCCCTTCATGAGATAAATGAAGAATTTTCAAGTATGGAATAATAAATTTATAAAGTTCATACAAGTTCTGCCTTTGCGAAGTGTTCCCCTATATTAGTAATTCGTAGTTTTGCTTTCTCTCCTGTTTCTGCACCTCCAACGAATATTACAAATCCTTGGACTTGAGCGATTCCATACCCTCTTTTGCTTAGTTCAGTTACTTCCATACCATATTCTTTTCCCATTTCAACAGGTTTGTACCTAAACCAAAACCCACTCTGAAACTCATTATAATGGAAAGAAAAGGTGCCTAAGGTAATAAAAATAACTCTTATTCTTATTCTTGTTCGCCTACAGGTTCATGACTTATGGATTGGATACGTCCTCCATTTTTGACATCATCAAACCAGAGCTGAAGCGGTTTCTCATTGCGAAGAAAACGTTATAACGTCATTAAGATGTGAAATATGGAAGGATATCATAACTATATTATTTGTATACGAATTGTGAGAAAGTGGATAAACATCTTCAAATTTTAAGTAACCAACAATGACAGTCCCATCGTTGCATCTTATAGACGCAATAGCATGGTCATCTTGAAGACTCCAGTATTCCATACCTTTAGATTCATTCAGATTGATGATAGGTTTATTGTCAATAATCGAAAAATTATATCCTTCGATAATACCACCTATGAAGACTCTTTCAGCCATTATTTTTTCACTGCGTTTTGAATTATTGTCAACCATTTATTATCTCCTGCGACCTTAATGTTAGACGATTTCAAAATATTCAGCATCTGGTCCCATTTTTAGCAACTTCAATATGTTATATTGGTCATTCACCATCTTCTTGGACGCTCTTATTCTATCCATAGGCTTATTATTTTCATTGTCTGCTATTTTTTTACTGATTCGAAAGGATTCTTCTAAGGTTTCATAGATCCTGAGTGCCCTACTTTCGAGAGGCTCTATTATTACTTTGGACCACAGTTCTTTATCCTCTTTGTAGATTATTGACTTGTATCTATAGAAAGTTGAACTTGGAATTCCAAGTGTTTTCATTATTTCATAATCATT
>Ga0075419_10001293_pt1 | contig 16231 bp, 11 predicted proteins | sample SoiMetdeltSBSDD3_FD_76900 | JGI IMG/M metagenome (GOLD analysis project Ga0075419, IMG submission 76900) | Bulk soil microbial communities from a Populus tree surrounding site in Tennessee, USA - Soil MetaG P. deltoides SBSDD3 | ecosystem: Environmental > Terrestrial > Soil > Tree plantation... | reverse complement strand
TTTCTTTGGTTCAATACAAAGAAAAGAAACAGCGATTCTGATGTTTTACCATTTTCTCAAAAAAGAGTTCTTCCACTTATACTTTTCATTAATGGAATATCCATTTTTTGCTTAGCTTTAAAATCCCCAAAAAATTCTGCGAAATTCCTTTACCAAAATATAGCTTATGAAAAAGATTATTACCTCACTTGCTCTCATCCTTACTACAGCAAACTTATTTGCACAAATCGATGCCGGGCTATTCCGCTTTCCGGATGTCTCACAAACCCAGATCGTTTTTACTTATGCCAATGATCTCTGGGTGATACCCAAAGAAGGCGGCACCGCTATTAAACTCAGCTCGCCGGCAGGTGTAGAAAGCTATCCAAAGTTTTCTCCTGATGGAAAAAGCATTGCCTTCAGCGGCAACTATGATGGCAACAACGATGCTTATACTATCCCCGTTACCGGTGGTGTACCCGTGCGGTTAACCAGTCATGGTTATTCTGACAGGGTGGTTGACTGGACAACTGATGGAAGAAAAGTTTTATTTGCTTCAGCACGCGAAAGCGGCAAAGCAAGATTTAACCAGTTTTATACAGTTCCCGCAAATGGCGGTATTATTGAAAAACTTCCTTTGGCTTATGCAGAGTTTGGCTCTTATTCTCCCGATGGAAAGCAGATCGCAGTTGTATTTCGCTCACAGGTTGGCCGCAACTGGAAACGTTATCGCGGTGGATGGAAAGCGGATATCAATATTTTCAATCTTGCCAACCACGAATCAAAAACGATCGGCGCCGAAGCCGACGCCGGAAATGAATTTCCGATGTGGCATGGCAACGCGATTTATTTTTTATCTGATCGCGGACCAGAACTAAGAATGAATCTCTGGAAGTATGACCTTTCCACAAAACAATATACCCAGCTTACCAATTTCAAAAATGATGATGTGCATTATCCTTCGCTTGGCCCTGATGATATCGTCTTCGAAGCCGGGGGTAAAATGTATTTGTATTCGATCTCTTCCGGAAAGCAAAAAACAGTTAGCATCAGCGTGATCACCGATAGAGCAATGCTGAAACCAAAAATAGAATCTGCCGATAAGCTGGTACAGCAGGTATCGATCAGTCCCGATGGTAACAGGGTATTGATACAGGCAAGAGGCGATATATTTTCTGTGCCTGCAGAAAATGGTTATGTAAAAGACATGACCAGAACTTCGGGTGCTGCCGAACGTTATCCTGCCTGGTCGCCTGATGGAAAATATATTGTTTACTGGAGCGATCAATCAGGGGAATACGAATTGTGGCTGATGGAAGCGGATAAAGAAAATGCAACAAAGAAGCTGACTGACTATGGCGCCGGTTATCGTTATCGCCCTTTCTGGTCTCCTGATAGTAAGAAGATAGCATTTATAGATAAAGCCATGCGTATAAAAATTTTTGACATTACCACAAAACAAACGACCGATGTTGACAAAGCCCTGCGCTATGCTCACGGAGGCCTCGAGGGATTTGCAGCCAGCTGGTCACCGGATAGCCGGTGGATGGCTTATCACCGCGACCTGGACAACCAGCACAATGCGATCTATGTTTATGATTATACCAATAAAAAAAATCACACAGTAACGAGTGGTTTTTATGATTGCTTCAATCCTGTATTTGAACCGGAAGGAAAATATTTATACTTCTTCACCAATCAATCGTTCAAACCCAGCTACAGTGATATTGACAATACATTTATTTATCCCAATACCACTCAGATCGCCGTTGTTTCTTTGAAAAAAGAAACGCCTTCATTGCTGGCTCCGAAAAATGATACAGTAGCCATGAAAGCTGATGATATGGCAAAAGATGATAAGGATAAAAACAAAAAAGATTCGGCTACTGCAAAAAAGCCTGATGCAAAAGGAACTGTAATAGACTTTGATGGTATTGAAAAAAGACTGGAATTATTACCGCCGCCTGCAGGTAATTATTTTTGGTTATCGGCTGCCAAAGGAAAGATCATTTTTATAAGATACCCGAATACCGGCGCACCCGATGGTAAAGGCACATTGAAATATTGGGATATCGAAAAGAAAGAAGAAAAGACAATTGTTGATGCTGTCGACAATGCCCGCTTATCAGCCAATGGACAAAAATTATTGGTGGGCAAATCCGGAACTTATGTTGTGATACCACCCAACGAAAATCAGAAGTTTGAAAAAACAATCGCGCTTGCCGATATGCAGATGATGGTAGATCCTGTACAGGAATGGAAACAGATATTCATGGATGTATGGCGTTTTGAACGTGATTATTTTTATGATGCCGGAATGCATGGAGTAGATTGGAAACAGGCAAAGGACCGTTATTTGAAAATGCTTGATGGCGCTATGAGTCGTGAAGAAGCCAATTTTGTTATTGGTGAACTGATCGGTGAATTGAACGCTTCGCATACTTACCAGGGTGGTGGTGATATAGAAGCCGCAAAGAATAAAGCCGTGGGTTACCTGGGTGTGGATTGGCAGGCAGATGGTGACAATTATAAAATTAAGAAGATCATCCGCGGTGCTCCATGGGATGCCGAAGTTCGTTCTGCACTTGATCAGCCGGGTGTGACGATCAAAGAAGGTGATTATATTTTAGCGGTGAATGGAGTGCCATTGACTACATCGCAAGAACCATTTATTGCGTTCACTGGTCTTTCCAATAAAACAGTCGAGCTTACTTATAATTCAAGTCCTTCATGGAAGGGCGCTAAGACAGCCATTGTAAAAACACTGCCTGATGAATATCGCTTGCGCAATCTTGCATGGATCGAAAGCATGCGTAAACAAGTGGAGGAGGAAACAAATGGTGAAGCGGGTTATATCTATGTACCAAGTACCGGCATTGATGGACAAAATGAATTAACACGGCAGTTCAATGCGCAATGGGACAAAAAAGCATTAGTGATCGATGAACGTTTTAATGATGGTGGCCAAATACCTGATCGCTTTATAGAAATGCTGAACCGTGATCCGCTTGCGTTCTGGGCCATCCGCGATGGTAGCGACTGGCCATGGCCACCTTATGCTAATTTTGGTCCAAAGGTGATGCTGATAAATGGATGGAGTGGCTCTGGTGGTGATGCATTTCCTGATTATTTCCGCAGAAAAAAATTAGGTCCATTGATTGGTGCAAGAACATGGGGCGGTTTGATTGGTATCAGTGGAGTGCCGCCGTTGGTAGATGGTGGTGGAGTTACCGTGCCAACATTCCGCATGTACAATCCTGATGGTACCTGGTTCCAGGAAGGCCACGGTGTTGATCCGGATATTGCAGTGCCGGAAGATCTAAGCATGATGGCGAAAGGCAAAGACCCGCAATTGCAACGAGGAATTGAAGAAATAAAAAATCTATTAAAGACAAAAGGATATAAACCGCCGGCAAGACCTACGCTGGAGAAAAGGGCGTATTAAACTCGTTCATAAAAAATAAATATGATTGCGGGTCCGGTTCGGGGTCCGCAATTTTTTTATGCCGACCTGAATTTTTGTACAACAACTAAATCTGGAAAACACCGGCAAAATCGCAACAAAAAAATCTTCTGTTATCTTGTAATAAAAGACTACTCACGGCGACCAATCACTTACATCAATGACACAGGAAGAATTTGTAAGGCAGGTTCAGGCCAACGAGGGCATTATCCAAAAGATCTGTCGTCTCTATGGTCACACACAGCCTGACAGGGAAGATCTTTTCCAGGAAATTGTTGTGCAATTATGGAAAGCCGTTCCAACGTTTCGTGGCCAGTCAAAATTCAGCACCTGGATGTATCGCGTGTCATTGAATACTGCTATCTCCGACTTCAGGAAAAAGAAACGAACCCTGCCTGTTTCAGAAACAGAGATTGATTCGGTTGAAATAAAGAGTGAGTTAAGCGATGTGAACGAAGAAGAAAAGTTGAATACCCTTTACACTGCGATAGGCCGTTTACCGGAAATTGACAAGGCTATCGTGATACTTTACCTGGAGGATAAGAGCTATGAAGAAATGGAAGATATTCTTGGCATCAATACCAATAACCTGAGAGTGAAAATGAATCGCATTAAAGAAAAACTTCGCCAGTTGACAAAAAATATTTCTTATGGAACTTGACGATATGAAAAATATATGGAGTGACAAACCCGGTAAGCCTGCCGGTGCCGAAAAAATTGCAACGATGCTTGGCCGGCAATCTCAAAGCCCTATCGAAAAAATGAAACGCAATCTACGGATGGAGCTTTTGATTGTGATCTTTTGTTTTGGCAGCGTAGCGGCCTATTATTTCATTGCCTTCAAAAGTCAATACAGCATTATTGGATGGACGTATGCATTGCTGCTGATCCTGTTTTGCTGGTATTTTTTCCGTAAGAATAAATTGCTGAACGAAATGCAATGCAGCAGTTGCCAGGTAAAATCAAATCTTGAATTGCAATTAAGAACACTGGAGCGTTATGTGCGCTTCTATCTTATCTCGGGCACTGCGATCATTCCTGTCCTTTTTATCTTTTTAGGAATTGTGTTGTATTACAAAAAACCGTCACTCAACAGGGACACGGTATTTTATCCATCGGAGACCAACCCTGTCTGGAAATTTTTGCTGGCCTGGCTTATTCTTCTCACCATTTCAACAATGATCATGTGGGTGCTGAACCGCGGTTATGTAAATAAACTATATGGTCGCCACATCAGAAGACTGAAACAATTGCTTGCGCAAATGAATGAATAATTAAAACATAAAGATATGAGACCAAGAATGAAAACAATCATCTTTCTGTTAGTAACAGTTTATATTATTCCCGGAATAGTTTTATTTCTGCTGGAGAGATATATGTTGCTGGATTATTTTTTAATCAGTTCAGCCACAACTATTCCCTATTATTTCTGGGCAGCAGGTAAAAAGCGTACTTGCAAATTCCTTGGAATTGAATTTAGGTTCTGACATTCCATTTCTTTAAAATCCAGCCGCAATTGCTACCACTTGGTTGTTTTCTTGTATAATGTACTCACTCTTTCGGGGTATTCACATTAGCAGCAGATTGTGTAAATTCATCACAAGCCAAAACTAATCATCATGCCAACCACCCCGCAAGTAGCAATTGCTGAAATTCAAAGAGAATATCCGAACAATGGGTTCGGCACTTACTGGGGCGAACTAAAAAAAGAATCGTCTTTTAAATCCCGCTGGTGGAAGAATGTGTATGCATTCTTCGAGCTAACCCGGCAAATAATAAAAGATGCTGGGATTGAATTGTCATTTCTTTTGATCTTTTGGGCGATCATTACCCAGATGAGTCAGGGAAGAGATATTATCGTAAGCATGTTTGAGCCCGATAATATTTATACCCGATGGAGGATCTTTTATACCGTGGCGAGTGCATTCAGTCCTTCACTGGCAATGTGGATGGTGCCGGTTTTCCTGTTCCAGATCCGTGACCGGATAAACCACAAGCGCCCCGGTTACCAGCCTGTTTTAAAACGGCATCTTTATTTTGCTCACCGCGTTTTACCGATGGTACCATTTTGGCTTCTTGCAGCCGCACTGTTCAATGGAAAATGGATGACATGGTTGTTCACCGGGATTTCAATCCTTGTAATTTGCCTATTATTCCTTTTCAATAAATATGTAAAAGATGGTAGAAAAAGATTGTGGTTTGCTATTGCCACAGGAGCATTGCTATTAGGGTTTATTATCTACTTCAATTCCATTTTTGAGAAAACATATACTGAGGCCAAAATAGTCTTAACTATTATCCTTTACCTTATATCGATGCTGCTTCATTATGTTTTTCATGAAGCCGATGTGAAGGTGCTCAGGAAACACAAAACATTTGCGGGCGATTACAAACGCCCTTACTGGCGTTTTAAAGGAAATAGCATTGTCTATACAATTGTTTTTTGCATTCATGTTTTTTTGGGGATTGTACTGTTCACAGATTACCGGGACAGGCTTCATATTGCACCAGAATCGATCATGTTGTATATATTCTCTTTGTATGTATTTATCATTGATCTTGTTGTATACCTCATCAATATGAAGCCGCAGGGCAAACTCATAGCTGCATTGGTTCTCATTATTATTGCTGCAAGTTTTTATTACTGCCCGAAAATCAATTTTAATGTGAGTCATTATACACTGGATTCCTATAGTGATTCGAAAAAAGGTGACAAGGGCATCTTAGATGGTCGTGGAAGACTAACTTTTGAAGAGCGCTATAAGAAATTAAAAACAAAGGTCGATTCGAATAACACCGGCATACCTTACCCGATCATCCTCATAAGCGGCGAAGGTGGCGGTTCAAGAGCGGGATTCTGGTTTAGCCAGAATCTTATCAATTTCGATTATTATACCAACGGAAAATTCAGGGAACATATTTTTTCTATTTCAACTGTTTCAGGAAGTTCGGTCGGGCTAAGCTCGGTTTTTACATTCTGGGAGCTTACAGAAAACAAAATGGTAGATTCTGCCTGGCTGGATTTTCCACTCGAGATTTACTCAAACAATTTTGTCGGAAGTTCTGTAAAAGGAATGTTGTTAACTGACGTTTGGAAATCTATCATACCTGTTGGGAAATTTAAAACCGATCGTAATAGCCTTTTACAGGATGAAGAATCTTATTATACCCAGTTGGCTGCGAGAAGGATCTTAAAAGAATCAACAGGAAACAAAGAACCCAATATACCCACCAGTGAAAGAATATTATGCAGGGACTTTATGAATTTCTTTTATGATACGATAAACGGAAAATTGGATTTTACCAACAGGCCGCTGGTATTTATCAATTCATGCCGGAGCAATGATGGACGCAGAAGTATTGTTTCACCCATCAAACTTACCGATAGTGTTTTTAATGATGCGGTCGATATAGCCGGGTTTACCTACGAGGATGAAACCTGCAAACATAAAGACAAGGAGAAGTGTGCAACACATAAACGAACTATTTCACTGGGCCAGGCCTGTAACCTGAGTGAGTTGTTTCCTGGTTTCAGCGCCCCGGCTTATATCAACAGTTTGGGAAGCTTTGTCGATGGAGGTTACCATGAAAACTCAGGATTAAAAACCACGCTGGATGTTTATACAAATTTGAAAGAAGCGCTCAGCATTGACCCTCCGGCTAAACCATATGCCATTTATATCATTTATTTAAAGAACGGCTCGGGTGAAAAAAATTTATATAAACAAACGAAATCGGAGTTACCAATCACATTACCCTTAAAGGCATTAACCAGCCAACCATTCGAAGGAAGTGCTTCCTATTTTGAAGAAAAGGCAAGGTATGTAAATGGCCTTAGGTTTTATTCTATACGACTGAATAATGAATTGATAAAGGATAAAAATGATAATACGGCCACGGAAGATTCTGCAATGCGGGAAATCGAAAAGCAGATACTAAATGATCTGAGAACGGAACCAACTGACAGCTCATTGAAATTTCCCCTGGCAAGGTGGCTATCAAAGTCGGTGATTAAAAGAATGCGGTTAGCCACATTCCCGGTAAAAGTAAATCCTACTGAAGATGATGCCAGGGTGCATTGTCTCTTGAAAAGGATCAATGATATCAATGAGGTTACTCCGGTGCCGCTTTCTCCTTTCTGGCGGTGGTCACCAATGGGTAAAGAGCTGTTGGCTAAGCAGGATTCCATATGCGAATTTAATTCGAGAGGTAAGTTAACAATGGTTATCCGTTCGCCACAAGACACCATGTTGCCGAAAAACAAAATACAACAAGAAGGAAGAGAGCTTTATCCAAAACAATAGTAAATTAACTGATCTTAATTATTTTTTCAATTTCCGCTGTTTAAAATAGATAATGGCGCCAACCGCGCATGCCAAAGCAAATACAATAAGATTCAGAGCGAACAAAAAAGTTTTTATGGTGGTGAAAAATGCAACCAGGGTAGAAAGCTCGAATGATGATAAGAGGTATACACTAAAAGAAGAATTCTCTAAGTAATCAAAGATCATTCCTGCATAAACAAGATAGACTGCAGTTTTATAAAGATTTCTTTGTTTAAGATTTTTATCCCTGAATATTTTCAGTACGGTCAGGAACATAAGGGTATAAAAAATGGGGAATATAATATCTAATGGCAGGAATGACTTAAAATATTTATCAATGTAGTACCCCTCGTGTTTTGCTTTATACACATAGTCCGCATCAAAAAAACAATAATGTGATGCGTGACTGTCAATAGGTCCATCCTTTAGAACCTCTTTATTAATATAATAAGAGTTGATCAATGTAAACGATATATAAAAAAGAAAAAAACCAACGATATACAGGATTGATCGTTTTAGCCTTTTAGCAATATCGGCGTGGTCATAGGTATTTTTAATATGTTGAGAATGAGTGGCGGTCAATTTGATACTATTTCGTTTCAACTGTAATGTATAAATTAAATGTTGATTATGGCAAAGAGATGAAATAGTGAGCCCGGGATCCAGTCCCTAAGATTTTGTATTTCAAAGGATATCAGAGATAAATCAAAAACTAATTAATTTAGTAAAATATTACTAACTTGCATAGCATCGTGATAACTAACCCCACTTACTACCCACGAACAAAGATCAATGCCAGCATTGAAAGCCGATATTATCACTCAACTGAAAAAAGATATTCTTGCCTTGCAGGGATTCAGGCCATTGGTGCATTCGCAACAGATGATCAACCTGGGAACCATTAACCATTCTTTTCCGAATGCACAATTTCCTGTTGGTGTCAATCATGAATTTATTTGTAATAGTTCCGAAAGTTTAACAGCCAGCAGCGGTTTTATTGCAGGCATCTTATCATCCATGTTGCAAAAAGGGGGTGCTGCAGTATGGATCAACTCCTCCCAGATCATCTTTCCTCCTGCTTTGGTTTCGTTTGGCATCGATCCCTCACAACTCATCTTTATTCATATAAAAAAGGATTTGTTATGGACGATGGAAGAAGCTTTGAAATGTGAAGGACTTACCGCCGTGGTAGGTGAGATCGCTTCTGTCGATCTTACATCATCACGACGATTACAACTGGCATCTGAAAAAAGCAGGGTAACAGGTTTTCTTCTTCGGCCTCATCCCCGACAGCTCAATACTACCGCCTGTACATGCCGCTGGCAGGTCCATCCGTTACAAAGCAAGACAACAAATGGTCTCCCTGGTGTTGGTTTTCCCTGCTGGCAGGTGGAATTAGAAAAAGTAAGAAACGGTAAACCGGGAAGCTGGCAACTGGAATGGTCTAACGGAAAATTCCAGGTTGTTGATCTGAACGATTCTTCAATTTCCGGTGAACATAAGAAAGCAGTGTGATGTCAAACCGTTTTGCCACGATATGGTTCCCTTATTTGAAAACAGATTGGTTTAGTGTTCGTCAACCGAATCTGATTAATGAGCCTTTGGTGCTGGTATCTCCGGATCATGGAAGAATGGTGATCACTGCCGCAAATAAATTGGCGAAAGGACAATCTATACAAACAGGCATGGTGGCAGCTGACGCAAAAGCAATGTATCCGTCGTTAACAGTGATCGATGATCGGCCAGGTCTGGCTGAACAATTGTTGAATCGTATGGCGGAATGGTGCATAAGATTTAGTCCTGCTGTAGCCGTTGATGGTGATGATGGATTGATACTTGATGCAACAGGTTGTTCGCATTTATGGGGAGGTGATACTACCTACGTGAATGACATCACTGAACGATTCAGGAAATATGGTTATACAGTAAGAGTGGCGATTGCTGATACGATCGGTGCTGCCTGGGCAATGTCACGATTTGGAAATGATAAATGTATTATTGAAAGCGGGCAACAATCCACTGCATTGCTTTATTTACCTGCTGCTGCATTACGAATAGATGATGATACAGCAGCAAGATTGAATAAACTCGGATTGCGACAGATAAAAGATTTTATCGGCATGCCACGATCTGCTTTGCGGAGAAGGTTTGGACCGAAAGTCAGCAAGCAAAGAAGAACAGAAGGCGGAAAGATGGGAACTGGTGACGAAGATCTTGTAACACGAATTAACCAGGCTTTGGGAATAGAAGAAGAATTCATTCAACCGATTCATTCACCCCCTCCTTACCAGGAAAGATTGCCTTGCTTAGAACCGATTGTAACGGCAACAGGAATTGAAATTGCAATACAACGATTGCTGGAGGTCTTATGCAAAAGATTAAAACAGGAAGGAAAAGGAATTCGTACTGCTGTTTTAAAATGTTATCGTGTTGATAGTAAAATTGAACAGGTAGAGATCGGGACGATCCGTGCATCACATCATGCAGAACATTTGTTCCGGTTGTTTGAATTAAAGATCTCATCGATCGAACCTGGTTTGGGTATTGAACTATTTTTACTCGAAGCCACAAAAGTTGAAGATCATTCTTCACTGCAGGAAACAATATGGAAAAGCGCTGGCGGATTACAGGATGAAAGAATCTCGGAGTTGCTGGATAGTTTAAGCAACAGGATCGGTGCAGGAGCCATCCGCCGTTATTTACCAGCAGAACATTACTGGCCCGAAAGATCGGTGAGACCTGCTATATCATTGGATGAAATAGCAACGACTGTATGGAAGGTGGAACGGCCAAGACCATTGCAATTATTAGTAAAACCCGAATCGGTTGAAGTAATGGCGCCGATACCTGATTATCCTCCGATGAATTTTCGGTACAAAGGAAAATTGCACAAGATCATAAAAGCAGATGGACCGGAACGCATAGAACAGGAATGGTGGCTCGAGCAGGGACAGCACCGGGATTATTATTTTGTGGAAGATGATCAAGGATGCAGGTATTGGTTATTCCGGTTGGGTCATTATGACGATGTTTCGTATCAATGGTTTGTGCATGGTTTGTTTGTATGAATTATGAGTGATGGGTTATGAATGATAAGTTTAGAATTTTCTTGCAAAGACCGCAAAGTTTAACACATAAGGTGCCAAGATTTTAAACTAAATTTCCCTGCGTCTCTGCGTGGATTTCTTTGCGTCTTTGTTAGAAATTATTTAAGTGTACAGATTTAAGAGATATTGTGATGAAATATACAGAGCTCCAGGTAACAACGAATTTTAGTTTTTTAAGAGGTGCATCACATCCTGAAGAGTTAGTGGAGCAGGCAGCTATTTATGGATATGATAAAATAGCGATCACAGACAGAAATAGTTTTGCTGGTATTGTCCGTGCACATGCTGCAGCAAAAGACAAAAAAATAAAGATCATTCCTGCTTGCCGTTTGGATTTGCTGGATGGACAAAATCTGCTGGCTTATCCAACCAATAAAGATGCATATTCAGGTCTCTGCTCATTACTCACAACAGGTAATCTTCGTGCGGAGAAAGGAGAATGTCATTTGTATAAAGCAGATGTGTATGGACATGCAAACGGGATAAAGTTTGTCGTCGTGCCACCTGATACACTTGATCGGTCATTCAATTTCGATCCATCATTTGAGATCACGTTAAAAGAATATCGTGAATCTTTTGGCAACAATATCTATATAGCAATTACACGTCGTTATCATGGAGATGATAATAAATTTTTATACCGGCTTGCACAGTTATCATCAAAGCTAAAAATGCCGTTGTTGGCCACCAATGATGTGCATTATCATATACCGGCAAGAAGGCAATTGCAAGACATTCTCACCTGTATCCGGGAAAAGTGTACGATCTATAATGCAGGTTACCGACTGCACCCGAATGCGGAGCGATACCTGAAACCACAACATGAAATGCTGCGATTATTCAGGCAATATCCGGATGCGATCCACAATACCCACGAACTTGCTGAAGCTTGCCAATTCTCTTTAGACAGTTTACAATATGAATATCCTGTTGAGATCACGAGTGAGGGCAGAACACCGCAGGAAGAACTGACATATTTGGCATGGAAAGGAGCTAAAGAAATTTATGGTGATGTATTACCTGATAAAGTAACCAGGGCGATCAATCATGAGCTGGGATTTATCGGGCAAATGAACTATGCTTCATATTTTCTTACCGTATATGATATCGTCCGCTATGCAAAAGAACAAAAAATACTTTGCCAGGGAAGAGGGTCTGCAGCGAACTCTACAGTTTGTTATTGCCTGGGTATTACTTCTGTTAATCCTGCGAAATTCGATCTCCTATTTGAAAGATTTCTTTCAGCAGCCAGAAATGAACCACCTGATATCGATGTGGACTTTGAACATGAACGGCGTGAAGAAGTGATCCAATATATCTTTAATAAATATGGTCGCGACCGCGCTGCCATTGTTGCTACAGTTACTCAACAACACCAGAAAGGAGCCATAAGAGACGTAGCAAAAGCAATGGGTTTATCACTTGATGCGATCAATCATCTTTCGGATTCGGTAGGATCGATTGGTGAATTTCCGGAAGAGACATTTAAAAACAAACGATTTACTGAACAGGGATTCGATACCCGTGACAAGCATCTTCGCAAAGTGCTTGAATTAACCCGTCAGTATATTGGTTTTCCAAGACAGCTTGGTCAGCATACAGGTGGTTTTGTTATTACAAGAGGCAAGCTTACTGATCTATGTCCTATACTGAATGCACGAATGGAAAACAGGACCTGTATTGAATGGAACAAAGATGATATCGATGCCTTGGGGTTTTTAAAGATCGATGTGCTGGCATTGGGTATGCTTACTTGTATCCGTAAGGCATTTGACTTGTCGAAACAACATTATGGACTTGATCTTACATTAGCGAATATTCCCCAGGATGATTCTGCCGTTTATGAAATGATCTGTCACGCGGATACCATTGGTGTGTTCCAGATCGAGAGTCGTGCCCAACAATCGATGCTTCCCCGGTTGAAACCAATATGCTTTTATGATTTAGTGATTGAAGTTGCTATTGTAAGACCGGGACCAATACAGGGTGATATGGTGCATCCATATTTGCGTCGCCGTAATAATGAAGAAAAAGTTGAATATCCATCAAAGGAATTGGAAGAGATATTGCATAGAACATTAGGCGTTCCTTTATTCCAAGAACAGGCAATGAAGATCGCGATAGTTGCTGCTGGTTTTACTCCTGTCGAAGCAGATGGATTGCGGAGAAGTATGGCAACATTTAAAGCAAAAGGATTGGTAAGTGCATTTCATGGAAAGCTCACAAGAGGAATGATTGCAAGAGGTTATTCGCCGGAATATGCTGAACGTGTATTTAAACAACTGGAAGGTTTTGGCAGTTATGGTTTTCCTGAAAGTCATGCTGCCAGTTTTGCTTTGCTCGTTTATGTTTCTGCATGGATTAAATGTTATTATCCTGATGTGTTTGCCTGTGCCTTGCTGAATAGTATGCCGATGGGATTTTATCAGCCTGCACAAATTGTGATCGATGCACAAAAACATGGAGTGGATGTTAGAGAGGTGGATACTAATTATTCGGAGTGGGATAATAAGCTAGAAGAAATTTCTGGTAAATATTGCGCCTTAAGACTTGGCTTCAGACAAGTGAAGGGTTTGAGAGAAGAAGACATTACCTTATTAATTGATAGAAGAACAAAATACTACTCTTCTATCAATGAGCTGCGCGATCTTGGTTTATCCGCAGCAACTTTATTGAAGCTGGCTGATGCAGATGCGTTCAGATCCATTGGTCTTGATCGAAGACAGGCATTGTGGGAAGTTTCCACCAATGATCGCCCGGAAGCTTTATTTAAAGGACAATCTTCACCTGATGCAAAGAATGAAAATATTTTATTGCCAGCGATGACTATGCCCGAACATGTGGTGCATGATTATGCATCTTTATCGCTTTCTGTTAAAGCTCATCCTGTAAGTTTTCTAAGAGAAAAATTGAAACAACTGCATATTGTATCAACTCATGATCTGAATAGTTTAAAAAATGGAGACCCGGTAAAAGTTGCGGGTCTGGTTTTGGTAAGACAGAGACCCGGTACTGCTAAAGGCGTTTGTTTTATTACAATTGAAGATGAAACCGGTACTGCTAATCTTGTAGTGTTTGAAAATATTATCGATAAATATCGTCGGGAAATAATGCAATCAAGATTGATGATGGTAGAAGGAAAACTGCAGGTGGAGGGAGAAGTAATCCACGTTATAGTTGAAAGGTGTTTTGATCTTACGAGGATGTTGAAAAAGCTTAGTACTGGTGACTCAGAATATGCGTTCCCCGGGGCAAGGAATTTCAGATAATATTTAATTTAAGAAAGAACGAAAGAAAGGCCGTTATTAACCCTTCTTTTCCATCCTATCCTCGATCAACCTGTTATATTTTTCAAGTAACTCCAGGTATTTATTCTTCCAGAGGTCAATTATTTTATTTGCCTCTTCTATTGTCTTTGGCCTGCCATATACTTCTTCCGGTTCTTCCATCATATACTTAGGCATACCAGGAAATTCCTCCGTAAAATCGTATTTGATCGCTTTGCCATAGGCAATCAAAATATGATCATCAAGATTCGGATTTTCAATATGCTTATAATAAGCCGAACGTGTATAGCCCGCCCTCCTTGCAGCCTCTTCCTTTCCAAGTCCAGATGCTTCAACAGCAGCAGCCAATACCTGCCCCCGGTTTAATTTGGTTTTTTTTCTTCTCACCGAGGGTAAAAAAAACAAGAACTATGTGTAAAAAAAGGTACATAATTTATACATAGGTCCCTAAAAAATGTATAATATTGTTTACTTTTATAGATAACCCGCCTTATGATAAAAAATGAGAGGTCCTTTATCCTGCGATACTTCAAAAATTTATTGAAGCATTCGCTTAGAGTCTCGTCTTAGAAAGCTCGGAATTTCAGGACACGAGATGATAAGTTGAATGCCCACGTTACGGCGTGGGCTCTTCTTATTCGTGTCCGGGCTTACCGAGGGCCTCTAAGACGGTAAGTTGCAGTTCCACGCCTTATGATTTTCAAAATGGGAACTTTCATATAGACTCTAAGCGGGCCAAACCTATATGAAAGTTCAGTACATCAACAAAGCGTTGCATTGATTGCAAAGGCATTTGTTCAAATGAAAAGAATGCTGTTTAGGTTAAGGCTCCGGCCTTAGTATTGATGGTTGAGGCTCTGCTAGTAGCACTAATTAACAAAACCTGATTTGCTTCATTGAAAGTGTAATTGATTAACTGAATTGAGCTGCAAATCCGTCTTCTTTATTCAATATGGTTGAATAAAGAAGCTGTGTTTATTTCTGATTACTATTTGTTAATTGATACTTATGGATTTGGAACAAGATATAATTGTAAGACTTAATAAGGGCGATAAAGAGGCCATGAAGCATATTTTCAATTTGTATCATAAAAGCCTTTATCATTTTGCAAAACAGATCATAAACAGCAGTGAACAAACCGAAGAGATCGTGGCCGATGCTTTTTCAAAACTTTGGCAAAAGAATACAGATTTTAATGAACTGCCGGCAATAAAGTTATTCCTGTATGTCATCGTCGGGAGCAGTTGTATGGATTACCTGGCACACCTGCACGAAGAAGAGCAATCACACCAGAGCATACTTGAACTGGTGGAAAAAGATGAAGATTACATTGAAAGTAAAATGATCAAGGCCGAGTTGTTGGAAATTCTTTCACAGGAAATAGAAAGGCTCCCACTCATACGCCAAAAAATTTTTAAAATGAGCTTCCTGGACGGTCTCAATGTTTTTGAAATTTCAGAACGGCTGCAGATGACTATTGATAGTGTAAGAGTACAAAAAGCAAAGGCGATGCATAGCATCCGTTCGCTGATGCTTAAAGAAAATATATGAGTTGTCGTCGGCACGAAAACCTGGCTACAACTCATCCGCCAACCCTTAAAATCATCATCCACAACTCTACATGACCAGGCTACTTATTCGGTTTGAAACTTTATAAATTCCCGGCTCCAAATTTTTCCTTTCTTCCGCTCATCATCGGTTTTTGCATCTTTAGGGAATTTTTTTAATTACGTAACTTTTTGTAAATGAATAAATTAAATTCTAAGCAGCTTTATCAAAAGTTATTGCTCCGAAAAAATTAGTTTTCCTCCTAATGAATTAGTAGTAACATTGTGGTCCTGATAAACTGTTTAAGATTCGATTTTAAAATTTCTGCTTAATCAGTTCAATCAAGTCAATCAGCAGTTATGAAGAAACTTGCAAAAAGAGAAGAACAGATCATGCAGGTATATTGGGATCTTGGTAAGGCATTTATTAAAGAAGTGATCCCCCACCTCCCCGATCCGAAACCACATTATAACAGTGTGGCCACTATGGTGAAAATATTGGAGGAAAAAGGCTTTCTTGATC
>Ga0075419_10001288_pt1 | contig 16261 bp, 14 predicted proteins | sample SoiMetdeltSBSDD3_FD_76900 | JGI IMG/M metagenome (GOLD analysis project Ga0075419, IMG submission 76900) | Bulk soil microbial communities from a Populus tree surrounding site in Tennessee, USA - Soil MetaG P. deltoides SBSDD3 | ecosystem: Environmental > Terrestrial > Soil > Tree plantation... | reverse complement strand
TTGAAGCGCTCGCTGCCTGCCGGAACCGCGTTGACGGTCGATATGCTCGTTCCCGACGTGGTGGTTCGCCGCGGACAGCAAGTCACGCTGATCGCGGCTAGCGGCCCGGTCGAGATTCGCGCCCAAGGGCATGCCCTGACCGAGGGTGGCGTCGACGATCGGGTGCGGGTGCAGAACATGAGCTCGCTCAAGGTCGTCGAAGGCGTGGTCGAGAGCGACAGCGTCGTCCGGGTGGGACTTTGATCCCCCTCTGACAGAGCATTTAACTATTGTCATAGCTAACATTTTCCCCTCGGGAGTTCCCCTAAGCGCCCATGCGGCCGCCGCCGAACGCAGGGCTAAAGTTCTGAGAACTACTGCCGTTACAGACCTCGTAAGGAGTCGGGCTGGGAGCCTGACCCACACGCAGGAGATCGGACCGTGACGAACAAGATCGGTGGCTATGGCAATCGCCCGGTGCACAACGGCACCGACAAGTCGGTATCGCGCGAGCGCGATGCAGGCACGTCGGCGTCGCAGTCCGCCGAAGGCTCGAAGGCCGCAACGCCAGTTCGCATCACGGACCAGGCCCGTCAGCTCGCCGCGCTCGAGCGCGCCGTGCAGGACGCGCCGGTCGTCAACGAAGCGCGCGTCGCTGCGGTTCGGCTCGCGATCGAGGAAGGTCGTTACGAAGTCGTCCCGGAGCGCATCGCCGACAAGCTGCTGCGCATGGAACACGAGCTGCGCACGACGGAGAAGTAAGGAAGTGGATCCGGGAGTCTGCCGCGAGCACCTGCAGAAGCTGCTCGCCGAAGAATTCAACGCGCTGACGCAGTTGGAAGCGCTGCTCGATCGCGAGCACGGGCTGCTCGTCGCGAACGATGTCGACGGTCTCGAAAGCGCCGGCGAAGCACGCCAGGCGTGCGTCGGCGAATTGCTGCGCGTCGAGGATGAGCGCCGCTCGCTGTGCCGGATGATGAACGTTCCCACCGACGTGCAGGGATTGGAGAGACTGCTGCGCTGGTGCGATCCGTCGAATTCCATGCAACGCCGGCTTGGCGATTGCGCCGAGCGCGCGGCGAAATGCCGCGAGCTCAATGAGCGCAATGGCGCGTTGGTCACGGCACGGCTGAAGAAAGTCGAAGGGATGCTCGACGTGCTGACCGGCCGCGCGAATCAGCCGAAGGTGTATGGGAAACAGGGAATGTTTCAGCAGCCGAAAGCGAACGCGCGAGTTCTCGCCAGCGTCTGAGCGCCAGAGTCAGGCTGAAGCCTGACCCACACCAGAAATCGCCTGTTGTTGCGCTGTAGGTCGGGCTTCAGCCCGACTCTTCATTGCGCCGGATTGTCGGGCTGAAGCCCGACCTACAGCGCACTAAAGCGCTCCCATTGCTTTCAGGGCCGAATCGATCACTTCGGCATTCTTTTTCGAAGCTGATGCGCCCTGCTCGGCGATCGCTTCGGCGTGCGCGAACAGCGGTTGGAACAACCCGAGCTTGTCGACCGGTCCCTTCAGCGTCACGCTGCCGCGCTCCGCGAACACCTTGCTCCAGCGATCGCGCACCTGGTCCCAGAACGCCTTCGTCCGCTCGTAGTAACTGTCCGCCGCTGCGAAATCTGCGTCGCGAATGCGCTCGTAGCGCGCGACGCCGTACTCGCGCCCGACATACGGCCGTGCAGGATCGAGCTCGCGTAGCTGCGTCAAAACGGCTTTGAGATTGTTCTCTTCCTGCACCCAACCAGTGGCGAGCACCGTGTGGCGATTCGTGCCTGCGAGCACCTGGTAGTCGGTGCGCACGCTCCATTCGCGTCGCGGCAGCGGTCGCCAGGTTTCCTCGCTCAGCCAGCTCGAAAAACTACCGGTGTGCGACCACTTGCCGAGGCTTGCATAACGCGGCGACTCGTCCACCTGATACACCGTCTGCACCCAACGCTGCGCTGACTGCGACTGCGCCAACATGCGGCGCTCCCAGCGATCGTTGCCCTGATACCTGACGATGTGCGTGGGCTGGTACGCCCAGTCCTGGCGCCAGTGCTTGGTCACCATCGGTTCGCTGAGCTTGCCGTCGGGTTGCACGATGCGCATCTCGAGGATGTGCACGAGGCTGATGAACTCGCCCTGGTCCCTGTCGACGTAGACCTTTTCCGTGCCCCACGACTGGTAGGGCGCCTTCGGCTGGTCGTCCGCGCCGAACGGCGTGACTTCCAGGAAGTCGAACGTCACGCGATACGTGCCGGCCATCGCGAGAATCGCGCGACGATCGCGCTCCACATCGCTGAGCCCCTTCTCCTGAAGCCGTTGCCACTCCGGCGACGCAGCCTTGTCGAGCGTAACCGACGGGCCTTTGGTGGTGCCGCCGCGCGGCATGAGACCGCCGCCGTCGAGCTGCCATGAGAACGTGTAGCGCGGCGGGCTCGCGGGCGGCGTGTCGTTCGCGAACAGCGGTGCGTAAAAAAGTAGGGCCACGATGGCCAACGCAGAGCGGATGAGGTTCAAGTTCAGCACTCCGGCACGTTGACCGCTAGGCCGCCGAGCGACGTCTCCTTGTAGGAGTCGCGCATGTCGGCGCCGGTCCGACGCATCGTCTCGATGACGCGATCGAGCGTCACGTGATGAGTCCCGTCGCCCATCAGCGCAAGTCGCACCGCTCCGACTGCCTTGACCGCGCCGGTGGCGTTGCGCTCGATGCAGGGGATCTGCACCAGTCCGCGGATCGGATCGCAAGTCAGTCCGAGGTTGTGCTCCATGCCGATCTCGGCCGCGTTCTCGATCTGCTCGTTCGTGCCGCCCTGCGCGGCCGCGAGGCCCGCCGCGGCGATCGAGCACGCGACGCCGATCTCGCCCTGACAACCGACTTCGGCAGCAGAAATGCTCGCGTTGCGCTTGTACAGCGTGCCGATTGCAGCCGCGGTCAACAGGAACGTGTGCCGGCCTTCCGCCGTACCGTTGCAGTAACGATCGTAGTAGCGAAGCACCGCAGGCACGATACCGGCAGCGCCGTTCGTCGGTGCGGTGACGACTTTGCCGCCGGCAGCATTCTCTTCGTTGACCGCAAGCGCCCACGCGCTGATCCAGTCCATCGCGTTGAGCGGATCGACACTCTTGCTGCGCTCACGTGCTTCGAGTGCCTCGCGCATCGTCTTCGCGCGTCGCTTGACGTTCAGGCCGCCCGGCAGGATTCCTTCCTCGCGCATGCCGCGATCGATGCAAGCATTCATCGCGGAGCAGATCCGGTCGAGCCCGCTGCGGACTTCCGCTTCGCTGCGCAGCGCACACTCGTTACTCATCATGATGTCGGCGATGCGCACCTTCTCGCGCTCGGCGATGAGGAGCAGCTCTTCGGCATTCTCGAACGGAAACGGGATCGCAGGCCCCGCAGCCAGTGCCGTCGGCGACTCCGCTTCAGCTTGCGTCACGACGAAGCCGCCGCCGACCGAATAGAACGTCCCCTCGTGAAGCACGCCGCCCTGTGCGTCGTAGGCGTGCAGCGTGAGCGCATTGGGGTGATACGGCAGGCTCTCTTTGTAGTGCCAGTGGATGTCGCGATCGATCTTGAATTCGATCGACTGCGAGCCGGCGAGCGTCAGTTGACCGCGCTGGCGGACTTCCTCGATGAGCTTCGCGGCCGCATCGGGATCGACCTGCGCCGGCACCCAGCCGGCCAGACCCAGCGTCACGGCGGTGTCGGTGGCGTGGCCCTTACCCGTCAGCGCGAGCGAGCCGTACAGATCGACGGAGACCCGAGCCACCTGCGCAAGCTGACCGCGCTCCTGCACTTCGCGGATGTAGCGGTACGCGGCCGTCATCGGCCCCATCGTGTGCGAGCTCGACGGTCCGATGCCGATCTTGAACAGGTCGAAAACGCTGACGTTCAACTGCAGTCACTCCATTGAGCCGGAGGCGCATGATAGTCCATTCCGACCTGCAGTAGATTGGGGCCCCTTGCGGGGCCCTCAAGTCAGAAAGCCCAGCTTTGGTAGTCCGGGTAGGTCTGGCGCTGATCGAGGTACTTCAGCCCCTTCACGCAGCGGACGATCCACCAGACCGCGATGACCAGGTACAGCAGGAAGCCGACCAGGACGAAGATCAGCAGCGTGGCAATGATCGAGTACAGGATGCCGATCCAGAACATGCGGATCTGGCTTTCGTAGTGCGTGCGCAGCCACTCCGGCGAGTCGTCCTTATAGATGTAGGCCATCACGACGCCTACGAGGATGGTGATGCCGGTGACCAGGCCGATCAGGTACAGGACATAGACGATCTTCGCCATGTCCGGATTGCCGGTACGCTCAGCGGTGACTTCGTTCATCGCGAACCCCTGGTGGGCTGGCAGCACGTTGCTGCGCAGATCATTGTGTGCGCTCACTTCACACGCAACAACTCATTTCGCCGGCAGTTGACCGGATCACACCGGTGCGACGTCGAACGTCGAGTCCACGTCGCGCGCCCAGGCCAGCAATCCGCCTTCGAGGTGCGCGACATCTTCGACACCGGCGCGGCTCGCGAGCGCGGCAGCAGTCAGGCTGCGTGCGCCGCTGCGGCAGACGAATATGACGAGACCTTTTGGCAGCGAGCCCATGCGCGCGTGCAGCTCGCCGACCGGAATGTTCACCGCGCCGGGCAAGTGCGACGCGGAGAACTCGCGTGGCTCGCGAACGTCTACGACTGCCGCGCGCCCCGCAGGCGCTTCCAGCACTTCGCTCAGCTCCGCAGCCGTGAGAGTGCGAACACTCGCGAGCGCTTCTGCAGTACATAGCTGCGGAGGATCTTGCGGCGCTGTGATTGTCGGATGATCGCCGCACACGGCGCAGTCTTCGCGGCGTTTGAAACGAAACTCTTCGAAACGCATGGCGAGCGCGTCGTACGTGAGCAGTCGACCGATCAGCGGCTCGCCTGCACCGACGATCAGCTTGATCGCTTCCGTCGCCTGGATCGTGCCCATCACACCGGGCAGCACGCCGAGCACACCTGCTTCCGCGCAGTTCGGCACGAGGCCTTCGCCTGGCGGTGCAGGGAACAGGCAGCGATAGCATGGACCGCGGTCCGGCACGTATGTCATCGCCTGCCCTTCGAAGCGATGGATCGCCGCCGAGACCAGCGGCTTGCGCAGGATCACGCACGCGTCGTTGGCGAGATAGCGCGTGCCGAAGCGATCCGTCCCGTCGAGCACGACGTCATAGCGCTCGAAGAGTTGCAGAACGTTCGCCGCACGGAGCTCGACTTGATGCGCCACGAGCTCGATGTGGGGATTGAGGGCGAGCAAGCGGTTCCGGGCCGCTGTTGCCTTCGGTATGCCGACGCTCGCAGTGTCGTAGATGACCTGGCGCTGCAGGTTCGACACGTCGACGTTGTCGAAGTCGATGACGCCGAGCGTGCCGACGCCGGAGGCCGCCAGGTACAGCGCCGACGGTGAGCCGAGCCCGCCCGCGCCGAGCACGAGCACCCGCGCCGACTTGAGCTTTTCCTGGCCCGCGACGCCGATTTCCCGCAGTACGAGATGGCGGCTGTAGCGTTCGCGGTCGGCGGGCGTGAGCATGGCCCGCCGATTGTAGGTCGCGAAAAAAGGCGCCGCTACGTCGCTGTCGCAGCGGCGCCCCGTATCGTCAGAAGTCGACGGTCATCAAGGCGAAGATCTGTCGCCCGATCGCGTCGTACATCTGCGGCCAGGTATTGCCGTTGCAGGGACCGGTCGGGCAGGCGTTGGAGCCGTTGAGCGGCGGGTCCTTGTCGAACACGTTGTTCACGCCCAGGCGCAGCGTGTACCGGTCGGCCATCGTGACCGCCCCCGTGATGTCGATGTAGCTGCGGCTGCCGAGCTCCGCGTCAGTCGCATCCGCACCGAGCGTCGTGCCCAGGAAGCTCAGGAACTCGTTCGAGTCCTGCGAATCCTGCTTGACGGCGTCGAAGTAGCGCCAGCTCACGGTCAGGTCGATGCCCGACCACGGCGTGCGCCAGGTCGCATCCAGCTTGTGGCGCCACTCCGGCGCGGGAACGCCGCAGATCGCGCCGTACAGGCCGGCGCAGTCGTAGGTCACGCCCGGTTGCGGAGTGAACTCCAGCGAGTCGAGCATCGTCGCGACGAAATTCAGGCCGAGACGCCCGGCGGAGCCGACGTCGAACTGGTAGGAGACGTCGAAGTCGATGCCCTTGGTGCTGATCTCGCCGATGTTCTCGAACGTGTCGACGATGAAGCCATTGTTCGACTGCCACAGCGATCCGTCCCCGTCACGGTGAATACGCGAGCACGCGGCGGGATCGCCGTTGAGTGCGCACATCAGCAGCGAAAAGTCGGCGTTCGGGTTCTGGATCGCATCGTCGATGGAGATGTCGAAGTAGTCGACCTGCAAACGCAGTCCGGGCGCGAAGCTCGGCTGGAACGCCAGGCCGAACGACAGCGTGTCCGCCGTCTCCGGCTGCAGGTCCGGATTGCCGCCGACGAAGCCGTTGTACTGCGACGCCGGATTCGACTGGATGTTCTGATACTGCGCTGCCGTCACGCCCGTGCGGGCGCACTGCTCGAACGTCAGCGGCGTCGTCTCGCCGTCCGACACGTCACTCGCACACAGATCGTTCGTGCCATCCAGGCCAACCGACTGCACGCCGAACAGCTCCGTCACGTTCGGCACACGCACCGAGCGCTGGTAGCTGGCACGCGCGCGAATGTCCTCGATCGGCGTCCATTCCAGACCGAGCTTGTAAGTGTCGGTCGTGAAGTCGAGGCTGTAATCCGAGTAGCGATAGCCCGCTTCCCACGACAGGCTCTGTACGAACGGCTTGTCCTCGATCAGCGCCATGCGCGCTTCGGCGAAGATGTCGTTGGCGCGATAACCGCCGTTCACCGGAGTCGTCGGACCGCCGGTGCCGGCGCCGTCGCCGGCCTGCGAAGGTCCGTCCGGCAGCAGCTCCGACAGCTCTTCGCGGTACTCGACACCGAAGTTCACCAGCAGACCGGTGTTCGCGGTCGGCAGCTTGATGCCGTAGTTGGACAAGTCGCCCGTCACGGACGCGTTGACGATGCGCTCCGTCGTCTCGCCCTTCAGCACCAGCGGAATCTGCAGGTACGCGATCTGATCTGCCGTGATGCCGCCGAGCTGGAACGGGTTGTACGGTACGCAGGCGGCGTCGGTGCCGTCGAGCACCGAGACGCATTGCGGCGTGCCGAACGTCAGCGGATTGATCGGATTGCCGCTGTTGTCGACGCGACGATCGATCTGCACGTTGAGTGCGCGCGCGGTGCGCTCGATCGAGAAGTCGTTGGTCGCGACTGCCGACAGGTTGGTGGTGCCGTACTGGCCATACGCATCGTAGGACCACGTGTCGTTGATGTCGCCGCGGATGCCGAGCACGACGCGGTAGGACTCGTGAGTGATGTCGCTCTGGCGCGGGCCGCCTTCGACGTTACGCTTGCCGATGCGGATCTGCGCGCGATCGGTCGAATTCGCAGCCGTCGAGAGGCCGAACTGTGCGCAGAAGAGCTGTTGCTGCTGTGCTGTGAGCAACGGATGGTTGCACGGCACGCTGAACTGCTGGTTGAACACACCGCTCGGTGCGATCTGCGCGACCGACCGGTCTCGCATGAACATGAATTCGCCGTAGGCGGTTTGACCTTCGGCGACCTCGAGATCGGTGAACACGCCGGCGGTGTAGCGCTCGTCCGGCCGCTGATAGAAGTTCGCCGGGCCGAAATTGAAGGCATCCGTCGCGCCGCTGTACGGGCGCAGTTGGCCCGTCACGCTGTCGATGATGAAGTTGTTCGGCGTGCCGGCCGGCAGTCCGGAGCCGGTCACCGGATCGCGCACTTCCATGCGCGTCGGCGTGGTCGTAGACGAGCCGCCGCAGTCGAACACGTCGCCCGAGTCGAACGTGCAGGCGCTGAAGTCGTAGTCACGCTGCAGGATCGGGTCGATGTCGCTGTAGGTGGCGTAGAAGGTCGCGTTGCCCTTGTCGTCGGCGAAGTTCGAGCCCATGACGAACGAGAAGTCGCGCGAGAAACCGGTCGTAACGTTGTCGTCCGGCAGTGCATAGCCTGCGGAGCGCACGACGTCGGCCGTCGGACTATCGTTCTTGTGCTGGTTGAAGCTGTAGTTGCCTTCGATCTTCACGCCTTCGAAGCGCGTGTTCATGATGAAGTTGACGACGCCCGCGACGGCGTCGGCACCGTAGACGGATGATGCGCCGCCGGTGAGTACCTCGACGCGCTCGATCAACGCCCGCGGAATCTGGTTGAGGTCGGCGGCGCCGGAGTTCGCAGCTGGCGCGCTGTCGGGATTGCCGGGCATGAGCCGGCGGCCGTTGATCAGCACGAGCGTGCGCTTGGCATTGAGTCCGCGCAGGTCGACCGTCGCCACGCCGGTGGACCCGTTGGAGATCATCGAGCCCTGCGCCGCCATCGCCTGCGGGAGCTGGTTGATTATGTCTTCGACGCGCACCTTGCCGGTCTCGGCGATGTCCTCCGACGCAATCGCAGTGACGGGACTGATGCTCGTCATGTTGGGCGTGCTGATGCGCGAGCCCGTGACGACCACTTCCTGGATGGTGCCTTCGTCGGCCGCGTGTACGGGTAGAGCGATCACGGCCGCGCTGGCAGCGCTGGCCAGTAGCGCGCGCCGGACGGCACGCTGCAAGGAACGATTCTGAGTTGCCATTGTCAGCCTCCTGGAGAAGAACGCAGCTCACCCGACGGTTGCCTCCGCAACGTGTTGGAATTCAGCATCAGGGCGCTCCCAGATCGAGTGTTGCGAAATAGTTAATCGCCGGCGGCGATTTGCTGCGCACTCGTTAGGCTGAGATCAGCCGAATCGGACGAGGAGATTCGAGGAAGAATTGGCCCACAAGCCGCGCCGAATGTGGCTCGACGCTGCACATTCAGATCGCTTGGAGCATGATCGGACGGACTCTCCGAAAGCACTGCTGGCACACGGTGGGGTGATTCGTTGTATTCTCGGCACAGCAGCAGCTGAATGCGTGGAGGCAACAACCATGAACTCCGTCAGCGAACCCGTCCTCAAGAACGCGACTGCACCCGACGCCCACACGTCAGTGACCGTAGCGGTCACTTCCTTTCAGCCCGGCGTCACGCAGATCCCGGCGCTGCCCTACGCGATCGTGTGCATGCATCTCGGGCCGTCAGTGGAAGTCACGTGCTCGCGCGGCGGCCGGCTGCGTCATGGGCGTGAAGTGGCCGGTGACCTCGACATCATTCCGGCGCGCACGCCGTCTGCATGGGAGACCAAGCAGGGCGGCACGACCTTGATCATGCGTGTGCCGGATGTGCTGCTGAAGTCAGTAGCCGGCGAACTGGAGATCAATCCCGGCAGCATCGAGATCGCGGATCGCTTTCAGCTTCGCGACCCGGTGATCGAGCACATCGCGTGGGCGCTGAAAGCTGACCTCGACGCCGGCGGCATCGGCGGACGCCTGTTCCGCGAGAGTCTCGGTAAGGCGCTCGCCGCGCGGCTGTTGCAGCGACATAACCAGCGCTCGCTGCCGATGCGCGAAGTCCCGGGCGGGCTCGGCTCGTGGAAGCTGAAGCAGGTGATCTCTTACATCGAGGACAATCTCGAGAGCGAGCTGTCGCTCGCGGAGATCGCATCAGTCGCCGGCGTCAGCGTGTCGCACCTGAAGACGCTGTTCCGGCAATCGACGGGCATGCCGGTGCACCAGTACGTGCTGCGTCGACGCGTCGAGCGCGCGAAGCTACTGCTGCAGGATCGCAGTCTGTCGATCGCGCAAGTGGCGTTCGCGGCGGGATTCGCTCACCAGAGTCACCTGGCGCGGCACATGCGCAAGATCCTCGGCATGACGCCGGCAGTCGTGCGCCAGGAATTGATGAGCCACATCCAGTAGCCGTGGGTCAGGCTTCAGCCTGACTCAAGCTGTCTTTTCCTCACTGACCGCCAACTCGCGGCTCATCTCCTGCCGCATGAGGTATTTCTGGATCTTTCCCGTGACCGTCATCGGGAACTGCTCCACGAAGCGGACGTGCTGCGGCACCTTGTAGTGCGCGATCTGCTCCCGGCAGAACGTGCGGATCGTCTCCGCGTCGCACCGCTCGCCTGCTTTCAGCTTGATCCACGCACACACGACTTCGCCGTAGCGGCGGTCCGGGATGCCGAACACCTGCACGTCCTGGATCTTCGGATGCCGATACAGGAACTCCTCGATCTCGCGCGGCGAGATGTTTTCGCCGCCGCGGATGATCAGGTCCTTCACGCGCCCGACGATGTTGCAGTAGCCGGCCGCATCGAGCGTCGCCAGGTCGCCGGTGTGCATCCAGCCCTGCGCGTCGATGGCTTGCTTCGTCTTCTCCTCGTCATCCCAATAGCCGTGCATCACGCTGTAACCGCGCGTCAGCAGCTCGCCGCGCTCGCCGCTCGGCGTCACACGCCCGTCGGCATCGACGATCTTCACTTCGAGATGCGGGTGGATCGAGCCCACCGTGGAGACGCGTTGCTCCAGGGTGTCATCGCGGTTGCTCTGGAAGCTGACCGGACTGGTCTCCGTCATGCCGTAGGCAATCGTGACTTCCTTCATGTTCATGTCGGCGATCACGCGCTTCATGATTTCCACCGGGCACGGCGCGCCCGCCATCACACCCGTGCGCAGCGTACGCAAGTCGAACTTCTTGAACTCCGGGTGCTCCAGCTCCGCGATGAACATCGTCGGCACGCCGTACAGCGCCGTGCAACGATCCGCTTCGCAAGCTTCGAGCACGCTCTTCGGTTCGAACGCTTCGCCCGGGAAAACCATCGTGGCGCCCCAGGTCACGCACCCGAGCACGCCCATCACCATGCCGAAGCAGTGATACAGCGGCACGGGAATGCACAGGCGATCGTTCTCGCTGAACGTCATGCGCTGCGCGACGAAGTAACCATTGTTGACGATGTTGTGGTGAGAGAGCGTCGCGCCTTTCGGCAGACCTGTCGTGCCGCTCGTGAACTGAATGTTGATCGCATCTTCCGGCTGGAGCTGTGGCCGGAGCTGACGCACGCGCTCGAGATCCGCCGGCGTCCCGGACGCCACGACGTCCGCGTATCGCAGAAAGCCCGCGCGTGGCGCGTCATCGGTGAGAATCGCTGCGCGCAGCATCGGGACCTTCGAGCGGACCTGATCGAGCATTGCGGCGTAGTCGCTGGTCTTGAAGCTCGGCGCGAGCACGAGCGCCTTGCAGCCGACTTTGTTGAGCGCGTATTCGAGCTCCGAGGTGCGATAAGCCGGATTGATCGTGACGAGGATCAGGCCCGCCTTCGCGCTCGCGAACTGCGTGACGACCCATTCGTAGCGGTTCGGCGCCCAGATGCCGATCCGGTCGCCCGGCTCGAGACCGAGGTGTACGAACCCAGCCGCCAGGCGATCTGCCGCCGCGTCGAGCTCGCGGTAGGTCCAGCGGATGTTCTGATGTCGGACGACGAGCGCCTCGCGATCGCCCCAGCGCGCGGCCGCTTCCTCCAGCACCGCCCCGACCGTCTTGTAGAGCAGCGGCTCATCGCCGACACCGCTCACGTAGCTCAGGTTCGTCATAATATGACTATCGAATCCAGGATAACGAGAACGACAGTATGCCGAATTCCGTGCACTTCTCCCGCCGCACGGTGCTTGCGGGCATCGCGGCCGCCGCCGGCGCATCGACTGTGAAGTCGCTGGCAGCAGAGCGCGACGAGCAGCGCGGGTCCGCAGTGCAAACCGGCCGTCGCGATGTGATCGTGGTCGGCGCCGGGGTGTTCGGCGCCTGGACCGCGTGGCATCTGCTCAAGCTCGGGCGCAAGGTGCTGCTGCTCGATGCCTGGGGACCGGCCCACGCTCGCGCCTCCTCGGGCGGAGAGTCGCGCATGACGCGCACCGTCTACGGCCGCGATGAAATCTACACGCGCTTCGCCTGGGAATCATTGGACGAATGGCGATGGTTATCCAGCCGTTCGGGCCTGCCCATCTTCCATCCAACGGGGGTGTTGTTCTTCTTCGGCCGCCGCGAGCCATACGTGACGCAGAGCATCGAAGTGCATCAGCGCGCCGGCATCGCGCTCGAAGTGTTCGATCGCGCGGCGCTTGCCAAGCGCTTTCCGCAGATCGCGTGGGACGGCGTCGAGCTCGGCTTGTACGAGCGCGATACGGGCGTGCTGATGGCGCGGCGCGCGGTGCAAACCCTGGTGCAGGAGTTCGTCGCCGCCGGCGGCGAGTATCGACAGGCCGCGATCGTGCCGCCGCAGCCGGATGCCTCGTTCGACTCCATTCAAACCGCCGCGGGCGAGAGCTTGAGCGCCACGCGGTTCGTGTTCGCGTGCGGCCCGTGGCTGCCGAAGGTTTTTCCGGAAATACTCGGGCAGCGCATTTTCCCGACGCGCCAGGAAGTGTTCTTCTTCGCGCCCCCGGCGGGCGACCCGCGCTTCACCCCGGCCCACCTGCCCGGCTGGGCGGATTTCAACGACGGCGACATCTTCTATGGGATGCCGGACCTCGAATCGCGCGGCTTCAAGATCGCGCACGATCAGCACGGCGCCCCGATCGATCCCGATGTGGGCGAGCGCACGGCGAGTCCGCAGGCGATCGCCGCTGCGCGCGACTACATGAAGCGACGTTTCCCGGCGCTCGCCGACCGCCCGCTGGTGGAATCGCGTGTCTGCCAGTACGAGAACAGCTCGAACGGCGACCTGCTGATCGATCGGCATCCGCAATGGGAGAACGTGGTGCTGGTCGGCGCCGGATCAGGTCACGGCTTCAAGCACGGGCCGGCGGTCGGGCGCTACGCGGCGCAGCTCGTCAACGGGTCCCAGAAGAACATCGAGCCGCGATTCAGCCTGCAGAGCAAGGCGGCGCAACAGCGGCGGGACGTGCACTGAGCTGCAGGGCTTCGGCCGAGTGCGACGTGGGCGACTGCAAACTCATCGTCAGCGTCGGCCCACCTCGAAAGTTGAGAACGATACGATCGGCCGCGCGCGCAACGTCGCCGACCGTGCGTCCCACGATCGACGCGAGCAGGATGCGACCGGAAGGCGAGTTCGAAAGCCGCTGACCGTCGAGCTCGACGGCATTGTTCAACGTCAACACGACGTCGCCGTGAAAGCGGAGCTGCACGTAGTCGCGGATCAACTCGGCCTCGCGCACGATTTTGGTGATCAGCTCGTCCAGCTGTTTCAGATGTCTGACCGGGTCTGGCGGTCTGGCGGTCATTCGTTCCTGACGACGAACCTGCGCTGCTCTCGATCCTTGATGACTTCGTCGCCGCGGAACACGCGGCCGTTCATCGCGACGTATACACCGGCCGGAAGTGTCTGAGCAGCCGCGAACGCCATGCCGATGTTGAAAGTCGCGTCGCTGTCGCTGAAGCGGGCCGGCGACAAGGCGCCCGTCAGGACAATGGTCTTGCCGGGAATCGCGGCCAGCACTGTGGCGGAATCGGTCATCGTGTCCGTGCCGTGCGTGATCACGACGCGACGCGAGTCGAGTGCCGCGACGGTCTCCTTCAGCCGCTGGCGGTCCTCGTCGGTCAGCTCGAGGCTGTCCTTGCGCAGCAACTCGACGATCCGGTACGGATGCGTCACGTTCGCTGTATCCAACAGCTTCTTCACGACCGGCTCGCCGATCTGGTAGATGCTCAGGGCGTCGAAGTAGGCTTTGTCGATCGTGCCGCCGGTGGTCACGATCACGATGGGCTCGGGTCCTTGCATGGGGGCGCACGATACACGAGGCCGGCGCGGCTGACGAAAGTCAGCACGGCAGGCCCGACGCCTGGACAATGTCCCGGCTAGGGTGACCGGCGTAGAGTTCGCGCGATTCACGGTTTTTTCACGACTGCCGCGACCTCGGGCTCACGTTCCGGGCCTATAACGGGCCGCGTCTACACTCCGTAGTCCAGGGAGATCCTCTATGCGCACTCACTCGTTGTGCCTCGCTGCACTCGCGCTGGGTCTGGCGACGGCCCCGTTGCATGCCCAAGTTCCCGTCCACAAGCACTACCAAGAGACCGATAACTTCGACACAGCCGCCTCCTCCGGCGCCCGCGCGCCGCGGCTGCAGAAGGTCGGCAAGCACGCGTTCCCGGTCACGACCCAGTCCGCTCAGGCCCAGTTGTTCATGAACCAGGGCCTGAACCTGGCTTATGGCTTCAACCACGCGGAAGCCGGCCGCGCGTTTGCCGAAGCGGCCCGCCTCGATCCGAACCTCGCGATGGCCCACTGGGGCATGGCGTTGGTGCTCGGCCCGAACATCAACGCGCCGATGGGCCCCGACGAAGAGCCGAAAGCACTGGCCCACCTCAAACAGGCACAGGCGCTGAAGTCGAAGGCGTCGCAGCGCGAGCGCGACTACATCGACGCACTCGCTGCGCGCTACACCGGCAAGACCGAGGATCGCGTCGCGGCCGACCAGGCCTACGCGGGTGCGATGCGCGCGCTGTACCAGAAGTATCCGGACGATGAGGACGCCGCGACCTTGTATGCCGAATCGCTGATGGACCTCAGCCCGTGGAATTACTGGAACCGTGCGGGCGTGCCCTACGAGCGCACCGCCGACATCACGGCGGCGCTCGATAAAGCGATGAAGAAAGATCCGGATCACACGGGCGCCCTGCACCTGTGGATCCACCTGTGGGAGGCCAGTAACACGCCAGAGCGTGCTGAAGCTGCCGCCGATCGCCTGTTGCCGCTCGCGCCTGCAGCCGGTCACCTGGTCCACATGCCGGGGCACCTGTTCCAGCGCGTCGGTCGCTACAACGATGCCGTGAAGGCCAATCAAATGGCGGTCGTTGCCGACGAGGACTACATCTCGCAGTGCCGGGCGCAGGGCCTGTATCCGATGGCCTATTACCCGCACAACATTCACTTCCTGTGGTTCGCCGCGACGATGGCCGGCGAGAGCAAGCTCGCCATCGATGCGGCCGACAAGACGACCAAGTCGATCCCGGTCGAGGCTCTGAAGGATGTGCCGCTGCTGCAGACCTTCCTGCTGGCTCACGACTACTCGCTGGTGCGGTTCGGCAAGTGGGATGAAATCCTGGCGGCGCCGGCGCCGCGCGCCGACACGTTGTTCACCCGCGCCACGCGCAGCTATGCGCGCAGCTTCGCGCTCATCCGCAAGAAGGATTTCGCGGGAGCGCGCAAAGAGATCGACTCGATCAAGAAGATCGCCGCCGATCCGCAGCTCATCGCCGCGCCGACGTCGATGTCGCTGAACCTCGCGGACTCGGTGCTGCGAATCGGTGTCGAAGTGCTCGAGGGCGAGCTCGCCGCCGCGCAGGGCAACTTCGACCAGGCGATCGCGCATCTCGACCGAGCGGTGCGCTACGAGGACGCGATGATCTACACCGAGCCGGACGACTGGCATCAGCCCGTGCGCCACAACCTCGGCGCGGTGCTGCTGCAGGCGGGTCGCCCTGTAGAGGCGGAAAGCGTCTACTGGGACGATCTGAAGCGCCATCCGAAGAACGGCTGGGCGCTGTTCGGGCTCTCGCAGGCACTGCGCGCGCAGAACAAGACGGATGAGGCCAAGCGCATCGAAGCCGACTTCAAGAAGGCCTGGGCGGATGCGGACGTGCAGCTCACTGCGTCGCGGTTCTGATGCGAGGTTCGCGTAGTTGGTTGGCCGTGATCGCGCTGCTCGGCGCGGTCACGGCCGCTTACGCCGACGGTCCGGGCGGCTATCGGCCGAAAAGCCCGGGTCCGGTTCCGCTGTCGGAGCAGCAGGCGATCGACGCCTACACTGCCGGCTACGCGTCGATTCTTCGGGCCGAGCATGCCGAGAATCTAGCGGCTGCTTCATCGGACGATGCGGAGCGGCAGGCGGCGCTCCGCAAAGCGCAGGAGGCGTATCAGCTATCGCTGCCGCACTTCACTGAGGCTGGTCGCCTCGACAGCTCGATGCACGAGGCCTACACGTACCTGGGCTTTGCGAACCGCAAGCTTGGACGGTACGACGAGGCGTTGCGTGCGTACGCGCAGGCGCTGAAGATCAATCCCGATGCGGTCCACGCGATCGAGTATCAGGCAGAAGCGCTGCTGGCCCTGAATCGCATCGACGACGTGCGCTTCAACTATTTGCGGCTGTACGCGCTGGATCAGCAGCAAGCAGCGAAGCTGCTGCAGGCAATGCGCGCGTGGATGGAGACGAACAAAGGAAAGCCGCCAACGGGCATCGACATGCCGGCGCTGGCGGAATGGATGGAGAGTCAGGCCGCGAGTTTGAAAGTGGTGCCGGGAGAGAAAGTGTGGTGAAACTCAGCAGCGCAGCAATGCTGCGGTGTGCAGTTTCCCCTCAATTTTTCTCCCGGCACCAACTACTCCAACTACT
>Ga0075419_10001287_pt1 | contig 16264 bp, 14 predicted proteins | sample SoiMetdeltSBSDD3_FD_76900 | JGI IMG/M metagenome (GOLD analysis project Ga0075419, IMG submission 76900) | Bulk soil microbial communities from a Populus tree surrounding site in Tennessee, USA - Soil MetaG P. deltoides SBSDD3 | ecosystem: Environmental > Terrestrial > Soil > Tree plantation... | reverse complement strand
TGGCTGAGGCCGGTGGCGATGTCGGTCACGCCCGAGAGCCCCACCACTTCCACCGGCGTCAACCGGCGCTCGGTGGTGCCGTCACCAAGCTCCCCGCTGCCGTTGCCTCCCCAGCAGCGGACCTCACCGCCGGCCACCACCGCACAGGTGGATGCGTTGAAGGCGGCGATGTCGGTCACGCCCGAGAGCCCCGGCACCGCCACCGGCGTCAACCGGTCCTCGGTGGTGCCGTCACCGAGCTGGCCGAAGATGTTGGATCCCCAGCAGCGGACCTCGCCGCCGGCCACCACCGCACACGAGTGAAACGCGCCGTTGGCGAGGTCGGTCACGCCCGAGAGGCCCACCACTTCCACCGGCGTCAACCGGCGCTCGGTGGTGCCGTCACCCAGCTGGCCGCTGCCGTTGTCTCCCCAGCAGCGGACCTCGCCGCCGGCCACCACCGCACACGAGTCTTCGTGGCCAAGCGCGACAGCCGTGGCACCACGCAGGGGGGCGGCGCCGGGCACGATGTCGCCCACGTCCAGGGTTGGCCCCGCGATGACGAACTCGGTCGCGGTCTCGGGGTCACTGCCGACCATGCCCACGAAGGTCCCGGTTCCGTCCGGTCGGACCAGGAGCAGGTTTAACGACACCGGCACCGCGTTCGAGTCGAACCCGCCCACCACGAACGTGCCGTCGCCTGCGGTGGTGTCCTCGAGGGCCCGGGGCGGGATTGGCTCGTCGGTGGGGATCGCCGCCACACGGACACCACCGAGCGGGACGCCGCTTCCATCGACAACCCGCCCCTGCACGGACCCCGCGTCGTGCAGAGAGAAATCGGCGATCTGCAACTGGCCCGGAGCGAGCTCGATACCCCACTCGCCATTGGTGAACCCCTGCCACTGGACCGTCGTGAACTCGTCCTGGGTGGCACGGAACGTGTAGCGCCCACCGGCGTGCAGATCGAGCTCGAAGCACGGCTCCCCCACTGGGCTCGACTCACACAGGTTGCTGACGGTCGTGGCCGCCAACTCGCCCGTGTCGGCGTGGAACGCATCGACCCGGACACCGGTCTGGCCACTGTCATGGGAGTAGGTGTGACCCCAGACCGTCGTCATCTCCGGCACCAGCGCAGCATCGAGCCGAGCGGGCGAACCCGCCGACACAGGCACGTCCCTTGCCGTGTCCCACGTGTCGGCGTCCTCCCACCAGTGACCCACCGAGAACTCCACCCGATAGGTGCCCTCCGCCAATGAACCCGACCGGATCCGGTATGTGCCGTCCTCGCCGGTGTGGGCCCGAGCCACCACCGACTCCTCGCTCGACGAGTACACCCGCACCGGAACCCCCACGAGCGGCTCACCGGTATCCGCGTGCGTGAGTGTGCCCTCCAGCACCACCGGGCCTACGTCACATCCAACCAGCACCGCCGCTGCCAACAAGACACCAGCGCACAATCCCGCCATACGAACAGGTCGTCGAAGCACAGCCCCAGCTCCCCCATGCCGTCGCGTCGGCCCCACAGCATCGCACGACCCCAGCGCGGAACCCGGACGGTTGACTGCTCACCTACTCCGCCGGCCGAGGACGGCGCCGGAGGCGCCGCCCGCAGGCCAGGCGCCGGCTCTGCCGGCGCGGTCTTGACCTCCTAGAGCCAGATTCGGCTGGCACGAAGCTGGCACGGTGGGCCGATCCGGCGCTCAGTCCCCGCTCGGCCGGACCGCTGGCATGGGCCCTGACCTGGTGTGGAGCGGGTGACGGGAATCGAACCCGCATTGTCAGCTTGGGAAGCTGATGTTCTGCCATTGAACTACACCCGCATGGTGAGACTGCGAGGCTAGCCGACCCGCCCGGGCGGCAGCACCCGGGCGGGTCGGGCCGGCGTGTCAGGTGCGGAAGGCCGAGGCCGATGTGTCGGCGTCGCTGTCCGTGCCCGAATCGGTGCCCGAATCCGAGCCGTCGTCACCGCCGCGGTCGCCCCGCGGGGCGCCGCCGCCCGGCTTGTCCGGGCAGTCCTCCGGCCGTTGCTGGCCGTCGTCCGGGGCCTGCTGCTCGTCCGAACCGCCCGATTCCGGGGCCTGCTGCTCGTCCGAACCGGTGTCGCCGGTGTCGTCGGACCCGCCGGTGCCGTCGTCGGGTGTCGTCTGGCTCGTGTCGGGATCGGTGGTCGTCGGGCTGTCCTGGGCTGCCGCCCAGCCTGCACCGCCGACCAGCATGATCCCGGCCACCGCCACCGCGGTGGCCAGGCGTCGTGGTGTCCATTGCATCGTGTACCTCCATCGTCGGGGTCAGCCGACAGCACACCGCGCGATGCTCAGAACTCCCGCAGAGCCGCCACCGAAGTCGCTGCAACGATCCCCTCGGCCGGCTCTCAGGCTGCGTTCAGCGTCCTCCCAGCTTGGTCACCCAGGCTGGCCACCATGAGTGGCGAGACCCTCCTGCTGGTGGACGACGAGGACAACCTGCGCAGCATGCTCGAGGCCGCGCTGCGGCACTCCGGCTTCGAGGTCCACGCCGTCGAGTCCGGGCGGGCGGCCCTCGCCGCCATCGGGGAGGTCGAGCCAGATCTCGTCGTCCTCGACGTCATGCTGCGCGACCTCGACGGCTTCGAGGTGTGCCGCCGCTGGCGCCAGGAGAACCGGCGCACGCCCGTCGTCTTCCTCACCGCCCGGGACGGCACCGACGACACCGTGCGCGGGTTTACCACGGGGGGCGACGACTACATCGTCAAGCCGTTCAGCCTCCACGAGCTCGTCGCCCGCATCCAGGCCGTTCTCCGCCGCACCGGCGCCTCCCGCAACGGATCGACCCTCGCCTGCTCGGATCTCAGCCTCGACGACGAGGCGCACCTCGTCGTCCGGGGCGGCCGCAGCGTCGACCTGTCGCCGACCGAGTTCAACCTGCTCCGCTTCCTGCTCGCCAACCAGGGCAGGGTCCTCAGCAAGGCGCAGATCCTCGACCACGTGTGGTCCTATGACTTCGGGGGCGACGGCGGGGTCGTCGAGACCTACATCGGCTACCTCCGCCGCAAGCTCGACGCCGGCGGCCGGCCCCGCCTGATCCACACCATCCGGGGCGTGGGCTACACCCTGCGGGAGCGCTGAGGCGTGTCGCTCCGCGCCCGGCTGCTCGTCGGCCTCGGCGTGGTCGCGGCGGTGCTCGTGTTCGCGGCGGTCAGCGTGACCCGGGCCGCCTCCGCCTACCTGGTCGACCAGGTCGACGACCGGCTGCCCTCCGTGACCGGCGACTGGGGACCCCCCGGCGGCGGGGACGACGGCCACAACTTCAGCCCGTTCTACGTCGGGGAGATCGACCCGGGAGCGACCACCGTGCGGACCGTCCAGCTGCCGGACGCCGGCCCCGGTGGCGACAGCCCGCCGGTGCCGGACATCGACGCGGCGCAGGCCAGGGAAGCGGCCGCGAGCAGGGATCCCTACTTCACGGTCGGCTCCGACGACCCGGGCGTGCGCTACCGGGTGCGAGCCGCGGCCGCCCGGGACGGCGGCCGGATCACGGTCGTGGCCACGTCGCTGGCGGACACGGATGCCGCCGTGAGCCGGCTGGTGACCGTGGAGGTGCTGGCGACGGCCCTGGTGCTGGGCCTCCTGGGGCTGGTGGCGTTCTGGGTGCTGCGCCTCGGCGTCCGGCCGCTCAAGGACATGACCCGCGCGGCCTCCTCCATCGCCGACGACGGCGGTGGTGACCTGAGCCGCCGGGTCCCCGAGGCCCCGGACGGCACCGAGGCGGCCGAGCTCGGCGCCGCGCTCAACCACATGCTCGCCCGCATCGAGACCGCCTTCGCCGAGAGGGAGGCGTCCGAGCGGCGCCTGCGCCAGTTCGTGGCCGACGCCTCCCACGAGCTGCGGACCCCCGTCACCACCATCCGCGGCTACGCGGAGCTGCACCGCCGCGGCGGCCTCGAGGATCCGGGCGACCTGGCCGCCGCCATGCGCCGCACCGAGTCCGAGGCCGAGCGGATGGCCGCGCTGGTGGACGACCTCCTCCTGCTGGCCCGACTCGACCAGGGCCGTCCGGTCGAGCGCCGGCCGGTCGACCTCGGCGTGCTCGCCATCGACGCCGCGGGCGACGCCCGGGTCGTGGCGCCCGCCCGGACCGTTCGGGCCACCACCGAGGAAGGGGTGGTCGTGCCGGGCGACGAGCACCGCCTGCGCCAGGTCCTGGCCAACCTGGTGAGCAACGCCATCGTGCACACCCCTGGCGACACCGCGGTCCGGGTCGCGGTCCGCCGGGACCCCGCCACCGGCACGGCCGTCGCCGAGGTGGCCGACGACGGGCCGGGCATGACGGCCGAGCAGGCCGCCCATGCGTTCGACCGCTTCTACCGGGCCGACGCCGGACGGTCGCGCGACCGGGGCGGCTCGGGCCTCGGCCTCGCCATCGTGCAGGCCATCGCCGCCGCCCATGGCGGCCGGGCCACCGTCGACACCGCGCCCGGCCAGGGCACCACCGTGAGGGTCGAGCTACCCGACCACTAGTGTCCGCGCCCGATGATCCTGTCGGACCGCACCATCCGCGAGCGGCTGGCGGCCGGGCGCATCGGCATCGACCCGCTCGACGACTCGTGCATCCAGCCCAGCTCCGTCGACCTGCGCCTCGACCGGCTGTTCCGGGTCTTCCTCAACCACACCATGCCGGTCATCGACGTGAAGCAGGACCTGACCGACCTCACCCGGCTGGTGGAGATCGCCGACGACGACGCCTTCATCCTGCACCCGGGCGAGTTCGTGCTCGGCTCGACCTACGAGCAGGTGACGCTGCCCGACGACCTGGTGGCCCGCATCGAGGGCAAGTCGAGCCTGGGCCGTCTCGGCCTGCTCATCCACTCGACCGCCGGGTTCATCGACGCCGGGTTCTCGGGCCACATCACGCTGGAGCTGTCGAACGTCGCCAACCTGCCGATCACCCTGTACCCGGGCATGAAGATCGGCCAGGTGAGCTTCCTGGAGATGACCACCCCCGCCGACGTCCCCTACGGCTCGAAGGCGGTCGGCTCGAAGTACCAGGGCCAGCGGGGCCCGACCCCCAGCCGCTACTGGGAGAACTTCCGCGGAGCCAGCTAGCCGCCCGGTCCCGACGGGCGGGTCACCGAGATCGTGCTCGTGGCCACCGGCGTTCCGTCGAACTCGAGCGTTACGGTGACCATCCCGTCCTCCTGTTCGCCGTCCCCGTCGCCGTACGGCGGCCCGCTGAGGGTGAGGATCCCCGGGAACGTCGGCACCGCGCCGGGGCCGAAGTCCGCGACCTGGCAGACGATCGTGGTCGGCAGCCCGCCGTTGAAGACGTCACTCCACGACGCACCCGGACCCGGCGCCTCCCAGTCCTCGACGGCGCAGCCGGGCGGCAGCGCCGTGGGCAGCAGGGCCCGCAACCGCTCCGCGTCCAGCGGCGTGAGGGGGAGGAGCTGGAGCAGTGCGTCGACCTCCAGGTTGGTGAACAGGCCCGGCACGAGCAGCCCTGTGTCGTCGCCGGCCGCGACCCGGATCGTGGCGCCGGGGCGGGGGGCCGGGCCCGTGTTGGCCGCTCCCACGGTCAGCTGCCCGACGGACAGCGCCCGGCCCGTCTCGACGACCGGCGTCCACACCGGGTCGGTGAGGTCGAGGCCCGCCTCGTACAGGGACAGCTCGATGGCGGCTGGCAGCTCGGCCTCGAGGGCGCCGCCCCGGAACAGCCGGACCATCGCGGTCTGGCCGGGTCCGTCGATCTGGAGGTCGAAGTCGAACAGGGTCGATCCGCCGGTGGGCGGCTGGTCGAGCGCGCAGGTGATGGCCTGGCCGCCGGGCGTGCACCGGCCGTCGACGGTGGCCTCGGGGAAGATCCGGGCGCCCGGCGTCAGCTCGACCCGCAGGCTGAGCGGGGCCGCCTGGGCGGGCGCGGCCGGGAGGACCGGCGCCAGGAACTCGGTGCCCGACGCCGGGACCGAGAAGGCGGTGGACGTCAGCCCCGGCAGCACGCCCGGCTCGGCGATCGCCAGCGACAGGGCGCCGCGGCCGATGGCCGACGGGGTCCATCCTGCGGATGCGATGGTCAGCGGAGGTGGCGACGGGGTGGGGCCAGGACCGGGATCCGGCGGCGGAGGCGTGGGACCCGGACCGGCAGGGGGCGTCTGCGGTGGCGTCGACGTGGAGGGCGTCGATGGCGTCGACACGCTCGGCCGCGTCGTGCGCGTCGTGCGGGTCGGGCTCGACCCGCTGCGGGACCGGGGCACGAACCGGGACCGCGGCGAGTCGAAGTCGTTGTCGCCGAAGCGGCCGAACAGGCTCGACTCGTCGTCGAACGGGCTCAGCCCGAAGTCGTCGTCGCCGAACAGCGAGCCCCCGCCGTCCCCGTCGTCCCCACCCCGGTCGTCGTCGCGGTCGGACGCCCGGCTGCTCGACCCGATGTCGGTGGCATCGGCGGCCCGGTCGACCGAGTCGTCCGCCCGGGCCATGACCGTGCCCAGCCCGGCCAGGCCGGCGACGACCGCGGTGATGGCGGCGGCGCTGCCCAACGTCGGCGCCAGGTGGCGCAGCTTGCCGAGGATCCCCGACTGTCCGCCGCCTCCGCCCCCGCCCGCGGCCGCGCCGCCCGCGGCGGCCGCCACCACGGCGCCGCCGCCGACCTTGGCCCCGGCCAGGAGGAACAGCGGCAGGACGGCCCGGGCCAGCACCCGGTTGACGTCCTCCAGCTCGGCCACGAGCGCCCGGCACGACTCGCACCCCTCGAGGTGGTTCTCGACCGCGGTGTGGTCGCGCGTGGACAGCCCGTCGCGCACGTAGGCGCCGAGCTGGGACCGGTAGGGGTCGTGGTCCGGCATCGGCGACGCCAGCAGGTGTGCCTGGAGATAGGACTGGCGCAGCTTCTCGCGGGCCCGGTACGCCATCGCCGCCGCGGCGTTGGCCGACACGCCGAGCACCCCGGCCAGCTCCTTGGGCTGGCGGCCCTCGACCGCCGTGTGCCACAGCACGGCCTGCCACCGCTCGGGCAGCGACTCGAAGGCCTGGGTGATCATCTCCCGGTCGGCCCGGGCCAGCTCGGGGGCATCGGCCGCGTCGCCGACCGGCCCGGGCACCTCGTCCAGCGGCTGATCGGCCGGTCGCTCGCCCTGCTCGGCGGCAAGTCGCCGCAGGGTGACGAACAGGTAGGCCCGGAACGACTCGGTCGGGCCCGCACCACGGCGGATCGCCCCCAGCACCCGCTCGAACGCACCGCTCACCAGGTCGTCGGGATCACCGATTCGCCTGTACGTCGACGCCAGCCGCCGGGCCGCGGCCTCGTGACGGACGTACAACTCCGTGAACGCGGCCTCGTCGCCGGCCCGTGCCTGTTCCAACAGCTCGACGTCGGAGAGAGCGGTGATCGTCATGGTGGGGGCCCCGCCGACAGTCTGGCTCAACCGTTCCGCCTGGGCCAGAGCAGGGCTACTACTCCTCGTGGCTGGTCGGCGCCGGCGTGCGACCACTCACCGGAGGAAGAGGGCCGTCCACGCGATGTCGGCGACGTCCACGAGATTTTTTCCGTGACCTGCGTCATGATCCTCCACGCCGCCCCTCTCTAGGCGGCATGAAGGAGCCACAGAGCCCGACGGGCCCAGACCACCAGGGCAAGGACGGCCCTGCACGGTTCCTCGACGTCGTCGACCGGTCGGGGCCGCCTCACCGGCCGGTCGGCGACGACCTCCTCTCTCGCTGGCACATCGGTGCGGCCACGTCGCTGCCGCTATCCGAGTGGGCCGACCCGGCGACCCGGCATCTGGCCGACGCGTTCGAGTCCGGCGCCGACCTCGTCGCGGTCGAGGAGGCCGTCGTGGCGTTCGCCCAGGCGCGGGCCGGCGCCGAGCATCCGGCCGAGGCACTGGCCGCCGACCTGGTGGCGCTCGTCCGCCTGGCCTGGCCGACCGCGGGCCACGAGTGGAGCGACTGGGTCGACCCGGTCGGCCTCCTGGCCCGCGCCCTCGGCGCTTGGGCGGTGGAGCGGGACAGCCGCGCCGGTTGCGTCGAGTGCCAGGACCCGGTCACCGGGCTGGTATCTGGCCACTTCCTCCGGGCCCGGCTGCGAGAGCTGCACGACCAGTGCCGCGCCCTGGCCATCTCGGCCCCGCTGACGTTCGGGGCGGTCATCGTCGATCTCGAGCTGAGCGCCGTCGCGGCGCCCGAGCGCATCGGCGTCAGGGTCGCGGCGGGCCGCATCCTGGCGTCGCGCTTCCGGGCGGGTGAGACCGTGGCGGCGCTCGGCTCGTCCCGACTGGTGGCGGTGATGCCGGCCTACGGCATCGGGCGTGCCATCGATGAGGTGACGGCCGACTTCGCCGGGCTCTCCCCGTCTGGCGGGGTTCGTGTCACCGTGCAGCGCCGGCGCTTCGCCGACGACGCCGACGCCACCTTCCAGTCGCTGGCGGAGGCCTCGGTGGGCTCCTAGGGCGGACAGAGCCCACCAAGGAGGGTGCGTCGCCCGGCGGGCGGGCGGCGCACCCACACACTCTCCCCGCTCAGCCGAACGTCCTGGAGTCGAGCTCCCGGACCCGGCCCGCCAGGGCGGCCAGGATCTTGTGGTTCAGCGTCGGAACCTCGTCGAGCAGCCCCGAGAACTCGCGGGGGCCGAGCACGAGGACCGTCAGCGGCGTGGCCGCAGTGACGGTGGCCGTGCGCGGGCCGTGGTCCAGCAGGGCCAGCTCGCCCACGCAGTCGCCTGGGCCCAGCTGGGCGATGGTCTGGCCGCCGCGGGTCACGTCCGCGTGGCCGTCGACGATGATGAACGCCTCGCGACCCACGTCCCCCTGGGTCACGAACTCCTTGCCCTGGTCCAGGGTCAGCTCGACGGTCGCCTTGGCGATGTCGCGCAGCTCCTTCGTCGTGCACCCCGAGAAGAGCGGGACCGCGGCGAGATGGTTGAGGTAGTCCTCGCGTGCCATGGCGGCGCAGCTTAGGGAGCCTGCTCTTCTGCTGCCCGCCGGCCACCTCCGGTGACGCGCGGCGACCTACTTTCCGTGACCCGGCCTCCCGCGAGCGTGACGTTCATACGTCGGAAACAAACGCGAAACCGAGGGTCCGTAGCTTGCCGAACCGTGGAGGTGGCTCTCGTCCACTGGCCGGCCGAGCAGGACCGGCGCGAGGAGCTACGCCGGGCCGGCCAGCCGCGGCTCCTGCTGGTCGAGGGAGGCGCCCCGCCGGTCCCCACCGACGAGCTCGAGGACTGGATCCGGCTGCCCGCCGACGACCTCGACCTCCGGGTCCGGGTCGAGGCGCTGCGGCGCCGCAGCGGCAACGACAGCGGCGCCGTGCCCGTGCTCGACGACGACGGCGTGCTCCGCCTCGACGACCGGTGGGTGTCGCTGCCGCCGGTGGAGGCGCGGCTCACCGCCGCGCTGCTCGAGCGGTTCGGCGCCGTGGTGTCCCGCGACGCGCTGGCCCGCTCCGGCTGGCCGGGCGGGTCGCCGGGCCGCAACGCGCTGGACGTCCACGTGCTGCGGCTGCGCCGCCGGCTGTCGCCGCTGCGGCTGGCCATCCGCACGGTCCGGTCGCGCGGCTACCTGCTGGAACGGGCCAACGGCGGCGGCCACGAGCAGATCCGCCCCGCGCACACCAACGGCAGCGGCAGCGTCCGGCGCATGACTGCCGGCTGAGCCCGCCGTCCGCACGCAGCCGCCTGGGGTGACTACGCCTACCGCACGCGGGGTACTCCCTGGTCGCCGGACGGGAGTCGCCCGGCGGAGACCGGGCTGGGACACCTGTTCAAGGGAGGCTCATCATGCGCGGACGCGTACGCATCCCCATCCTGCTGCTGATCTGGATCATCATCGGCGTATTCGTCGCCGTGAACAAGGGCTACGCCGACACCATCGACAACGCGTCGCAGGTCGCGACGTTCGTGCTGGCGGTGTTCCTGTGGCCCATCCCCGCGCTGGACGGCGCGGTCGGCATCACGTTCTAGATCCCTCTGCCGCTCGGGGGCGCGGGCTCAGCCCGCGCCCCCGAGGCGCGTCAGGACGGCGGCGAGATGGTGCTGGTGGGGCAGGCCCACGGCGCCCATGGCCAGCTGGTAGCGGAGCGTGTCGCCCACCACGGTGAGCCGGCGCTCGACGGTGAGCACCTCCTTCGCCGTGGCGGTCCGGGCGATGCCGGTCGTGCGCAGGTGCAGGGCCAGGCCGTCGGGCTGGGTCGTGACCGTGCCCTCCTCCACCTCGGCGATGCCGCTGCCGTAGGCGAGGACGAGCTCGGCCCGGCCGGGGCCGCCGCCGCGCAGGAACCCGCTCTCGGCGTGCAGGGGCAGGCCTGTCTCCGTGTTCTCGGTGGTCGCCCGGTACGACATCCGGGGCTTGCCCGCGTGCTCGAACGTGGCCGTCTCGCGGAACCGGAACGACTCGACCGTTGGGTAGCCGCCCTCGCCCTCGCCCTGCCAGGTGCCGAGGAGGGAGGCGAGCTCGGCGAGGTCGGGGTGGAGGTCCACGGTCGGGACCGTAGTCCTCCGGGGCCTCAGCCGGCCTGCCGGGCGACGGCCTCGGCCGCGGCCCGGATCTCCTCGACCGAGCGGAGATAGCGCTCCTCGATCGGGGTGTCGTCGATCGGCCAGCCGTCGTGGCCGATCTCGTACACGAGCGGCTCGCCGGTCGGGATGTTGAGCTCGACCACCTCGTCGTCGGTCAGGCCGCTGAGGTGCTTCGCGAGCGCCCGCAGGCTGTTGCCGTGCGCCGCCACCAGCGTGGTCCGGCCGAGCGCCAGGTCGGGGACGATGCCGTCGTACCAGTACGGCAGCATGCGCTCGACGACGTCGGCCAGGCATTCGGTGTCCGGCACGACCTCGGGCGGCAGCCCGGCGTAGCGGGGGTCGTGACGGACATTGCGCTCGTCGTCGCGGGCCATGGGCGGCGGCGGCACGTCGTAGGCGCGGCGCCAGACCTTGACCTGGTCGACGCCGAACCGCTCGGCCGTCTCCTTCTTGTCGAGGCCCTGGAGGTCGCCGTAGTGGCGCTCGTTGAGCCGCCAGTGGCGGCGCACCGGGATCCACGAGCGGTCCATCTCCCGCAGCGCCAGCTCGGCCGTGCGGATGGCCCGGGTCAGCACCGACGTGTGCAGGACGTCGGGCGCCAGCCCGCGCTCGGCCATCAGCCGGCCGGCCTCGACGGCCTGGGCCTCGCCCTTGGGGCTCAGCTCGGCGTCGTACCAGCCGGTGAACAGGTTCTTGCGGTTCCACTCGCTCTCGCCGTGGCGGAGCAGGACGAGCGTCGAGGTCACGGCGGGTTCGTCGTCGGCCCACCGCCGCCGCCACCACCGCCGCCGCCCTCGAACTCCCCGACGAAGATCGTCACCGTGTCGCCCCGGTTGACCTGAGAGTTGCCCGAGGGCGACTGGGTGATGACGATGCCGTCCTGGTTCTGGTTCTGGACCGTCTGGTTCTCGACCCGCACCTGCAGTCCGGCGCCCTCGAGCGCGCTGCGCGCGTTCTGCTCACTGAGGCCCTGGACCGGCGGGACCGTGACGCGTTCGGCGCCCGTCGACACGATCAGCGTGATCGGGTCGCCCGGCCGGGCCTGAGCGTTGGCCGCCGGGTCGGTGCGGATGACATTGCCGTTCGGGATGTCGGCCGACGCCTCCTGCCGGCTCTGGATGTTGGTGAAGCCGGCCTGCTGGAGCGTCGAGCGGGCGGTGGCCTCGCTCTGGTTGGTCACGTCCGGCACCGGCACGGTGCCCGAGCCGGACGAGACCTCGATCGTCACCTGGTTGTTGACGGCCAGCATCTCGCCCGCGCCGGGCGTCTGGGTGACCACGAGGCCCTCCTCGACGTCCGCGCTCTCCACCGGGACCTGGTTGGGCAGGAATCCGGCGTCGGTGAGGATGCGGCTGGCCTCGTCTGCTGGCAGGCCGACCACGTCCGGAACCGGGACGGCCTCGGGCCCGCTCGAGAACGTGAGCCTCACCGTCGAGCCCTCGTCGACCTCGGTCGTGGCCGACGGATCCTGTCGGATCACCTGGTTGGCCGGCTGGTCGGAGCTCTCGGATGCGGTCTCGACCTCGAGGTTCAGGGCCTCCAGCTCCGCGGTCGCCTGGTCGACGGGCTTGCCGACGACGTTGGGCAGCTCGACCTGGGGCACGTCGTCGTCGCCCCCGCCGAGGTTGGTGGCCAGCAGGTAGAGCAGGCCGGCGAGGATCAGCAGCAGCAGGATGAGCGCGGCCAGGAACCACTTCGACCGCTTCGGCTGCTGCTCCTCCTCGTCGTAGTACTCGTCGTAGCCGTCGCCTTGCTGCTGCCAGCCCACCGGCCCGGCCACCAGCGCGGTCTCGTTGCCGTACATGGTGGGGGCCATGACCCCGGTGGCGCCCGGGTCGACCGGCGGCGCCAGCACCGGCTCGGCCAGGATCCGGTTGCCGTCGAGATAGCGGCGCAGGTCGGCTCGCAGGTCCTGGGCCGTGGGGTAGCGGTTTGCCGGATTCTTGGCCAGCGTCTTGAGCGTGATCGCCTCGAGCGTCTCCGGCAGCGACGGGTCGACGCGCCGGGGCGGGATCGGGTTCTCCTGCACGTGCTTGTACGCGATGGCCACCGCGCTGTCGCCGGCGAACGGCGGCCGGCCGGTGATCATCTCGTAGAGCACAACGCCCAGGCTGTAGAGGTCGCTGCGGGGATCGACGGGCGCGCCCCGCGCCTGCTCGGGTGAGAAGTACGTCGCCGTGCCCATGACCGAGCCGGTCTTGGTCAGGTTCTGGTCCGACGAGTCGCTGATGGCGCGGGCGATGCCGAAGTCGGCCACCTTGACCCCGCCATCGCGGGTCAGGAGCACGTTGCCGGGCTTCACGTCCCGGTGGACCACGCCGTTGCGGTGGGCGAAGCCGAGCGCGGCGGCGATGTCGGCCGTGATCTCGGCGGCCCGGTCGGGGTGGAGCCGGCCCTCGTCCCGCAGCGTCTCCGCCAGGGTCTGGCCCTCGACGTACTCCATGACGATGAAGTAGGTGCCGTTGGCCTCGCCCCAGTCGAACACGCTGACGATGTTCGGGTGCTGGAGGTTCGCGGCCGCCTGCGCCTCCCGGCGGAAGCGCTCGACGAAGCCGGCGTCGGTCGCCAGGGCGGGGAACAGGACCTTGACCGCCACCGGGCGGTCGAGCAGCTGGTCGCGCGCCAGGTACACCTCGGCCATCCCGCCACGCCCGAGCCGGCGGTGAAGCTCGTACCGCCCGTTGAAGATGACTTGGTTCTGCTGCGACATGCGCACCTCAGACTACGAGATCGGGGGATCTCCCCCCGAGTCAGCCGCCCGCCGGGGCGGCGGGGGGTGCGAGCGCGGCGGCGAGCACGGCGGAGGCGATGGGAGCGGCGACCCGCCCGCCGGTCTGTTCGCTGGCGCCCTCCTGGCCCTCGACCAGCACGGCGACCGCCACGTGCGGGACCTCGCCCTCGGGCCCCGCGAAACCGATGATCCAGGCGTGGCTGCGGGGCGGGTCCGACCCGATCTGGGCGGTGCCGGTCTTGCCGCCGACCACCACGTCGCCCTCGACCTCGTCGTCGAGCCGCTGGGCGGTGCCGTCGGTGACGACCGAGACCATCGCCTCCCGCAGCAGGCGGGACGTCTCCTCCGACATCGGCGTGGTCCAGGTGGACGGCTCGTAGCGCTCGACGACGTCGCCCTGGTCGTCGAGGATCTCCCGCATGACGTGGGGCCGCATCACCTTGCCGTCGTTGGCCACGGCCGCCGCGACCAGCGCCATCTGCAGCGGCGTGGACTGGACCTCGTTCTGGCCGATCGAGGCCTGGGCCAGGAACGGCGGGTTGTCCGTGACGACCTCGGTCGGCCACCGCGACCGCACGGGATCCGGCAGGTCGATCGGCACCTCCTGGTTGAACCCGTAAGCCTCGGCGGTGGCGGTCATGCCGGGCGCCTGGGCCTGCTCGACGCCCATCTGGGCGAACGCCGTGTTGCAGGAGTTCTGGAGGATGACGAACAGCGTGCCGCCGCAGCTGCCGCCGCCGAAATTGCCGATCGGGGTGCCGATGCCGGCGGCCTGGTATTCGCTCTGCACCGGGTAGTCCGGGCTGTCCTCGGTGACGCCGCCCCGCTCGACCCCGGCGGTGGCCGTGACGACCTTGAACGTCGAGCCGGGGAACTCCCGCTCCCGGTAGGCCCGTGACCGCGTCGGCTCCTCGGGGTCCGCGTTCAGCGCCTCGGAGGCGGCCTCGGCCGCGGGGAAGTCGTGGGTCGCCAGCAGGTTCGGGTCGTACGAGGGGAGCGACCACAGGGCGATGATCTCGCCGTTGCGGGGGTCGACGGCCACGACCGAGCCCTCCCGCTGGCCGAGCTGGTCCCTGGCGATCTGCTGGACGTCGTTCCGCAGCGACAGGGTCACGTTGCCGACCCGCTCGCGGTCGACGAACAGATCGTCCAGCTCCTGGAGGTCGAAACCGAGGCCCCTCCCGGCCAGCTCGCTGTTGTACTCCCGCTCGACGCCGGTGGACCCGAGTTGGAAGGCGAAGAAGCCGGTGACGTGGGCGAACAGGTCCCCGGTCGGGTACGTGCGCTGGAACTTGAACTGGTCCTGCGAGTCGACCGACTCGGCCACCACCACGCCGTCGGCCGTCTCGATGGTCCCCCGGGGGCGGGAGAAGTCCCGCACGACCTGCCGGTTGTTGCGGGGATCGTCCTGAAGCTCGTCGGCCTGGAAGATGGTCAACCGGTTGACCTGGAGGAACAGCGCCGCGTAGCAGCAGGCGAGGAACACACCGAGGTTGCGGATCTGCTTGCTCACCCCACGACCTCGGTCATCTGGTGGGCCGCGATCCGTTCGTTGGCGCGGGTGGCGGTGTCGTCGGAGATCCGCAGCAGCAGCGCCAGCAGCACGTAGTTGGCCAGCAGCGACGAGCCGCCGTAGGAGATGAACGGCAGCGTCACGCCGGTCAGCGGCAGCAGCCGCACGACGCCGGCCATGATGATGAAGGCCTGGAAGCCCAGGAGGGTGGTGAGGCCGGTGGCGAACAGTCGCTCGAAGGCCGTCGCCGCCTGCTGGGCGATGCGCAGGCCGGCGCCGATCATGAGCAGGAAGGCGACGAGGACCGCGGCCGCGCCCAGCAGGCCCAGCTCCTCGGTGATGGCGGCGTAGATGAAGTCGCTCTCGACCACCGGGATGCTGGTGGGCGAGCCGAGCCCCAGGCCCTGGCCGGCGGTGCCGCCGTCGGCCATCGAGAACGCGGCGAGGTCGAGCTGGGTCGGCCGCTGCGCCACGGGGCCGACCAGGTCCCAGAAGCCGCCCCACAGCTCCATGCGCTCCTGCACGTGGGAGAACGCGTTGAAGGCCAGGTAGGCGCCCCCCGCGAACAGCAGGATGCCGACCAGCAGGTACGACGCCCGCTCGGTCGCCACCCAGATCATGACCAGGAACAGGGTGAAGAACAGCAGCGACGAGCCGAGGTCGCGCTCCATGACCATCACGACGAGGGCGACGCCCCAGGCGATGAGCACGGGGCCCAGGTGCTTCGGATCGGGCAGCGCGATCGGCCCGAACGCCCGGTTGATGGCCAGCAGCTCACGCTTCTCCACGAGGTAGCCGGCGAAGAACAGGGCCAGGGCGAGCTTGGCGAACTCGCCGGGCTGGAAGTTGATCGGCCCGAACGACACCCAGATGCGGCTCCCGTTGATGGTCCGGCCGACGACCGGCAGCAGCGGCATGAGCAGCAGGACCAGGCCGACGAAGCCGGCCGTGTAGCGGTACCGCTCCAGCCGGCGGGCGTCGCGCACCACAATCAGCGTCGCGATGAAGGCGCCGGCGCCCAGGATCATCCACAGCGACTGGAGGCCGGCCAGGCCGGACGGGCTGGCCTTGGCTTCGTCGAGGCGGACGATGAACACGTAGCCGAGCCCGTTGAGCAACGCGGCCAGCGGCAGCAGCATGCCGTCGGCCTGGGGCGCCAGGCGTCGTACGGCCAGGTGCATGATCAGCGGGAGGCCGACGGTGACGGCCAGCAGCGGCCCCACGGCGGTGGGGATCGGGCTGTCGTCGGGCAGCGTCGCCAGCAGGTACGCGCCGACGACGAACATCGTGCCCAGCACGAGCAGGCCGAGCTCGGTCGTGCGCCGGGCCGCGAAGTTCATGCGGGCGTCGACGCCGGCGTGGCTCCGGGGAGACCCGGCGGTGCGAGTGTCGTGGTCGTCGTCGGCGCGGTCGTGGTGGTGGAGGTCGTGGGCGGGTCGAGCTCGTCGGCCCGCTCGCTCACGTTGGCGACGTAGCGGCGGGCGTCCTCCAGCGAGGGCTGCTGCTTGCCGCCCTCGATGTCGTGGCGGGGAGCCTCGGGCACCCGATCGATGTCGAGG